>PJTS01000165.1_pt1 | contig 60671 bp, 38 predicted proteins | sample 1512251 | NCBI WGS metagenome assembly PJTS01 (sample SAMN08177686, study PRJNA422409) | Soil metagenome, whole genome shotgun sequencing project. | isolation source: Soil (2) enriched on wood chips: alkali lignin treatment | place: USA: Madison | collected 2015-01-15 | reverse complement strand
CGTTCCAAAGCAAGTCTATTTTATCTACACCAACCAGATTGGAAAAAATAGGCCGCTTATGTTGAATATCGTAGATCTCAAAACGATTTTCAGCAGGAGGAATATATCGGCCATTTTCCAAAAGCATATCAATTTTTGTACTAAGCTTTTTTAGATGCTGGTTTTTTAGTTCATAAAGATTCCCATTTAGGACGAAATGTTTATCATCCAGATCGTATGCAGCCGAACTGTATTCGTTTTCGTCGTAGGGAACATCTTTGTCCAAGAGGATCTGGTCAGTTTCAAGCACACGGATTTCTACCTTAACATAGGTCGCTGTTTTCTTTACGCCACCACCCATGATATTCCAGTTCCAATTCCAGAAGGGCAGTTTTTTCTCATGCTCCAAACGTTTCATCAGTAGTGTCACTGAACCTAGTGGTTGTAACCCAAGATCAGTATCAGAATAATTTTCGATAAAATCTCCCTTTGAATTAATTAAAGCCTGCTGGTTTTTCTCGTTTGAGACGATAGCGTACCCAGTGTGGGTAAAAGGTTCGGCTCCATAGAATTTTTGTGTCAGCTGCTTCCGGAGCAAGCTGTCCACATAGACGAATTGTTTGTCCTGGGTCTGCATCGGAATCCAATGGATAGATTTTAACGATGAATTTATGGTAGACTCTTGTGCACAGGCTGTCATACAAAGAATGGTTATTAAACCTAATAATATTGATTTGATCATCTTTTTTCTTTTTAATTGAAAGCGTTCGCTGTTAAAAGAGCAACGAAAAGTTACGTATATGCTCATTATGCCAATGCAACGCTTTATGACAGGATTCATGTTAAATACAGGGATCCTGAGGCTAAAGTAGACGAAAATTGCCTTTGGAAAAATAGCCGAATTCAGTGATTATGAAGCGACTTGATTGGTTGCTGGATAGCCATATTAAGCCCGTTTGTTCCTGCATTATTTTTTTCGATGAGCCGATTAGAGTTTAGGAGCAGCTCAAATGCATGACCGCAAAAAAGTATATGTCCATTGCGGAGACCTCAAAAGCTACTGCAACAAGGTGCCTGCAATACCTGCAAGAGCAGGGTATATTTGAACAAATTGGGCTTGGAAGATCCGTACATTATGAACTTATACTTAGTTAAACGACCGATTTTAAAATAATAGATTCAAGCGATATCATTATTTCTTGTCTACCGGAATAAGTTCTGCGCCTCCCTCGTTGGGCCGGTACCAGTACTTGTGGCCCAGATCATCTTCAAAATCATGATTTGTTTTTGCTTTATCTACATTTCTAAAACTTTTTACATCGGGCCCTTCAAAGATTTTATTGCCGACGAAAATATGTCTGGCATCTTTGGCGACAGCGCGTCTAAGGACTTCAAAAGTTTTTGGATCCGCTTCCGCAAATAGCTGTTGGTTATAATAGATGTGATTCTTGTCACCGGACCAAAAAGAGTTTCCACCAATGCCTTCCAATAGTTTAAAACTGGCGGCATCGACATCCATGAATTCAAATTTCTTTCCTTCGATCAGCACCAGTTGATCAATGATTACCGTTTTTCTGTCAAGTAATTTGATGTTATTGGTTGAAGGCAAAGTCGTTTCGAGCACACCCATACCCTGATAGGGTTGGTAATAAAGTAATTTTTTGCCATCCAAAATGATGTATTCGTCATTGAGCACATCAATCTTGTCCGTTGTGTAATTGAGCGGATTGATACTTTTCTGTGTGACCACATAGAGTCTATTTTTGTCTTTTACAAAATTTTCATTCAAAATTTTAAATGAAGCATAGTCAACCAGTAATGGTTGGGCATTGTAGAAATAATGTGATTTATCTTTCGCTAGGGATGCGATCGTATCATACAAGGTAATATACGTTTCGGGATCAGCACCCGTAATGGCGATGAGTTGTTGCTCGCTACATTTTCGTGTAGTTGAAGTCGTCGAACCATCGAAAACGAATACATGAGACTGATCGACGGGAATATTTCCTTTCAATCGAAAAGTTTTTGTGTCTACAAATTGTTGTGGACAGCCCATAACATAGATATTGTCTTTATCACGTCCATAGACACCTCTGATCACAGAAAAACTATTTACATCTGCGTCAATTTTTCTTGATCCACGTTCAAAACCATTGCCTCCGGGGATAAAATAGATCGCTCCACTTTTTTTATAGTAGTCTTCAGACAAAGGACTGAGCTGCTCTTTGCAGGAAAAGAACAAACCTATACATGTGCCGATAATTCCCATTTTAAAAATATGTTTCATGCTTTCATTTCTATGATTTGTGTCCTGATGAAGTTTTGCTATTCCTGAATATAATGAACTGCATAATCCACTGTATTTTAAAAATACAATACATCAACTATGTATGCGGAGGGAGTTTACGATTCGCTTATGGCTATTTATGATTCGTTTACCTCCAATTGTGGGGCGGGAAGGACTGATCCTATTTATCAGAGTTGTTCTGCGCAATTGGGACTTAAATTTAGTAATAATTTAGAAAACAGTTGCCTGTCCAAGGGGAAGGAATATGGGCGCTGTTAAGGTCGGATTAGGCACCCTTACAGTATTGTTTAAGTATTGATAAAGTATAGATTAAGTATTGCTATAGTATTTGTACAATATAGATTTTGGATAGCTAGCGAGTGTTTTTTCGGTGCTGTAGTTGGCCTACTAGTCTACTGTGATTACCTGTAATAAAGGATGGTTATCTTTTTGTATAACTGAAAGACTATTATTCTTAATAATATTTGTTTTTTATATTATTAATTATTACGTTTGTATATATAAACTATACTATTGTATCGTAATGGTGTTTTTGTGTAAATAACACAAATGCCTTACCTGTATCTTAGTCGGCAAGCAGGTAGGTATTTTTTCGCAGTCAAGCTGAAACTTCGATACAATTGTTTTCATTGCCGGCCTTTTCTAAATAAACCAAGATGCAAACGTATATGCATTTTACCTGTTGATTATCTATTTAGTCATCTTGGTTGTCTTTCTGTGTTTTTTACAAAAAAACTGTTTATTATTTGCAATAATAGTCTTTAACGATTTGTTGTACTGAAGACTATCTTTTGCGGGATTTTTTAACCATTCAATCATTTATTATGGAAATTAATAGTCAGTTGATTATTGAACGTTTATCCCTGCGTATGGATCTCGATCGTATTTATTTCTTCAAATATCAGTTCTTAAATCAGGAACACCACCACTTACTTTTAGCGCTTAAGCCAGTGAGCGGGCTTTCCACCAAGGCCCTGAAGCCTATTGTGGAGTTATGTCTGATGGATCAGGAGAATATTACCTATGAGATCGTTCTAATTGGGGATTTGAAGAGTAAGATAAAGATCGGTAGCATATATTATGCCTATGCTTCGTTGCCTAAGCACATCATTTTTCTTGCTGATGGCAAAAATAACAAGCTGCAGGGACATAAAGAATTGCGAAGTGCATTGGAACTCGCTGAGGAATATTATAAGAAAATACTGCCTTTATCGGTCGATTTCCTAAAGGGAGCGGAAGCTTTTGCTGCGGCAGGAAACTATCTAAAAGCGGTATTTATGCTACATCAGGGGATGGAAAATCACTTAAAATTGTTGCAGCTTATGGTAGAAGGGAAAGCGAATAATGTACACAAGTTAAACAGTAGAATTAGAAATTTAAGCGAGCATTTTGCAACACTGGATGCGCATTTTATAGGCGATAATGAACTGACAAGAGAGCGTTTTAAATTGTTAGATGGGGCCTTTGATGCGGTAAAGCAGAATAAGGAACTGGAAATTTCGGCTTTTGAAGCCTCCAGCCTATATGATCATAGTCGATTAATGTTGGATGCGATCGAACAGTTCTTTGGCTATTTTATAGGAACACTTCGGTCGGAATATGAGCAGACCATGGCCGCACAGATCAATAATCAGCAAGCAGAGAAAGAGCCGGCAGTTACCTCTGGTCCGGAAACAATCAAAAAGAAGGCAGCTCCGCCCGCTGACAAGAAGCCTGTAACCACAGCACAGCTGGCCGTTTCAAATAATCCTATTTTCCAATCTTTCCCTTGGCCGGATCGGTACCAGTCCGATATACAGCAGCTGCTCAAACAGATCTGCCAGGATAATCAACCCGAACAGATTATGTTGCTCAACTACTATGTGAGTAACGCCAATGGGGGCGGATTGTTCGACTTTCCACCCAAAGAAATAGGCAATGCGACGCTCTATTTAGTTGTCATTAAAAAACGGATTGGACCAGTGCATTTTCGTAAAGTTTCTTTTGGACGGGTTACGGCAGTTATTTCTTTTTTAAGCAGCAATTTTATCGAAACAAAATTGAACAAAGGAAGTCGCTTTTCGAATACGATTTGGACTGACTCCATCGTTCTCTTCCGTGATCCGCAGTATAAACCATGTTACTTTGTAAGGCCAATAGCTTGGTCCGATACCTTATTGAAAACCGTAAATTGTTGTGAGCGTAATTCAAAGCTTATGCAGGATACGGTAGAGCTCTTTACAGATGAGCGTATTTCAAGCAGATTACTGGCTGTTTCATTGCTTAATCAGTTGCTGTCGATTGGGGTATATACCTATCTCTATCTGCGTATCGGCCATGCGCCACTTAATGCGAATTTGGAAGAACTGATTGATTGGACTTGTATCTGCGATAATAGGTTGAAAGAATTTTTTATCGCTAAAAGCGATATTGATGGGATATTAAATGCAGAACTAATGCGACAGACCAAATCACGTATCTATGAGCTACCTCCCGAACTGGCCCAATTGGACATGAGCGTTTTTAGTGCGAAAGCAAGGGATATCGGCAATATTTTCTTGGATCTCTGCCAGCAAAGTTTGAAATATATGGAAGCGAAATCGGGGATTAAAATAAATTGAAGCTTGCTATGAAATGCTAGGTTCTCACTTAAGTAGGGTAGACTATGACCTATAAGATTGTTTGCCGAGACTCTGTCGAAGAGCGAATCCTAGGACTTCAGGCCAGTAAAAAAAGAATGGCTGAGGGTATAATCTTGGACGAAGCCAATCTGATGAAATCCATTAGTAAAGAAGAACTACTTAAATTATTCGAGTAACCAATTATAAACTTAACGTATGAATACCGAATCTACAATAAAAACTTCTCACGCTGGAATGATGTATTCACGTGATTTCCAACTTTGGTATACCTATCTCAAGCGACGGATAGAAAAAGAGTGGCGCCCCGAGGAGCTTTCGTTCTTACTAGGCAAGCCCGATCATGCCTATCTCGATTTTGAGCGGATGTTTCAAGTCCAAAAGTTTTTAACGCAAGAATCTATTTTATTGGATCGGATATATGTGAGTTCTCGGATCGAGGCGATGGAATTCCACCGGGAAAAATATGAGGTTTCCGAGGAGCGTCTGGTGCGTCTTAAAATTGAAGAAGATGAGGTGAAATGGAACTATACTATTGAACTACCCTGGCAGTTTGAGAAGGGAGAGGAACTTCCTCCTGCACCAGAATTGCAATTTGAGGAATGGAAGGCCGAGAAAGATCTTCAACTTGAATCGGATGCTATGCTCCATGTTCGGCAAAAACTGGACGTATTATTGGACAGTAATTACTTTGAAAACGGTGCTACGGCGTTGCAAATGTTTCGTAAAGTCGCACCTACCGGTCTTGTTCATTTACAGATTTTTCCTCGACATCTTAAAAATGTCTTGTATAGCCTTATTCAACAAAACAAACTCGTTGTCAGAAATATAGAAAATAGCTTTTCATTTTTTTTAACGGCTTTTCAGCAAGCTAGTCGCAAACAGTATTTATTAAATGGCTGGCGTTGAGTAAAAAAACAATCATTATATTTATCCCAATGAATAAAATGATTCCTACAAATAGAACATCAATGGTACCAGCTATTTTCAAAGGATTGGCTGGTACCATTTTTATTTTTGCTGTTTTGACGGCCATTTCTTATCAAAATGATCTACCCGTGGATGGCAAATTGGTGATTGGATTTCCCTGGGAGTTCTATTCAGAGGGTACAGGCTATAATCTTGAACGTGATGAATACGCCAGTTTCGAAAATTTTGAACCACTTAAACTGATCGGTAATTTCCTTATCGCACTAGCTATATACCTTGTTTTACACCTGTCTCTTCGCCCTCTTTTTGGAAAAAATAAGCGCTAATTTCTGTCGTTATTGTTAGCCTTTTGTTAAGACTATTTTATATGCTAACGCGGTTTAGTTAAAAACTATTAACCTTTTATTGATACTACCTTCATATTGCATTTGTAACCTTGTACCCATAAATCAAATGCACTACTTATGAAAATTAAAGCCAACAATGTCTTTTGGTTGTTATGTGCCATTGCAGCGAGCTCATCGGCTGTTCAAGCTAAACCTCTATCGCTAACCAAACCGCATTTCTTACAGGTACAGCATCCCGTTAGCGGCCGTGTGGTCGATGCGCAGGGCAATGCAGTTTCAGGAGCAACAATTCAAAATTTAAAAAGTAAAAAGTCCGTTCAATCCGATGAAAAAGGAAATTTCCATATCGATGCGGAGGTCGGTGATAGACTCAGTATCTCCTATGTTGGATTTAACAATCTTGTCCAGCCTATAGCGCAATCCAATGGACAGATCTTTGTCTTACAGCCCAATGAAAATACGCTTGAGGAAGTGACGGTTTCCATCGGCTATCAGAAAATACGGAAGTCCGATGTTACCGGTGCAATCGCCAGTGTAAAAGCCGAAGAACTAAATCTCAGTGCGCCGAAACTATCTCAGGCTTTAGTTGGTAAAGTAGCAGGTGTGCAAGTGATGCAAACAAGCGGGGCTCCGTACGATGGAACCAAAATGCGTGTCCGAGGTATGGGATCGATCAACGCAGGTTCGGATCCCTTGTACGTAATTGATGGTTACCCATCTGGAAACAATTTAAATATCAATCCTAATGATATAGAATCTTTCGATGTTTTAAAGGACGCTGCTTCTGCTGCGATCTATGGATCCCGTGGTGCTGGCGGGGTCGTATTGATTACAACCAAACGTGGCAAGGAAGGTAAAAGTAATGTGGATTATGAAGTATTGGGAGGCTTTGGTCAGCTTTCCAAGAAAATAGACGTCTTAAATTCAGAACAGTTTATTGATCTCCTGATTGATGGCCGTAATAATTCCTATAAAGACCTTCTGGCCGCGAAAGGGATCGCTTGGAGTGATAGTAGGCGCTTTGATGATAATAAAACGCGTATCGCCAATGTCGGAAATGCAGGCTCGGTGAGTATTCCTGAAGACTATTATGACTTTGCCTCCGGCACCGCAAAAAAAGCGAAATATGATACGGATTGGCAGGATGCTTTATACCGTAATGCACCTTTCCAACGTCATAATCTCTCTACCTATGGCGGTAACGAAAAAAATCGCTACTTCCTGAGTGGCTCGTATCAGAATCAGCAAGGGATCATGCTTGGGACGGATCAAAAAGTCTTTAATTTCCGCGCCAATATTGATAGCAAGGTAAGCAAAAGATTGACCGTCGGCGCAAATGTTTCCTTTACATATAATGACAACAACGAGGTGACGACAGGGCGTTACGACAGAAGCCCATCAATGGCCGCATTAATTTATTTGCCGACCCTCCCTGTTTATAACGAAGATGGAACCTATGCCAAATACCTGATGGCTGATCTGTCGGCAAATAACTTTGGTATCCAGAATCCAGAAAACCCACTGGCCTATGTTACTGAGATTAAAAACAACCGCCGTGGAAAGAGGGGGATATATAATGTCTTTGCTGATTTTTCCATTATTGATGGCCTAAATCTGAAAGTAAACGGTGGATTGTCTACTTATGACGAGAAGTATAATTATTTCCGTCCGACAAGTATATCCGATGGAAACAACAAACCGTTTTCACCGCAGGCAATTTCTGCAGCCTACGCAGATGCCAAGACAAAAAATGAACTGGATAAATTGCTAGAAACAACATTAAACTATAACAAGACTTTCGGTGAGAAACATCAGGTATCTGCATTATTGGGTTATTCGGCTCAACGAACGGATTACGATTATCAAGGTGTGCGGGCCAACGGCTTTAATAACAATGCGATTGGCGAAATTACCGATAAGGGAGCCGATCCTTCTAATTTCCAATTGTTAAAAGACGATACTTTCAAACGTACGACAACGCTCCAGTCTTATTTTAGCCGCGTAAACTACAGTTTTGATTCGAAATATTTCCTTTCGGCATCCATTCGTACAGATGGTTCATCGCGCTTCGGGCCAAATAACAAATGGGGAACTTTCCCATCGGTTTCAGCTGGATGGACGGTCTCCAAAGAGGAGTTTTATACGGATTGGTTAGGACAACAATCGACAGTCAAACTAAGAGCGAGCTGGGGACGTAGTGGAAATAATAATATTGGTGATTATCGCGCGATATCCATTATCAACTCGTCGGCCGGAGTTATTCTTGGCGATAAAGTGGAGACTTCTTATACCGCAGGTGATCTACTCGATCCAAAATTGAGCTGGGAAACAACTTCGCAATACAACGCCGGTCTGGACCTCGGTTTATTAAAAGGCCGACTCAACATTATGACCAACTTCTACCTGAGCCGTTCCTTTAATTTATTATTCAACCAGCCACTCTCCGCTGTATCTGGATCAACAGCGATCTTGACCAATCTGCCAAATTCAAAGGTGCAGAATAAAGGTTTTGATGTACAGATTGATGCAACACTGATTCGAAAAAATGAATTTGAATTGGGATTCAGCGGAAACATTAATGTCAACAGAAATAAGGTGCTTGATCTAGGAGGTGCTTCTACAATCTTAACGAATGGCGCTGAACGCTCATACCTAACGCATATTACACAAGAAGGAAGTCCGATTGGTATGTTCTATGGTTTTAAAGTTCTCGGTGTTGCAACTGAGGAAAACTATAAAGCTGTCGCACCTTCAGCGGCTTCAACAACTCCGCTACAACCCGGAGACCTTTATTTTGAAGATGTAGATGGCAATGGTGTAGTCAATGATGCCGATAAACGGGTGATCGGCAATCCGCATCCTAATTTTACCTATGGCTTTGCAGTCAACGCACGCTATAAGGCATTCGATCTACGCGCATCATTTAATGGCTCCCAAGGGAATAAAGTGCTGGATGGCTATGATTATTACCTCTACAATATGGAGGGCTCCGGCAATCAATATGCGGATGTCGCACAACGCTATCGTTCGGCTCAAAATCCAGGAAATGGAAAAGTGTACCGTGCATCGCGTGGCGGTACGCAAAGTAACAGTACGCGTCTCTCCGATTTTTATCTGCAGGACGGTTCATTCTTGCGTATGACAAATATTGCTCTGGGGTATAATCTTTCCAAAAGCCTTGCAGAAAAGTTAACACTTTCTGGGGTAAGGGTCTATGCTACAGTGGACAATCCATTTACGATTTCTAAATACAAAGGCTACAATCCGGAACCGGATTATAATCAACGCGGCAACCTGACACCGGGTGTGGATTATGGGCTTTATCCATTGGTGAGATCGTATAACCTTGGTGTGAAAGTAACGTTCTAATGGTTTGACCGAGGAGCTATTGTGCATATAGGCATATTAGGGAAAAACCCCTATCAGTAGCTTCGTCTTTATAAATAATAGCCTTGCAAACCTCGCTTTAAAAGGAGGTAGGCAGGAAAAAATAAAAAATAACAGGATGAAAAAAAGATATATATTACCCTTTGTTTTGTTGGCATTGTCTTCATGTACCAAAGACTTTTTAAATCAGAAAAATCCCAATGCCGTCACGATCGATGATTATTTCAAATCAGAAAACGATGTGCTCTTGGCTGTCAACGGGCTCTATCAGTCCCTTCGCTCGGGAAGTACACTCGGCGAATCGAGCACTTTATACAATGAAGAACGTTCGGACAACTCAGGACGTAATGATAACCAATCCAATGCCGGGGAACCATTCCAGTTCAATGACTTCTCGTTGCTGCCGAGTAATACTTATCTCAAGACACATTGGTCTGCCATGTATGCTGCCATCAGCCGTTGTAATGTGGTTCTTTCACATGTCGATAATGTGACCTTTACAAGTGCAGAATTAAAAGGCCGTTATATTGCGGAAGCAAAATTTGTGCGTGCATTATTATATTTCCATATGGTACGCAAATTTGGAGATATTCCATTGTCTACGGTACAGGTGACAAGTAAAGAGCAAGCAAATGAATTGGCTTTTCGGCAAAAAGAGTCGGTTGTGTACGAACAGATCTTTAAGGATTTGACGGAGGCATTGTCCAGCAATCTTCCCAATACACAGAAAGATTACGTCATTGGTAGAGCGTCTAAATCGGCCATTAATGCGATTTTGGGGCAAGTATACTTAACGTTGGGTGCAACGCAGACGTCGGGGAGTGCAGAAAATTTTGCGAAGGCAGAACAGTACCTCAATGCGGCTTACCAAATGCGAACTTTTGGCAAGCTAAACGAAATCCCCTATGCGGATGTTTTCGATGTGACCAAGAAAAATAGCTGTAAAGAACTCGTTTTTCAGATTCAGTACAAACAGGGAGACCAAAACTATAGCTCGAGTATCGCCCGTAATTACCAGGCGCGAGGAGAAACTATCAACTCACGTTACAATTCGACAGGTGCTGGTGAAGTAGCAAAACTAGATTTGATTAAAGATTACGAGCAAGACGATATCCGAAAAGGTTTCTCCGTAAAGTTTGCCACCAATACGCAAGTTAACGATTGGTTTGTAACCAAATTTAAGGATAATAGTGACGCTGCGGGTACCAATGGCTGGGGTGGAAACGACTGGATCTTGATCCGTTACGCAGATGTCATGTTATTACTGGCCGAGGCGAAATATCGTTTAGGTAAAGACGCAGAAGCAATTGCGCTATTGGATCAGGTGCGCGAACGTGCAGGCTTGCCTTCTTATGCAGTCTCAATGTTAAACAATGACTATCGTACAAAATACCCAACATTAAAGTTAGCGATCTTGCACGAGCGTCGAGTGGAACTGGCTTTCGAAAATCAACGTTGGTTTGACTTAATCCGGAACTATAATCCACAGGAATTGGTGACGTACTTTAAAACTAAAAACCAGGCGGATTATGGGAATGCTAAAATCTCCAATATAACTACAAAGGATCGGTACTATCCAATTCCTTTTGATGAATATAAATTGGATCCACAGCGTATGTATCAAAATCCTGGCTATTAATAGAATCGGATATGAGCGGTATCATTAAAAAGATCATTTTGTTGACTTTGGGAATATGCGTAATGCACATTTCCAAAGGCCAACCCCAACCCAATCCTGCCGGTCCGCAGGATTGGGTAATCCGCAAGAATTATTACGCGACTTATCTGTTGCTAAAGGATCCTGCCTTAACACAGCAGCTTTGTGCATCCCAAACTGTTTCAACATTGTTGAAACAGCGATTTGACCGGTTCAAGGGTAGTGATCATTGCGCGAATCTCGGCTGTTTTCTGGAAGCTTTTAAATGGAAAGATTCTGAGATCGAACTCATGGCTGAACAAATTTCAAGTCAGATCAAGGGCAACAGGAAATTGGCAGAACTGGTTGAATCAACGTTGATGCCATCAAAGACTTATGGTATACCAAGGGATGAGACCGCAAAAGTGTATCTTAAGAAAGCACTGTTACAGGACTTTGGCGCCATGAACTATGTTGTTGATGTCTATGGTGGCGGCAAGAGGCCCAACTATCCCAAGATTGATTCAATTTCTTTTGATGTGAATCGTAAGGCTTATTTTCAGCTTTTAGATGATGTACGTCAGGATGTGCTAAAAGATATTCCGACTGGTAAGGAGGCGCTTTTTATGACAATGATGACAGCGGTAAGGCTGCTTGAGATTAATGAGCGTTGGGACGCTGCGCAATTAGAGCCACTGATAGCACTGGAAAATAAAAAGGCGTTTGAACAAGTGAAAAAAACGAATTTTTCAGCCTACCCTTACAGCCTGTTGTTGACCCTCGGTGCGGGCCCTGAAATCTATGGACAACCGATCAGTCCCGGCGGTATGTTGCGAGCACGCATGGCTGCCCGTAGTTATTTTGAAAAATTGGCCCCTTTTATTGTACTTTCCGGTGGAAAGGTACACCCTTATAAAACGACGTATATCGAGGCAATCGAGATGAAAAAGTACTTGATCAATGTCATGGGAGTCCCTGAACAGGCGATCTTGATCGATCCGCATGCCCGCCATACAACAACAAATCTGCGCAATACTGCCCGTATACTATTGAGCTATGGATTTCCTAAAGATAAATTTGCCATTGTCAACAGCAGTAAGGCACATATCGATGCGGTAGAAAAAATGGCCGACCGTTGTATTCGCGAATTGGGTTATGTACCCTATAGCCTTGGAAAACGAATTTCGGATGTTATCATCGAATTTCAGGCGAAAGATGAAGCATTCACAATCGATCCGGACGAACCGCTGGATCCCTAACGGTTTGCCTCAGAACTCCGATTGAACAATATGAAACAAATCCGACATGTCCTTGTCAATAATGTTGGTATATATTGAAAAAGGTAGGTGGAAATGGTTATCCACCTACCTTTTTCTGTGAAATATCAATTTAATACAATCGCCTTTCCTTCCTTTGCGGAACGCTTGGCTGCCTCCAAAATCTCAACGACAGTCACATTGTTGCTAATGGAGCCTAGATCACCCTCCAGCAGCTGATTTCCGCTTAAAACATGCGCTAAATATTGGATGTGATTTTCAAAATAAGGTTGATCTGTTGGAATGACTGTTGGCTTATCGTTATGCTGGACGTATTTTAACAATGTTTTATCGTTTTGTGCATAGAGTTGAGCCTTCGTTCCAAATACCTGTAGGTCTTTCACACTGTAAGGCCAAGCCCAAGATGCTTGGATAATACCTGTGCTGCCATCCCGGTAGTTTAAGATAATCGTCGCGTCATCCTCTACCTTTGGATAGGTTTCTGGCTTCAGTCGATGTGTAATTGCGCTGACAGAAATAGGCCGTTCACCATTCTTGATCCAGGTCATGAGATTGGCCCCATAACAGCCGAAATCCATTAATGCACCACCACCATTTTTCTGTGGATCTGTTAGCCAATCGAGAAAATAGCTGCTGCAGCCGATCTCTTTGGGCCCTTCATGTCCATCTTTTACAATCATCCGTGTCACTCGACCCACGGCATTTTGATCAATCAATTGCTTGAGCTGCTGGTTGCTCTTATACCAGGTCGTTTCATAGTTGACAAAAAAAGCCGTTTTGTTTTCCTTGGACAACGCTGCAATGCGTTTGGCATCAGCTAATGTAGTTGCCATCGGCTTCTCTACCATGACAGGTATTTTGAGCGGTAGACAGATTTCCGCTACATTGATATGCTCATTGGTGGGGTTGTAAGCCAGGACCACATCGGGTTTTACTCTTTTCAATAACGAAGGGAGATCTGGGTAAAAAGCGGATTTCGGAAGGTTGTATTGTGTCTGAATCCTGTCCGCGAGGATACTATTGCCTTCTGCTATTCCAATGATCTCAACCTTCTTCTCTTTGTATAAATTCAGCAGGAGGTATACATGGTCGTGATTGAGTCCCGCAACAGCGACTTTAAGTGGACTGTCCGCATAAGCAACATGCTGAAATAGCATCGTCAACAAAAAAAATATCTTTACTATATATTTCATGGTATTCTGTTTAGGTTCGATAAAGATACCATTTTGAAATCTTTAAATCCTTTCGTAAATCCAGTCAATCTTTGGATGCGATTGTATTATTTCCGCTACGATATCGAAATAAGTCTGTCCTTTTCCAGCCTGTAAATCGGCTAACTTTTGTTGGAAATAGGCATGATTGAATGGTGAATTTGCGGCAAGTTTTTCCTGATAGTAGGCGAGGGTGGTTGTTACTCCTAACGCCGCTCTACTATGAGCGATGTCTTTCCAAATGATCGCCTGTTTTTTTGCATCCTGTACTTTTCCAAAGCCACCATAAAGTAGATCATCAAAACCATCCAGACTCCCAATTTGCCAACTCTCATCAGCCATATAGACTCGATTGATTTCAGCATAAAAGCTCGGGATATCCGCAATACGTGCGCCTTCAATAACAACAAAGCCAAGATCAGGGTGAAGGGCTAGGAGGATTTTGAACTCTTCCCAGAGTTCGGCTAATGCTCCCGGGGACGTCGCTTTTGACCATTTTTCTGCAAAGCTAAAAAGATCGGATCGAACAGTATTTTGCCCGCTTTGCAAAAGCTCCGCCAAGGGCTCATCTAATACCTTGTCATGGCCATTCCTGACCAAAATTTTAGCAATAGCTGCTAGTAGATTTCTCTCGTTTATTTCCATCTGCTTCGGATTGGATTTTCCCCGCTAAAGGACTAAAAAAAATTGACTTAACGAAATCGTTTTCGGTTTTTTTACAAAAAATCCAATACATTTAAGTTTACATTTAGGGATAAATCTAATGCGATGATCTACCGGATAACGTTCTATCGTATACTTACTTTGCTGAGTGTACTTTCTCTAGTTGAAATTTCTGTTTTTGCACAGCAGCGGCCCAATGTCATTGTGATTTTGAGCGATGATGGCGGTTACGATGATTTTGGTTGCTATGGTGGTAAAGAGGTGTATACACCGCATATCGACGAGCTGGCTAAACAGGGTATTCGTTTTCAGTGTGCTTATGCATCTGCATCGGTTTGTGCACCCTCACGTGCCGGTCTGCTGACGGGTCGGTACCAACAACGCTTTGGCTTCGAACACAATATTTCCAAACGGCCGACCAATGGAACGGCACTGGAAGATATTGGGATGGATACCTCGGTGGCAACCATAGCTGATTTTATGAAATACAACGGCTATAAAACCGTTGGCATCGGCAAGTGGCATCAGGGGGACGGTCCCCAATTTCATCCGCTTAAGCGTGGCTTTGATCATTTCTTTGGTTTTATCGGCGGAGATCGCTCTTATTTTCCAATCCCCGGAAAGGTAAAACCAACACAAATGTTGGTCGATGATGGGCGCATTTTTCCCGAAGATTCTATTCGCTATCTGACAGAGACATTGACCGATAAGGCAATCTCCTATGTTCATCGTTATCGCCAACAACCTTTTTTTATGTATTTGGCTTTTAATGCTATACATACTCCTGTGGAGGCTCCGCTGACGCAGAATAGTAAATATAATCATGTTGCAGATCCTTTGCGCCGCGCTTATCTGGCAATGCTGGAAAATATGGACGGTAATATTGGCCGTTTGATAGAACAACTGAAAAGCGATGGACTTTATGAAAATACGCTGATTATCTTTATGAATGATAATGGTGCGGCCACAAATAATGGTGCCGATAATGGCCAGCTGCGCGGTCTGAAAGGGTCGAAATGGGAAGGCGGGATACGGGTGCCGATGATTATGCAATGGCCAGCAAAGCTCCCGAAAGGAAAAGTAGTCAATGCCATGGTATCGGGTATGGATATCTTGCCAACAAGTATAGATGCCATACAAGGGAAAAACATCCCCGGACAAGCGATCGATGGGCTAAGCCTGTTATCATCCTATAAGGCGGCGAAGAATGGGCATGAATATTTATTTTGGCGACGGGGAATCGCTAAAGCGGTCCGTCATGCCGAATGGAAACTGATTGTTGTCAAGGATGATCCGATATTGTTATTTAACTTGAAAAGCGATCTGAAAGAACAACATAATCTCGCTGAAAAATATCCCGATAATGTGAAGGAAATGTTGGGTCAATTGGCTGAGTGGGAAAAAAAGATGGCTGCTCCCAAATGGTTGAGTGGAGTCTTGGATAATGATCAGAACCAAATGATGAAACATCGAATGGATGTCATTGGACGGGCAGCAGAAAAGAAATACCCTTAATCGGATTTAATTGGAAAAGAATGAAAGCTATACTTATATTTTTATTATCATTTGGACTGGTCATGACAAGGGCACAGGACAAGCATACATTTGATCGCATCAAAAAACATGTGTACGAGGACGAATTGCAAAGTTCGGCCACGCACGGTGATAAAACAATAATCTGGAGTAATCAGTTGACTGAAGCCGGTACTTGGTCTGATATAGATTACACGAGTAAATCAATTTCACTCTGGCCTCCAGGAGAACACTTGGATCGCTTGAAAGCTTTGATCGTAGCTTATGTATCGCCCAAGAGTAAATCTTATCAGCAAAAGTTGCTGTATGACAAGATTGTACGGGCAGCTCAGTACTGGGCAAATAACCGATTTGAATCAACCAACTGGTGGCACAATGAAATCGCTTCTCCCAAAGCAATAGGTGTCTGCCTGATCCTGATGAAATTTGGTCAGGAGAAAATCCCGGCTGCAGTGGAAAGAGCACTCGTCAAGTTGATGGAAAGAGGGGACCCCTATAAGAAAACGGGCGCGAACAAAAGTGATATTGCTATGCATTATTTCTATCGTGCACTGATCTTGGAAGATACCGGTCTACTGGCTGCCGCTATGGAACAACTGCTTTTTCCCATCCAGTTGGTGGATGGGAAAGAGGGTTTGCAATATGATTTCTCCTACTTACAGCACGGGCCACAATTGTATATTGCGGGTTATGGCGAAGAGTTTTTAAAGGGAATTTCTAAGGTAATGGCCTATGTCCGCGAGACGCCTTATGCCGTTAATAAAGAGAAATTGGATCTCTTTGAAAAATTTCTTTTGGAAACCTATCTGCCGATCATACGTTCACGTTATATTGATTTTAATGTGCATGGACGTGGGATATCGCGACCAGATATACTGCGCAAGGATCAGGAAGTCGCCATACTGCAGCAAATGCAGTTGATCGATCCAGCTAAAAATGAGATCTGGAAGAAAGGATTGGCAAAATTAGATAGTATACAGGCTTTTAATGCAGAAGATCAATCTCTGCATCGACATTATTGGAAAGGAGATTATACAACACACCTCAGAAAACAGTTTCATTTCAACCTGCGTCTGGCAAGCAAGCGAACCAACAAGTCGGAATCAGGAAACGGTGAAAATATGCTTGGTAAAAATATGACAGATGGTGTAACCAATATTCAGGTATTTGGTCCGGAATACTATAATATCATGCCGGTATGGGAGTGGGACAAAATTCCGGGGACAACTACCCGAGATTATCAGGGTGATCAGGAACTCAAAGAACAGTGGGGTGTACTGGCTGCCAACAGTTTCTCTGGTGGGGTCAGCAATGGTACAATCGGCGCATCGGCCATGTCTGTTCAATACGATGGCCTGGCTGCGCAAAAAGCATGGTTCTTTTTTGATAAGGAGATTGTTTGCCTAGGTAGTGGAATTAACTGTAGTGTTGCAGAACCGGTCGTAACAACATTGAATCAGACTTGGTTGAATGGCCCTGTCGTATGGAATGGAAAAGAGAAGATTTCAACCGATTCACTGGTTCGAAATGTAAAACAAGGTGAATATGTGATGCACAATCAGGTCGGCTATTATTTTCCGGAAGCGATGAAAGTCGCTCTGACGGCAAAAGAACAATCGGGCTCTTGGTACCGCATCAATCGTTCCCGATCAAAAGATGCTGTCCATGGTAAGGTCTTTAAGCTATGGGTAGAGCACGCAGCGAAACCTGTAAATGGAGGTTATGCTTATATCGTGGTGCCTGGTGTGGATCAGATCGATAAGCGGGCTATGCAGCAGCTAAAAATCTGGTACAATACGCCTGCGATTCAAGCTGTAGAACATCAGGGGCTGCTCACTATTCAGGCTGTGTTTCATCAGTCAGGCACCTATCAAATTGGAGCTTGGTCTATTCAGGTGGATAAGCCGGTCATTCTGCAAATCACAAAGGGAGATAAAGCCTTCAAGCTGGATGTAGCAGATCCCCTGCAACAGGAAAAAGCCGTACGTATTCATCTCATCAATAAACGTGCACAAGTAAATCAAACTGTCGAGATAAAGCTTCCACAGGCTGAGTACGCGGGTAGTACTGTATCAGCAACAATCCCGACCGATAATAAATAAGGTTTTAATTCTTTCGAATTGCCTTGAATATTAAAAAATAAGGTCCAGGATCTGTAAGGAACTTGGACCTTATTCATTCGTTCGACTGAGGTTTCTAAAGATTAATTGGCGTTGCTTGCCAAAGTTTAGCTTTTGATACAGCCTGTTTTATTATTTTTTGAGTTGTTCCAAGCGTGTTAAACCTTCGAGATAATAATAATCTGCATAGGTCAAAGGGACATCAATTTCAGAGTGATGTGGCAGACTGCCAACACTATGTTTGAGCAAGAAACCACCGTTGCTTGCATATTTGGCAAAATAACCTGCTCCTGAAAGTGTCTGTAGACTTTCTTTAGCAAAAGCTAAATAGGATTTGCTTTCTGCTCCTGAAGTTAAGGTCGATAGTTCAACGAGTGCCGAAGCGACAATTGCTGCTGCGGAGGCATCACGAGGGATGTAATTGAGCTTTAACGTTGAAAAATCAGCATCTGATTTATATCCCTGTTGTCCAGCATTGAAATCCCAGTAAGGGATTTTATCTTTTGGAAGATTTTTGTGGGTCATGTAAAATTTAGCTGCTGCCTGTGCTGTTTTGAGAAACTCTGGTTTTTTTGTCTCCCGATACATCATGGTAAATCCGTAGATAGCCCAAGCCTGTCCACGTGCCCAGGTTGAATTATCGGCATAGCCCTGATTTGTCTGTTGATGGATTGCTTTTCCGCTGGCATCATAGTCTACAACATGGTAGGTACTATAGTCTGTGCGGAAATGGTTTTTCATGGTTTGCGTTGCGTGACTGATAGCAACATCCTTATATTTAGGATCACCTGTCAGATCGGAAACGTAGCACAGCATTTCGAGGTTCATCATATTGTCAATGATGACCGGATATTTCCAAAGTGTTTTGCCATCCCATGACTTTTTCTCATTCCATGACTTGATGACACCAACCTGCGGGTTAAAGCGCTTTAATGCGGTATTGGCCGAATGGACAAGGATGGCTTTATAATCGGCAATTTTTTTCTGATCCTTGAGGTATTTTATTGCTGTTCCATAGGAACAGTACATAACAAAACCAATATCGTGATGTTGATCCAGGTCCTTCGCTTTTTCGAGCGCTTCGGTCCATTTTATCGCTTCTTTCTCCGTTTCTTTATTGTGTGTGTGGTTGTAGATATACCATAGTGAGCCAGGGAAAAAACCTCCTGTCCAATCCCATTCATCGGTTCCGCGCAATTGTCCGGAAGGAGTCAATGTACGTGGGAACTTATGGTCTTTGTCAGCTTCCTTGGCCAAAAATTGATATTGTTTCTCCGCAGCGTTGAAGCTAGCGTCGATAAATTTTGCCTTTTGGTCAATAAAGCTGAGCGCAAAAAGTCCCGAAGCGATAAGAAGGATTGTTTTTAAACTGGTTTTTCTTTTTTTCATCTGCATAAATTATTTGTTCATCTATTATTTTAGGATTAGGGTATCCATGAACTCTCGTCGTTTGGTTCACTCGTTTCACGCTGCCTTCGACGGTATATGTGTTAGCCTCGTCGGTATAAATAAACTCGTTTACTCATTAAATTGGTATTTTAAGGTATTCGTGAGCTCAATCGTTCGTTTCACCCGGCTCATACGACCACCTAAGGTTTCCTAACAGCGTATATTCTTAGTAAGTTACATAATAATCTTTTGGAAAGGGTAAACCTGCAAAAGCTTTTTGTGAGCTCCACTGTGCAGCAGCGTCGGACCAAAAAGCATGCGTTGGTGGAAGCCCTAAGGGTAGAAATGAGAGGGAAGCGGTATAGAGCGAACCCGAATTGGTATAACTGTCTGCTATATTTCCCTGATCGGCATTGAGAAACCCTAAGGCCATCCAGCCATCCTCATGAAAAATGCGATCAGCATAGATATGCTTGAGGACTGCTGTCAATGCTGCGCGCACTTGCCCATTGGAGAGATCCGTGGGGAGCTTTCCATCGAGTGCGACCGAAGCGAGCGGTTGAAATGCTGCATTTCTATACGTTGCACTCCGCCCAACAACAGGGTAGGTGCCTTCGGGTGAAATCATGCGCTCCAGATGATGTGCATAGCGTTGCATACGTTTATAAGCGCGGTCATACATGGGTTGGTACTTCGCATCGGCACTAAGATTGTTTTTTAAAGTTTCTACCTGCATGCAATGGATGACATAACCATTGTAATGATCAAAACTAAATCGCGCACCGTCACTATACCATCCGTCGCCGACATACCATTCCTGATCAAATTTGTTTACCGCATAGTCTATTTTCTCACGGACACAGTCTTCACCGATACTGTAGAGAAAAGTTTCAGTCATTGCGGCAAATAATAGCCAGTTGCTTTCGTTGGGTTTGATCCAGCGTAAGTGTTTAAATTCGGTAATAACCTGTTGCTTTGTCACCTGCGGTAGTGGATCCCATAATGCTTTTGGGGCACGCATAAATGCCTGGGCTAAATGTGCTGCATCAACCAGAGGCTGCTTGGACTTGCTACGCCAGGAGAAATAATCTGCCGAAGCAGGATTTACACCATGCTGTATGCCCAGTAAGGCTTGTTGTTTAAATTTAGCACGCAATTTTCCTTCTGCGGTTTTATCGTCTGGCAGAGCCAACCATGGAGCCATACCGGCCAATAATCGACCAAAGGCTTCCAGATAACCCACACTGGGATCTATATAGTCATAAGTTTCACTTTTAACAATTGGCATCTCTGCGCGAAAACGCTCTTTGCTGATACGATCGAGAATAGGACTGGCCATTTTTGTTAAAATAGACACCCAGTACGCACGGTCGTCAGTAGAAGGTTGCGCCGCTGAACCCCTGGATTGACTGCGACCAAGCAAGGGACTGTTCATTAGCGCTCCTGCGGTAGTTAATGTTACGGCTTGAATCCAATTTCTTCTTTTCATTTGGCTTTTTTAATGATAAAACTATATTTTCCTGTCGATTTGATGCTTTTGGCCTTGAGGCTGATGCGGTAAAGCCGCTCGCCCCATACCTGGCTCAGACGAGGGTCATCCTGTGGGATGGCCTCGTAGGAAGCAACGAACTGTGCAGGATTAAAATGCAATGCGGCCAGACCGTCGCCCATGGCAATCACTCCCTTGTTGATCTGAGGTTCTTTTGAAACTAAAAAATGTACCACATTGGACTGGTTCGGGTTTTTGATCTTGAACTCGTCTTCTATGGTCAGACCATCGGCTGTGAGGCGGTAGCTTCTATTCCAATGTTCAATATTGGCTGTCTTTGGATAGGCATTCCCGATATCGAGCTGGAATTTATTCTGTTCAGGTAAGAATAAAACATTTTCGGCTTTGAATTCTTTGCCGAAAGCCTGATCAGTACCATTGATCTGCGGCAGGTTGTGGTAGGCACCCTGCATGGTCCAGATACTATAGCGATCGTCGCTAAATGTTTTCTTCGTGTAGGTTCCCACACCCGCATCGATAAAAAGGGGTTGCTGATCCTGGTATAGAATAAAACTTCCGACATCGTTATGGTTGTGGCTCTCATTATTAAAACCACCTTTGGCGGCGAAGAAAAAACCTTCCTTTTTCAGATAGAGAAACTGCGTTTCCGGATACCACTTAAATGCATTTTGAGGAAGTGCTGCCTGTGTATGCTGAAGCTGCGGAAAACAGCGTAAGTCTTCAAATGCACGGAAGATATCCCGCGAGGGTTTGAAGTCTGCACCTTTACCGCCAAGATCTGTCATATATCGCGCAAATTGCATCATTTCGGTACTGTGTACATCTTGCCCATAACGATAGATGAGAAGTGGATCTCCACCGCCTTTGGCTGAGGCATCGGCAAAATTGACCACCCATCTGTCACCACCGATATACGATTGTGCGATGTATTCTCCCATATCGCGGATAAGCGGTTTGTCAAAGATACTGACCTTGTTCTGTGTTGCAAGGGCAAGTATCTTGAGGTAATCGTACAATTTACCGGCGGCGTGCCCCCAATAGGACGGACCTTCTTCACAGGCACCATCTTTTTTGATATAATCGATAAAGCGATCGACCGAAGTCATTGTTTTATAGATGCCCGTCAGTTGAACATCCGGATTGTCTTCTATCAGTAGCAGGCAGGTGAGCACATTAAAATTGCACCAGGGATTCCAGTTGTTGACCAATTGGTTTCCTTTGAGTTCAAAGCCCTGCCACCACATATCGTTGCGATCGAGATAAGGTTGTATAATGCGTTGTTGGATGTGCTGTTTCAAGCGTAAGCTAATTTCCGGATTGATGGTATTGAAGCTGTCCCGAAAGAAATAGTGTATCCACGAAAGTAAGGATCCTACATCACCGGCCATGAGGTCAATGACATGTGTCCGTTCTTGTGGTAGGGATCTTTTGCTGGATTGGAAAGCGGGTAGGTGGGCCGATAATGACCAGGTAGACATCTCGGTCATGTGCCAGGTACCGTTTAGAATCTGATCGATATAACGTCCTTTTCCTTCTGCTAATTCAGCTAAGAGCAGGTTTGTGAGCGCGTTACAGTTTTCGTTCATCGGCTTTTCCATCATGACGCGGTTGCCTGAGCGTTCATACTCCAGATAATCTGTTGCCTTGACCACCTGCCATTGATAGTCGAGAGCTTTGTCGCCTTTTGCAATAACGTCCTCACGGAAGGGGGCTATCAACTGATCCCACGCCTTACGGTCGGAATAACTTGGATAGGGGACCCAGGACTTGTCCCGGCTCAGGTTGAGTTTGAGATCTTCCTGTTTAAAAGTCCCTGTGAGTAGCTTTAATTCTTTTCCCAGTAGCCCCTGAAAAGAGAGACTACTGAGAAAGAAGAATAGGATTAGATATATTCTCATGTTTACCAATCTTGATTTTGTGGCAGAAGTGCAGCGTTCATCTCTATTTCTTGTCCCGGTACTGGCCAAAGCTTATGTCGGGGTTGATATCCTCTGGTAACGAGATTATCACCTGTAATACCTTTTTCAATAACGCCCTTCGACACTTCTTCCAATAAATTCCAACGCTTGAGATCAAAATAACGCCAACCCTCACCCGCGAGTTCTACTGCACGTTCGTGTTGGATACGTTTACTCATTTCCGCTTTACTGTTCACAACCAGGAATGAACTGCCGCTGTTTAGCCCCGGCATTTTTGAACGTGCACGTACCTTATTGAGTTCCGTGATTGCCTTGTCCAGCTGATTGGTTTCATTATAGGCTTCGGAGAGCATTAGTAACACATCCCCCAAACGAAGGATCGGGAAGTTAATCGGTGTATGGGTACGATCAGTAATCGCTCCTTTGAGGTTACCTTCAGGTACAAATTTGCGCCATAGGTAGGTATACCAGCCCCTATTATTACGGATCTGCCCGAAATTTTCATTTACCCCTGTTGCAAGAATAAATTGCATGTCACGCTCTTTGTTGGCGTTCCAGCCCAAATAGTGTGAATAAGGGACAATAAGTGTCTGATTCAGCCGTGGATCCCGGTTTGCATAGATCTGACGTAGTTTGGCTGTATCAGGTACTTTCGTCAGCACACCACCGGATTGTGTGGATTCCATTGCTTGCTTTTTAACGGCATTGTCTGTGTTATAATTTGGGAAGTTGTCATTCCAGTTGAAAGGACTTCCGTCCCGGTTTTCATAACGGTCTGCAAGCCGTGTACTTGGCATACAGTTGTTCCAGTCACTGCCAAAAGTTGATCTTGTCCCCATATACCACGCCATAGGCATCCCATAAGGAAATCCTGTTCCACCCATGTTCTGTATGGCAAAGATCATCTCAGGGGCCTGGTCCCCTTCCATGGTAAACAATGCTGCATAATTAGCACTGAGGCTATAACCGTAGTTGTTGGTTTTGTTATAAACAATTTCTTCAAAATCCCGGATTGCCGAAGTCCAATCTTTATTGTATAGGGCTACTTTGCCTCTTAAAGCATAGGCTGCACCCTTTGTGATTCGGCCATAGTGTTTTGCTTCATAGGTTACAGGTAATTTATCGACAGCATAATTGAGGTCCGCAAGGATGAATTTCTTGACATCTTCAACGGAAGAACGGCTATTTTTGAGTGAACTAAAATCTTTGTTCAGATCAACTGTCTCGTCATATATAGGCAAAGCTCCATAGAGGTTTGTCAATTGAAAATACATCAGCGCACGGAGAAATTTTGCTTCGGCAATAAAACCTTCCTGTTTGGCTTTATCTATGGTCATTGGCTGAATATGAGCGATGGCATGGTTACAGCGTTGGATCAGGTCATATCCGGCCTGCCACCTATCCACAATAATAGGTGAGCGGTCTGTAAATGTACCGCTGATGACTTCGCCTAGGCCTTGATTATCATAGCCTAATCCATTGTCACTGAGTCCGTCATAAGAAAATTGTAAACCGAAGGTCGCTTCCTTCTTGAGATCATTATAACAACCTAATATGCCTGCGAGTGCTTGGTCTTCATTTTGCCAGAATGTATCGGCACTGACCTGACTGTAGGGTGTTGTATCGAGCTTATAACAAGATGATAATGCAATGCATCCAGCTATGAGTAGTGAAATCTTTTTCATGATATTTGACAACTTAAAATGTTAAACTAAGACCGAAGACGGCCTGTTTCATTGTTGGGTAATTGGTGCCACTCACCTCAGGGTCGAATCCTTTGTAACTGGTAATCGTCCAGAAATTTTCCAGTGAACCAAAAACACGTAGATTCTGTACCTGTATCCGTTTGGTAATTTCATTCGGGATCGTGTAACCGAGCTGAATATTTTTTACTCGGATAAAAGCTTTGTTCTGTAGCCAGAAATCACTGTTTTTTGTGTTCCTGGTATCTGTATATGGTAAGAGTCTAGGGAATTTGGCATCGGTAGTTCCCTCTGTCCATCTGCCATCCGCGATTTCCTGGTTGATCTGGTAACCCCAACGTACGGTTGGTGTGTAGTAATTATCTATCCAAATAGCCTTATTGCCTGCATTGCCTTGCAGGAAAACCGAAAAGTCAAAACCCTTATAATCAAATCCCATATTAAAACCATAGGTGATCCTTGGTGCAGTACCATGTCCGACAGGCACCCTATCATTGTCGTTAATGATACCATCGCCATTGGCGTCCTTATATAGTAAATCACCTTTTTTTGGTGTCCCATAGGACGCAAATGGATTTACTTTTTGATTCGTATTTGGATCAGTAGGCGCATTGTCAATCATTTGCTGTACAAGTTGCATGTCTGCGTCTGTCTGCAAGATGCGATCGGTCAACAAAATATACTGCGTGTTGATGGCATAACCCTCCTGTAGAAGATTTGCTCCTGAAATAGATTTGTCGTTGCCTTTAAATTTGACCACCTTATTGTCAATGAAGGTGAAGTTACCACCGATATTGAATTTGAAGTCATCGCCAATTTTGTCGCGGTAGTTGAGGTTAAGCTCAATACCATTATTGCGGACTTTTGCCGCATTCGTACGTGGTATGGTGGCATTTCCGACAACTAAAGGTGCTGGAAGATTGATCAGAATATTGTCTGTTACTTTATTGAAAACATCAATTGAACCATTCAATTTATAGTTGAAGAGGTCAAAATCCAGGCCTGCATTCAGGATATAGGTGTTTTCCCAGGTCAAAAAGGGGTTGCTTAACACCGTCTGTGCAAATCCGACATACAGTTGATTGTTCAGGATGTAGTTGGCTGGATTGTACAGTGTCAAATATTCGTAGTTGTTGATCTTATCTGCCCCTGTGAGCTGATCATCCCTGCGGAAGGATACATCCGAAGTACCATTGTTGCCCAAAGCACCATAGGAGGCACGAAACTTAAGACTTGGCATCCATTTGACGTCGTAGAACTCTTCGGAAGAAATCTTCCAACCGAAGGATGCTGAAGGGAAGGTACCCCATCTGCTTTTTCCGGTCATAAAGCGTGATGAACCGTCGGTACGGAGATTGGCTTCCAATAGGTATTTATCATCCCAGGAAAGGTTGAGCCGCCCAAAGAAAGAGCGCATGGCCCAATCCGTGATGTTGCCAGAGGCCGAAGCATCCATTGTCGCCGCATTTAACACCGTCAGTGAAGGATCGACGAGATCCAACTTGGATGCCGCAAACCAACCATCTTTAAAATATTCTTGGCTGGCACCCACCATCACCTCATAATTTAATTTCTCAAATAACTTGTTTTTGTATTTGGCAACTCCGTCCATATAATAACGGTACGATTTAACAGATTCGTTGGTTACTGAGGAACGGCCAGTACCTGCAGTGGCGACGGTATTTGTCAAGAAATTCCAACGGTCATTAAAAACAGGCTGCGAATAGATAAAATCATCATCATAGGTGTAGGTATATGATCCCTCAATGGAAAGACCTTCGATAGGTTTTAATTTTCCATAAAAGCGGGATACAAAACGATTTTTGTTGATGTTCCCTTTTTGTCCATACAGGCGATGAAGCACATTGTTGGATTGCGGGTCGTCCTCTGGATTGTTGGGCGAACCAAATCGGCCATCTGGAGCCCTTAGCACCATACCTGGTGTACTAGCGCCTGCAAAGGTAAATACATCATTGATAATATTGGTGCCGATATCGGTCTTTGACACGACTCCATTGATATTTGCTCCCAGCGTAAGCCAGGGTTTTACATCAGCTTCTAGGTTAATGCGACCCGTATGACGTTTGTAGGTAGCTTGTTCAATAATGCCGGGATTGTCCAATAGGCCATAGGAACCGAAAAATTTAATTTTTTCACTTCCGCCTGTAAAGGACAAATTGTGGTTTTGGCTGATCTTGTTTTGGAAGAGATCAGAAACCCAATCTGTATTGGGATACTTCAGTGGATCCTGGCCGGCATTTTGTCTCCAAAGATCTATTTTCTCCTGTGAAAATGTAGGTTTTGCATTTGGATCGCCATTTTTGTAGCCTTCATTAATCAGCTCCATATAATTGGCGTAGTTGGAAACCATTTGGATGGTATTAGATGGTTTCTGGCTGGAGAAATAATTATTATAGGTAACCTTAAACTGTTCGATCTTTCCCTTTTTCGTCGTGATGAGAATGACACCATTGGCTGCGCGTGAACCATAGATGGAAGCCGAAGCAGCATCTTTCAATACCGACATACTTTCGACGTCCTGCGGGTTGATCAGATTCATATCACCGATCACGCCGTCGATCACAACAAGTGGATTCGCATTGTTTAATGTACCCTGACCACGCACCCGCAGAGTACCGCCATCGCTACCTGGTCTACCTGAACCTTGATTGACATATAGTCCTGGTGCCTGACCTGCTAAACCTGCAGACAGGGAGGTAACGGGCCTGCTTTCCAGCACTTCAGACATTTGAACAGTGGAGACCGAACCTGTCACATTCTCCTTCTTCTGCGTACCGAAACCAACGACAACAACCTCTTCAAGCCCTTTAGATTCTTTATCCAGGGTGATTGTTAAGGGTGAACCGGCATGAGCAACAGTTTCGATGGTTTTGTAACCAATACTTCTTACCACTAAAGTGACATCTTTCTGTTGGCTATTGAGTTCAAATGAACCGGTTGCATTAGTTGAAGTAGCTTGATTGGTCCCTTTGATTTGGATCGTCACGTTTGCAATGGCCTTACCTTCACTATCTACGACTTTACCTTGGATGGAACTCTGTTGTATGGCTAGCGAAAGCTTGCTATGTGTAAATTTAGGGGTCAACGGGGCGGCGTGGGAAGTTGCCAGATTGGATACGACCAACAGGCAGGATAATGGGATTGCCGCGTGCACCCAGCGATTTTTCGCAACGGATGCGTTTTGGATCTTGATCATAGGCTTTGTTAGATTTAATTGGATGAAAAAATGAATTTTCTGTACTGTGAATTTACAGCATTCAGTATGAACGATTCTGTCATTTCCTCGCAATCGTTTTCGTAACAATAGCCTTCAATAACGAAGTATTCTCTAGGAATTACAATGCGAAAAGGCTTATAATTTTAAAGGAAATATTTTTCGTTCAGGGAATGAACTATAGGGGTAAATATAAAGAGCCCAGTTGGGAATGGGCTCTCGTATCAATTCTTTGTAAGTCCTATTATATGCAGCGTTTAGAATTCGATCCTATAGTTAATGGTTGGTATGATACCAGTCCATTTTTGCGGCTCGATGATACGTTTGCTGAAATTGTAATGCATCCCGACAGTGTTCTCTCTATTGAGGATATTTTGAATATCCAGAATAAGGAGATGACTCACCTTTTTACGATTTATTCGATAGGTCGATGAAAAATCAAGTCGAATATAAGGATCGGCAGTTAAGGTGTTAATCCGGCTTTGATCGATGATTTCCTCATCTAAACGCAAGGATTCATCTTCCAATACCGGAGAGTATTTTCTTCCGCCGGCATAGATCAGTTTGGCATTCATACCAAATAGGTTATTTTTATTCTTTCCTACTGTCCATTCTTTTCCCAATAATAGATTACCGACATAGCGTGTATTGAATGTTGTATTGTATTCTTTCCCATTGAGTGCTTTGAATTTGGAATCAAATACCGAAGTGGTGGCCATAAAATAATAGCCTTTGCTAAGTGATTTTTCAACCGTTAACTCAACGCCATAATTTCTGCCTGTGCCTTTATTGACCAGTTGACGATAGGTCGATGTACCTATTGCCGAAATATCTGATACATTCAGCAGGGAGAAATTCATTGCTGGATCTGAAGAAACCGGGACATTATATAAATGTTGATAATAGACTTCGGTCTTAACCCGGAGTGTGCGACTTAGATTCTTTTCATACCCAATGACAGCTTGAGCAGATTTGGTAGGAGATAGCGCGGTATTATCTGTTGTATTTTGTCCAGTTCCGCTCTTGGCAAAATAATAGCTGAGGGGTTCTAAACGATTGTAAAGTCCGGTACCAAAGGATATCGTCTGGTCTGGAGCGACCTTCCAGTTTAATCCCAATCGGGGCTCTGCAGTCCAGCTTTTACTTAAGGCAAAATAGTTGGCATGTACACCCGTGTTTAATGTCAGACGGTCGGACAGCTCAGTTTTGAGTTGTGCAAAGGCGTCATAGGTACTGGTACTTCCATTTTCATTGATCCTTTCTTTTAATGCCGCGAGTTCGGTATCGTAGGTTAGCGCATAGAGATCATAGCGAAGCAGGCTGGCATTGATACCCGCACGGATCGTATTTTTGCTGCTGGCTCTATAATTGAGGCTTCCAGCATAACGGATTGCGGTATTTGTAAATTTATCTTTGTGATATAGGCTAGTGACATAATCCTGTGTCAGGGTATCTGTTTTATTGGAATTGCGGCTGACCGATGCCGAAATAATATTTGTGAAATACAATCGATCATTAGCGATATATTGATGTTTTAGCCCGGCACTACCAGCGTTAAATCCCAAGTTCATGTCCTGCGCATCTGTTCGTTCCTCCCATTCTTGGAAATTGCGTTTGGCAGTTTCCTTTATTTTTCCGAGGCCGCCAATCCCAAACAGCGAAAATGTTCCAGCTTTCTTGGTTGGAAATACAAAATTAAAGGAGAGATCCTGATATTTTGGGATACCGGTATCCGAGACTTTTACACCTACTTTTTCCAATAGACTCAATGAGGAGTACCGGTAGCTGATTAAATACGATGCATCGCTCCCTTTTTTGAAAGGACCTTCTAAAGTTGCACCTACTCCCAACACGCCGACATTGAATGTGTATTCGCGTTTATCGGTATTTCCTTTTCTAAATCTAAGGTCAAACACCCCCGATATCGCGTTGTTGTATTCAGCGGCAAGTCCACCGGTATAGAAGTCAGATTTTCCCAAAACCATGGTATTGAGCATACTGATCCCCCCACCAGCGGCTCCTTCGGCTCCAAAGTGGTTGGGATTTACAATTTCGATCCCTTCCAATCGCCACTGTAGGCTTTTAGGCGAATTTCCACGCACAATTATCTCATTGTCATCACCTCCAGCAACGACTCCGGGAAAACTCTGTGCCATTCTTGCGGGGTCAAAAAAAGCGCCAGCATATCGATTGGTCTCCTCAGGTGAAAATGAGCGTCCACTGGTCATGGCCATTTGATTTAAAGGTTGTTTTCCCGTATTGGCATAGACGACAGCTTCGTTCAACGTGTTTGCCTGTGGTTCCATTTCAATGTTGAGTACATTCTCGCGCCCTGAGGTAATAAGCAACTCTGATAATTCTTCCTGCCTGTAGCCTGCCATGCGTATTTGTAGGACCTGGCGTCCTACAGGAACTTGCAGCAGCCTAAATTCGCCTTGCTGATCTGTACTCACAGATTTTGTATTGCCATTGGAGGACAGTACAATAGTGGCACCAATAATTGGAAGTCTTGTATTTTTGTCCAGGATAGTACCTTTAACAGTCTCGGTCACGACCCGTCGGTTTGTCTTCGTCGAATCTTGTGCCTGGGCAAGTGATTGCGTGGCCTGAGTCGCCAGCGCAATTATTAAGATTGATGTTAGTTTCATATTGATTAAGCTTTATCTCTATGACAGCTAACTTTCACTTTACCCTTAGTGATCAGTATAATTTTTTTAAACTGGTTTCTTTTCCTCGTCAAAAACTTCAAATTGCTGGAATGTTATTAACAAAAATGATTCTTATATCCAGTTAATTAACATTGTTATTAACATTTTTATCCTGTTTTTGATGAGATGATTTTTTTGAAAAAGACGGAGGGTAATTGGTGATTTCTTAGCCATATATTACTCCGTTTAGATTTGTATGCTGCCTGTGGACTGTCTACAGGACGAGCTTATTAAAAAAATAACTATTTTTTATCTATTTGGTTAAAAAGTATCTGTGCGCTGTAGCGGCCAGCTATATTGAAACGTTATGAAATTATAACTAAATGAGAACCAAGATGAGTAAATTATTTAGCGGAATTCTAGTATTGATTTTGTTTTGCAGTTGCAGTAAGGATACCATTAGTCCAGAAAAAATAGCACCAGAGGATGTGAAAAAACAATTGGAAGCCTATGATTGGATTCCCGCATTTTCTACGAGTGATACGAAAGATGAGCTGTATCATTATAAACCGGAAGATTGCGAAAAGGATAATAATTATTCTTTTTCTTTTGGCAATGATTTTCAAAAATTAAAGCTGCAGCCAGGAAAAGAGCTTTGTGGAGCCAATAAGGAAACCTTTGAACAGTCTATTTTAGATGGAAAGTCTGAACGATCTTTTACCTATGACAAAGAGAAAAAGAGCATTAAGTTTGCTGATAGCGATCAGTACGAAAGCTATGGTGTCCTTGTGGACGGAGATTATTTGGTCTTAACCTATCGAAATAACGATCCCCTTGCTTTTGTTATTCCCAGGGCATATTATTTTAAGGGAAAAAGTAAAGAAAAAAATAAGTAGCATTCCTATAACACATGAATGGAAAGACCGCTTGCCGTCTTTTTTTATTTAGGGATGTAAACAATTTTTTTTTACATACTATGAATTGTACATGTTTGCTACTGATCTCTTAACCATATTCACCATAATATTGAATATTCATATTGAAAATCATTTTTAATTACTGCATAAGTGTTGGCAGTTGATTGGTTCTATTGACGCTATTACTTAAATTTCTATAACAGAAAAATTATCTTGATTATTATCTTTAAATCCTTATTTTAGTCTTTTGGAAACCGGTTGCATAACCCCGTTAACTTTAAACTAAATGAAACTCCGAATATTACTTTTGACAGCGATGTCAACATTGCTTTATCCACAACTCCAAGCGCAACAATTGCCTTATAAGGATAGCCGTCTCACTACCGAACAACGTGTCAATGATCTTTTGGGGCGAATGACCGTGGAAGAGAAGGTGGGGCAGCTGAGCAAATTGCTTGGATGGGAAATGTATGAAAAGAAGGAGAAGCATGTAGGGGTGAGCGACAAATTAAAGAAAGCGGTCAAAGAGCAGCACATCGGGTTGTTGTGGGCAACACTGCGTGCTGATCCCTGGACGCAAAAAACACTCTTGAATGGTCTTAATCCGATTGAGGCTGCACGTGCGACCAACGCCATTCAGCGGTATATGCTGGACAGTACCCGTTTGGGAATCCCATTGCTGCTGTCGGAAGAGGCTCCACATGGACATATGGCTATCGGTGCTACGGTATTTCCGACGGCAATAGGGCAAGCGAGTACCTGGAATCCAAATCTGATTCAACGTATGGCATCAACAATAGCGCTGGAAACCTACGCTGTGGGTGGAAAAAATGGCTATGGGCCGGTCCTGGATCTCGCGCGCGACCCACGCTGGTCGCGGACAGAAGAAACTTATGGCGAAGATCCTTATTTAACAGGCAAGATGGGAACTGCAATGATCCGTGGTTTTCAAGGTGAGAAACTTGGACAACAGGATAAAATCATTGGTACATTAAAACACTTTGTCGCTTATGCTGCACCAGATGGTGGGCACAACGGTGAATCGGTATCATTTGGTGAACGGAGTCTAAGACACTATTTTTTACCACCTTTCGAAAAGGCCGTTAAATCTGGCGCAGGCTCGGTCATGACAGCTTATAATAGTATTGATGGAATTCCATGCTCTGCAAATCCCTGGTTGTTAAAAGATGTTCTCCGTAAAGATTGGGGCTTTACTGGATTTGTGGTATCCGATTTATTGAGCATTTCCGGCCTTAATGGGGGACATGCGACAGCCGCTACAGCGGAGGAAGCTGCTTCACAAAGTATACATGCGGGATTGGATGTTGACCTGAGCGGATCGGGATATGGTCCGAATCTTTTAAAAGCTGTGCAACAAGGTCTAGTGGAGCCTGCTGTATTGGATACCGCAGTAGCCCGTGTATTACGGATGAAGTTCAATCTTGGGCTATTTGATCGTCCCTATGTAGACGAGAAGCAGGTGATCCAGAAAGTTGCCACAGCGCAGAATAAATCTGTTGCCAGAGCGGTTGCTAGAGAATCTATTATCTTGCTAAAAAATGAAAAAAATATCTTACCATTAAGCAAATCGTTGAAACGCATTGCGGTTATCGGACCGAATGCCGACAATGCTTACAATCAACTGGGGGACTATACGGCTCCACAGGCTGATGGTAAGATACAGACGGTATTGACAGGCATTCGCGCAGCGGTAGGTAAAGGTACGCAAGTTGATTATGTAAAAGGTTGCGCTATCCGTGACACGACAAATTCTGATATTGCGGCAGCGGTGGCAGCAGCACAGCAAGCCGATGCTGTGGTTTTGATTCTCGGCGGTTCCAGTGCACGAGATTTTAAAACTTCCTACCAGGCAACAGGAGCGGCGAATGTAGATCCCAATACAGTCAGTGATATGGAAAGTGGTGAAGGGTTTGACCGTGTTTCGTTGGATATGATGGGTGATCAATTAAAACTTATGAAAGCGATCCAGGCAACAGGTAAGCCTGTGGTGCTGGTGACCATTATGGGAAGACCGCTTAATCTAAATTGGGCCGCGGAGCATATTCCTGCAATTGTGAATGCCTGGTATCCCGGACAGGAGGGAGGATTAGCCATTGCTGATGTCTTGTTTGGCGATTATAATCCAGCCGGCCGGTTACCGATTTCTGTACCACGATCTGTGGGTCAACTTCCGGTACATTATAATCATACAAAACCTAAACATCATGATTATGTGGAGATGTCCGCCAAACCTTTGTATGCTTTTGGCTATGGGTTAAGTTACAGTAAGTTTGAATACAGCAACCTACAGGTAGGACTGACCGAAGGCGCAGATGATTTTGTCTGTACAGTATCCTTTGATGTCGAAAATAAGGGTAATGTGACTGGCGATGAGGTAGCACAATTATATGTTGTCGATGAAGTCAGTTCGGTAGTAACACCCATTATGCAGTTAAAACAATTTGAACGTAGAGCTATTCCAGCAGGAAAGAAAGAGCGGTACACTTTCCAGTTGAGCAAAGAAGACCTCAAATTGTGGAATGCAACTAATGCCTGGAAAACAGAAAAAGGGAAATTCAAATTGCTAGTAGGTACATCATCCGATGATATTCGACTAAAAGGGGAGATGGAGCTAAAGAAGGATTATTAATTAATCCTTCTTCAACTTATAGGTATAGGTCGTGTACTTGTTCGATTTTGTCAAAGTAAGCTCTTTACTCTTCAAGATATAGCTGTATTCGTGAGCCAATATCAATCCCCAATCGAACTCCGCCGTCCAGGCATTTTGATCCTTGAAAATAATCTTGTTTCCAAGAATTTCATAGGTTCCTGAGCCACCAGCTGGATGTCTGTTTTTATTTGCAGAGGAAAAGAAACTATCCGCTTTAAATTTTACGATGACATCTCCAGTAAATTCTTCGCCATTAGTTTTGTTATAGGTAGTAAATATTCCTGAATAACTTCCCTCTAGTACTGTTCTGTTTTCGGATTTTTCCTTTGAGCAGCTGATAAAAACGAGCGAAGCCACAAAGAAAAAGAAGTTTTTTAATGGGTTCATAATTAGTTTTTTATAGCATAACGTAATGAAGCCTAATTTGCTACAGACTGATGCCTTATTTTAATCGGATATACTTGATACTCTTTCTATTCCAGGTATAGGTGATATGTACTAGACCACTTTTATCCTGTATAATGGTCGGATAAGAATATTCATCTCCTTTGACCCCATCTTCCAAAGTTAGTGTATCATGCCAGTGAAGACCATCATGAGACGTTGCGACATGGAGTTTTGTGCGTCCTTCCCACCAGTCATTTCCAGCGATTGCTGGATTGTAAACGATCATAAATAGTCCATTTTTCAATCGAATGGCATCAGTAGCCGAGTTGGGGTTGAGCAGGTTGGTCGCCTTCCAAGGTCCCCAGCTGTTGCCATGGTCAGAGGAAAAAGCACTCATTACCTTATTTTCTTTACTGCGACAGAGTACCTGGAGGCGGCCATCTTTATGTTGAACAATACTCGGCTGAATGACTTGAATACTTGTGTCAGGCCGAATTGTATGAACAGACCAGGTTTTGCCGTGGTCGTGACTGATTTCCATATGTGCTTTCCAGATTTCGTCTTTTGATTCAGTACTGGAAGGGGATAATATATCCCCATTAGATAATGTAAATGGTTTGTTTTTGATTGGACCTAAAATACCATCGGGTAATGCCCGTGCTGCTGACCAGTGATGACCTTTGTCTATGGAATATTTGACGTAGCCTTTCCATTCGCGTGGATTAGGACCAATTTTATAAAACAAATAGAGGGTATCGTTCTTTGGCTGTTGATAGAGTACAGGGTTCCAGGTTGGATAACGCTTATCAGCAAGAATCCCATCTGCGATTTGGACTGCTGGTTGCCATTTGCCGTTTGTATAATGAGAACTCCATATCACCACATCGGGATTGGATTCATGTGTACCACCAAACCAGCAGGCCAGGAGGCTGTCTTTGCCGATGGATTGTATAGTTGATGCATGGCATTGTTTGAAGCGGACCTGTCCCTCTTGGAAGATCTGCTGAGACGAGATTATCTGGGGCTTATAGCTTTTACATGAATAAAATGTTAGGAGTAATAATGCTAAAAATAAGGTTATTTGTTTCATTCTGTTAGTATGTGCTGCTAAGTTCACAAGTGCTGTTTTTTTATAGCTAGTGTTTTTAGTTATTCGGGTATTAATGGAGGATGGAGATCGGGATGATTTGTATTTGCTGTTTTTCAATAGGCAAATGAAAGTCTTTGAAAATACCTGAAGTCGATCATCGTTATCGGATAATAAAAAAGCAGCTGATGTAATTCAGCTGCTTTTTTATTATTTGCTTTGCAATTGAATCGCGGTAGCATAATTGAATCTGGTGCCCGGACTTCTCAGGGTGATCTGATTATCATGTTGTGACCAATCCAAGCGACCTTTATGGCCCAAAATTGTGATTTTTTTCACTTTAAAATCCGCTGGAACCTGAAAGACATATTCATTAGGCTGTTGATAAGCGTCTCCCGCTGAAAGGTGAAATACATTGACGATCTTGCTGTCCTTACTTCTGGTGTAATAGTAGTCGCCTTGATGATAAGGGGCAACGGTACGTGTTGCATATACTGCGCTTTGATTGATTTTCATCCAAGCTGATAGTTCATTTAGACGATCATATGCTGCTTGGTCATAGTCACCTTTGGGGCCTGGGGCGATGTTAAGTAAATAGTTGCCACCACGGGAAATAATCTTGACAAGCGTTTCGACGATTTTCTTTGTTGGTTTGTAATTGTCATTGGGAACATAGCTAAAGGAGTCTCCCATAGTAATACAGCTTTCCCAAGGAATATCCAATGGATGCTCAGGGACTGCCTGTTCGGGTGTCACATAATTTTCCCAGTTTCCGGGAACAGTACGGTCTACCACGATAAGACCTGGTTGATTTTTTCGGGCCATACCACCGATACGGTCCATGTCAATATTTTGATCCACCTTGATCGTCTGCTGCCAGTCTACTGACTTGTCTACAGTTTCTAGGGGACGTACTTGTCCACCATCCAACCATAGAATATCCACTTTACCATATTCCGACGTTAGTTCATTGATCTGGTTGTAGGTGAAATCTTTAAATTTCTGCCAACGTTCAGGATATTTTTTCGGGTCATAATTTACATTTCTGTCCTTTGGTGGGAAATAGGGCCACCAATAGTATTCGGAGTGCCAATCTGGTTTGGAGAAGTAGGCTCCGATTTTGAACCCGTCGTTGCGAAATGTATTAAAGATTTCTTTGGTCACATTTGCCTTGGGATTGGAGGAGAAAGGTGTTTTGGTAGAAGTAATTTTATAATCCGATTCTTTGGTGTCGAACATTGCAAATCCATCATGATGTTTGGTTGTAAAGACCACATATTTCATTCCGGCTGCTTTTGCTGCGTCGGCCCATTTTTGCGGATTGAAATCTGTCGGGTTGAATGTTGTCTGCAGATTTTCGTAATTCTTGAGGTATTCAAAATAGGTTTTGCCATGCTCTGGCTTGCGTTGTGTCCAGCCCTCATCTTCGGGACAGATACTCCAGCTTTCAACAATTCCCCATTGACTGTAGGTTCCCCAGTGCATGAAAAGACCGAATTTCATGTCCTGCCATTGTTCGAGGTTTTCGATCACTAAGGGGTCTGTGGGTTTTTGGTAGCCACCCGATACATTGTGTGCTTGCCCAAAGGTCAATGTAGAAGTTGTTGCCAGCAATGCGGTTGATATAATGGTTGTCAGTTTTTGCATGTATAAATATAATGAAAATGAACATAAGAAAGCCACCCGAGAGTGGCTTTCTATTTGGTAGATGTAGTGTCGATTAATTGACGTCCCAGAAAATTTTGGTTGTTCTTGTGTCTTTTGCCCTCACAGCCTCATAATTTTTACTGTTGTTTGAGACTTCAGAAGAAGGATAATTCAACCTCATAGGTGGATTTGCAAAGTTCACAAGTCCGGCTACCGGAAAGGTTAAAACTGGATAGCCTGTCCGTCTTAATTCGGACCAAGCTTGCTGTGCCTGTAGAAAACCATAGTGTAGCCATTTTTGTGTATAGACTAACTCAAGGTCTTTATTTTTATCACCTGTGAATGTTACCGTGGATTTGTCAATGAAATCATTGATTATAGTTTCAGCAGGTTTAGTTTCGGTTTTTAAACCAGACTTATTTATATTGTTCAAATAGTAGTAGAAAGATATGGACTGTTTTAAGGCAGTGTTATAAGCCTCTTTTGCTGTTGCACTTGACCCCCATCTTAATTGAGCTTCAGCTTTAATAAAGTTGGTTTCACTGGCGGAAAATACAATGCCAGGAAGTTCTTTATTGTCAGCAAATGTTGTGGAGTCCAAAACAGAATAACTTTGATAGTTCTTTTCCATCTCAGTAGACGTGAAGGTAATCGGCATCGCTTTATACTCCTTGTTCGGTATAAATTTGTTATTTACGGTTACCCCAAATTTGTCATAGAATACTGGAATACGAGGGTCTTTTGATGGTAACATCACCTTGTTTAACATATGATCAGTAGCATAGTGATTAGGCCCCTCTATCAGCCCTTGTCTTAATGTACCCGTATAGTTTGTCAACGGCGCTAAAAGGATATCTTCTGTTTTTGGATCGTAACTGCCGACATTATTTCCATCTGCTAACGGGAATTGGCTTGGATTATTTAGGATCTCTAAAATCTCTGTGCGAGCTTTGGCTTCATCAACATTGGAGATTCGCATTAATAAACGAAGTCTCAAGGAGTTTGTGTATTTTCTCCATTTGCTAACATTACCGCTGTTTAGTATGTCATATTTTGCAAATTCTGGATTAGATTCTACGGTTCCGAAATAATTGTTTATCTCTTTTAAATCTGATATAAATTGATAATACAACTCTTTTTGCTCATCAAATTTTGGAAGTTTGATCACATTTGTTGCAGGCAGGCTACCAGCTTCACTGAACGGAATATCGCCATAGTTGTCTACTAGCTTCGAAGCTTCGTCTACGACAACTACTTTTGCTGCTTGTAAGATAATTTTGGCATTGGCTTGTTCTTCTGTAGGAAGTGCGGCATAGGCTTTTTCCATCGCTCTGTAAATACCCAATACACCCGGCGAATAGAAATCTACCCAATAATCATATGAATAACCATCATTTGGCTGATACATTGAGTTGGAAGGGATAAATGATGCGGTTTGTGTATAGATTGCCTGATTTGATAAAATGAAGGTTCTGTAATGCCAATAGGAAGGTCTCACTCGGTCATTATTTAACAATTCAGCAAAGAACGCTGAAATACTGGCTTTTTCAGTAGCATCTGGATTTTGAAATTTTTCATCCAATTGCTTTTTACAACCCACCAAAGAGGTCAATGCAGTTGCCAGTGTAAATATGGTAAAAAATATTTTTTTCATGATTTCAGTAAAAAGTGATTAAAAATTAGCGTGTAATGAAAATCCAAAGCTTCTTGTAGCGGCAGAAGAACCTACGTCAACACCTTGAGCCCACCATGCATTTCCTACTGGAGCTTCCGGATCGAGATTTTTCAATGTTCTATAGAAATAGAATAGATTTCTTCCAATTAATGAAAATCTAAGATTGTTCATTTTGATACGCTTTGTAAAACTGTCCGGTATCTGGTAGCCAATGGAGAGTTCTCTTAATTTGATAAAGTTATTGTCATAGACCGCACCTTTTTCAGACCAAGAATCATCGCCCCAGTTAAACGTATTGAAGTAGTATTCTGCCCCGCTTAAATGTACATCGTTGGTTTTTCCTGTGTTCGCATTAACACCTGGGAGTGTAATGCCACTTTCTCTGTATGGAAGCGTATTCTCATAAAGCCCAGAAGCCATTCCATATTTAAGGTTTTCAGAGACCATTTTACCACCAAAACGGTAATCAGCTGTAAAATCTAAGCTAAAGTTTTTATAATTGAAGGTATTCGTCCATCCACCAATCGCTTTAGGCATAATATTACCGACCATTTTGTATTTGGATTTATCCATTACATAGAACCCTTCATCCGAAATAAGATTATTGCCATTGGCGTCTTTAGCGATATCGTATACATAGATATTTCCCAAAGTTTCTCCTGCTTTTGCCGTAATTTTTAATGAATTGGCATCAGCCGAATAAAAAACCAATTCGTCAACACCAGACAATAGTTCTTTGACTTTAGAGCGGTTGAAAGAATAATTTAGTCTAGAAGTCCAAGTGAAATTTTCGTTTTGAATAGGTGTTCCGTTAATAGATAGTTCTAAACCGTGGTTGGCTATTTTTCCAATATTGAGGAGTTGAGATGTCGCTCCTGTTGATGCAGGTGTTGTCAACCCAAGAATTTGATCTTCGATGTAGTTGTTGTAATAACTCGCATCTAGTCCTAATCTATTTTTTAGAAATTTCAATTCCAAACCGAATTCCATTTCGTATTTCCTCTCTGGTCTGAGATCTAGATTACCGTATCGATTTTTGTAGGTTAATGCTGGTATAGCTCCATTCACAGTTAATAAAGGAGCTTGAGTGTAGGCGATATTTGCTTCATAAATAGCCGCATCATTACCTACGATACCATACGAAGCACGTAACTTACCATAGGTAAACTTGTCGGATTTGATATTAAATGCATCACTAAAAATAAAGCTACCGCTAAGGGAACCATATTGATAGTTATTGTTTTGTGTAGGAAGAGTTGATGAATATTCTGAACGGTATGTTCCGTCTAGATAAGCAAAGCCTTTGTAGCCAATGTTTAATGAACCAAAGTAAGCGTATTTAAGCATTTCTTTTCGAGCATTCGTCGTTGTTGCCTGTGCTAAGCTATTACTTAAACTAAACCAATTCTCAGTAACAAGTCCGGAAGCGGTGCTTGACGATTGATCATCATAATTTTCTGATCGAGATTGAAAACCAACACTAGCAGAATAGTCGAAATTCTCATTGATCTTATTGCTATATGTCATCATTAAATCGCCATATAAAATTGAGTAGGCTCCTTTGGTTGTTGAATAACCTCCCGTGCTGCTTGATGGCGAATTGTACTTTGTTGCATTCTCAGTATACTGCTTATTTGTACTGGTGGCTGATGTAAAGTCATTTCCTATTCTACCTCTGAATTTGAGGTGATCAACCACATCCCAGTTTAACGTAGCACTGGTTAAGATACGGTTTTCAACTTCATCATAACTGTTCTTATATTGATTCCAGAAATAATCCAATAGATTTGATGCACGCATCGTGTAGATAAAATCTTCTGGTCGTCCTGTTCCTAATTTAGAATACTTATAACCATCTGATGTTTGATACGCTTTTTTCATAGCGGCCATATCTTCAGTTCGACTGAAGAAGCCGTCAAAACTACCAAGTACCTGACCCAATAAATACGTTCTATTATGTGTATTGGTGTTGATATAATTCGCTACGATATCAGTGGATAAACGGTTACTTAGCTTTAGAGAACTATTTAAATTAAACGTGTTTTTTGTTTGTTTGCTTCCAGGACTGGTACTTTTGTAATCCATACGGGTCGCACTCAAACGATAATTGAGTTTTTCAGTCTGATTTGATATTCCAACGTTTGCGGTGGAGTTGTATCCTTTGTCGAAGACATCATAGTAATTGTTTTTGCGTGCGACATAAGGTCTAACCTGACCATCCCACCATAGGACGTCTTCTCCCGTAAATTTTGGGCCAAAACTTGCGTAGGATCTAAAGTAAGGCCTCCGGCCGCTCGGGGATTTAGGATCAAGAATCCAACCTTCTGCAGTAGCGCCATTGGTCACGTTGATACCAGCATCATAGCCTGGGCCATATTCATTTTGAAATTTCGGTAAAAACGCTGCGCGTTCCAATGATCCAGTATAATTAAAATCGACTCCTAGACCACGTCCTTTTGTTCCCTTTTTTGTTGTAATCACAATCACCCCACTTGCAGCATCTGAACCATATAATGCACTGGCTGCTGCACCTTTTAAAATGGAGATGTTATCAATATCTGCAGGATTGATATCCAGCATCCCGTTTCCTCGGATTCTTTGATCGCGATCGAAGTTGTTGTTGTTGGCCCCGGCGGCACCATTTTGTTGATCGTTTCGGATAATAATTCCGTCCACAACGTAAAGCGGCTGGCGTTGGTAGTTTAATGAATTGATACCACGAATCTGCACATTTACAGCACTGGCTGAACCACCGGGTGCGGTGGTAATTTTTACGCCAGGTGCTTTACCATATAATGCGGAACCGAAGTTGGTATTTCCTGCTTTTGTAATTTCATCAGCCTTAATGTTGCTTACCGCGTATCCCAGGGCTTTAGATTCGCGTTTTATACCCATCGCCGTTACAACGACTTCATCGAGTGCCGCTGCATCGGAGGTCAATGTAACATTGATCGCTTTATTTGATCCAACGACAATTTCTTGTGTTTTGTATCCAACAATCGAAATTCTTAATGTTTCACCTTGGGCGGCTTGAATAGTAAAAGATCCATTGGCGATTGTCTGTGTACCCTTTGTCGTTCCCTTTACCGTTACGGTCACCCCAGAGATAGGCCCATTAGCGTCTGAAACAATTCCAGTAATGCTTTGCTGCGCGTAAAGGGATGTGGCACTAAATAGTGTACATAAGGCCAATCCGGCAGTTCTTTTGTAAAATAGACTCATGTTTTAGGTATTTGTGTAAATTATTAGTTTATTATGCGTGCTATATATTTTTCGATTACCAATGCTGTTGTACCCAGTTGTTGAGCGCATTTGTGCAAGTTGGAGATACTGAGCATTGTTTCTTTTGCAATTTTTGGAATGCTGTATTCATTGATAGCAACTTGGATATGCGGTGTTAATATTTGACCTATTTCAGCCCCCCTTCCGCTTATGATTATTTTGTGAGGATTGAGGATATGAATTAGTGTGGATATTCCTTTCCCTAGTAAATAACCGATTTTCCCCGTGTTATTAATGGCAACTTGATCTCCGATTTTGACGGCCTCTATGAGTGCTTCAATTTTATTGTTATGTTCCCCTTCAAGTTTTTCATAAATTGAATATTCACCCTTTTTGATGTCATTTTGAATATTGCGAATAGCCGCACTAATGGACGCTTCGACTTCGAGACATCCTCTTTTTCCACAAGAACACAATGTCAATGTATCAGAAAGCGGGATATGACTGAATTCGCCAGCAAATCCTGAAGTTCCCTTAAATATATCATCGTTGATAAGGATACCTAGGCCAACCCCCCAGTTAAGATTAATAACCAGCGAATGTTGGGAAGCTTGTGCGGCACCGAATTTTTTCTCTGCCCATGCAACACAACGGGAATCATTGTCTATAGTAGCGGGAATATTGAATTTAAACTCAATTTGCTCACGGATGTTGTATAAGGGAGAATATTCGTTATATGATTCATTTAGTCCAGTTTCAGAATTGACAAATCCGGGCATACTAATTCCGATGCCTATAATCAATTGCGTATTTATGTGATGTGTTGAAAGAAAATGAGCCAGGCCGTCTATAATTAAGTTCGAAGCTTTTGGATCCTTTAGATCAATTGGGATGTTATTTTCAGCGCAAAGTACCTCCGCTCTTAAATTCGTTGATGCTATTGAAGTGTAAAACTGGTCAATCGATATACTGATGACGATATGAGGTAAGTCTTCATTTAACATATATTGAATAGCCTTTCTCCCCCCGGTAGATGCGGCATATCCTTTTTCGACGATGATGTCTTTTGTCAACAAACCATTCAGCTGTTTTGTAACGGAAGGTATGCTCCTGGATAGGGTGTTTGCAATTTCCGCAATCGGTTGCATCGGCCGGTAATACAAATTTTTTAATATATCGACAACCATATTAGTTCAACTTCAGTGAGTGGTGATTTTGGTTTGTAAGTTTAAACAGATATTATTTTACCTAATATCTAAGTTAGTATGCACAACGTTAGTCTTTCCCAAGTCCGAATAACTGAATGAGCTGCGATCCAGACTATGTTGATGTGATAAAGATATGTAGTATTTCTATTAAGTTCAAAATTCTTTTTAAATTTTTTAAAAAGAAATGTTAAAATTATACATATAATACATAAGATGGCTGTGTCTTATTGTGAAATTGAGAATATAATATGTAACAAATTGTTTATATTTATATAGGGTTTGATCAGATTTCAAGCCGATTACCTTCAATTATAAATAAACAATTATGAAAAAAAATCAAATTTTCAAAAGCTTGCTATGCTTAGGAGCTATCCTAAGCTTTGGCTTCACAAAGGCAGATTTAAATTCCAATGCCGAACGCTATTTAACGGCTCCTTCTTCAAAATCGAAAATGGTTATTAAGGCAGCTCTGCCAACGGTACTGAATGGGATATGGAGCGAATCGGCCACAATAGGTTCAGGTCCGATGCCGGCTATGAATTTCGTTGCTTTATACCCCAATAGATGCACTGATGCCGTAGATACGGAATGGCAGGTTTCACCTTCGGCAACAATTACATATGATTCGGGATTGGATTGTCTCTTGGAAAACCATACTGGTGTACGGATACAATTTTCTAATAGCGGTACATATACAGTTTCGGCGCGGGTAAAAAATAAAGATGGGGTTTGGACAAATTGGGCTTATACGACAATTACCAAGATGTAGGCTCAAGTGATTTTTTCAGGACGATCTAATTGGTAACATATCGGATATTCGCATCATTATGATTAGATTGATGACTCAGATAAATTCAAAATGGTCGTATTGAAAAATTCGGGCATAAAGGCTATATAAAAAAAGGAGGTGTATCTATGATACACCTCCTTTAAATTTGACTTGTCGTCTAAAAAAATTATTTCTGTTTTGCCCACCAAAGTGGTGTCAAGACTTTATCAGCACCACCCAATAGCGATACCGCATTTTGGTATTCAGCAGGATCAGTATCCCTAAATGAAGAAGGGAATGCTAATCGTTGTGGAAAGAATTTGATATTGCTTGTCATAAAGTTTGCTGATGTAAGATCAGGCAAGTTCGGTAAAGCATTTTCAATCGCAGGATTTTCATAGAATGGTAAACCCAATCTTCTTTGATCATTCCAGGACTCTAATGGTAACCACGGTAAATTGGCGATGAATTTTTGAGTAATAATCTTCGTCAATAAGTCATTGCGTACTGTACCATTTTTGTAAAGTGAGTTGACCGGGTATTTAATGCTTACTGTACCGGCAGCATTGGTATAACCATCGATATAATCCATGGTATGTGCATCACCTGGTTCCGCAATATGTGTGAAACTAACTGATGTACCCACTCTGTTATAGTCTGTAGAGCTTAGGTATTCCGAAGCAAACTGACCTACTCCCCAGTAATCAAAATTAGCTCTGACACCATTTTCATAAGCTGCCTGTGCTGTTGTTCCAGTTACCCATCCTTTTAGAGATGCTTCAGCTAAAAGGAAATAGGTCTCCCAGTTGGCAAAGAAGATGCGACTATTTGCACTTCTTCTGAACTGAACCGCGATTGCTGGAACTTTACCAACTAATGTGCTTCTTAAACGGTTGTTTGTTCCCTTTGCGGCCCAGTCTCCTAATGAAAATGCATTCCAGGTATACTTTGTATTTACCGCAATTTTGGTATTACCATTCACTAAGGTATCTACCGTTTTTTTAGAGTCATCTCCATTGTCGAAGAAATTTTGATTGTTAAAATCTCCAGGAATAAAGAATGCCTTCAATGCGCGTGGGTCTATTTTATTTGGAAGACCATCCAGCCAGTAACCAGCAGAAGGATCATTAGTCATGCTGGTGAAATGGTTACTGTAACGCTTACCAATGTAGTTCTCTGCTTTTATTGAAGATTTCAAATCTTGAGCAACTTGCTTTTCTGTTTGAATACCACCTAATCCAAGATATAGATTATTTAATGTCGCTGAAAGCGCCTGGTAGTTCCAGCTGCGGCTCATAACGCCAGTCAATGGATCCCAACCGTCTTTCTCGGCAACAGTGAAATTGTCCGCTGTATTGCTGATGTACTTATTGGTAGCGACAGCGGCTTCAAACTCTGATTTTGCTTTGTTTGCATCAACCTCAGATAGGCGCATCGCCAAACGCATCCGCATTGAATTAGCATATTTGATCCACTTCTCATCGTTAAACCCATAGGCACGGTCAAATTTCACGACATCATCAGGAACCTTAATGCCAGGTTTTATTTTGGATGTCGCATCTTTAAGTTCCTCGAAAAGATAGTAGTAAACATCTTTCACCGAACTGTATTTAGGATTGACTCCTTCTGCAAATGCAATAGGGGTAGGACCAAAATTATCCGTTACCTCACTGATCAGGTATGCTCTCCAGATACGGGAAATCTGTAATAAATTATTGGTATAATCTTTTGCGGATCCAGCGTTGATTTCATTGGTAGCAACTTCAATTCCTTTGGTTGCATTTTTGATCCATTCAGCTGAATATCTATAATACTCTTTAGACCAATCATCATTTACTGTTCCAGTAGCTAAACCGTTGGTCATATGCTGTCTTCCAGTAGTCTTCCAGTCGAGGACAAAGATACGTTCAGCGATATTGGGATCTTGTTGCGCACCCGTAAGTGAATTGTTAAAAAAGAATTCTATTTTGACCTGATCGTCATTGGCCTTATAAGGGTTGACGTTCATCTCTTCAAATTTAGAGCATGAGCTGATTACTCCTCCCAGAAGTACTGCAAAACCTATTTTTGATATGATATTTTTCATGATTTATCGTTTTTATTGATTAGAAGCCTAAAGTGACATTAAGGAAGAATGATCTGGATGTTGGCGTAGAGAAGTTCTCAAAGCCTGTCGCATTCGAATTGATTGCAAATACAGATTCTGGATCTACACCATTTGCATAACTTTTAATCATCCAAAGATTATTTCCTGTCAAGCTAACTTTAGCGCGTTGTACAATGCTGTTGCCCAGTATGCTTTTTGGGAAATTATAGCTTAATGTCACATTTCTCAAACGGATATTGGTTGCGTCATACACATTTTGTTCTGTAATACCGTAGTTTCCTGAAGTGGAAGTCACTTGCGTCCAATATAATTGTTGCGTGGTTTGAATTGTATTTTTTGTGTAAGAGCCATTAGATGCGATCACGCCATCTACGACAAACGGATTGCGCTCGCCATTTGGAGCTGTGACTTCAGCATTACCATTTGCCTGTAGATTTAGATTTGTTCCGGAGAAGAATTCACCGCCAAATCTTCCGTCTACTTGGAAGCTCAACCCAAAGTTTTTGTAAGCAAAATTATTGTTCCAACCTACCAATGCTTTAGGGGCTTGGTTTCCGAGTTTGTGCAAGCCGCTTGCAGCCTGTGGCAGTCCACTGCCATTTAAGATCAATTGACCATTAAATTCACTATTCGGATCTTCAACTCTTAGAAATTTAGTGCCATAAATATCACCATATAATCCACCTTCAAGGGCACGGATAGAAACGTTGTCATAAGATCCTAATGGGTACATATCTACACCGTCAGCAAGACTGATGATCTTATTTCTGTTTCTTGAAAAGTTCAGGCTTGAATTCCAGGTTAATTGATCTTTATTGGTTAATATCCTTCCGTCCAATACAATTTCAAACCCTGAGTTCTGAATATTTCCAGCATTGATTTTTTCATATTCATAACCACTATAAGGGTTCATCGGAAGATCAATCAACTGGTTGGTTGCATTGGTTTTATACCAAGCAAAATCCAACCCCAATCTGTTGTTGAATAATCGGGTGTCGAAACCAAATTCGATGGTTTTGATTAGCTCGCTCAGGATGCTAGGGCTATATTTGGTATTCCCCATACCAGCGGTGGTATTACCATTTGGATCTTTTCCAATGTTGTAAACATTATACAATTGGAAAGATGGAAGATCGTTACCAACTTCAGCATAAGATCCTCTCAATTTCGCAAAAGATAACCAGCTAGGTAATGAACCCCCAGTTTTGTTAATCATATCCGAAATTACCCATGATCCACTTACGGAAGGGTAGAAGAAAGATCTGTTGTCCAATCCTAGCGCTGATGACCAGTCATTTCTTCCAGTCACATTAAAGAATAGGTAGTTGTCGTAATTGATTTCCGCGGTAGCGTATAGTGAGTTGATCTGTTTTTGCAGTAAACTCTGTTCGATCGTAGGAAAAGATTTACTGTTGTTGATGTAGAACAAGTTTGGAACCTGAAGTTCTCCTGTACTTGCATCTATCCCAGTAGATCTCGTTTTCATAATTTGTCCGAATACAGAAGCAGATCCACCCCATTTTCCAATCAAGTTATCTTTACGTGCATTTAAAGCTACAGTGAAGTTATTCTCAAAGAATGTATTTTTACCAACTCCATAACTACCACCTGTAATCAATGGGCTACCGCCGTAAGTTTTGTTTTCATAATTGGTTGTATACTGATCACGCCCAAATCTTGCTTCAGCATCCAACCAATCATTGAATTTGTACTTGATGTTTCCATTCATGATAAAACGGTCACGGATATCGTTATTCAAACGGTATTTTTCCAACCAGTACGGGTTCATTGTTTTATTTTCACTTGTTCCATACCAAGCCATATCCCCCACTGCATTCAATGGGTTTTTAAAATCCAGAATATTCATGGAACGAGGCATGGTAAACAAAGTGCTATAAACATTTGAATTGTTTTGGCCCGAAATAGGTCTATTTTTGGCATTCATATTCATGTACTGCACTTTGACATCAGTGGTCCAGCGTTTGTCAGGGCCAAATGATGAGGTAACTTTCGTCATCAAATTGATTCTCTCTAATGAAGAACCCGGGATCTTACTTTGATCATTTAGATAGGTTGCAGAAGAATAGATGTTGGTTTCACCCAGCTGTTGTTGAAAAGCAAGATTTTGTGTGTGATTAACACCTGTGTTAAAGTATGCACCAATATTGTCATATACTTTAGTTGCTTTATCGCCCCAGCTTGTCGTGCTTATTGGATTGTAAACACCATCTTTTCCTTGACCATAGCTGTTTTGAAGCTTTGGTGTCATGAATATAGTTTCAAGACCAATGGTGGAAGAATATGTGATACCAGCACCTTTTTGTGCTTTACCTGATTTGGTTGTGATGACGATGGCACCATTACCAGCTCTTGATCCATATAACGCTGATGCTGCACCGCCTTTAAGGACAGACATACTCTCGATATCGTCGGGGTTGATATCGCCCAATCCGCCACCCATATCGGTTGCTGGATTCCACATGTCATTGTTTTTATCACCATTTCCTTTCATACCGCCAAGGAAATTATTCATCGGCACACCGTCAACAATGATTAATGGCTGATTATCTCCTGTAAGTGAGTTGTTACCACGAAGCGTGATCTTAGTCGAAGATGCTGGACCTGCAGAACCTTTGATCACCTGAAGTCCAGAAACTTTACCAACTAAAGCATTCGCAACGTTGGTTTCTTTGGCATCTGTAAGTTGTTCGGATTTAACCTCTTGAAAAGAATAACCTAATGTTTTCTTTTCTCTTTTTATACCCATTGCTGTCACGACGACTTCTCCTAATGTCGAAGCATCTGCGGTCAATGTAACATTAATCGTTTTAGTCGAGCCAACAACGATTTCCTGAGTTTTGTATCCGACGATTGATAGACGGATTGTTTCTCCTGGAGCGGCATCGATATTGAATGATCCGCTGGCGTTCGTTTGTGTTGCCTTTGTAGTTCCTTTGACTGCTACAGTAACCCCTGAAACAGGTCCCTTGTCATCAGATACTTTACCCGTAATAGTTTGTTGTGCATAGAGGGCTGAAGCACTAAATATAGTGCATAACGCTAGGCCCGTTGCTTTTTTGTAAAATAGACTCATTTTTTAGGTAATTAAGTAAAGAGTTTAATTCGTTAAAATGCGATTGATATAATGTTCGACAACTAATGCAGCTGTCCCTTTTTGTTGTGCAGTTTTGTGTAGTCCGGAAATTTCTATTTCAGTCATTTTAGCTATTCTCGGAATACTAAATTCATTGATGGCATTCTGGATTTGCGGTCCTAATATATTTCCGATCTCGGCCCCTCGACCACTGATGATAACTTTATTCGGATTGAGGATGTGAAGCAGGGTAGAGATGCCTTTTCCGATCATAAAACCGATCTTTCCGATATTGTAAATAACCAATTGATCGCCTATTTTTGCAGCCTCAATGAGTGCGTTATTTTTGTTGCTCATGGTTTTGATGAGCGTACTGTAGATAGAGTATTCTCCTTGTTGGATGGCTATCTCCGTTTGCTCTATGGCAGATTTTAAAGATGCTTCTACTTCGAGGCAGCCCCTTTTTCCACAAGAACATAGACTGTTGGTGTTCGAAAGCGGGATATGACTAAACTCACCAGCGAAACCCGTAGCACCAGTAAAAATTTCACCATTAATGATAATCCCTAAACCTACTCCCCAATTCAGATTAATGACTAAGGTATGGGTACTGTCGACTCCACCACCAAATTCCTTTTCGGCCCAAGCGACACAACGAGAATCATTGTCGATTATCGTTGGAATATTTAATTCTTTTTCAATTAAATCCTTGAGATGATGGATCGGTTCATGATCAGCAAATGAATCATTGACACCGAGGGTCGTATTGACAAAACCAGGCATGCTAATTCCTATTCCTATAATTTTGGTCTTGTTTACATTGTGACTATTGATAAGCATCTTGAGCGCTTCAATAATCTTAGGGCCAGCAGCGGACTCGTTGAGGTCTATTAGAATGTCTACTTGCTCATATAGGATCTCCTGTCTCAGATTGCAGATATGGATGGATGTATAGAATTGATCAATGGATATGCTTACAATGAGTTGATCGACCTCATCATTTAATGCATATAATGCAGCTCTTCTGCCGCCAGTGGATGCGGCTAAACCCTTGTCTGCAATAATGTGCTGATCTAACAATTCATTAATTGCCTTTGTAACTATAGGGGTGCTTTTTGCGAGACTTTTGCAAAGTTCTGCAATAGATAACTCCTTCAGATAATACAGATGTACAAGGATTTTCTCCTTCAATTCCATTACGTTATGTGGGGATGCGTTAGTGTTTTCCCATTTAGTGAGCGCTAAAGATATGTTATTTTTGTGTTAAGTGAAAATAACTTTTTGAATATTTTTAAAAAGTATTCTGTTTTATGTGCCTAATTTTATTTTGTATAAAAGAAAAAACGCCCCAAATTTTGGGGCGTTTAGAATGAATAGGTATCTATGGTTTTATTTTACATCCCACCAAACCCTTGTTTTTTGCCAGTCATTAATATCCATTTTTTTAGTGACAGCGTTTACATTGTCCAAGTTGTACTGGTATTCCTTTTCTGCATAATTTAATCTTTTTATTATGCCGAAGTCATTCTCATACAGATTGTCACTTAGAGTTGCTTTTGGCGTGGCATCCGTTTGTCTTAGAAGCGACCAGGCCTCATATGGTTGTCTAAAGTTGTCCAACCAACGTTGTGCATAAATTAATTTTAACGCATTCGTAGTGCTAGCCGAAGTTGAAAATGCAACTTTCGGATTGGCTAAGATGGTATTTAGTTGTGCCCCAGAAGGTAAAGAAGTGGGTTTATTCTCTTTCCAGACCACACTTTTCATTGCCATCGTCGTCCAAAAATTTATTGATGACTTGACGCCATTTTCATATTCTGTTTTAGCTGCAGCTAAGTTTGCAGAGGATCCAATCCCTTTTGCCGCTGCTTCTGCTTTTAGAAAGTAGACTTCTGCTGCAGTAATAATCAATTCCGGGATATTTTTATCACGGCCAAAATAATAATTAACGTTTGACAATAAATTGCCGGCACCCTTATCTGACCAGTCATCATCTCTTCTCCGGTTATAAGGTTCGCCACCATCGGACATGGCGACGTTTTGCGGCTTGGGCACCCATTCATTTTTAGCATTTGTTTCAAAAAAGATTTTGGCTCTTGGATCGAAGATTCCAGAACCATCTTTGTTGTTATTGTTGCTCAGCATTTCCCATGCGGTACTCCCCATGCGTAAATATATTCCGGCGTGGAATGACCATTCACGCCATTCGCCAGTAAAATTTTGGACAGCGGGTGTCAATCCTATATTTTCAATATTTTCTAGAAGTGGTAAGGCCAAAGCCTCTTGCACATGGGTGGCTGCAACTGTTCCATTTGCGTCACTCATGCGTAGTGCATAGCGTAAACGTAAAGAATTGCCGAATTTTTTCCATAAGGCAATATCACTATTCAGCAGCGATTCGGATGCACCGATGGAGATTTGATCAGAGGAGCTTGTTAGGCTTGCCACCGCAGTTTTTAAGTCATTCAATAAGCTTTCATAAATACTTTTTTGACTATCAAATGCTGCTCTGTAGTTATTTGGTCCTTGATCAGCTTTCCCCGCCTCTGTATAAGGGATGTCACCAAAGATGTCGGTCATCTTGAATGTCTTGTAGGCTCTTAGGATCGTCAGCATGGCCTGCAAATTTTGATATTTAGCCTTATCCGGAGATTCATTGATCAATTTTTCAGTCAATCGAATGGAAATAAGCGCCCGGTAGTAATTTTCCCATAGCTCGTTTGCTGCATTCTGTCTCGAATAAGCCGAATTCCCTACAGTAGTCGCCAATTGAGTGATTGGATAAATCCAAGTGTTGGAAGTCGCTTGTTCTTGAGCTCCAAGTTCCATGCTGGCCACAACCCCATTAAAGAGACTTTTTATATCTGCTGTTTGCGCGTCTTTCCAGGGCGCATTCATTTCATCAAAATCTTTGGTACATGATGTTGCTATAGCTGTCCCCAAAAATAGTGAACTATATAAGAGTGTTTTTAGATATTTTCTTTTCATGATTTCCAATTTTTAAAATGATGCACTAATACTAAATCCGAAGGAACGGACACCCGGAAGGGCGCCAAATTCGATGCCTTGTGCATTACCAATACCATTGATCGCTTCAGGATTTAAATTCTCTGGTAAACTCGTGTAAATGTAAAATAGATCACGACCAATGAGCGATGCGGACATCCCTTGGAAGAATTTAGTTTTTTGAACCACAGATTTTGGAATTTGATAGGTTAATCTGACTTCGCGTAGTTTAGCCCAAGAATTTTCTAAAACAGCCAAACTTCTAGGCATTTTGATATCTGACCAAGCAGCATAAGATCCAGCATATTTCCACATATAGTGAACGACATCTTTATTTTCCGTTCCATCAGCAAATACACCGTCCAAAATTACACCATGATTTGCTTTTGATCCATCTGGATAGGTGTATGGCAAGCCTCCGCCATCGCGTTCCAATAGGGTCTGTGGTGAAAGACCATTACCCATGGCTGTGGAATAGCTCCCGCTCCAAATATCACCCCCCCATTTGAAATCAGCCAATGCATAGAGTGAAAAATCTTTATAGCGTAGATTGGTTCCCAGACCACCTGTTAATTTTGGATTAGCATTACCAATTGGTACCTGATCGCCAGTTACTTTATACCTCGTCCCAGTAGGATTTCCTTTTCCATCCAATACACGTTCTACAAGCCTTCTATCGCTGTTTTCATAGTATTCGAAGTCCGATCCATAGATTGTTCCAAAATTGTCACCTACTTTCACTTTCATCGTGACTCCATAACTCCCGAACATCTCATCTAAGTAATATTCGTTAATGCCTGGAGCCAATTTAACAAGCTTGTTCCTGTTATGCGCGCCATTTAATGTCAGATCCCACGAAAAATCCTGCGTTTTAATCGGTGTTCCCCGTAAAGTAAATTCAATACCCTGGTTTTGGAGTTCTCCTGAATTTGTTCGTACACCAGTAACGCCTGAAGAAGGAGCAACGTTTAGGTCGATAATTTGATCAGTGGAATTGACTTTGTAGTAAGTAAAGGTCAATCCCAGGCGGTTTTTCAAAAAGCTCAGATCTGTTCCGAGTTCATAGGAAGTTGAACGTTGTGGTTTCAGTAAATCTACAGGCAATAAATTATTTGAAATTTTGCGGATCGGTTGGCCATTAAATGTTCCGGTACCATAGATATATGAGGTCTGGTAAGGTTTTGTTCCAATCGCGCTTTTCGCAAATGCGGCTCTTAATTTTCCATAGTCGAACCAACTGGGTTTGCTTGCCCATTTTTCGGTAAAGACGTAGCTTAAGGAAGCTGCTGGATAATTATAGCTCCTTGTTTTGCTAGGCAAAGTTGAAGCCCAGTCATTTCTGAATGTTCCCTCAAAGAACAGGAAGTTATCATACGAGATATTGGCTATTCCAAACAAAGAATTTATTTGCTGTTCCATCCGTTCTTCGGTAGGTATAAAACCTGAAACCGAACCGTTTTTATTGATATTTGCTAAATAAAATAAGAATGGATCATTGAACGGACCGTCATTAAATCCTTGTATACCGCGATAATTGGATTTCCAGGAACTTGCTCCGAACGAAAAACTCCCACTAAATTTGGATCCATTTAAGTTCTCCTTATGCACAGTCGCTAAAAAATCAAGATTTCGGTCTGTTGTTTTATAAAGTTCGTGTCCATATTTCCCTTGTAAGCCTTCTTTGTCCGTTGGGTAGGATTTCTTGTCGAATTCGTCAGAAGAGAAATTTCCTGAGGCTCTCCCCATTAAAGTTAACCAGTCTGTTAATTCAGCATTTAACTTTACGGTTCCTAATAGCTGATCACGGTTCAGTTCAGTATTGTTCATGAAAATGTTCCAATATTGATTTCTTCCATATCCACCATAAGGATACCCCATATTGTAGACAGAGCCATCTAATAAATTTTTACTGCCATCGGGATTTCTGTAAATGTCTTTTTCAAGATTTTTATAATCCCGGGACATACCGTAGGTTGAAAATTTACCCCAGGAGTTATCACTATTACCGACATCTGGAGAATTAAGACGATAAAAGTTAATATAACTAGCCGAGACGTCTGCTGTTACTTTCTTCGATATTTTGACGTTAGTTCCTAGATTGAAGGTGTTATTGTTAAAGTTGCTATTGGGAATGATAGAGGTGTTGTTTTGGCGTGTGTAAGATAAACGTACACTTCCTAGTTCATTTGCACCACTAAATGCGACATTATGGGTTTGTGTATTCCCTGTACGGTAAAATGATTGAATATTGTCCGGTTGTGGTGAGTAGTTTCTCTTGGTGCCATCCCACCATAGGATTTCTTGACCCTTCATTTCGGCTCCCCATGAAGCACCTGTTCCGTACCAGCTAAAGTAGTCCCAGGTATTTTTCCCTCCCGGGACAGTACCGTGACTAAGCCATTTCTGGTCAGTAATATTTGTTCCGGACCAAGGGTCTGCACCTGGGTATCTTAATTGACCATTAGCGTCTACAGGTAAGGTTGGAATGGCCGAATATAGCGCGATCGCTCCGCCGTATCCGTATTTGTTTTGCATTTCTTGATAACGATAGGGGTCATTGGAACGAAATGAATAGTTATAGTCAATTCCAAGTCCTTCTTTCAGTTTTCCTTTTTTTGTTGTTATTAAAACAACACCATTACCACCTCGTGCGCCGTACAATGCGGCCGCAGTTGGTCCTTTCAATACACTTACATCTTCAATATCATCCGCGTTGATAAAATTTAATATCGAACCCCAGTCCTGATAGGATCCACTTGCTTTGGTAATGTCATTTCCTTTACTTGTAATTTGATTGTTATCTATGGGCATACCATCAATGACATAGAGCGGTTGATTTGCTCCGGTTAATGAGGCTGCACCACGTATAACCACGCGTTGCGATCCCCCTTCAACACCATTAGACATGCTGATGTTCATTCCCGAAACTTTTCCCATTAGTCCAGTGGCAACAGTTGGTGCATTTGTTTGGGTAAGTTCACGACCACCAACTTTTTGTACTGAATAGCCCAGTGATTTGGCTTCACGTTTGATTCCTAATGCTGTAACGACAACTTCATCCAGGCTTGAATCATCGTTAGAGAGGGTTACATCGATAGTCTTTGTTGCATTGACTTGAATTTCCTGAGGTTTATATCCGACTATGGATATACGTAACGTTTCTCCTTGACTTGCTTGGATCGTAAAACTTCCGTTTTCATTGGTTTGGGTAGCTCGATTTGTTCCTTTTACAGAGACTGATACCCCAGCAATTGGTCCGTTTGCGTCCCTTACTGTACCCGTAATGGACTGCTGTGCATATAGCGATGTGACACTAAATATGGTGCACAACGCTAAACCTGCAGCTCGTTTTTGAAATAGACTCATAATGTAGGTGTTTGTATGAAAATAGTTTAGTTAATAATATTATCAATCAAGTGATCAGCAACCAATGCTGCAGTTCCCATTTGCTGCGCATCTTTGTGTAGTGACGAAATTTCTATTTTCGTCATTTTTGCTATCTTAGGAATACTGAATTCATTAATAGCAACTTGAATTTGGGGTGCTATGATGTCACCTACTTCTGCTCCACGGCCACTAATGATTATTTTGTTTGGATTGAGAATATGAAGTAATGTGGAAATACCTTTCCCTAACATATAGCCAATCTTCCCGAGGTTATTAATTGCAATTTGGTCGCCTAATTTTGCTGCTTCGATCAATGCATCTGCTTTGTTGGAATTTACTTTAACAAAGGTTGAATAAATTGAATATTCACCATTCTCAATATCGGATTCCGTGTTTTGTATTGCAGCGTTCAAAGATGCTTCAACCTCTAGGCAGCCTCTTTTCCCACAAGAACAGAGCGTATTTTTGTCAGATAGCGGGATATGGCTAAATTCGCCAGCAAAACCTGTTGCACCTTTAAAGATCTCACCATTTATAATGATTCCTAAACCAACACCCCAGTTTAAATTGATAACGAGTGTATGCGCGATGTCCACACCGTGGCCGAATTCTTTTTCTGCCCAAGCGATACAGCGGGAGTCATTGTCGATGACAGTTGTTATGTTTAGTTTTTCTTCAATTTGTTTGTAGAGGTGGTGAAGGGAGGAATTTTTAGGATAAGAGTCGTTGATTTTTTCTTCGGGATTAACGAATCCTGGCATACTGATGCCTACGCCGATGATTTTCTTTTCTTCTATCTTACTTTCCTTGACAATATCTTCTAGCTTTTGGAGGATAATTTCGCCAGCATTCTGTTCTTTGAGATTAATAGGTACATCTTTTTGTTGGGCAATGATGTTATGGGCCAAATTGGAAATCGTGAAGGAACTATAATGTTGATCTATGGCGATACTGATGATAAGGTAGGGAAGTGTATTATTTAGACCATATTTGGAAGCGCGGCGTCCCCCGGTTGATTCGCCTAAACCGTTATCAAGAATAAGTCCTTGTTTAACCAACTCGTTAATGTTTTTTGTAACGATTGGAGTGCTTTTTGAAAGATTTTTTGAGATATCCGCAATTGATTGCGTCTCATTATAATATAATAATCTTAATATGTCGGCTTTCATCGGTATAATTGGCTTGTGAAAGAATCGGTTATAATTGTAATATAAAGATAAAGTATTTTGTGTATAAGTTCAAAATACTTTTTAAATATTTTTAAAAAGTAGAAAGCCTAGACTTGATTCTAGGCTTTCTGTGCGGGTAAATATTGAGCTAAGTGTTATTCGAAATTGGAATTGCTCCAATAAGGATTTACATTTCTTAGATTTTGCGGTACCCAAAAGATTGGATTTGTGAAATTGTCATCCGATTTGACTTTCGCATAATTATCTGGGTTGTTTTGTTGTTCTGCTGTAGGGTATCTTAATCTTTCAGGGAACGGTTTCATTACTTTTCCATTAAAAGTCATTGGTTCCAGTTTTGGATGTCTTGTTCTTCTGACTTCTGTCCATAATTCGTATGGGCACATGATGTTTAAATGGATATATTTTTGTTGCATAATAATTTCCAGTTTATCATCGGCATTGGTTTTAGCATTATATTTAGCTGCGATGAAGTCAGAATATTTTGTGACATCACTCGCGGCTGGTTTGGCTGGGTGTAATATCAGTTGACTTTTTTGGAAGTCACTTTCATCACTTCTATTATACCAAAAATTAGTAGAGTTAGAAATTGCATTTTTAATATGTGCATCAGCTGTACGACCGGTATTTCCTAAGTTTTTTAAAGTAATTTCGGCCAAGATCAAGTCTACTTCTGCTTGTGACATCATATAGACTGGGAACTTCTTGTTCATAGTAATGTTGGCAAAGTTATAAAGAGATTTTGAATTCTGGTTGAAATGGTCACTTATATTCCCGTTAGGTCCACCTGTGTAATATTTTTCTCCGCCATCATAAATTGGTTTTTGGGCATCTGCATTCATACTGACTCCACGATAGTCTCCGATGGATTCGGCAAAATTACTATGCTTAGTTGGAAAGGCAATTACAGGTAGTCTAGGGTCATCTACACCTTTTTCATACGCAGAAGTGCCATAGTTCATCCTTTTTATTATTATATTAGGGATGAATGTGCCTGCCCAACCTTCAAATAATCCTCTAACCCATTCTCCACCGTTTCTTGGATCTAAGTCATAAGGCATTTGCCAAACCATATCTGTTGTAGGTAGATTGTTCTTTGCTAACGTTTCATTAATGTGCGTCTTCGCCGTATTTTCGTCTACTCCGGATATCCTTAATGCATATTTTAGGCGCAAAGCATTGATGTACTGAAGCCATTTATTGATGTCGCCTCGAAATGCAATATCTTGATTTTTAAATGTTGAAACAGCAGCAGGGCTCATTTTGCCGTATGCAGCAGGAAGTTCATCTGAGATCTTTTTTAAATCTCCCAATACACTTAGATAGATTTCTTTTGGATCATCATATTTTGGAAAAAATAAACGATCCTTGCCACGAAAGGCTTCTGAATATGGTATCGAATTGTAAAAATCAACAGTTAATAGAGCTGCATAATCTTTAACAACTGTCACTAAATGATAGTATATGATATTATCGTCAAGCTCCTGCCCGGATACATTAGCTAGGTTGTCTTTGATCACAGCCCAAGCATTCGCGCGCTCATAAAACGCCTTCATTCTGTTCTGCCATAATTGGTTTTCACTTCCGAACCCGTTAACACCTGATAAGTCATCATAAAGACTAAACCAAGCATAGCGATCCGTTATATAGCGTTGTGAGACTTGTGTATAACCGGAAACACCCATGGCACCTGTTCCCGCTATATCCCACCACCATTCGCCGTAGTCTTGAACATAAAATTTCCATTGGTACAGTGTAGACGTAAATAATCCACTAAAAAGATTTCCTGTTTTGTCATATATTTCCGGATTGGTAAATTCCTTATCTAATGTCTTTTTACATCCAGTAAATAGGATAAAAACCGATGCAATTACTATTGATATTTTTTTCATGATTGAATGTCTAATTGGTTAAAAACTAACGTTAACACCGAAAGTGAATGTTCTGACGGATGGATAAAACGAATTTTCAATGTAGGATTGTGCACCAAGAGCCGCTTCAGCATCAATATTTGGTATACTTTTGTAAAGATATCCGAGGTTTCTAGCAGCAGCCGTCAAAGTCAGCTTTTGGAGTTTTAAATTATTAGCCCATTGTTGCGGAATGGTGTATGAAACCGAGATCTCTCGAAATTTGATATAGTCGTTTTTGAATAAACGATCTGGCGGCCAAGATGTGCCAAGGTCATTGATATAAGTTCCATAATAGGTGGGCGCGCTTACAATTTGGTTGTTTTTGACGTATGATCCATTTGATTCCATTACACCGTCCAAAATTATACCATCGTGATAAATTATCCCATCTTTGGAATCCGATGGAGCAGCTGCGTTATGTTGCGTTTGGATAAATTTGTTGTTTTTATCGATGTAATAAGCAACACCTCCATTTTCTTCGTCACGCCCTGGTAAGCTTTGCTTGATCACTCCTGTACCCATTAAATAATTATTGGTATAAGAAAATACAGATCCCCCGAATTTGTAATCCAATCCGAGGTGGAAATTGAACCCTTTGAAGAAGAAATCATTCATAAAACCGCCGAAAATATCGGGATTGACATTTTTTCCAATGTAGGAGACATCGTCAGATAATTGGTATAATCCATTTGGGCCAATAATCTTGTTTCCGCTATCATCTCTTTTATAGTCATAGGCTTTAATCTCGCCAATTCTTTTTCCTTCTTCAGCAAATACTTGGAAACCACTATTTCCAGTGATGTATTTTTGAGTGATTCCTGGGTATAATGCGATGACTTTTGAAAATTGGTTAGCAGCTGTAAATGTTAGATCCCATCTAAATTTTTCGTTCGCAATTGGAGCAGCTTTGATAAATATCTCGTGTCCCCAATTCCTTAAATTTCCGGTATTAATTTTGGCAGACGAGTAGCCTGTAGAGGAAGATAAGGGCTGAGAAATAATCTGATCGTAGGTATTGTTGTTATAAAACGAATAATCAATTTCTAATCTACTGTTTTGGAACCACCTTGTATTAAATCCGATCTCTATTTCTCTTTTTCTAAACGGTTTTATCATTTCTAGGAAGAGACTGGATGGTGGAGTGACAGTAACTGGGCCATAAGAGTATGGTAACTGTCCCACACTAAAAACGTTATTTGCAAAATATCGATCTCCGGTAGCGGTCGATGGACCTCCACCGACATTTGCCCAGGCTACGCGAAGTTTACCATACTGTAGCTTGGGTATTTTAAAGTCGTTTGAAAAGTTCCATGTATAGGAAAGTCCAGGATAAAAATAGGAGTTATTAGGTGATTGTAAGGTAGAATTCCAGTCGTTTCGGGCCTGCAATTCCAAATAGTGACTTTCTTTATAAGATATTGTAGCCGATCCGAGCATGCTATATAAAACATCAGATCCTCTTCCATTTCCCATCACCTGACCTCGGGCTCCTGCAGTAGGCCAATTTGCAATATTGGCATTGTTTAATGAATACCAGTCTGGATACAATAAGCCCATATTCCCTGTGGAAGTAAACATATTGTTGTCGGTAATCTTTTGATATGCGCCACCTATAAATCCAAAAACATTCCAATCTTTGTTGAAACTATTTTCGTATTTCATGAGTCCTTGATAGTTTTGTACGGTTGTATTGCGTTTGGTCCATTTATATCCGCCTCCAATTCTATCTGGAACCATTCTGGTTATTTTATTTTCAGTAACAACATCTGTATTGGTGTAATCAATAGACGCTTGTCCAATAAATGAAACATGTGGACTAAATTGTAATGTCGTTTTGATTGAGCTGACTAAGTGGAATTTGGTGTCTTTATCTAGATTATCATTCTGTTCCCAAAGAATATTAGAGGTGGCATTAGGCCAAAAGCCCGGTGAACCGCCCGCTAAACCATAGGGCTCAAGATCTTTTCTGTATCCTTGTGCG
>PJTS01000164.1_pt1 | contig 60704 bp, 78 predicted proteins | sample 1512251 | NCBI WGS metagenome assembly PJTS01 (sample SAMN08177686, study PRJNA422409) | Soil metagenome, whole genome shotgun sequencing project. | isolation source: Soil (2) enriched on wood chips: alkali lignin treatment | place: USA: Madison | collected 2015-01-15 | reverse complement strand
GCATCCACGGCTACGTGGTGGACATGGAGCAGGAGGCCAGCGCGCTGCTGGATACGCTGGATGGTCGCCCGGGGGTGATGAACCCGGCCCCGGTCGCGCGCGCCACAGCGCCCGCCACGGCCAAGGCCTGATCGATGCGCATCGGCAACGACCGATCCCAGGATGAGCCGCACATCGACCTGGTGCCGCTGATCGACGTCATCCTGGTGCTGATCATCTTCTTCGTGGTCACCACCACCTTCGATGCGCGCTCCACGCTGCAGGTGCAGCTGCCGACCGCCAGCGACCAGCAGAATCCGGAGCCACCGCGTTCGCTCAGCGTGCTGATCAATGCCGAAGGCCGTTACTTCATCAACGACCAGGAAGTGCTGCGCAGCGACGTCGAGTCGGTCAAGCAGACCCTTGCCGCCGTAGCCGGCAGCGACCGCAGCCAGACCGTGCTGCTGCGCGCCGATGCCCGCACTCCCTACCAGGCCGTGGTCACCGCGCAGGATGCGCTGGGCCAGCTCGGTTTCCGTCGTATTGCCATTGCCACTGCGCCAGAGGTGCGTCCATGAGTTCCAATCACGCGCCGGTGTGGCCGATCTACAAACGCCTGCTGGGCTATACCCGTGCCTACTGGGTGTTCATGGTGGCGGCGGTCATCGCCATGGTGGTCGAGGCCCTGGCCGGCTACCACTTCACCAAGCTGATGGAACCGCTGGTCAACCGCGGCTTCGTCAATCCCGAACCGCGCATGGCGGTCATCCTGCCGCTGACCATTCTTGGTCTGTTCCTGATGCGCAGCCTGGCCACCTGGGTCAGCGACTACACGCTGGCCAAGACCGGCCGCAGCGTGGTGCGCGACCTGCGTGAGCAGGTGCTGCACAAGTACCTGCACCTGCCGTCGTCGCACTTCGACAACGAAGCCACGCCGGTGATGGTCAGCCGCCTGAACTTCGACACCGAGCAGGTCACCCAGGCCAGCGCCGATGCGCTGAAGACCGTGGTTGCCGACACCCTGACCATCATCGCCATGCTGGTGGTGATGCTGCAGATGAGCGTGAAGGTGACCCTGGCCATGCTGCTGGTGGTGCCGCTGATCGGCGCCATCGTGTCCTATGTCGGCAAGCGCTATCGGCGCATCAGCCGCGGCATCCAGGACGGCATGGGCACCATGGCCCAGACCGCCGAACAATCGCTGGCCGCGCAGCAGGAAGTGAAGGTGCACGGCACCCAGCAGCACGAGATGACCCGTTACTCGCGGCTGGCCAACCGCATGCTGGCGCTGAACATGAAGGTGGAAGTCACCCGCGCGGCCGCCTCCAGCGTGGTGCAGTTCCTGGCGGCGCTGGCGCTGGCGGTGATCGTCTGGGTGTCCACCCGCGAGGCGCTGGCCGGCAAGCTCAACGCGGGCCAGTTCATGGGCCTGATGACCTCGATGATGGCCATCATTCCGTCGCTGCGCCGCTTGACCAGCGTGCAGACGTCGATCTCGCGCGGCGTGGCCGCCGCCGAACGCCTGTTCGGCATCATCGACATGCCGGTCGAGCGTGATACCGGCACCACCCGCGTGCAGCGCGTGCGCGGCGAACTGTCGTTCGACCACGTCATGCTGCGCTACCGCGAGGACAGCGGCATCGCCCTGGACGACATCACCTTCGTGGCCAAGCCCGGTACCGTCACCGCCATCGTCGGTCGTTCCGGCAGCGGCAAGACCAGCCTGATCCGGCTGGTACCACGCTTCTACGAGCCCAGCGGCGGCGTCATCGCGCTGGACGGCGTACCGCTGGACGAGTACCCGCTGGCCGATCTGCGCCGCCAGGTCGCCATGGTGGGGCAGAAGGTCATGCTGTTCGATGACACCATCGCGGCCAACATCGCCTATGGCATGGACGCGACGGATGAACAGATCCGCGCTGCGGCCGAAGCGGCCAACGCCTGGGAATTCATCGCGCGCATGCCGCAGCAGCTGCAGACGCCGGTGGGCGAAAACGGCGCGCTCTTGTCCGGCGGCCAGCGCCAGCGCCTGGCCATCGCCCGCGCGATCCTGCGTGATGCCCCCATCCTGATCCTGGACGAGGCCACTGCGGCGCTGGACAACGAATCCGAGCGCCTGGTGCAGGATGCACTGCAGCGGTTGATGCCTGAGCGCACCACGCTGGTGATCGCGCACCGCCTGTCCACCATCGAACACGCCGACCAGGTGCTGGTGATGGACCACGGCCGTATCGTGGAACGCGGCACCCACCAGGAACTGCTGGCCATGGGCGGGTTGTACCAGCACCTGCACAGCATGCAGTTCCGCGACAGGCAGGACTGATGGCTGCGAAGGGCACCCAGACCCCCGCGTACTGGTATGACGGCAGCCCGGTCCCCTGGGTGATGCGCCTGCTGGCACCGGTGTACGCCGGTATTGCCGGCCTGCGCCGGCAGGTCTACCGCCGTGGTTGGCGCAAGCGCCAAGCCCTGCCGGTCCCGGTCATCGTGGTCGGCAACATCACCGCAGGTGGCACCGGCAAGACGCCGCTGACCATCGAACTGGTGAACCGCCTGCGCGAGGCCGGCTGGAGGCCCGGCGTGGCCAGCCGCGGCTACGGCCGTGATGACGCTGGCACCGCACGCTGGGTGGAAGCGGACACGCCGACCGCGCTGGGCGGTGATGAGCCGGTGCTGATTGCCTGGAAGACCGGTGTTCCGGTGCGCGTGGACAGCGATCGGGTGGCGGCTGGCAAGGCGCTGGTCGATGCCGGCTGCAACGTGATCGTCTGTGACGATGGCCTGCAGCACTACCGGCTGGCGCGCGACATCGAGATCGAAGTGGTGGATGCGCAGCGCCGCTACGGCAATGGCCGGATGATTCCCGCCGGGCCGCTGCGCGAGCCGATCAGGCGCGCCGAGCAGTGTGATTTCCGCGTGGTCAACCTGGGCCAGTCCGACCCGGCGACCGCCGCGCAGGCCTGTGGTTTCGGCCAGTGGCCGATGGCTCTGCAGATCGACAGCGCACAACCGTTGCCAGGCGGTCGCAGCCGACCGCTGTCCTCGTTCGCCGGGCAGCGGGTGCACGCGGTGGCCGGTATCGCTCACCCGCAGCGCTTCTTCGACATGCTGCGCGCGCGTGGCATCGGGGTGGTGCCGCATGCGTTCGCCGACCATCAGGTGTACCAGCCGCAGGATCTGTCCTTTGGCAGCCAGCTGCCGGTGCTGATGACCGAAAAGGACGCGGTGAAGTGCCGCGCCTTCGGCAATGACTGGCACTTTGCGGTGCCGCTGCGCGCGGATCTGCCTGCTGCGTTCTGGGTGGCGCTGACCGACCGCCTGGAGAAGTTGCGCCCGAACTGAGCGGCCGGAGGGCGCTTGCATCTGCCTGCCGCCGGCCGCATTCCTTCCGTACCGCGCCCGTCGAGTACCGCCCGCATGAATGATTTCGTCGTTGCCATTCCCGCCCGCTACGCCGCCTCGCGGTTGCCCGGCAAGCCGCTGCGCTTGCTGGGTGGTGAACCGCTGGTGCTGCACGTGGCGCATCGCGCGCTGCAGGCCGGCGCCCGCGAAGTCTGGGTCGCCACCGATGACGCGCGCATTGCCGATGCGCTCGATGGCCTGGCCGAGGTGAAGGTGGCGATGACCGCCGTCAGCCACGCCTCGGGCACCGACCGTCTGGCCGAGTGTGCGCGCATTGCCGGTTGGTCCGATGAAACCGTGGTGGTCAACCTGCAGGGCGATGAGCCATTCGCCCCGGCGTCCGGCATCCAGGCCGTCGCCCGCGCGCTGGTGGAAGGCACCGCGCCGATGTCGACCCTGGCCACGGCCGTGGAAGACGCGCACACCCTGTTCGATCCGAACGTGGTCAAGCTGGTGCGCAACGTGCGCAATGAGGCGCTTTATTTCAGCCGCGCACCGATCGCCTGGCACCGCGACGGCTTCGCGCGCAGCCGTGATGTGCTGCCGGAAGGCCATCGCTGGCTGCGCCATATCGGCATCTACGGCTACCGCGCCGGCTTCCTGCAGCAGTTCGCGGCGATGCCGCCGGGCCAGCTGGAACAGGTGGAAGCGCTGGAGCAGCTGCGGGTGCTCGAGGCGGGCCATGCGATCAGCGTGGCGATCTCACCCGACGCCTTCCCGCCGGGCATCGACACGCCCGAAGACCTGGAGCGCGCCGAAGCGCGCCTGCAGGCCATGGGCGGCCGATGAAGCTGTTGCTGGTCTGCCTGGGCAACATCTGCCGCTCACCGATGGCCGAAGGCGCGCTGCGTGCGCGCCTGCAGGCCTCGCCTCTGGCCGGGCGCGTGCAGGTGGACTCGGCGGGCACCGGCGACTGGCATGTGGGCGAGCCGCCAGACCGGCGCGCCATCGCCTGTGCCGCCGGGCACGGCGTGGACATCAGCGGCCTGCGCGCGCGCCAGGTGCAGGCTGCGGACTTCGATCGCTTCGACTGGGTGCTGTGCGCGGACGAGGCCAATCTGCGCGACGTCCGTCGCCTGGCCGGTGCCAGCGCTGGCAACCGGCTCGCGCTGTACCTGCCGTGGGCCGGGCTGCGCGGGTCTGCCATTGCCGACCCCTACACCGGCGGCCAGGACCATTTCGAGCAGGTCTGGACCCTGGTGGATGACGCCGCGAAATCTGTGGTGGCACGACTGTTGCATGACGCTGACTCCGGCATAATCGAGCCATGAACGTCCAGCCCGTCCCGGACCTGCCGGAATTCGCCACGTGGCTCAACGCCGCGCCCTGCACCCTGACCGAACTGCGTGGGCGGCCGGTTGCACTGCTGTTCGTCAATGCCGCATCGGCATGGAGTGCGCAGCGTCTTGCCGAGTTCGGCCAGTGGCTCTCGCGCAACCCCGGCAAGCTGCAGCCGCTGGTGCTGCAGGTGCCGCGTTTCGATTTCGAGCGTGAAGCGCCTGCTGCACTTAAGCTGCTGCGCCGCCAGGGGCTGGTGATGCCAGCCCTGCTGGACGCCGACTGGGACGGTTGGCGGCGCTTTGGCGTGACGGCCTGGCCGACCCTGGTGCTGCTGGACGCGCAGGGGCGCGAACAGCAACGGCTGGTGGGCCTGGGCGCGCCGGGCGACCTGGAACGGGCGCTCAATGCCCTGTGCGAGGGCGCCCCGGCAGCGCCCCCGCGTGGCGGCAGTGAGCTGCAGCCCGAGCCACGCCATCCGCTGCGCTTTCCGCTGGGCCTGGCCGTCAGCCAGGAACGGCTGTACATCGCCGACAGTGGCCACCATCGCATCCTGGAATGCAGCCACGGCGGGCGTGTGCTGCGCCAGTTCGGGCTGGGGACCGCCGATTTCATGGACGGCAACCTGGCCGAAGCCGCCTTCCACCGTCCGCAGGGGCTGGCACTGGAGCGCGAGTCGCTGTACGTGGCCGACACCGGCAACCACGCCGTGCGCCGGATCAACCTGATGACCGGCCAGGTCGATACGGTGTGCGGCAATGGCCGCCCCGGTGCCCCGATCGAGGGGCCGGTGGCGCAGGCGCGCCAGGTCTCGCTGGACCATCCCGTCGGTCTGGCCATTGCCGACAACCAGCTGCATATCGCCATGGCTGGTGACAACCGTCTGTGGAGCTTCCATTTGGGCCTGCGCAGCCTGCAGTGGCGCGCCGGCAGCGGGGCCCTCGACGAGCGCGATGGCAGCGGTCATCTGGCCGCCTTTGCCCAGCCCACTGCCGTGGCGGTGGTCCAGCAGGTGCTGTATGTGGCCGATGCGCTGGGCTCCTCGATCCGCGCGCTGCAGTTGCGCGGCGACCTGGTACAGACCCTGATCGGGCAGGGCGCCTGGCGCTTCGGCGACGACGACGGCCCGCGCGCGCAGGCCAGCCTGCAGTTCCCGCAGGCGATCGCGCTCAGCCCCGATGCACCGCTGCTGTGGATCGCCGACACCGGCAACGGTCGGCTGCGCACCCTGCGCCTGGGCGGCGGTGAACTGGTGACCCAGCCGCTGCCGCGGCGCCTGCAGGGTCCGGCCGGGCTGGCAGTGGGCGCCGGTGCGGTGTGGATCGCCGAAACCGACGGACATGCCGTGCTGCGCTTCGACCCCGACAGCGGCGTGCTGAGCGAAGTGCCGATCAGCGAATGAGTGCTGCCTCTGCCCCGGCCTTCGACGGCAAGGCCTTCGCGGGCCAGTTGAGTACTGCGCCCGGCGTCTATCGCATGTATGCCGCCGACGACACGCTGCTGTACGTCGGCAAGGCGCGCGCGCTGCGCAACCGCGTCGGTAGCTACTTCAACGGCAGCCCGAAGAACGCGCGCATCATGTCGATGCTGTCGCAGATCGCGCGCATGGACGTGACGGTCACGCGCTCGGAAGCCGAAGCGCTGCTGCTGGAAAACCAGCTGATCAAATCGCTGTCGCCGCGCTACAACGTCTCTCTGCGCGACGACAAGACCTATCCGCACGTGCTGCTGACCCGCGAGGACTGGCCGCGCATCGCGCTGCACCGCGGCCCTCGCGCCATCCCCGGTCGCTATTTCGGTCCGTACCCGGGCGTCACCGCCGTGCGCGAAACGCTGAACCTGATGCACAAGCTGTTCAAGCTGCGCAGCTGCGAAGACAGCGTGTTCCGCAACCGTTCGCGGCCCTGCCTGCAGTACCAGATCGGGCGTTGCAGCGCGCCGTGTGTGGACCTGGTGCCGGCCAACGAATATGCCGAATCGGTGCGGCGCGCCGCGCTGTTCCTGGAAGGCAAGAGCGATGAGCTGACCCGCGAGCTGGGCGAACAGATGCAGCAGGCCAGCGAGGCGCTGGAGTTCGAGCAGGCCGCGCGCCTGCGTGATCTCATCGCCTCGCTGCGCAGCATGCAGACCCGCCAGTACGTGGATGGGCGGGCTGCCGATCTGGACGTGCTGGCCGTGGCCATGCAGGGCTCGCAGGCCTGCGTGCTGCTGCTGGCGTTCCGTGACGGCCGCAACCTGGGCACGCGCCCGTTCTTCCCGCGCACCAATGGCGAAGAGAGCCCGGAAGAAGTGCTGGCGGCGTTCGTGTCGCAGTACTACATCGAGTTCGAACCGCCGCGCGAGATTCTGCTCGACCGCGAGATTCCCGATGCCGATCTGCTGGTAGCGGCGTTGTCCGCCTCGGCCGAGCGCAAGGTGCAGTTGAAATGGAGCGTGCGCGGCGAGCGTGCCGGTTATGTGGATCTGGCCAGCCGCAATGCGCAGCTGACCCTGGCCACCGAGCTCAACAGCCGCAATGCGCAGCATGCCCGCAGCGATGCCCTGCGCGAGATGCTGGGCCTGGCTGAGCCGGTGAAGCGGGTGGAATGCTTCGATATCAGCCACACCATGGGCGAAGCCACCGTGGCTTCGTGCGTGGTGTTCGATGCCGCTGGCCCGGTGCGGGCGCAGTACCGCCGCTACAACATCAGCGGCATCGAGCCGGGCGATGACTACGCCGCCATGCGCCAGGCCATCGACCGCCGTTTCCGCCGTGCAGTGGAAGAGCAGGGGGTGTTGCCCGACGTGCTGCTGATCGACGGTGGCGCCGGCCAGTTGGCGCAGGCGCAGGCCGCGCTGGCCGACCTGGGCGTGGAAGGGGTGCTGCTGGTGGGCGTGGCCAAGGGCGTAGAGCGTCGCGCCGGCCATGAGGCACTGGTGATGCCCGACGGCCGCGAACTGCGCCCTGGCGCGGCCAATCCGGCCCTGCAGTTCATCCAGCAGGTGCGCGACGAGGCCCACCGTTTTGCCATCACCGGCCACCGCGGGCGGCGGCAGAAGGCACGCATGACCAGCAAGCTGGAAGACATCCCCGGCATCGGCCCGCGCCGCCGTGCCAGCCTGCTGAAGCATTTTGGCGGACTGGTCGGTCTGAAAGCCGCCGGTGAAGCGGAAATTGCCAAGGTTGAGGGCATCAATGACGCCCTCGCAGCGCGCATCTACGCTAACCTGCATGGGTTGGCCACGCCTGACCCGGCCGAATAGAGAGAGAAGCAAGCCGCATGAAGTTGACCCTGCCCACCTGGCTGACGTTGTTGCGGATCGTGATGATCCCGGTGCTGGTGCTGGTGTTCTACCTGCCCTACACCTGGACCAATTTCGCGTCGGCGGCGATCTTCGGGCTGGCCGCGATCACCGACTGGCTGGACGGCTGGATCGCCCGCCGCTACCAGTTGGAATCGGCATTCGGCGCCTTCCTCGATCCGGTGGCAGACAAGCTGATGGTTGCCGTGGCGCTGTTCCTGATCGTGCAGGGGCACCCCACGCCGTGGATGGCGTTCTGGGCAGCGGTGATCGTCGGCCGCGAAATCGCCGTGTCGGCCCTGCGCGAGTGGATGGCCGAACTGGGGCAGCGCGCCAAAGTGCGGGTGGCCATGATCGGCAAGGTCAAGACCACCGCGCAGATGGTCGCACTGCTGTGCCTGCTGTACTCGGTGGCACCGAACGTGCCGGTGGACGACATCTGGATGGGGCCGCCGGTGTTCCACATCGGTGACTGGACCCTGGCCATTGCCGCCGTGCTGACCCTGTGGTCGGGCCTGCAGTACCTGCACGCCGCATGGCCCAGCCTGCGCGAAGACGAACGCGCCGCACGCGAGCGTTCCCGGCAGAAGAAGCTGGGCAACTGAGCCCCAGGGTCGGATCCCTTTCCGCAGGAAAGGGCTCTGACCCCACGGTCGCCCCCATCCACGCATGGTGTGGATCTACTGGGTTCGCCACCCCGGGGTCGGATGCCTTTCCAGAGGAAAGGGCTCTGACCCCACGGTTGCCCCCATCCACGCATGGTGTGGATCTACCGACACATCGCGCGCCGTAGTAGATCCACGCCATGCGTGGATACGCCATGTCGAAGCGCCGCGAAATCCCCCTGAAAAAAACCCTTGACGCCATTCCCAGAACAGGTAGAATTTCGCCTCCCAAGCGGGAATAGCTCAGTTGGTAGAGCGCAACCTTGCCAAGGTTGAGGTCGCGAGTTCGAGTCTCGTTTCCCGCTCCAGATTCAAGAAAAACGCTCCCGGAAGGGGGCGTTTTTCGTTTGCGCCTGGACTTGTCGGCTCGACTTCCTAGATTGCTGTCAGGATCTGGTCAATGTGACCGGCGGCGGCGTCATCGTGGTCATCCAGCCTCAGATGCGCCTCATCCGAGATGAACTTTCTGATCGGTTCAAAGCGTGTTTCGCCAAGGCATGCTCTCCACCGCGATAGAAAGTCGAATCGGGCGGTGAAAGCCTGCAGGTCGTTGAACACGTATACCGGCGCATCATCGATTCCGTCCATCAGCGACGCAATGTAACGATCCTGCACGGACTGCGTATGGATCCAGGCCTCATGCCAATCCACGCAGGTTGACTCGCGTTGCAGGCCAAGCGGTTCTATCACGGCGATCGCATCAACGAGCTGCGCGGTTACCGGGTTGCATAGAGCATCGCTTTCCAGCCAGAAGAGGCAGCTGGCGATGGAGGTGATCATGTCGCACGCACGGATCATTGCTCCGCAGGGAACAGGAAGTGCTCGAATCAATAGCCCAACGCGGTCCTGCACACGGGCGGAGGCGCCACGCGACCGAAGATCGTCGAGGAGTGAGTCGTGAGTGCTGCCTATTCTTGCTTCGCTGAAGCTGGCGCACATGAAGTAGTTGTCGCCCCCGTCGACCACCTCGTCCAACACCCGCAGTGCAGCAAGCCGTGCTGCCTCCGCATCGCTTCGGGGAAATGTCGAGAGGAGTGCCGGCCTGAAGAGGTCGGCGGCTAGCAAAAAAACGATCTGATCGACTGGAACCGCCATTTTTGAATGCGCGGGGAAGGTGCATGCACCATCAGGCTTCCATGTGCCTCGATCCATACAACATCTACGAAATGAGAGCAGTGGCCTGAATTCTATTTTTCTTTCCAGACTGGCCGCAGGTATGGCTTGCGGCTCCCTCCATGGATCACGGAGTCAACTGCCTCATCAACAACCTTGCCAAGGTTGAGGTCGCGAGTTCCAGTCTCGTTTCCCGCTCCGAAATCATGCTTTGCACAAGTTCTCCGTCTCCCGTATTCCAGTTTTCTAGTACACGTTCGTAAGGATGCAGGTGGGCAGGGTGCGACATGCTGGATACGTCGAGTTCCACGTCTAGTGTTCTCAAATAGAGCTTCAGCATGAACCAAAGGTGTGAGAACAGCTCGCCCTTTTCATTCTTGTGATTTGTTGAAGTGGAAAAATCAAGCATGGGGGAAGTGAGTCCTTCGATCAGGATGCCGTGTCTGGCTATAAATTCATCTTTCTGGTTGGCTGCGGCGGCAAGCCCAAGGAACAGGGATGCGTTGTTGGGAAGTACAGCGATATTGAACCCTTCGGCGATTAGGGTCCTGCCAATCGCGAGGGATTGGCCGCTGAATAGAGATGCCAGGCAGAGGTGCTCTGAATTCGAAATGCCCGAGAGAAGGTCGTTCTCGTAGTTGATTGTGTGCCAGATGGATAGATCCAATGAAGCTTGGTGCATTAAAAAATGATCAGCTTGCCATCAAGATACTCAGATATTGTGTTGAATGGTTCTATCAGTAACAGTTCCCTGTTCACGGTGTTTTCTGGCCATTGCTTGATCCATCTGCGTACTTTCCTGTCTAGCCGGCGGATCTGGTTTTCAGTGCTCATTTCTCTCTCTGGTTTTGCATGGATCTGGACGGAGGGTTCGGATGCTTGAAGCATCGGACTATCGATCCTGGTTCTAGTCCCGTCCATGCAATGAATCTGAAAGCCGCCACGCCACGCCACGTCACGCCTCACCTCGCCGGCCGCGTCGGCCGCATCGATGTCGTCCACCAGCAGGTCGTGGTGGCGACTGCGGGCACCGATGCTGCGGCGCAGACGCTGCACTACGACCGCCTGCTGCTGGCCGCCGGCAGCCGCCTGAACTGCCCGCCGATCCCCGGCCTGCAGCAGCGCGCCTTCAATGTCGACCAGATTGCCGATGCAGCGCGCCTGCAGGCACATCTGCAGGGGCTTGCCGAGCGTGCGCAGAGCGCTGCGCGCAACACGGTGGTGGTTGCGGGCGCAGGCTTCACCGGCATCGAAACCGCGGCCGAAATGCCGGTCCGCCTGCGTGAGGTGCTGGGTGCCGATGCGGCCGTCAATGTCATCCTGGACGAGCGTGCCGAAGCGCTGGGCCCGGACCTGGGCGAAGGCCCGCGGCCCGTGATCACCCAGGCCCTGACCGAGCTGGGCGTGTCCTGGCGCCTGGGTTCGGGCGTGGCCCGCGTGGATGCCGAGGGCATGACCCTCGAGAGTGGTGAGCGCATCGGCGCCGCCACCGTCATCTGGACGGCGGGTGCGCGCGCCAGTGCATTGACCAAGCAGGTTCCCAGCCAGCACGACGCCGTGGGTCGCCTGCACGTGGACAGGACCCTGAAGGCGAAGGGTGTCGACGCAGTGTTCGCTACCGGCGACTGCGCGCATGCCGCCACCGATGATGAGGGCAATGTGGCGATGATGTCCTGCCAGCACGCGATGAACCTGGGTCGCTCCGCCGGCCACAACGCCGCCGCAGACCTGCTAGGGGAGGCGATGATTGACTATGCGCAGCCCAGTACGTGACCTGTCTGGACCTGGGGCCGTGGGGCGCGGTCTACACCGATGGCTGGGATCGCCAAGTGGTGCTGGCCGGTGCCGAAGCCAAGGCGCTGAAGACCCGTATCAACACCGAATGGATCTATCCGCCCATGGGTGAGCGCGCGGAAATCCTGGCGTCGGCGGATCCGCTGCGGATCGTGGTCGCCTGCGAGCGAGGCGAAGAATATTCAGGCAGCGCCCTCGCACAGGGGCGCTGTTCGTCTGAAGCAGCGCACGGAGTGCGCGGGCTTTACTTCTATTTCAACGCTACCCACTAATTGTTTGTGATTGGCTCTGGCGAGGCCGTGATCGCAAGGCAGAAGGTTCGAAAGTCCTGGGCGACTAGTAATGCATTCGGTTCGCTCGTGAGTTCTTCCGTTTCCGTATAGGAAATTATCCCGGTTTCTGTGTCTAGCCAGAAGTCGTTGTCGCCAGCGTCGCTCGCGATAGGGATATGGTGTGAGAGGAAAGCGGTGCTCAATTTGTAGTGTAATTCCCTGGATTTGGAGACGTCAGCTGTCGACAGTAGTCGCCGGCTCTTCTCATTTTCAGCCGTGGCTATGAAGTTGAAGGCCTCTACTTCAAATCTGTCGGGGTCGGTTGGATTCCGATCTAGGAGGTCTTCACTGTGGATGTAGGCGCCGCCATCAAAGTATCCTCCATTCTGCTTCGAGTAGAGCGAAATGAAGTAATCCCTTCCGGGGAAGTTGGTCTTTAGCAAGGCCACAAGTGAATCCGTGCTCAGTCCGGGCAGTGAGTCACTGAAGTTGACATCGCTTCGGAAAAATCGCGTTGCGTTTCTCATGTTGCTTTCCTCCTGCTGCAAAGTGGCCGAGGGCCTTGTTTTCTTCAGGGTTCTGTACCTGAATGGTAGAGAAGATCTCGTTCTGCAGTGTTCTTCGCTTCCAGCCATTAGACCCTTAATACTTTCAATGGCTATTCCGTTCTTCTTCCAGCATGCGGGTATCTGATATTTGGGCTCATGTGCGGCTGCTTTAGCCGCAGATCATGGCGGTTTTACCGTTGGGCTCTAGCGCTTCATCGACGGTTTCCTGAGCGCATTCAGGAGTGTTTCGATTTCTAGCATCTGACAGGCACCACTGGGGGAGTGATGGACTATTGAGCCCGACGGTAGTCACGTCCATGCAATTAGTCTGAAATCCGCCATCTCTCGCCAACAATCCACCACTTCATCCCCACTTCACCGCCACCCCATCGCCCCGCCACGCGCGCCAGCGAAGCTGCAACACCGTTCCAACCGGTGATGCCGCGATGCCCCACATGTCCTCTGCCTACGACCACGATCTGATCATCGTCGGCGCAAGCTTCGCCGGTGCGGCCTGTGCATTGGCCGCCGCGCAGTACGGCCTGCGCGTCTGCGTGCTCGAGCGCAAGGTCGATCCCGGCGAGCGCCTGCACACCACCGGCATCGTGGTGAAGGAAGCGATGGAGCAGACCTGGCTGGGTCGCATGCCCGAGCATCTGGTCCAGCGTGTCGCGCGCGTGCGGTTGTACGCGCCAAACCTGCGCAGCGTGCAGCTGGCCGCGCCCGGGTACTACTTCCTCACCACCGACACCCCGGGCCTGATGCGCTGGCTGGCCGACGAACTGCGTGCCAGCGGCGTGGATCTGCGCCTGCAGCAGTCCTTCAGCAATGCCGAGGTCGATGGCGATGGCTGGCAAGTGGACGGGGCAGGGCGCTGCGCCGATCTGGTCGGTGCCGATGGCGCGCGATCACGCGTCGCCCGACGTACCGGCCTGGGCCAGGTGCGCGATAACCTCTATGGCGTCGAGCGCGAATTCGATGGCCTGCAGTTGCCGCAGGGCGATGCGCTGCACTGCTTCGTCAGCAAGCGTTACGCGCCGGGCTACATCGGTTGGGTGGCGCAGAATCCCACGGGCGTGCAGGTTGGGCTCGCCCTGCGCCATGATCCGATGCAGGCGCGGGTGCCGGACATCGATGGCTTCATCGAACTTGTGCGCGACATCGTCGGCATCGGACCGTCCTTGCGGCCGTCGTCCACCCGCGCCGGGCTGGTGCCCTGCGGCCTGCCGGATGGCCCGATCACCGGCCACCGCCTGGTCCTGACCGGGGATGCGGCCGGCATCGTCTCGCCGCTGTCGGCCGGCGGCATCCACTCGTCGTGGCGGCATGGCTGGGCGGTCGGCGATGCCATCGGCCTGCACCTGCGTGGCCAGGGCCCCGCCGCCGAGCAGGTGGCGCGGCGGGTGGCACCGACCTTCCGCCGCAAGCGCCTGCTGCGCTGGGCGATGGATCATCTGCAGCAGGACTGGCCGCTCAATGCGCTGCTGCGCACCGCCGCGACGCGGCGCGTGGCCGAGCAGATCTACTTCCACCGGCGCGGGGTGCGGGCCTGACCGCCAAGCTGAACGACGCGGTGCAGGCGACCCGAAAAATCCGGTTGACGCCGTGCAGCAATATCGACACAATAGCGCTCCTTCGACGCAGGTCGAACGGAATCTGCGGGAATAGCTCAGTTGGTAGAGCGCAACCTTGCCAAGGTTGAGGTCGCGAGTTCGAGTCTCGTTTCCCGCTCCAGATTGCAGAAAAGCGCTCCCGGAAGGGGGCGTTTTTCGTTTGCGTCAGTGCTTCGATACCAGGTGGGTCGAAAGGCAGACTTCGAGCGCGCAGGCTGCGAACATCAGGCCCATGTCGGTGGCAGCATGGCGTAGTGCTGCGCTCACGATGAAGGGTATCTGCGTGCGGTGGAAGCGCGGCTGCGAAACCCCTGCCACGCACTGATGACGGACACCGCGCACAGGGCCAGGAACAGGCTCAGATCCAGCAACAGCAACCACAGCAGGTGCGCGCCGTAGACCGGCGATTGATGCATCGCGCCCATCGCGAACGGTGCCGACCACGTCAGCAGCAGCGCAAAGGCGATCAGCAGGCGCAGCCAGAGCCGACGCCATCGCCATGGGCGCACGATCAGCATGACAGCCGCGATTTCGACCGTGCTCATCAGGGCAAAGATCGCAACGGCGCGGATGGGATAGGGCTGCACTTCGTCGGGTTCCAGCCAGCGCTGCATCCAGTAGTCAGTCTGTGTTCCGGCATGAATCAGCGCAGCCATCACCGCCAGCCAGACAATGGTGGCGGCCAGGCAGTACCAGCGAATGGTGCGATCAGTCATGCGTGGCCTCCTTGCGCGGGCTGCAGGTGGTGGTGGTGGTGGTGCGCAGCGAAGCGCATGCTCGCGGCGATCGCGGCCAGTGCAAGCACGCCTGGCCCGACGGTGAAGTACAGCATGCGCAGCGGATTGTTGTGCATCAGCGTCCAGGTCGCGAATGCGAGCGGGATGGCCAGCACCAACAATTTCGCTGCCAAGGGCCGCAGTACGGCGATCAACGGCTGTGCGCCGAGGAACAGCACGAACGCGTAGTACTGCGCGAGGCCCAGGCCGATGTTGCCGTGCGAGTTGAAACCGACATGCTCGCGATACCAGTTCATGCCCAGCGGCATCAGCGTCCAGTAGAGCGCGGCCACCAGCAGGTGCAGCAGCAGGGAGATCAGCAGGGATTTGCCGTGCAGGAACATGGGGCGAGGCGTCCGGGCGGGGCAGGGTACCCCACCGCGCAAGGCCCGGATCGCGATGCGTGAAGACTGTTGACTGCGTGAAGGAATTTGGACACAATAGCGCTCCTTCGACGCAGGTCGAACGGAATCTGCGGGAATAGCTCAGTTGGTAGAGCGCAACCTTGCCAAGGTTGAGGTCGCGAGTTCGAGTCTCGTTTCCCGCTCCAGATTCGACGAGGCCCCCACAAGGGGCCTTGTTTTTCTCCCACCCTGGCAGGGCGGGGCACGTTGGGCCGCAAGGCTTTTCGCGCAGTCAGAAAAGTGAAATCAAGCGTCAAATCGCTGGTGTGGTTCCCGGTCTTCCGGTATCATCACGGCTTACGCGGGAATAGCTCAGTTGGTAGAGCGCAACCTTGCCAAGGTTGAGGTCGCGAGTTCGAGTCTCGTTTCCCGCTCCATGTTCCGACAGAGCCCCATCACGGGGTTTTGTCATATCAGGGCCACCCCCTGGTAGCGGTACGTTGGCCTCATGGCAGAGTGGCTATGCACCGGATTGCAAATCCGTTTACAGCGGTTCGATTCCGCTTGAGGCCTCCAGATCAAAAGCCCCGACTCCCGTCAGGGCTTTTTTTTTGCCTTCTGCGCGTCCACCGGTTGCAGCAGTGTGCGGCTCTGCCCGGTACCGCGCGCACCCGCGGCGTACACTCAAGCAATGAACCCGATCGACAACTTCCGCGGCGCGCTGCTGGGCCTGGCCTGCGGTGATGCCGTGGGCACCACGGTGGAATTCAAGCCGCGCGGCAGCTTCACCCCGCTCACCGACATGGTCGGTGGCGGCCCGTTCAACCTGCAGCGCGGGCAATGGACCGACGACACCTCGATGGCCATGTGCCTGGCCGAAAGCCTGTTGCGCTGTGATGAGTTCGACGCGCGCGACCAGATGAACCGCTATGCGAACTGGTATCGCCACGGCTACTGGAGCGCCACCGGCGAATGCTTCGATATCGGCATGGCCACGCGTTCGGCGCTCGATCAGTTCCTGCTGAGTGGGCAGCCGCTGGCCGGCAGCGATGATCCGCGCAGCGCAGGCAACGGTTCGATCATGCGCCTGGCGCCGGTGGTGCTGCGCTATGCGGGCCTGCCAGAGCTGCATGAAAGGGCCGAACAGAGCTCGCGCACCACCCACGCGGCGCGCGAATGCCTGGATGCCTGCCGCCTGCTGGCCACCGCGCTGCAGCGCGCCCTGGCAGGCGCCAGCAAGGCGCAGGTGCTCGACCTGCGTGACGTGGTGGTACAGGGAGAGCGCTTGCGCGATATCGCCGCCGGTGGCTACCGCCAGCGCAGGCGTGAGCAGATCCGCGGCAGCGGTTACGTGGTGGATAGCCTGGAAGCCGCACTGTGGTGCTTCCAGCGCCACGAGGCGTTCGACGCCGTCGTGCTGGAGGCGGCCAATCTGGGCGATGACGCTGACACCACGGCCGCCGTGGCCGGGCAACTGGCCGGTGCCTTCCATGGCATGGCGGGCATTCCGCCGCAATGGCTGCAGTGGCTGGCGCTGCGCGCGCAGATCCAGACGCTGGCCGATGGCTTGTTCCAGCGCAACGTCGTGGCACATGCCGCAACGGCGTGATCAGGGGAATCGTTCACATTTGCGGAGCGCCCGCTGCCGGCGTAGCGTAAAGGCACTGGACCCTGCGGTCCCTGGACAGGAGGTCTGCGGTGAACACGAAGTTGAAGTTCGTCCTGGGCGTCGCATTGCTGGCAGCCGCGCCGTGGGCGTCGGCGCAGGTGTACAAGTGCAAGGGCGCGTCCGGCGAAACCGTCTATTCCCAGGACCCGTGCGGCAAGGGCGCCGAGCCGGTGAAGCTGCGCTCGATCCGCGCGGCCACCGAAACCGCTGGGGAGGCGGCCAATCGCTCGGCGGTCTATCGCACCACCGAACTCAGCGATGCCGGCATTGCCGAACGCAACTGCCTGCAGAGCGAGCAGTCACGCATCTATGGGCCGCTGGACGCGCGTGCGCAGGCGGCCAACCGCCAGGTCGCTGATCTGAACCGGCAGTTGGCCGGCGCCAGCGGCAGCCTGGCCGGTGCCACCGCCGATGCCGGTATCCGCGCGCAGATTTCCAGCCTGCAGCAGTCGCTCAGCGCCGAGCGCAGCGCCGCCGACAGCCAGATGTCGTCCGCACGCGACCGTTGTTCGGCCGCGCGGCGCGATCGCGAAAAGCAAGTCCACGACAAGTACAACGCGTCGGCCGCAGTGGCGAACTGAGCCATCGGCGTTATGCCCGTCTCAAACCGCCACGACATGGCAAGGCGCTATGGTCGGGGTCCAGGTTTTCGGGAGCGGCGATGGCAGGCAAGCACACGAACAGGGAAGGGCGCGGCACGAGGGACGGCGCATGAAGCAGCCGATTGCCGACGTGCGCTGGCTCACTTTCAGGCTGAAGAACGGGCAATCGATCGGGCCCGAGCAGTTGAAGGACGGCTGGGTTACCGCCGCTGGAACCCGCCACTGCGGGGTTCGCCGCGAACGCCACGAGGGCCATGGCACCGTCTACGCGCTGTATGCGCCTGCCGATCTGGCATCACCGCGCACCGCTGAACTGCGCATGCGCGATTTCCTGATGCGTTCGGGGTACATCTTCACCATGGGCACGCTGGGCGGTTGATCGCCCGCGCCATCACGGGCGTACGGTCAATACCTGGCCGATGCTGCCGATCGGGCCGCTGGCATCGTGCAGTACGGTGCTGGTCAGGCCCAGGCCCTGGGCGCCGAACGACACCGAGGTGTCAAAGCCCAGCCACTCGCCCTGCGGCATGGCGAACAGGTGCGCGGTCAGGTCCAGGTTGGGGAACGCGATCTGCTTCGGGTCGGCACGCACGGCCATGCCGTTGGACAGATCGAACAGGGTCGCCGCGCGCGCCAGTGCGCTGACCGGCTCGTCGGCCAGCAAGGGCTGCAACGCCCGTGCCCAGTACTGCGCGCGGCCCGGTCCGTGATCCAGGCGGCGCACCTGCACGTTCTGGATGAACCCTCCGGGCCACACGCTGGCGGGATCCCAGACAGGCATGGCCTCTGCGGCAGGCAGCGGCGCAATGGGGGTTCCGGCGATGGCCCCGGTCTGGTTTGGCCGCAGCAACCAGGCGCGTGCGCGCAGTGCGGGACGGCCGTTGTGCAGCAGCGTGCCCTCCACCAGTTCGATGGTGCGGCCGCCGCGCAGGACGTCGACCGTTGCGTCCATTGCCTCGATCGGAATGGTGCCCAGGATGTCGTAGGACAGGCGTCCGATCAGGAAGCCGTGCCCGCGAGCAGCCGCATCGCGCTCAAGATGGTGGGCCAGCAGTCCGATGGCCGGCGCGATGTGCTGTTCGTTGATGTTCCAGGCGCCGCTGGTATGGGCAGTCGGCAGATAGCGGGTATCGCTCAGTCGTTCGAAAAAGGCCATCGCAGCAGCAGAAAGTGAAATCCTCTTTATCGTAGCGCTGCACGCGCGCGCTGCGGAGGTGCAGGCGTCGCGTTGCCACGCACCGACTGCAGGGCCTGCAGCACCTGCGTATCGGTGAAGCCGCAATGGCCTTCCCCCACGGTGGGCAGCAACTGCAGCTGTGCAGCGGCCCCCGCGCGTGCCGCCAACTGGGGATACACCGCCTGCATGCGCGGCACGATGGTGGGATCGTCGTTGTTGAACTGCAGTGCCACTGGCCGTTGCGGCGCACCGGTCAGGGCCAGCGGTCCGCGCACATAGCGCTGAGCGGCAGGCGCCGCATGCACGCGCGCTACCCCGGTATTGAACGCGGCATCATCACCGAAGCCGCTGTAGCGCATGCCGATGTTGCCCACCGGCATGCCGCCGGCACGTTCAATCAATTCGTGCAGCACCAGCGCATGCAGGCTGATCGTGCCCGCCAGCGCATCGGGCTGCACCTGCAGGCGTGTGGCCAACAACGCGGCGGCGTCCGCATCGCCCTGCAACGCGGTGGCGATGCCCTGGTACAACGCCGCCTGCGGCAGGGCGGCGGTTTCGGCGGCGAGCAGTCCGCCGTGCGGCAGGCTGTCGCCCTTGCCGAAGAAGTAGTCGAACGCGACCAGAGTGGTCAGCAAGTCAGTGGCCAGCCGTTCGCCGGGCAGGTTGGCACCACACAGCGCAACGCCGCCGTGGTAGCCGTGCGGGGAGCGTTCCAGAGTCGCCAGCGTCACCGCACCGCCCATGGAAAAGCCCAGCAGCCAGGTACGGTGCAGGCCCGGCAGCTGCGTCAGCACGTGCTGGCGCAGGCGTTCGGTGTCAGTGATCGCATCGGCGACGGCCCAACCCTGCGTGGAATAAGCACTCTGGGCCACGGCAAAGCCCGCAGCGGTCAGGGCGGCGGTGGCGTCATTGGCCGCCATCGGCTCCTGCCGCGGCGCTCCCTTGGGCTCGTAGCCGTGGGCGAGCATCACCAGTTCGCCATTCCATGTGGCGGGAATGTCCAGTCGCCACGGTGCCCCCTGCAGCACGCCGTGCAGACTGCGTGCAGCGGACGCGGTTGCGCCGTCGGCGCACGCCACGCGTTGCATCGGGAAGTCGATGGCCTGGCGTGGATCATCACGGGCGATGTCGATGCGGGCCAGCAGATGCTGGTCATCCACCCGCCGGTAGTGGATGCGCTGCGGGAAATCATTGGCCTTGTTCTCGAACACCGCGTTGTCCGCGTCCACCCGGGTGGCGCTGAAATCGGTGGAGTCGCGGCCGTTGGGCAGGGCGGTGAACACCAGGCGCCCGTCGGCGTGCTGGCGCAGCTGCATGAACTCGAATCCCACCGTCTGCCCGTCGCGCACGGTACGGCTGCTGCCCAGCAGGGTGCCACCGGCCAGGCTCGACCACTGCTCGCCGGATCCGCTTGGCGCGCCCTGCAACTGCCAGCAGCCACTGAGCCATTGCAGCCGCGTAATGGGGACCGCATCGGCGGCGGCCGCCGTGGTGGCGGCCAGCAGCAACGGCAGGCTGGCCAGCAGAGTCCGGATCGACATGGGCGCTTCCCTGCGTGATGAGGTGGAGCCTGTATAGCCCTGCGCCGGCGCAGCGGCCAGTGCCCTGCGCGCGTCGGCCGATTCCGATACGATCTGTCGTATAGATTGGTGTCCTGCTTGATCCGGAGTCTGTCCATGGTCGACCGCCTTGCCATCCTGCTCGACCGCTTTGCGGTCACCGCGTCGGTCTTCCACGCCGGTGCACTGTGCGGCATCAACAGCCTGCAGGGCGAGGACGAGGTCGGCCAGCTGCATCTGGTCCGGCGCGGGCCGCTGCAGGTCAGCCACGGCCAGCAGACGCTGCAGATCGACGAGCCCAGCCTGCTGCTGTACCCCCGGCCGATGCCGCATCGCTTCCACACCGATCCGCAGCACGGCGCGGACATGGCCTGCGCGAACCTGTCGTTCGAGGGCGGGCGGCTGAACCCCATCAGCGCCGCATTGCCCGACGTCCTGTGCATGCCGCTGGCCGATCTGCACGGCGGTGGAACCGCATTGGATCTGTTGTTCGAGGAGGCTTTCGAGCAGCGTTGCGGTCGCGCGGCGATGGTCAACCGCTTGTTCGAAGTGGTGATGATCCAGGTGCTGCGCCAATTGATGGAAAGTGGCGACATGCGCGGCGGCCTGTTCGCTGGGCTGGGCCACCCGCGGCTGCGGCTGGCTCTGGTGGCGATGCACGAGGCGCCCGCCCAGGCCTGGACGCTGGAAACCCTCGCCGATGTGGCGGGCATGTCGCGCAGCGTGTTCGCCGCCAGTTTCCGCCAGGCCATGGGCACCACGCCCGGGCACTACCTGCAGGGCTGGCGGGTGGGGCTGGCGCAGCAGGCCCTGCGCCAGGGGCGGCCATTGAAGATCATTGCCGACGAAGTCGGCTATGGCAGCGAGGCGGCGCTGTCACGCGCCTTCAAAGCGCACACCGGGCAGTCGCCACGGCAGTGGCGCGGCCAGGCGCGGGCAGCGTAGGCCTCAGCCCAGCACCATCCGCCCCAGTTTCATGCCGGCAAACAGGCCGGCCACGCCCAGCGCAACCGAGCCGCCGGCGTACAGGGCGGCCAGGCCGTGTTGCCCGCGCTGCAGCAGCACGCCGATGTCCAGCGCATAGGTTGAAAACGTCGTGTAACCGCCGAGCACGCCGGTGGCCAGCAGCAGCCTGAGCTGCGGCGACGCCCCCTGGCGCAGTGCAAAGGCTTCCACGACCACGCCCATCAGCAGTGCGCCGCTCAGGTTCACCAGGAAGGTGGACCAGGGCCATCCACTGCTGCCCGCGACGCGCGCGCCCAGCAGATTGCAGGCATGGCGCAGGCAGGCGCCGGCGCCGCCGCCCAGGAACACCAGGAAATAGTTGTTCAATGTCTGCATGATCGACGCATGCTACCAGTGGCGATGGCGTCAGGGCAGCGAGGTCATCACCACGCGCGCGACCTTGGTGCGGTGCAGGCCTTCCATCAGCAGGTCGTGCGCCATCAGTTCCAGTGCGGCGCGGCGGCGGTAGTCAACGGTCAGCCCGCGCTGCTCCAGCAGGCGCGCCACGATCTCGCAGGCCGTCTGCCAGACATCCAGATAGGCCTCGCTGGGCATGTACATGTAGGCCGAACCGTGCTCGGCCACGCCGCGCCCTTCCGGCCCCAGCAGCAGCTCGCGCGGGTCCAGCTTCACGGCATCGGCGATGCGGAACAGCTGCTCGGCCTTCACGTGGCCGGGTTTGACGTGGTCGTTGAGCCAGTTGCTGATCGTGGCCGTAGTGGTGTCTGCGGCGCGGGCCAGATCGGCCGGGCGGGGGTGCCCGGCATCTTGCATGGCGGCGGCGAGTCGTTGTCCGAGAGTGTTCATCTATGCAAGCCAGCTTAACGCGTGGATGCAGAAGAGTCCTTGCCGCACCATCGGTACGGTTGATGAATGGAGCAGCGCATGTCCGATTTCTGGAACAAGCGACAAGTACGTGCACGGCTGGGGTTCCGCACCGATGCGGAACTGGCCAGATTCTTTGGCGTCAGCCGTTCTGCCGTGTCCCAATGGCCGCGGGACTACCCGATTCCGCCGCTGCGGCGCTACATGCTGCAGCAGCGTTACCCGAATCTGTTTCCGGCAAATCGGTACCCTGAAGACGAAACGATCTGATTGGCGACATTGGATGGCAGATTCAGCACGGTGCGCCGAAATCGCTAAGTGCACTTAACAAGATAGAGAGCTTCAATCGGCGACGCGTGGTCAATGGAGGCCTTGGCAGAGGCGCCGCGAAGAATGTCGTCTCCAGCCCGAACTGGTTCGTAGGGCATAACCATGAACCATTAATAATTTCAATCGAAAAACGTGCAGCCTGTAATTGACCTGTCGTGAAAATTGTGACTAATTGGCATCAACCGGCTGTGAAGGTCGGGAGTGGCAGCAGCAGGGTTGTGAGTGGTCGTCCGTCACTGATGCAGAACAAGTCCAACGGAGGTCGTATGGAATACGGCATGCATGGCTTGGCTGAACGGGTACGCCGCGAACTGGAAGCCAGCTACCACAGACACGGATGCGGCCCCGCGTTCTGGGATACCTACCAGCAGGTGCTGAACCGGCTGGTTCCGCAGGGTACTGCGCGCACCGAAGTCACCAATGAAATGGCACTGATCATCGAGCAGCTTGGCATCGTCCGCCGGGCGCAACTGGTGCCGCCGGACGCTGATCGTACGCGTTGATTCACAGCAGTCGCCACGCACCACACCCCAGCAGCACCACCAGCATCGCCAACAGCCCCAGCGTGCGCGGTCGCCACCAGCGTCGCGGCTGGTCGGCCATGGTCTGCGGGCTGCAGTAGCGCACCAGGGGCGTGCCGAAACCGGCCTGCCGCTGCTGTTCGGCACAGGCATCCATGCAGGCGCCGCAGGCCAGGCAGTCGGCCTGGGGGCCGTGGCGGATATCCAGGTGCATGGGGCAGGCGCGCACACAGGCGGCGCAGTCCAGGCAATCGCCCAGGCGATCGGCCGGGAAGTGAGGCAGCGGTCCGGCCAGCAGCGGGTGCGCGGCGCGGAACACGTAGTCCTGTGCCGTGGTGGGGTCCAACAGGCCGCGGCCCCGGTCCCTCACGCCCCCCAGGCCGGGCGGGCGCGGGCCGCGGGGTTCACCGCGCGGTGCGTCGTACAGCATGCGCGGGGTATGGGGATCGGTCAGCAGCGGCTGCAGCCGTGCAAAGGGGCAGAGCGAACGGCAGACCTGCTCGCGAAGGAAGCCTGCATTGCCCCAGGTGGCGGCGGCATAGAACAGCACCCAGAAGGTCTCCCAGCCGCTCCAGTCGGCGTGCGGTGCCGCGGCCAGCAGCGCGCGGATCGGGCTGAACAGGCCGACGAAGGTCAGCCCGGTCCACAGCGACAGCAGCAGCCAGGCGGCCTGCGTGGCGGGACGGGCCGCGGCGGCGGGCAGGGCGCGCGCCAGCATGCGGGCCAGTCCATCGAAGGCCGCTGTCCACAGCGTCTGCGGACAGGCGTAGCCACACCAGAGGCGCCCGGCCAGATGGGTCAGCAGCGCCAGGCCAACGGCCGCCACGGCCAGCAGCCCCAGCAACACGCCCACGTCATCGGGCCACAGGGTCCAGCCGAACAGATCGAAGCGACGCGCCGACAGGTCCAGCAGCAGCGCCTGCCGGCCGTTCCACTGCAGCCACGGCAGTGCATAGAACAGCGCCAGCAGGACTGCGCGCATCGGACCGCGCCAGCGCCAGCGGAGAGGGAGGCCAGGCATGCTCATCCCAGGGGCAGCTCGTCGTCGTCCTCGCTCATCGGGCGCAGCAGGTAGCCGGTCACGGCGCTGGACAGGGCGGTGACCGACCAGAACATGAAGAAACCGACGCTGTAGCCGAGCTCGCGGCTGATGGCGGTGCCGGGGAAGCTGATCGCCTGCAGGCGCAGCGGATCGACGAAGGCGAAGAAGATCACGCTGGCCAGGCCGGCGGCGACGAAGCTGGGCCACAGGATCGCGCCCCAGTGCTGGATCAACCGCTGGCGACGGCTGGAATGCGGTGTGTTCATGTGGGTGCGGGCTCGGAGTGGTGGGCGGCGCGTATACTTCGCCCTGGCGGGCGCGGCATGCGCGGGGCATGGTTCCTGCAAGCGCGTCAGCCTATGCGCGGTGCCTGGCGCCGACATTGATCTGGATCAACGGTGGCGGTGCCGATGCGCGCCACACTGCTGTCACGCTGCTGGTACCCCTGCATGAACGCAACTTCCCCGCCTGAAATTCCCGTCGCGTCGCTGGATCTGTGCAGCGAGGCGGAGGTGACCCGGCTTGTCCACGATTTCTACGCGCGGGTGCGGCAGGAAGCGCGGCTGGGGCCGGTGTTCGGCGGCCACGTGCACGACTGGCCCGAGCATCTGCAGCAACTGGTCGATTTCTGGTCGGCCATGCTGCGCGGAACCCGTCGCTTCAAGGGCTCGCCCATGTCCAAACACATGGCCATCGCCCTGGACAAGGACCTGTTTGATCGTTGGCTGGTGCTGTTCCGGCAGACCACGGCCGAGTGCAACAACCCCCCCATGCAGGCGCTGGCCGACGACGTGGCCGCGCGCATTGCCGACACCTTCTGGCGCCGCTACCAGATGCTGCGCTGGCCCCAGGTCGGCCTGCCGGTGCTGGGCGTCCCCTCGCGCGATTGATCTGGGTCAAGGCGGGCGGTCCGGCGCGGCGCGATGCTGGCGCCATGGATACGTTCTCTCCCGCCGCTGGTGGCCTGGCCTGGACTTTCGACCCTGAACTGCTGCGCCGGCATGACCGGCCCGGGCCGCGCTACACCTCGTACCCGACTGCGCCCCATTTCCACGACGGCTTTGATGCCGCGGCACTGCGCCAGGCCATCGCCGACAGCAATCCGCTGGCGCGCGCGCTGTCGCTGTATGTGCACGTGCCGTACTGCAGCAGCCCCTGTTTCTACTGCGGCTGCAACCGCGTGATCACCCGTGACCGCAGCCGCGGCCACAGTTACGTAGCACGTGTGCTGGCCGAAGCCGATCTGCTGGCGCCGCAGTTCGCCGATGGCCGCGAGGTCATCCAGCTGCACCTGGGCGGCGGCACGCCGAACTTCCTCGATGCCGAGGCGATGACCACCCTGGTGGAAGGACTGCGCCGCCGCTTCGACTTCAGCGGTTCGGCGCAGCGTGATTTCTCCATCGAACTCGACCCACGCTTCATCGACGTGGGCGACGTTGCGCTGCTGGCGCGGCTTGGCTTCAACCGGGCCAGTCTGGGCGTGCAGGATTTCGACCCGCAGGTACAGCAGTCGATCAACCGCGTGCAGGGCGTGCGGCAGACCCTGGACATCCTGCGTGCCTGCCGTGACAGCGGCATGCGGTCGGTGAACGTGGACCTGATCTATGGCCTGCCCGGGCAGACGCTGGAAGGCTTCGGGCGCACGCTGGAACTGGTGCTGTCCCTGCGCCCGGACCGGTTGGCCGTGTATGGCTATGCCCATCTGCCGCACCTGTTCCGCGCGCAGCGGCAGATTGACGAAAGCCGCCTGCCGTCGCCGGAAGACAAGCTGGCCCTGCTGGGCCTGGCCGTCGAGCGGCTGTCCGCTGCGGGCTACCAGTACATTGGCATGGACCATTTCGCCCTGCCCGAAGAAGACCTGTCGCGCGCGCAGCGCGCCGGGCAGCTGCATCGTAATTTCATGGGCTATACCACCCATGCCGATACCGATCTGCTGGGCCTGGGGGTGAGTGCGATCAGTCACGTGGGCGCCACTTACAGCCAGAACCCGCGCGATCTGCCCGCCTGGGAGGCGGCCGTGGACCAGGGCCAGCTGCCGGTCTGGCGTGGCGTGGCGCTGACCGCCGATGACCAGCTGCGCGCGGAACTTATCCAGCAGCTGATGTGCCAGGGGGAAGTGGACGGCGCCGCACTCGGCCAGCGCCACGGCGTGGATTTTGAACGCTACTTCGCCGACGACCTGCAGGCCGTGCAGCATCTGCAGGCGGATGGTCTGGCCGAATACCGCGACGGCGTTGTACGCGCCAGCGAGCCGGGCAGGCCGCTGCTGCGGCTGCTGGCAATGTGCTTCGATCCCTACCTGCGCGCGCAGCAGCAGCCGCGCTATTCGCAGGCGATCTGAACCGCCGGCCTAATCGGCCCGCAGCGGGCCGTACTCGCGGGCAACATGGGCCGGGCCGCCCGCGCTGCGCCAGATGACCGGCCAGTCGCCGGCCTCGCCGCCCACGCAGCTGCGCTGCAGTTGCAGGGTCTCGATCTGGAACGCCTGTCCATCCCAGCGCCAGCTGGCGGCATGGCCGCAATCGGCGGCGCCACGGAAAAAGGTGGTTTCGACCAGGCGGCCATGGCCGGCATCGAAGCGCGGCCAGCCCAGTCGGGACAGCACGAAGCTGGATTCTTCGTCGCTGACTGCCGGCGCGTTGGCCACCTCCAGCCGCAGTGGCTGTGTCTGGCGCAACTGACCGTCGGCGACCACGAAAGCCACCACGTTGGCGTTGTACATGCCGGCCTGGCAGCCAATGAACACCAGATCGTGGGTCGCGTTGATCGCCCAGGCGTCGTCGTGCGCGCGGGACAGGCTGTCGTCGTCCGCATCGCAGTGCAGCTGGGCCAATGCCGATGCCTGCAGCCTGCGCAGATCGGCGATGACGTTCGCGCGCGCGGTCGCCGACAGCACTCGCCGGGCAAGCGCCGGCGTCGACAGGCTGGGCAGGGCATCGCGTGGGCGCGCTTGCGCCGCAGCGCTTCCGGGCAGCAGCCCATCTTCGGTGCCGCTGCGCCCCTGCGCACGGTCGAAGGCTTTCAGCAGCGTGTCCACCCCGCTCAGGGAAATCGATTCGATCTCCTCTGCGCCGTAATTCAATACGTGGCCGCCATGCAGGCTCTGCAGGCGAGCGCGTACGGCCGCCATGCCGGTCCACTGCTGGTGCCCGGGTGTCAGCACACGGCCGGGATCGTCGAAGGCGGGGGTCTCACCATCGACCTGCCAGTGCGGCGCGGAAACGCCCGGCGCGAACAGCTCAAGCTGCGGCACGCTGCGCAGGCCGCCCACGCGGCTGATGCGCAGATGGCCGGCATAGCCCACCGCGCGGGCCACGGCCACGCAGTCATTGCGGTTGTCGCATGCCAATTGCCAGTCGCCCAGCTCGCTGTAGACCGGTGTGGCGGCGCGCGCGCTGGGGGCAAGCACCAGCAACAGCAGCAGGCACATCCTGTGCATGGGAATCCTTGGTTGGCCTGGGTGGTGCCCGGAGCCGGAATCATAAGTCCTTGTGGCGCAAGGCTTCACAGGGATTCTGGGGAAATTTTGGGCAGCCCTCGTGCTTGAGGGCCGCCAAAGAGGAAAGCACGGCCTTATCGGCCGCTCCTGCGCTCATCATCCGCCCATCGGAGGAGCTCGGACCTCTTCCACTTCTTTTCGTTCCCGATCTGAAGCGGGGCAGGGAAGCTGGGGCGGCAGGCGACTCTCTCCAGGAAGCCTCGCCGATTGGGCTTTCCCTCCGCTGTGATTAGGCCCAGTACGACCGAGCAGGAGTCGGCATTGAGCCAACGGTCGCCCTCAATGAGCGCAGCAAGAGTGGCGAGCGTGGTTTCATGATCTGCCATCTGCAGCCTCCGATCTTCCCCCTAGCGTTTGCTTCCAGTTGGGGTAGAAGTACAGCCCACGCGCCTCGCGGATGCCTTCTTCACCGTCCCATCCGTCGTAGCTGCTAAATGTCTCGGTGTAGGGCCGGCGCTTGAACCAGCACCAGCGCCCATCGCTGTCCATCGCCCGGTAGTTGTAGCCGTCCGGGGCCTCGGCCCAGCTGGGCGCCGGTGGGTTCGGCATGCTAGTCCCGATGCCGTGCGCGCGCTCGGCCGCACGGATAGCCCAGGTCCCGTAAACCTCCGGTGTCCAGTCGTCCCGCATATCCGGCAGCAAGTCCGTGACGGTAGTGGCCGGCAGCGGCGCGCGCTGCAGCACTGCGAGGGTCTGCGCCGCCCGTTCGAGCAACTCGGCGCTGATCCGGTCAGTGGTCGTGCCACCAGGCCGGCGGAGGGTGGCGGCGGCGGACCGCAGTTCAGTGATCAGCTGCAGCGTCATTGCGCACCTCCCTCACGTGGCTGGCGTATTCCATCCAGAGCAGCGCATCGACCAGTTCTTGGACGCTTGAAGCAAACGATTCGCCCGGCATAGCGAGTCGCAGATCGTCCGGCCAATGTTGGCCGCTCCCATCAGAGGCGCTCTCCGCCTCCTTGGCCTTCTGGACCTGCACCAGTGCGTGGAGGCCAAACGTGATAGCGCGGCGAACGCAGCGCATGCCTTTCGCGTCGACCAGGTAGTCCGGCTCCTGCTCCACGTGCGCCATGTCCAGCAGGTCTTCGAACATGCTCATGCTTCGGCTCCAGCGGCCCGATACAGGCCGGTCACAATGTCGAGTAGGAAATCCATCGTCACGACGGTGTCGTAGCCGAAGGAAACGTCCTTCCCATCGGCTTGCCGCATGCCCTGCCAGAGCAGTTCCTGCACGTGGTCCGTGAGCAACCTTGCCTTGCTCAAGGCTAGGTCGAGGTCGCAGCCAGCGGCCACTACGAGCGGGGAATTTGGAATCGCCATCTCAGCAGTCTTCTGTGCTTCTGCCGCGCCGCTCACCGGGCACCTCCCGCGTAACGCAGTGCTTTGCACATTTCGAGGAGGTCAGCGAGAACGAACATGTCATCGTCCGTGATCCTGTCGCTGTCCAGGTTGCTCAGTTGCCTCTGGACGTAGTCGAAGTAGATGCTGGCCTTCAGCTCGGAGTGAGCGGTATCGATCCCGGCGCACACCTTGAACAGCGGGGCATTCTCCTGCACTGGAATCAGGCTGAACGCTTCTTCCTTGGTGACGGTCATCTCAGACACCGGCGGCCTCCTTCTTCAGCGGATGGCGGCAGACGTTGTCCTGGTTCTCGCGGATGTAGTCGAGGAGGCTCTCGGCGTCGCTCAACAGGCTTTCGACCGCAAGCATCAGGCCATCAATCGTGTGCTCTTTCAGCTTGTCGTGCAGGACCGGTTCCTCATCGCTGCCGATGTCGCGCACGTCCTGGCTGGCCGTGAAGTCGCGGCGGAGTACCTCCATGATCGCTACGGTGGCTTTAGTGTTCCGGTCAACGCGGACCAGCCGATTGGTCAGAAAGTCCGAGAGGGGGTTGTCCCTCCACATCGAGGTCAGGTAGTGCTCGCTATCTGCGAGGCGGGGGACTGCGGCCGGCACTGCCGGCGGTACACTGTTGTTCGCCATGTTGGCTTCCTTGATCTGGTCGATTACGGGTGCGGCGTGGCAGACGGCTCGAGCGTTCCCGCGCTCGGGCCGTCACTGTTTTTGAGCTTCCAATCCGGCTCGAAGGTCACGGCCCGGTCTACGTCCATGTTCGATGGGGCGTAGATGTGGATCTCCGCTCGGTTTCTGTGGGCGCCGCGCAGCTGTACTTGGACGCCATTTCCGATGAAGACGGTGGTTCCCGCCTTGACTCTCATGACGATTGGTTTTCCAACAGGGGTAGGCAAATCCCTACTCATCTTTCAGGTTTCCTTTGTTCAGGTTGTCGTGAGAAACTGTAAAAGTCGGGGCAGATGCGTCACTCGGCGCAGCGAGGCAAAAAATTGCCCTAGGCTGGTTTGCAGCCACGATTTCGGCGATGCGGAGTGGCACGACTGCGGCTGCGATGCAGGCGACTAGCACCCACCCGACTCGAACCAGCGTAGATGCCCGCGGCCGTGACTCGTGGTCGTAACTGGCTCGATTGCGACGGCAGTTGGATTTCATGCCGGAAGCCTCGGGCGCTGATGGCGGAGGCATGCGAGGCGCGAGCGATGGCACTTGGCGGAGGGGGCGAACAAGCCCTCACCGACCCCACGAAGGTTGTCGCCAGACAGCCGCGAGAACTGAAACCCTTTGCACTGCGGGAAGGTTTGCTCGCCGACCGGCCGCGTGCTCAGTTGACCGTGGAAGGTCTCGATGAAGCGCGCCAGCTTGCGCGCGTCTCGGTAGCTGCTGCGCCAGGATTGCTTTGCTGTTTCCATCTGTGGCTCCCACTCGGCCGGTGAGTCCGGCCTGATGGGGGGAAGTTAGAATACAAACACTATTGCGTCAATACGCTAACAGCAGCGGTTGGTACTTTCCTAACACGTGTTCAGCGTTCGTTTATATTCTGGCTGTGCCCAGGAAAAACCCCGCGCTGGGCGGGGTCCGTATCGTGGGTCGTAAGGTTCGCTTAGAACCGCCGGAAACCGGCGTGCACCAACGCCCGTCCCTTGATCTGCAGGCTTTCCGGATCGGGGCGCCAGGCGGGGAACTCTGGATTGACCGAGACCACATAGATCCCATCGGAACGGCGCTGAAGCATCTTGATGGATGTTTCACCCTCGATGTTGATCAGGTAGTAGTCGTCCCCGTCGAAGTAGTCGCACGCGGTATCGATCCAGACGACGTCCCCGTCCTCGATCTTCGGGCGCATTGAAGGACCACGGCCGGTGATGATCTGAATTCGGCCGGGCCGGGGGAGAAAGCCGAGCTTGCGCCTGACCTCCCATTCCGCCACCTCCAACGTCCGAACTACTTCCGGATAGTCCTGATTGATGACTCCTGGTCCCATTCCTGCCGCTCCTTCATACAGATCGAAGCGAAGGTATCCCGGCGGTGTCTCAGTCTCAGAGACTTTAGAGATTTGACGCCCGGAAGGGTCCCAGGGGTATCCGTCTTCATCGGTCAGCTCGGCGAGCCACTCCGGGTTTACCTTGTAGGCGCGCGCTGCCCCGAGGAGGTACTTGCCGCCGAGTGACTTTGAGCGTCCCGACTCCCACTGCGCGAGAAGCGGGCGGGAGCAGCCGATGAGTTCAGCGGCTTGGGCCATGGTCATTCCGACCCGGTGGCGGGCCATCGTGACCCTTTGTGCGAAGTCCATTTGGCTCATGATGTTTGGAAAGTGACGGGAATTGCGGTCAGCATATTGCACTCCGCTGATTATGATCCTAACATTCTGGGCATGAACATCAACACCGGCGCTCGAAAGAAGTCTTACCGGCGCGGCTTTGACCACCGGGACGCGGCCCTTATCGAGGCGATCGGCGGGACCTCCGCCGTTGCCCGTGAATGCGAGGTCACTCATTCGGCGGTCAGCCAATGGAAGACCCAAGGCATTCCACTCCCCTGGTGGAAGTACCTGCGGCTTCGCTTCCCAGAGGAATTCGAGGCAGTCGGCCATGGTGCCGACCCCGATTCCAATAGCAATCAGGCCAGCACGGCCACCTGACAGCCGGCAATTCTGCGCTGTAGGAGCGGCGCATGTGTGAACTCATCCGAAGGATCGGGTGCGATGGGGCAAGGACGGCGACCACCCTGCATGTGGAAGTGGCCATGTGGGTGTCTGGCGCTACGAGCGTGACGCGCTCGGTGGGAAACCCAACGTCCAGATACGACGAAGCCCCCGCTGTCGGGCAGACAGTTGCGGAGGCTTCGTTCAGAGCGAGGCCACTATGCCACACGAAACTAATCGGGGAAACCCGAACCCCGGCCCGCGCCACATCAGCGCGGTCATGAACGATGCCATCAAGATGATCAAGGAGCGCCAGGCGAGGCCATTGGTCCGCCTGCAGGAGCGCCTCCCAGATGGACGCATCGCAGTCGAGATCTACGACCGTAGCCGGCCGGGTGACGAGCCCACCTACGATTTCTACTGCTCCGGACCGCAACAGGCGCTGGAGTGGATCCAGCAATTGTCCAGCAAACGCTGGATCACGACAGAGCACTTGGGCGCCTTCGCCATCTTAATGCTTGCCGCGTTCCCAGAAGTGTCGGGGGCTTCGGCATGAGTTTCGAGGCTATGGCCTGGGCGGTGAAATGGAAATTGCCCGCGCAACAGAAGCTCGTGCTGATCATGCTCGCGAACCGAACGAACGCCGACACCGGCCGCTGCGACCCTGCGCACAAGAAGCTGGCAACGGACTGTGGGATGAGTGCAGATAGCATCAAGCGCGCGATTTCAGCACTGGAAGCTGTCGGCCTGCTCGGCGTGATCCGCCGCTCTCACGAGGGCGTAAACCTGCCGAATCAGTACGACCTGTACTTGGAGCTGTCTGGGGTGGGAAAGCCTGGCGAGTGGGTGCCAGAAGTGCGGGGGGTGGGTGCTGACTGCACTGACGGGTCGGGGCACACAGCCCCCAGGGTGGGGGCTGACAGCACTACAAACCAGGAATCAAACCAGGAAGGTGAAACAGGATCGTCACTTGCCAGTGACGACGGGGCGGATGCCGGTGCTGACGAGAGTGACGAGCAGGGCGATCTACTTGGCGGCAGGACGTACGTCGGTTGCCCCCACGAGGCGATCATCGCCGCGTACCACAAGGAACTGCCGAACTGTCCCGTCGTTCACGGGTGGAGCGACAGCCGGAAAAAGCACCTGCGCGCGCGCTGGAAGGCCGATGCCTCAAGGCAGACGGTTGAGTGGTGGCGTGGTCTGTTCGAGTGGATGCGAGGCAGCGACTACCTCATGGGCAAGGTGAACAGCTTCCAGGTGTCTCTGCCTTGGCTGATCAAGTCCGAAGAGAACCTGCTGAAGGTCATCGAAGGCACCTACCACAACAACCGTAACGGGGAGCAGGGCTGATGCGCTTTGACCCCAATCTTCCGCCTCACAGTGTTGAGGCGGAGCAGGCTGTCCTTGGTGGCCTGATGCTGGCCCCAGAAGCTTGGCCGCTTGTGTCGGACACGCTGTCTGCTGAGGACTTCTACCGGCACGATCACCAGCTGATCTTCGAATCGATCCGGACGCTGGCGGAGAAGCAACGCCCGTTCGATGCGGTGACCATTGGCGAGTGGTTTGAATCGCGGGGGAAGCTGGGATTGGTGGGCGACGGCACGTACATCACGGAGCTGGCCAGCACGACGCCCTCGGCTGCCAACGTGGTCGCATACGCGGAGATCGTCATGCAGTACGCCGGTCGGCGCCGGTTGGCTGACGTTGGCCGCAAGGCGGTGGAATCCGCTCGGCAGCAGGACGGGCGAGAGTTCCCGGAGCTACTGGCGGAGCTGACGCAGGACATTGCAGGGCTGCAGCCAGCCCAGCGTGGCGGGCTTCGCCTTGCCGGGGAGACCATGTACGGCTGGTACAAGCGGTGGGAAGAGCGATACCACTCGGGCGGCGGGCTGACCGGCCTAGAAACGCCTTGGGCTGAATTCAACCGCGTGACCCACGGGCTGCAGCCATCTACGGCGTACCTGATCGCTGGCCGACCCAGCATGGGCAAGAGCATTGCTGCCTTGAACGTCGCTGTGTTCAGTGCCCTAAAGGGCCTCACAGTCGGGCTCTTCAGTCTCGAGATGAGCATCGATGACTGCCACGACCGCAACGTCGCTTCCGTTGGTCATATCCCCCACGAGTGGGTCACGAGGCCAAGGCATTCCGGCGAGGACAGCGAGATCTACCAAAGCCGCATGACCCCCACGATTCGAGACCTCAAGGCAGCGCCCCTGTACATCGATGACACCGCCTCCTTGAACGTCCGCCAGTTCGAGGCGCGTGCAAGGCGCATGCATCAACGCAAGCCGTTGCAGCTGCTTGTGATCGACCACATCCACGACTTCGACGTGGACCCGCGAATGGCCCGCTTTGAGTACGGTCGCATCCTGCAGAAGGGGAAGGACCTGGCGAAGGAATGGAAAATCCCGCTGGTGGCCCTGGCTCAGTTGAACCGGAGTGTCACGGGGCGCACTGACAGACGCCCGACCCTATCCGACCTGCGCGAGTCCGGAGAGCTCGAGCAGAAGGCCGACGTCGTCGTGCTGCTGCACCGTGAGGACTACTACGACACGCCCGAACAGCAGACTCATCTCCAGGGCGTCGTGGAGATGCACTTTGCAAAGGGGCGCAACATCCGCGCTGGTGAGCGGATCAGCTTGCAGAACCGTTTCGATCAGATGCGCATCGACAACTGGGACGGCCCGCTGCCGCGCAAGCCAGAGGCCGCGAACGACGACCAACCGCGGCGCCGGACAAGCTATGGCCCAGGCCGCAAGACTTACGCGGGGGGGATCCGATGAGCTTCGTCCCAACGGGGTCCCAAGCGCTCAGGCACTTCGCCGACACGCTCGACAAGCAGGCGGACCGGCTCGACCGCCTGTTGTGGCGGGATCGGGGACAGCGGTCTACGACTGCTGAGGCATACCGCACGTCGGCATCGCTGGCACGGCAACAGGCGGTGAAGTTGGAGCAGATGGAGAGGCTGGCCGCTGCGCACGCTGGGGGCGGGAAATGAGCCTGTCGCTGAAGGAGCAGCTGAAACACTGGGGCCATTACCAGGAGCATCGGTTCTGCGCACCGCTCGCCCCGGAGGAGGCGCCGAGCAGGGACGAACACCCGCTGGCCCGGGCTCAGCAATTCGCCCAGGGCACGAAGCGTGACCGCCCGCCATTGCTCCGCGACGGACACGACCGGCGCATGCTGCTGGGGGTCGGCGCCGGCCGGGTGAACCGCAACGGGGCAGTGCTGCCCGTCGCGCCCTGGGCGGTTGATCCCATCCCTTGCACTGAGACCCGCACCATGGTCTCCCGATCAGCCACCGCCGCCGTGATGGTTGGTTCGCCAGACGAGTATCGATGGATCGACCGCGCGCTGTCCGACCTCTACCGGCAGAACGTGGTGCGCGCGCTGGTGGTGCTGGAGGAGTTCACCGGGCGGGGTAGCCAGGCGCAGCGGGCAGCAGCCGTCGCCAAGAAGCTTGGCGCGTCTTTCACGAAGTGGCAGTACCGAAAGGAGCTGGACAAGGGGATTGCATTCATGGAGGCGCGGCGCGCATGAGGAATCTGACTTTGGCTCAGGCCGCTCGCGATGCCGTGTACCTGTGCGTAGCCTGCGGCGCCGATGGGGTCGTCCGAATCAGCGTCACCCGGAACCCCGAAGGCAGCATCCGCCGCCGGCCCAGCTTAGTTGCCGTTCAATGGGCCTGGGTGGGTAGCGAATCGAGAGCAAAGCTGCTCGTGCGCCGGCTTCGCCGTCAGTGGGCTGAACGCTACGTTGTGGGGGAGGGCTACCGGTTCGACTATGGTTCCGAAGGCAGAACCTTCCGGGACGAGCTCAACCGGGTCTTTGAGGAGGTTGTGGGCGGGTCGGCGGCATGGGAGAAGCTGGGGCCGAGCGCCTTGGCGATCCTCAGGGGGCGATGACAGATGGCCCGGCGAATTCACCGGGCCGGGCGTGGCGTTTGAGTCCTCAACGCTCATCACCGGCTTGAAGCCGGGATGGGCATAGCTGGCTCCAGCACGGTGGGTGCGCGGTCGGTCTGCGCACCGCACCGCGCGGGTTTCCGACTATCTGCCAATGCCCCGTGCTGCCCCACGGCGGTACGATTGAGCCTCACCCAACAGCGGAGAACCGCGCTTGAACACGGACGATCAGACGAAACTCGCACGCTCTATTGGCCGCGACGTTGCACAGGAGCGTGCCCTCCTGGCTTTCATCGGCAGCCCCCGCAGGAACGAACCGGCAGCGATGGCCGATATCCTGAAGATGAACTTCGAGATGGGCCGCACCCAGCTGCAGGGGCGCCTCGTTGAGGCCAATCTGCCGGACAACCTCTACCGCACGGCCGAGGATGAATTCCGCAAGGTGAAGGACGCGATCCTGGACGGCGTCAAGAACGGCAAGTACGTGGTGCCGCCACGCTGACCAAGCCCAACCGTCCTCCTTATGGGGGACGGTTGTTTTCCCGGTTCCAAACCGGAGAAAGGCCCGGTTTGAAACCGGACCTTTCTGAGCAATAGACGGAATTCCGCCTATCTCGGGCCCTCGGTCGGCCCGCCTCAGCCTTTCTTGTCGATTTCGTTGAAGAACAAGGGCTCGCGGGCCAAGTCCTTTCCATCCTCTCCGACGAGGTATGCCCCCCAACTCTTGGAGTAGAACGCGCGCTCTTTGCTGAAATCCTTGGATTCGGTTCCAGCCGTCGTCAAATAACTCCCGTGGAGCGTAATGGCTTGCTCATTGCCATCCGTAGACCACACCAAGGCGCCGACGGGCGGCTTCCCTGGCCCCTCGATAGCCCCAAGAACCCGGAATTCGACCCTCACGCCGTCAGCGAGGTGGACGCAGCTGGAAGGGCTCTCCAGATATCGGATCTCCCCCAGTTCCTTGCCGCTCATCGCGACCGCTACGTCCGACATATCCTCCCGGTCCTTGATTTGCGCTCGAAGAAACCAGCCCCCCTCCGACTGGATCAACGACCCAAGCGGCCTGTCAAAGTCCCTTCCCACCGCAAACGCGGTCGCTTTAATCAGCATGTCTTCGTCTCCTCTGGCAGAAATCTGAGTCTACGGCCGCAGCGTTCGGCTGTGCCGGTCGTCACGTCCTCGGTGCCTCGTGCCGGCTGCGCCCGTTCATCGCCATCCACAGGTCGAGCAGCAGCTCCCCGTCGCGGAACTTCGGTTCCGCCCCCTTCTTCCCGCCGCTCGCAAGCCGCGCTCTTGACCGTTGCCAACAAGCTGCTACAGTTCTCGGCATGGTGGGGAGAGTCCCATCTACACGGCTCGCCAATCGGTGGGCCGTTCGCGTATCTGGCTCCGCAACTCCGGGAATTGCCGGAGTTGAAGAACTGGTACGCCGGCGCAAACCGCGCCCATCCGTAAACAAACAGGGCGGCGCCCCGATGCCTGCAAGCACCGGAGCACCGCCGCCGTACACGCGTTCCAGCCGCGTGCCATTGGCTCAAGCCCTGCCGCTCTCCGGAGAGCGAGTGAAGCTTGCTTAACTAATGTCGCATGAGCTGAGATTTGAAGACCAAGACACTGTTTCCCTGGCCGGGTGGCAAAACACGCCTGGCGAAGCATCTGCTGCCGCTGATCGATGAGCGGCCACACACCTGCTACGTCGAAGCCTTCGCCGGCAGCGCCGCCATGCTGTTCGAGCGTGCACCGGCCAAGATTGAAGTCCTGAATGACACGCACGGCGAGCTGGTTCGGCTCTACCGCGTGGTGGCCAATCACCTGGACGAGTTCGTTCGGCACTTCCGTTGGTCACTGACCAGCCGGGAAATGTACCGGTGGGCTCAGCTGCAGCACGTCGAAACGCTGACTGATATCCAGCGCGCCGCGCGGTTCTACTACCTGCAGAAGCTGAGCTTCGGTGGAAAGGTGGACGGGCAGTCGCTGGGCGTTGGCCCTACGGCGACAAAACGCATCAACCTGCTCCGACTGGAACAGGATCTGAGTGATGCCCACCTCCGGCTACAGGGGGTGGTGATCGAGCAGCTGACTTGGCAGCGGTGTATCGAGAAGTACGATCGGCCCGAAACGTTGTTCCTGCTCGATCCTCCGTACTGGGAGACCACGGGCTATGGAAGCGAGTTCGGCATGGATCAGTACGAGCTGTTGGCTGAAACCATGAGCCAGCTCAAAGGCCGGGCAATCCTGACCATCAACGACCACCCCGCCATGCGCGCGCTGTTCGATCGCTTCAGTCGGGTCAGCGTGCCCATCCGCTACACCGTGGGTGGTGGCCAAGGCGTTGCTCGGAGCGAGCTGATCTACACAACCTAGCCGGGCATCGGGTCCGGCAGGGTATCCATGCCCCGCTCGGCGCGGCGGGGTTGAACCTCCGCAGGAACCGAGATGACGCAGATCACTCCCCAACAGGCTGGCGGCGTGAACGTCGTGGCCTTCCTCGACATGCTGGCCTGGTCCGAAGGTACGGACAACGGTCGGCAGCCGACCAACGACCGCGGCTATGACGTGTTGGTCGGCGGTGGCTTGTTCCGTGGCTACGCCGACCATCCGCGCGTGCTGGTGGACCTTCCGAAGCTCAAGATCCAGTCCACCGCGGCAGGCCGCTACCAGCTGCTGCGCCGCTATTTCGACGCCTACAAGAAGACACTCGGCCTGAACGATTTCTCGCCGCTGAGCCAGGACTTGATCGCGCTGCAGCAGATCCGGGAGCGTCGCGCGCTGCCGCTGATCCAGGCGGGCAAGATCCCGGAGGCAATCAAGGCAGTCCGCAATATCTGGGCGAGCCTGCCTGGCGCCGGCTACGGCCAGCACGAACACAAGCTTGCCGACCTGTTGGCCGTGTACCGCAAGGCCGGCGGGACGGTGGCGCCGTGATCGGGGTCGACGTGGACTGGCAGGCAATCGGCACGGCCGTCGGCGGCCTGATGGTTGGGGCTGGCGGTGTGGCGCTGTGGTGGCGCAAGCAGTTCGTAGAGACAGCCAGAGAAGGGGCCGAGGTCAACGTGATCCAGCTGATGCGCGAGGAAGTGACGCGGCTGGGAGAGCGAGTTGGACGGATGGAGGCCAGGGAGCTTCGCTTGATCCGCCACATCTACAGGCTGGAGGGGCTGATGCGCGCGGCCGGCCTTGAGCCGCCGCCGTTTGACCCGGATAGCGACACGATCAGAGCAGGAGGTTCGGAATGAACGACAAATGGAATCCGCGCCTGTGGCTGCGGAACTGGTTGAATAAGCCTTCGAAGGCGAAAAGAAGGGCCGAAGATACTCATTCGGCCCTCATGGATCTATGCAAAGAGACGAGCCTTACGGATCCCATCCGACAGTTGCTGAAATGACCTTTTCAGCTTTGTCGCGCATAGCGGCATATTTGGCTTTGCCGATGGCGTGTGCGGATGAGGCGGAATCGCCTTCAAGTGACTCAGCGGCCTTGTAGAAGAGGCTCTCCTCTTCCCTCATCAAGTGGTCGATAGCGATCCGGAACTTGTGAGGCTCTGGATGCGTGGTAATCAGCGCGGATAGCAACAGCTCGAGTGCGCGTTGTTTCCCTTGTGCCTCAAATCCTGCCAAGAAGCTCTTCTCGTCAAAACCAACAATTTCAGTCATTTCGCCCTCCTTGGGCTGTGTCGGTAGCACGCACAGCGTACCCCAGGGAGGGCGATCCATTTATGTAGATGCCCAATGGTGGACCCACTACGCCCATACGCCGACTTGCTCAAATTGCTGGCCGCCCTTGCGCTGGCCGGTGGCCTGTTCGTCACGGGCTGCCAGCACGGTAGCGACCGTCGAGCCGCCAAGGACCAGGCCACCATCGCCAAGGCCGATCAGGCGCGCGCTGCAGCAGAGGCTGACGCGGCCGAGAACCTGCGCGCGGCCAACGCCTGCGGGCTGCTACTGGAGGACGTAAACCGCCAGACCCAGGCGGCCATCGATGAGTCGGTCCGTCAGAAGTCCGCAGCGAATGAGGCTGCGCGCCGGGCTGAAGCGGCAGCGGAGCAGAGCAAACGCCGCGCGATCCAGGCAGAGGAGGCCCTGCAGGTGGCCAAGACCCAGCCGGGATGCCGGCAGCAGTTGGAGCAGAACCTATGCGACGCCATTCCGTTGCTGTGATCCTGGCTGCGGCCTTGCCGCTGTGCGGGTTCGGCAGCTGCAGCGGGAGTCCGAAGCCGGTCATGCCGAAGGCCGTTTACGTCACGGTTGAAAAGGCGGTGGCGCCGCCTCCTGCGTTAACCGAGCTGTGCCCGATTGCCAGGGCACGGGATCGCACTGTCGAACAGGTGGTGTCTGCCTATAACGCCAACATCCTGAGTCTGCAGCAGTGCAACAAGCAGCTGAGCGAGATTCGGCAATTGGGAGCGAAATGATGGCCGGCAAGGTCGGTGCGGGGCGCCGCGCGCTGGCGCTGGGCCGGCTGAAGACTGGGGAGATGAACAAGACCGAGGCCGCGTATGCCGAGCGGCTGCGCGCGCTGCAAGCGGCAGGCGAGGTGCAGTGGCACCGGTTCGAGGGCATGAAGCTGCGCTTGGCCGACAACACGTTCTACACCCCGGACTTTGCAGTCATGGCTGCCGACGGCGTCATGGAGTGCCACGAGGTGAAGGGCCACTGGCAGGACGATGCCAGGGCCAAGATCCAGATTGCCGCGGCCATGTCCCCGTTCCGCTTCATCGCGGTGCAGGTCAGGCGCAAGCGCGACGGCGGTGGCTGGGAAGTGGAGGAATTCTGATGCACGCGACAGTGACTGCGTCGGTCCGCCTGCGCTGGTGGCTGCGGTGGTATCTGGCTGCCGTCATGTGGACTGCCCGGGCGACGGGCTTGGAGCCGGACTGGGAGCGGGTCGAGTGGTGGATACAACGCGGGCTGGCATTGCGAACGACGAGGGTTGGTGATGGACGCTGCACGGATTGAAGAGGTGGCGCGCGCTGCGGCTGCTACGGCCCTGGCGGGGCTGATTGAGAGCAGCACCGACAGCCGTATCGACCGACTGGTCGGGATCATCGAGCAGCAGGGCAAGCAGATCGCCGAGCTGGCAATGCACGTTGGCCTGCTGGTGCAGGCAGTGGCGCAGCTGCTGGGCGAGGAGGCCGGCACGCCGGTGCATGACGAAGGTGCCGAGCCGGAGCGAGTCGACCTGGACGGGAAGCCTTACTGATGCCAACCCGGCCACCCCAGCACCGTGCGGCCGGCTGGCGCCCGTACAAGGAGACCACCGCCCAGGTCCGCAAGAGGCAGGCACGCCGCGCCCTGCCCACCAACTGCTCGCTGTGGCGCCGGCTCCGTGCGGTGGTGCTGGCTCGTGAGCCCCTGTGCAGATGCTGCGCCGGGCAGGGCAGGGTGCGACCGGCCACTGAGGTCGACCACATCGACGGGGACGACGGCAACAACGCCGATAGCAACCTGCAGCCGCTGTGCCGGCCGTGCCATAGCGCCAAGACGGCGCGGGAGAACGGCGGGTTCGGCAGGGATGCCCGCCCACATGGCGGAGCTGGACGAGTGGCGAGTTATCCACCGAAAGCTGAACGGAAAGGGAGGGGGGAGGGTAAAAGTTGAGGGCCTTCCTCGCCCGATACGCGCGCCCCCCTTTCTTCTCGTGTCCACAGAATTTGAATTTTGGATTTGGAGCTGACCGGCGATGGCCAGGCACAAGCAGCCCGCCGAGCTGGCAAAGCTCAAAGGGGCGGACAAGCGCAACCCGCAGCGTTACAGGGCCGAGGTGCCAAAGACGGGGAAGGCCCTGGGCAAGGTGCCCGGGCATCTGCCGGACGAGGTCGCGGTGGTCTGGAAGGAGCTGGAGAAGTGCGCCTTGCCGGGCGTCCTGACCAGCGCCGACCGTTTCATCATGGAGGTGGCGTCATCGCTGCTTTCCGAGTTCCGTGCCAACCGCGGCGAGTTCGTTGCGACCAAGTACTCCCACCTGATCGGCTGCCTGGCGCGGCTGGGCCTGACCCCAGCCGACCGCCAGAAGCTGGGGACCGAAAAGACCCCGGAGGGCAACCCATTCGACGAGTTCTGATCCATGACGCCGAGCGAATCAGCCAAGGCATACGCCAAGGGCGTCACGTCAGGAAGGATCCCGGCCGGCGAGTTCATCCGTCTGGCGTGCCAACGGTTCCTGGATGACCTGAAGCGCAAGGGGGCCGACTGGCCCTACAAGTACGACGCCGAGAAGGCGGACCGCGCGGTGCGCTTTATGGAGAAGATGCCGCACACGAAAGGTAAGTGGGCGGCGCAGAAGCGCCTGCTGGTGCTGGAGCCCTGGCAGCACTTCATCGAGTGCAATCTGTTCGGCTGGGTCCACAAGAAGACCGGGCACCGGCGCTTCCGCCGCGCATACGAGGAGATCCCGCGCAAGAACGGCAAGTCGTTGCGACTGGCTGCCCGTGGCCTGTACCTGTTCTGCGCAGACGGCGAGGCGGGCGCGGAGGTCTACTCGGGCGCTACCAGCGAGAAACAGGCGTACGAGGTGTTCCGCCCGGCCTGGCAAATGGTTCAGAAGCTGCCGGCATTGCGCGCCCGCTTCGGTATCGAACAGGCGGGAAACCCGAAGAACCCGGGGCCGCTGTTCGTCATGGAGGACATGTCCAAGTTCGAGACCATGATCGGCAAGCCCGGCGACGGTTCCAGCCCGCACGCGGCGCTGGTGGACGAGTACCACGAACATGACGATGACCACATGGTCGACGCCATGGAAACCGGCATGGGCGCGCGCGAGCAACCCCTGCTGTCGATCATCACCACGGCAGGCACCAACCTCTCCGGCCCATGCTTCGAGATGCGAGGCGATGCCATCCGCATCCTGCGCGGCGAGGTGACCGATGAGACGGTGTTCGCGGCCATCTACTGCATTGACGAGGGCGACCGCTGGGACGATCCGGCGAGCCTGCGCAAGGCCAACCCGAACTACGGCGTTTCCGTGTTCGAGCAGTTCCTGCTCGACCAGCTCGCCAAGGCAAAGCGGTCGGCCAGCAAGCAAAGCGCGTTCCGTACCAAGCACCTGAACGACTGGGTCGGCGCCAAGCTGGCATGGATGAACATGCTGGCCTGGCAGCGGCAGAAGCGACGGTTTGATGTGTCCGACTTTGCGGGCTGTCCGTGCTGGGTCGGCGTCGATCTGGCATCCAAGCTGGACGTGGCTGCCGTGGTGCTGCTGTTCGAGAAGGGCGATAGCTACTACGTCGTTCCCCGGTTCTACGTGCCGGAGTCGGCCGTGGAAGAAAACGAGAAGTACCAGCAGTTCCTGCTGGACGAGCTGATCGTGTCCACGCCAGGGAACATGACGGACTACGCGTTCATCGAAGAGGAGCTGAAAGAGCTTGCGGCACAGGGCGTCGACGTGCGGGACATTGCCTTTGACCCGGCGCAAGCGGCCTACCTGATGACGCGCCTTGAACAGGAAGGGCTGCCGACCGTGGAGATGGCGCAGTCGGTGCGCAATCTCTCCGAGCCCATGAAAGAAGTGGAGGCGCTCATCCTATCGCGGCGCCTGTGGCACGACGGCAACGCGGCCATGACCTGGATGATGGGCAATGTCGTGGCGCGCGTGGATGCCAAGGAACACGTCTATCCCCGCAAGGAAAAGATGGAAAGCAAGATCGACGGCGCGGTGGCGCTAATCATGGCCATGGGCCGCGCCATGCAGGCGCGGGACACCGGCACAACCCAACAAGGCTTCGTGGTGATCGACTGATGTTCGGACTATTCGAGAAGAACCGGCGGGCCGACGCCCGCGACCGTATCGAGCCGACGATCAGCAACCTGGTCGACGACGAGGTGATCCAGTCCTCCGACATGCGCATGTTCGAGGTGTTCGGGAACCCGATGACGGCATCTGGGGCCGTAGTGAGCCCGGAATCGGCGATGCGGGTTTCGGCGGTGTTCGCCGCCGTTTCGCTGCTGGCCGGTGCGATCGCCCAGCTGCCGCTACCTGTGTTCGAGCGGGTGGACGGCCATCGCAAGCGGGCGGAGCATGATTACTGGTGGCTGCTGAACGAGCAGTTCTCCTCCGGCTGGTCGAGCGCCACTGGCTGGGAGTTCATCGTCGGCCAGATGCTGCTGCGCGGTGATGGCGTGGTGTACGTGACACGCAACCGCGCCGGCGTGGCGACCGGGCTGATTCCCTGGCCTCGCGACAGGGTGATGATCCTCAAGCAGGAGAAGACCAGCCCGCGGGAACCGACCCGCCTGCAGTACACGTTCCACGACGCGGACGGTTACTTCACCGTCGACCAGGACGATGTGCTCCATTTCCCCGGCTTCGGCTTCAACGGCGTGCACGGCATGTCGGTGATCCAGTGGGGCGCGCGGAACGGCATCGGCATCGCCATCCAAGGTGACGAGCACGCCGGCAAGTTCTTCAGCGAGGGCGGCAAGCCCGAAGTGGCCATCCGAACGCCCAACAAGATGACCAAGGAGCAGCAGGACGATTTTCGCGATGCCTGGGTCAAGAAGTACGGCGGGGTGCAGGGTAACCGTCGCATTCCGCTGGTTCTGACCGAGGGGCTGGAGGTTCACGAACTGACCATGTCAGCGGTCGACCAGCAGCTGCTGGAGTCCCGGCAGTGGCAGGTGATCGACGTCGCCCGTGCATTCGGTGTGCCGCCACACATGATCGGTGAAACCACCAAGGCGACCAGCTGGGGCAGTGGCATCGAGAGCATGGGCATCGGGTTCGTGAAGTACACGCTGGGCCCGCACCTGAAGCGGATCAAGGACGAGTTGAACCGCAAGCTGTTCCGCACGCCGCGCTACTTCGTTGAGCACAACGTGGACATGTTCATGGCCGGCGACTCGAAGACGCAGGCCGAGTACTTCAGCAAGGCGTTGGGTGGTCCTGGCACCCAAGGGTGGATGGTCGTGAACGAGGTCCGCCGCCTCAAGAACCTGCCTCCCATCGAGGGCGGCGACAAGCTCTACCAACCGAAAGAACCCGCGCCACCGGCTAAGCCGGGCGGAGATGACCCCGAAAGGAACCCTGACGATGCCGATTCCTAAGCTGCTGCAGCTGGCCAAGAACAACGCCGGCCAGTCCAAGCCCATCCGGGCGGAGACCGAAGGTAAGGAGGCAACCATCTACCTGCACGGCGTCATCGGCGGGTGGTGGGGCGACATTGACGAGACGATGTTTGCGCAGGCCATGGCCGGCATCGATGCGGATGTGATTCATCTGCGCATCGACTCGCCCGGCGGTGACGTGTTTGCGGCACGATCCATGATGACTGCCATCGCCCAGCACAAGGCCACTGTCATCGCCCACATCGATGGCTTGGCTGCCTCGGCTATGACCGGGGTCTGCATGGCGTGCGACAAGGTCGAGATCAGCCAAGGCGGCGCGTTCATGATCCACAACGCCTGGACCATCGCGATCGGCAACAAGGCAGACATGACCAAGACCGGTGAGCTGCTGGCGAAGATCGATACCGGCCTGGCCGGCGACTACACGCGCCGCACTGGCAAGGATGGAGCGCAGATCGTCCAGTGGATGGATGAAGAGACCTGGTTCACGGCCGACGAAGCCAAGGAACACGGTTTCGCTGACCGCGTGGTGGAGGTCGTCGGCAAGAAGAAGGCATCCAACCACTGGGACCTTTCCGCCTACGACAACGCGCCTGCTGCGCTGGCCAACCGCACCCCCGAACCCGACGACGGCGCCGCCGCCGCCGCCCACAAGGCCAACCTGTCGCGCCGTCTGGCGCTGCTGGAACGCTCCGCTGCGTAAGCGACTCCCGCCCGCAGTTCATCCCGACCGCCGAAAGGCGGTTTTTTTTCGACACGAGGAAATCACCAATGCCCTTCAACATTCAGGCCGAGCGGGAGCGCCGCACCGCGCTGGCAAAGGAAACCCGTAACCTGCTCGACACCAGCACCGGTGACGGCAACAAGTGGACCCCGGAGAACCAGGCCAAGTACGACAGCAACATCGCCGAGATCGAGCGCATCGATGCGGCGATCGAGCGTCATCAGAAGGTCATGGACCTGACGGCCGACGAGGCACTGCGCGAGCAGGGCGTGCGTGAACACGACACCGGCAACCGCGGCGGCCGGGAGCTGTCCAACGAGGAGCGCCTGTTCGACCGCTGGGCGCGTGGCGGTGACAGCGCCCTGAGCGCCGAGGACTGGAAGCAGGTCAACGCGGCCATGTCGGGCAATCCGGCCGTCAACCCGGAGCAGGGTGGCTACACCGTTCCGACCACGCTGGCCGAGCAGATCCTGGATGCCCTGAAGGCATTCGGCGGCATGCGCCAGGTGGCTGATGTGTTCAGCACTGCCGGCGGCGAGCCGATGCAGTACCCGACCAGCGATGGCACCTCGGAAGAGGGCGAACTGGTCGCTGAAAACCAGTCGGCGAACGACCAGGACGTGGCCTTCGGCACCAAGGGCCTGCAGGTGTACAAGTACAGCTCCAAGGTGGTGACCGTGCCGTGGGAGCTGCTGCAGGACAGCACGGCCGATATCGCCGGCTTCATCGAGAAGCGCCTGCAGACCCGCCTGGGCCGTGTCACCAACCGCCACTACTCCGTCGGCACCGGCGTTGGCCAGCCGATGGGCGCCTTCACCGCCGCGGCTGTCGGCAAGATCGGCGCCGTCTCAGCGCTGCCGGTCATCACCTACGACGACCTGGTGGACTTGGAACACAGCGTCGATCCGGCATACCGCCAGCTGGCTAAGTGGATGTTCCACGACGACATGCTGAAGCTGATTCGCAAGGTGAAGGACGACCAGGGCCGGCCGATCTTCGTGCCGGGTTACGAGCAGGGCAATCCGGGCGGTGCGCCGGACCGGCTGCTGAACCGCGATATCCAGATCAATCAGCACGCCCCGGCCCCGGCCGCAGGCGCCACCTCGATCGCGTTCGGCGACTTCAGCTACTACAAGATCCGCGACGTGATGGCCGTGACCCTGTTCCGCTTCAACGACTCGGCCTATGTGAAGAAGGGCCAGGTCGGCTTCATGGCTTGGATGCGCTCCGGCGGCAACCTGGTCGACGTGGGCGGCGCGGTGAAGACCTTCAAGCACGGCGCTGCGGCTTAACCGCCTCGGCCCACGAACGGAGGGACGCCCCAGCGCGGGCGTCCCTCGGAGACGATCATGGCAAAGCAGAAGAACACCTCCGCGCAGGCGGCCAGCGGTCCGGCCGACGCGCAGGAAGCGCCTGCTGCGGTAGTGGACGCAGCGGCTGGCCAGGGCGAGCAGCCGGACGCCGAAAGCCCCGGCGCTGACGCGGCAGCAGCCGCCAGTGAGCCGGAGACGGACGAGGGCGGAGACAGCCAGAGGCCCGAAACCGTGAAGGCGGACAACGACCTGCCGCCACCGGATGAAGAACCGGCTCCGCCGGAGGGGGAAACCGTGCCGGCGCTGGTGCTCAGTAACAACCACCTCGGGAAAGTTGGCCAAGTGATCCAGGTCAACGCGGCACACGTTGAGGCGCTGCGCCTTGGCGGGCTGATCGACCCCCACCCCAATGCCATCAAGTCGGCCACGCCGGAGGATTGACTCATGCTGCGCACGTTGACCCCGGCGGCAGAGGAACCCGTGTCGCTGAGCGAAGCGAAGGCGCACCTGGTGGTTATCCACGATGCTGACGACGCGCTGATCGGCGCCTTCATCACCGCCGCGCGTGAGTCGGTGGAGCGCACCACGGGGTATGCGTTGGCAGCAGCGACCTATGAGTGGACCCCTGTCGGCGAGGGCCGCTCTCCGCTGCCGATTGAGCCGGCCGCGCTCGACAGCGAGCCAGGCGCCTATCCGGTCAAGTTCACGACGACACCTGGCCCGCTTCCGGGGCCGTTGCGCGCGGCCGTACTGCTGTTGCTGGGTGACCTGTACGCCAACCGCGAGGCGGTGGTGGCTGGCTCGCAGTTGGCCGAGAACCCGACCCTGGACCGGCTGATGTTTCCCTACCGGCGGGTGCTGCCATGAGGCGGGCCGGCAAATACCGGCATCGCATCGAGCTGCAGGACTACGGCCCGGTGCGTGATCCGCTCGGCGGGGACGTGAAGCAATGGCGTAGATGGCAGGCTGACGTGCCGGCAGAGGTGGTTCCGCTCTCGGGTCGGGAGTTCACCGCGGCCGCAGCCGAGCATGGAGAGGTGACTGCGCGCATCGAGATCCCTTACCTGCCCGGGGTAGTGCCGACCATGCGCGTGGTGTTCGACGGGCAGATGTATGCGATTCGTGCGGTGCTGCCAGATGCGACAGCACGCGGGCATATCACGCTGATGGTCGATGCCGGGGTGTCCGATGGCTGAGCAAGTGAAGATCGACGGCCTGGACGGCCTCCTGCGCTCACTGCGGGAGGCGCCCAAGGCGATTCAAGGGCGAGCCGTGCAAGCCGGCATGCGCAAAGGTGGCAACGTCATCCGTGACGATGCCCGCCGCCGCGCCCCGAGAGCATCGGGGTTCATGGCCTCGCAGATCGTCACCCGCCGGGCCAACACCAAGAGCAGGCAGCGCGCAGGTGTAGGCCAAGGCGGCGAGTACTACACGGTCGGGGTTAAGACCGGTCGCCGGCGCAAGTACGCCAACACCAAGCGCAACCGGCGCCGCGGCCGCGTCGGGAAGGTCTATGAGGAGGCGGGCTGGGCCTACTACTGGCGCTTCAAGGAATTCGGCACCAGAAAGATGAGGGCCGAGCCGTTCCTCACGCCGGCAGGCGAGGCCAAAGGGCCGGAGGCGGCGCAGGTGATCATCAATGAAACCTGGGCGGCGCTCGACAAGCAGCTCAAGAAGGATGGCTGGCGATGATGGTTCCCCTGATCCAGTCCCTGCTGCAGGGTGATGCAGCGGTTCGGCACGTGCTGGGCGACCCGATCCGGTTGTGGCCGGGAACCGCGCCACAGGATGCAGCACTGCCCTACGCGACGTGGGAGGTGGTCGGCGGATCGCCCACCGCGATGCTGTCCGATGCGCCGCCGGCCGACGGCTGGCGAGTCCGATTAACCGTGTGGGGCAAAGCCATGACGCAGGCCAACGGCGCGGCCGTCGCCATCCGCGACGCGATCGAGCGCGTGGGCAGCATCGAGTCTTACAACCCGACGCCTGACAGCGACGGCACGGACGCCTTTGGCATCTCCTTCGACGCCAGGCTCCTGCAACTGCGCTGAACCACACAACGGCAACCCACTGGCCCCGCAAGGGGCCTTTTTCATGCCCGGCGACGGGCGCAACACAAGGAAACCCCTATGGGACAGGTAATCAAGTCGAAGCACACGCAGCTGTTCGTCGCCATCGCCGCGGCCGAGGTCATCAAGGTGACCCGCCTGCGTACGGTCGGCTTCCCCGATGGCCAGGCGTCGGAGATCGATATCTCCGACTACGACGACGACTGGGATCAGTTCGTCGCCGGCCGCAAGCAGACCGGCAGCACCAGCATCGAGATCATCTACGACAGCGTCGACCACGAGAAGCTGGAAGAGCTGCACGAGACCGGTGCCGTCGTGAATTGGCTGGTGACCGCGCCGCTGTCGGAAACCGAAGGTGTGGCCAAGCCGACCGCCGTTGCCGGAAAGATCACCCCGCCGGACACCGTGCTGTCCAAGCAGTTCGACGGCTTCGTGCAGAACTTCGCGGTGACCAGCCAGGACAACGATGTGTGGAAGGCGACGATCACCATCCGCGGCTCCGGCGCCGTCACCACGCACCGCCCGACGCCGTAAGGCTGCGGCAACGGCGCACACCCAGGCCCGCTCCGGCGGGCCATCTCTCTGACGGGGCGCGCGGATCCTCCGCGTGTTAGCCGTGCGCGGCCCGCGCGCCCTGTCGCCATTCAAGGAAACGGCCAATGAGCAAGACCAGCGAAACCACCCAAACCCAGCCGCAGCAGCCCGTGAGCATCCTGCAGTCGTTCACCAACCTGGGCATGTTCGCCTCCAAGGACGTTCGTGCCGACACGATCACCTTGCCCAACGGTGCCAAGGCACAGTTCCACGTGCGCGAGCTGCCGGACGCGGAGTTCCGCAAGCTGTGGGGCGAAGGCGATCGCGCCAAGCTGATCGCAGCGACCATCTGCGACGAGGACGGCAAGCCCGTCATGAAAGTGGAGCAGGCCGCCCAGCTCAAGCCCCTGGTGGCTGCTGAGCTGCAGCGCGTGGCCATGAAGCATTCCGGCTTCGGCGACGATGCTGCCCAAGCCCAGGCCGACGCGGGAAACGGCTAAGGCAGCGCGGCGAGGACTGGTTCTGGAAGGTCCTCGCCGGCCACCTGCATCGCACGGTGTCGGAGCTGCAGGCGAGCATGTCGCGTCGGGAGTTCCTCGAATGGTGGGAGTTCCATAAGCGGAATCCCATCGACCCCGTAAGCCTGCACATCAAGCCCGCTGCCTTCGCCGCGTACATCACCGCCTCACACAGCCAAGGCGGCACCAAGCGCTCCTTTCAGGAGTACCTGGAAACCCTTGTGCCACGGTCCGAGGAGGACGAAGCACAGGACTGGTTCGATCGACTGGGATAGCCATGACCGACACCTTTGGGCGCTTTGCCGCCCTCCCGATCGGCCCGCTGCTCGCTGCGCGCGACGGTGGGCTCACTCTTGCCACGACCGCAGCAGCCGACCTCAACCGCTGCGCCCGGTCCGACTTTGCCCTCAGCGCCGGCGTTGTCGGCGTCGAATTCGCGTTGTGGGGCGATGACGACCTCTCGGCGGTCGTGGGCTTTGTCACGGCAGCAGCGCCCCTCAGCCAAGCGCCGGGCGCGAACGGGGAGGGCATCGGCTGGGAACTGGCCACCGGTCGCCTGATCCAGGGCATTGGCGCGATCGCAACTGGTCTGCCCGTGGTCGCGTTGGGCGATATCGTCGGGATGCGGGTCTCCTTCGGCAGTCCCTCCAGGCTCCACCTGTACCTCAACGGCGCGCTGATCCACCAGCGCGACCTGCTGCTGGCCGGCCCGCTCCACTTCGCCGCCTCACTGGCTGCGACGAAGGCCGGTGGGCTGTGCCTGGCCGTGAATGCTGGGCAGTGGGGCGCCCGCAGCGATGCCGCTGTTGCCGGCTGGAAGCTGGACCAGGTCCAGGCGCCGACCACGCGGCTGGCCGACGATGACTGGCTCTCCGCGCCAGGCGATAGCCCGGCCAATGCCCGGTACGAAGGGCTGGTCGCCGAAGGCGTCAACCTCGTCCAGGAGCTGAGCTTCTGGCCGTGGGGTGGCGATCCGGTGTCGCAGACGGCGGCGGCGGAGTGCGTGGTCGCTGACGCCGAGGGGCTGCTGGATGACCTGGCTTTGTCCGGCGCCTCCGGCGCTGCGGTGCGCATCCTGCAGGTGAACGACGGCGGCATGCTGGCCGACGCCGCTCCGGTGTTTCGCTGCGTCATCGATCAGATCGAGGTGAACGACGACGGCAGCAAGACCTTGCACCTGCGCGACGCGCACGACTACCTGGGCCAGACCATCAACCGGGGCGTGTTCCTGCCCAACATCACCTCGCTGGCTTGGAAGCCGCAGCCAGTAGTGATCGGTGCGGTGGCCAGCGTGCCGGCAGCCGGCGCCAATTCGGACGCGACAGCGATGTTCCTGGCCGACAGCCCGGTGCACGTAAACGCTGTGATGGACCGCGGCGATCTGATGGAAGAAGGCACCTTCAGCATGGCGCCGGATGGCCAGCAGCTGCTGCTGAAGTCTCCACCCGTCACTCCAGTGGTGGTCGACGGGTCGAGCATCGGCCCCGGCATGGCCCCGGCGCGCCTGGAGCAGGCCGTGGGCGACGTGATGGCTCGTCTCGGGGCAGGGGCGTGGTCGGCAGCGGACTGTGCAGCCGTGGACGCTGCAACCGGCTACGCCGGCATCGGCTACTACGCCGGAGCAGCCATCACGGGCAGGGATGCCCTGAACGCGATGCTGCCCAGCTACGGAGTCGGGTGCTACCAGGATCCCACCGGTGTGCTGCGCTTCGTGCAGGTGGTTGCGCCGGAGACCTACCAGGGGCAGCCGGCGTTTGAGATCTCGGAAGCCGACATGGCCAGCGACCTGGTCGGCGTCCCGGACGACGCGCCCAACCTGACCCGGCGCATGGCCTACCGCCCGAACGCGCAGGCCCTCGGTGCCTCCGACCTGGTCACCGACGTGGTGGACGTGCCGCAGAGCCGCCGCGACGAGCTGACGGGCCTCTACCGAGGTCAGGTGTTCGCTGCGGGCGCACTGGACGCACACTACCGCCGCGCCGATGCTGCCGATCCGGTCATTTCGCTGTTCTGGCATGCCGCCGACGCGCAGGCCGAGATCAACCGCGTCGTGGCGATGTACGAGCGACAGCGGTTCTTCTACCAGGTCGCCATTCGCGGTGATCAGGACATGGCCCCGCTCCCTGGTCAGATCGGCCGGCTGACCTACAGCCGCTACGGCCTGGCCGATGGCAAGCCGGTGCTGGTGCGGCGCGTAGAGCGCAACCCTGCCACGGGGGACGTGGTACTTACCCTGTGGGGATGATGACGTGTTGATTGGATATGGCATGCCGGCGGTGGAGACGGCCACCCTCACCGGCGGAACGTGGCTGTCGGCCGACCAGGGCTCGGCGCTCTTCGATGGCAAGCCTGGGCGCTCGTCGCGGATCCGGCGCACCGGCTCGTTGGCGATCACGATCACCCTGGCCGAGGCTGTTGTGCCGGGGATCATCGCGGTTCTCGGCCTCAACATCCCGCCCGGCGTGCAGGTGAGCGCGGCCGGCGCCAGCACCGCCACGATGCGGCTGCCCGACGGTAGTGTCTGCGCGTGGCTGTTTCCGCAGGCCGGCGCCCTCGTCTCGACAGTGTCCGTCGAGATCGCCACAACTGCCACGAACGTGGACGTGGGCGAGATCGCGATCTTCCGCGCAGTCGAGGTGGGCATCAGCGACGGCTGGGCGGTGGCCACGATCGACACCAGCGTGCACACCCGCACCAAGGGTGGGCAGGTCAACACGGTTCCTGGGCCTCTGTACCGCCGGCTGACCTGCACCTTGTCCGGCCGGGCGACAGCTGCCGTGCGCGGCGGTGGACTGGGCGGGACCGATTGGGAGACGGTGGCGGCAGCGATCGCGGGACGCCGGCGCGCCTGCGTTGTGCCGCAGTACCGGGACATGGCCAGCAAGGCGTTCGACCCGCTGCTGGCGGCGCGGTCGGCGCTCTACGGCTACCCGACACAGCTGCCATCGGCGGAGAACATCAGCCGGCAGTACTTCACCGGGTACATGGAATTTGAGGAAATCCCGACGTAGCTGGCATGATCCCCGCAGATATCGGGAGGTTCTATGAAGCATCTAATCAGGTTGCCGCCGGTGCTGCTGCTCTCGCTGGCAGCTGGCTGTTCGACGGCACAGGACGATGGAGCCAAGCGCGGGTTGCTGAACTGCATGAGCGCGATTCAAGCGGCGTCAGCGGACCCGAACCGCACCAAGGTGCCGTACGTGAAAGACATGAGATCCGCCAATGAACACTACTTCGCCTGGCCCGCCGGGGCCGGGCTGGTCATTTCTGAAACAGGCGGTTCCACGAAGCCTGCATCCGCGTCGTGTGTCACGAACGCTGAGGGAACCGTGACACAGATGACCATCAACGGGTCGGAAATCCCGATTCCGTAGAACTCTTCTCCATCAGCCCCAAGCCCGCCATGTGCGGGCTTTTTTTTTGGAAGCGCGATGAGCCTCTACACCCTTACCGTCGACCTGCTGCTGAAGTCGGGATCGTTCGAGCGTGACAGCGGGAAGGCCGCGCGCGTCGTGCAGCGCGACATGGCTACGATCCAATCGTCTATGTCAGACGCCGCGCGTCGCGGCGCCGATGAGGTCGCGGCCGGATTTCGTCGGGTAGCGACTGAGGCGGTGGGTCTTACATCAGCCTTGGTGGCCGTAAAAGCCGCAATTGGCAAGGCCGACGAATGGACGAACCTCAACAACAGGCTGCGACTGGTCACGCAGGGCCAGGCGCAGTTCGCTGCAGCGCAGGCTGACGTGATCCGGATTGCCGGCGCAGCGCGACAGCCGCTGGGTGCGACTGCGGAGCTGTACCAGCGAATCGCGATGAACCAGGAGGCCCTCGGTCTGTCTGGAAGAGACTTGGCACGCGTTGTTGAGACCATCAGCAAAACGATGGTGATCAGCGGCACTTCCGCGGCGGGTGCCGATGCCGCTCTCGTGCAGTTGGGTCAGGCGTTCGCCTCTGGCACCCTTCGAGGTGAAGAGCTGAACTCGGTGCTCGAGCAGGCGCCAGCCCTGGCCCAGGCCATCGCCAAGGGCCTGAACGTACCGATCGGGAAACTGCGTGAACTGGGCGCCGCGGGCAAGTTGTCGTCACAGCAAGTGATCAGCGCGTTGCAGAGCCAGGCCGGCGCTGTGGACGAGGCGTTCGGCAAGATGGATTCCACCGTTGGGCAGGCAATGACGCTGTTCAACAACAACTTGCAGGTCATGATTGGCCGTGCCGACGAGGCAACCGGCGCATCCAAGGCGCTTGCAGCCGGCATCGGTGTCCTCGGCAGCAATCTCGAAATGGTAGCTGTCGCCGGAGCGGCAGTAGCATCGGGACCGCTGCTGAAAGCCCTACTGGCGCGGGTCGCTGCGGCCAACGCTGGTATGGCGGCAGACCGGGCCGCAGCGGCTCAGAACCTGGCCGCTGCGCAGCAGCTCGAGCTGCGGACCCGTGCAGCGATGCTCGATGCGGAAGCGGAGGTGCGCCGCACGGCTGCGATCGGCGGTAGCGTTTCGGTGAGCAGCAAAGCCGCTGCAGCGACCCTTGAGCATCGACAGGCCACGCTGCTGCTGGCTCAGGCGCAAACCCAGGCTGCAGCGGCCAACGCCGGTTGGCTTGCGCGTGCTGGATCAGCGACGCTTGCCATGCTGGGAGGTCCGGCGGGCATTGTGACCATGCTGGCCACTGCCGCTGCGGGCTGGTTGATCTTCCGCGACAACACGAAGATTGCGTCGGCTGCGCTGATCGATTTCGGTGGTGCGGCTGACACTGCCATCGAGAAGTTCAAGACCCTCAACGCCCAGATGCAGGCCGGCGAGATCCTTCGACTGCAGAAGGAGATCGACGAGAACTACCGGACCATCACCGGTTCGATCACAGAGATGGTCGCAGCGGCGACGAACTTCGCCACCGCTAGCCAGGCGTCCGAGTTCATCCAGGAAACCCAACGGCTTGATGCTGCCTTCAAGGCCGGCAAGATTGGCGCCGATGAGTTCTCCAGTGGCTTGGAGGCAGCATGGCGGGCGATGATCGCTGGCTCGCCAGCGGCGGCCACCGTGGCGAAGAGCCTCACGGAAGAGACCGCTGCCGCGGCGACTGCTGGCAGGGAGGTCGATCGTAAGCGGGCGATCCTCGACGCCTTCACGGGCAGCAGTAGCCAGGCGAAGAGCGCAACCGACGCCCTGTCGGGTTCGTTCAACGTCCTGGGCGACTCGGCAGGCGCGGCAGGCAAGCGCATCGCATCGGCGATGCAGTCACTGCCGGGCCAGCTCGCCCGCGTCGGCAAGAGCGCTGCCGAAGTTGCAAAGCTGGACGTGAGCGACTGGTTCACGGAGGCGCAGGCCAGCGGCGTCGATTTCTCGAAGCGCGATGACCCCAAGGTCAAGCAGTACATCGAGCAGGGCGCACAGTACATCCGGCTCCAGGCAGAGTTGGCTGCTGCACAGAAGAACTTCACGGAGTCGCGCAAGGCGTCGGCGGCCGCTGAGCGTGCTGGCGCCAAGGATCGCAAGGCGGACGCGGAGACGATCAAGCGCTACAACGAGCAGGCTGCAATGGCAGCGGCAACGATGGCCGGGCCGCTGGCCGAGGCCACCGAGCGGCAGAAACAGCTCGAGGACAAGCTGAAGGAAGCGCTGAAGGAAGGGCGCATCGAGCGGGCCGCGTACAACACGCTGGTCCTCGAGTCGCAAAAGGCATTGGAGCAGTCCAGCGCGGAGATCAAGAAGGCTCTGGCCAGTCCGGAATCGCTCTTGGCGACCATGGACGCCGAGGTGGCCATGCTCGGTAAGGTAGGGCGAGCCCGGGAACTGTCGCGCCGGCAGATGATGAACGAGCGCGACATGCGGCAGGAGCTGCAGAAGGCCGTAGAAGCGGCGGGCAGCAAGGAGGAGCTTGCCAGGAGGAAGAACGTTGCCTCCTACGAGGCGTACGAGCAGTCCATGCTATCCGCGGCTCGTGCATCGGCCGATCTGTCGCTTCGCGTCGAGGAGGCCGCAGCCAACGTTGAGGCCTGGGCCGCGATCGTGGTGGGCGGGGTGAGCGATGCCGCCGATGCCATGGCCGACTTCGTGGCAGGTGGCATGCGCGACTTCGACAACCTGTGGGACGACCTGAAGGACGCCGCCAAGCGCGGGCTGCGCGACCTGGCGCGCGAGTTCCTGCAGCAGAAGATCGTGATCCCGATCCAGACGCAGATCCTCAACGGGATGAACGGCCAGGGCGGTGGCCTGAGCCTTCAGAGCATCATGGGGCTGTTCGGTGGCAACGGTGCTGCGGGCGGCGGTCAGAACCTAGGGACCATCGCCGGGCTGCTGTCCAAGGGCCAGGGGCTGTTCAGTGCGGGCGCAAGTGCGGCGAGCAGCGGCGCCAGCGCCGGCAGTCTGCTGGGGTTCGGGAACAACGTTGCCGCCCTCACCGGTGGCGGCGCGGCCGCAGCGGGTGGTTCTTCGGCCGCGGCTGGCGCCGGTGCAGCTGGCTCGTCCGCAGCAGCGGCGGTGCCGATCATCGGCTGGATCGTTGCCGGCATGATGAAGAACGCCGAGCTGTTCGATCAGGGCTGGAACATCGCCAACGGGGAGAGCTGGGCCGGCAAGATTGCAACCGCCGGCGCGGTGGGCCTCGCCGACAAGACGTTCCGTGGGCTGGGTTTCAACGACAAGGTCGCATCGATCCTGTCCGGGTCGAGCATCCACGCCAAGCTGTTCGGCCGCGGCGCGCCGAAGATCACCGGCCAGGGCCTGACCGGCTCGTATGGGTTCGGTGGCTTCGACGGCCAGACCTACGCCGATATCAAGCAGAAGGGCGGCTTCTTCCGGTCCGACAAGAACTGGACCCAGTACGGCGCGGTGGATCCCGGCATTGATCGCACGTTCGACATGGCCGCGCGTCAGGTCCGCGGTGCGGCAACCGGCCTGGCCAAGCAGTTGGGCGTCGACCTGACCCAGCAGCTGAGCGGTGTGCGGGTGAGCCTGGGCAAGCTGCAGCTGTCGGCGGACTCCGCCGAGGCCAGGTCGCAGCTGGAGGCGTACCTCGGTGACATGACCAACCGGCTGTTCACCGAGGCGGTGAAGGCTGCCGGCTTCGGAGGCCAGCTGGACGGCTACTTCGAGGCGTCGGATGTGTTCAACGCGCTGAGTGCGTCGATCGCACTGGCGGTGGGCAATGCCGACGAGCTGGGCCGCGCCCTCAACGGGATGGAGGTCGACAAGGTCAACAAGGCGGTGGATTACTTCCAGGATCTGGCCAGCGTCGCCGGCACGGACCTGGCAACCCAGGTTGAGAAGGTGACCGGATTGCTTGGGAACTACGCCTCCCTGATGGCGGACGTTTCCACGCAGCTCATGACCAGTGACCTGTCCAGCTACCAGCAGCAGGCCCTGAGCATCGAGCGGACCTACCGGCAGCAGGTGAAGTCGGCCAACGACTACGCCAAGGCCCTGGGCCTGTCCGGCGCACGTGCCGAGGATCTGGCCAAGATCGAAGCGCTGCGCGCGATGAACATGGGCAAGCTGCAGGCGCAGATCGACAAGGACAAGAAGGCCATGCAGTACGGCCTGTCGATCAGCGACCTGTCGCCGTTGACGGACCAGCAAAAGCTCGGCGAGGCCATGAAGGAGCTGGAGCGGGCCGTGGCCGGTGGCGACACCAGCGCAGCCCAGGCGGCGGCACAGGCCGCCCTTGGCTTTGGCCGGAACCTGTACGCCAGCGGCAAGGACTACAACGGGCTGTACGACCAGGTGACCGGGCTCATCGACGGTATGAAGGTCGGCGACCTGAACACCGAGGACGGCACCAGCATGGGCCAGCTGGCGGACGCGATCGAGGCCCTGCCGGACAACTTCAGCCGTGCGGTGTTCGACCTGGTGGTGAACAACGAGTCGCAGTCTCAGACCACGGCAGCCGTGCAGGAAAGCAATGCGCTGCTCACCGAGCAGAACCAGCTGCTGCGCGAGCTGCTAGCCACCACCACCCAGGGCGTCCGCGCCTCCAGCAGCAACGCGCTGCGTCAGGCACTCAACGCGAGGTAATCCGCAATGCAAGCAAGGAAACTCACGCTGGTGGAGATCGGCGTGGGCGGGCTGCCGTCTGTCTCGCCGCCGGCACCGCGTTTCTCCAACTGGTTCCCGGTGGCCTATCGTGCGCCGGACGTGCCACCGGTGGATGGGGTGACACCCACCCCGGTGGCCGACGGTGTTCTGCTGGAATGGCCCGCCGTGGATCAGGCCGGCGTTATCTACGTGATCGAGCGTGGCCCGGCCCAGGATGGGCCGTGGACGGAGATCTACCGCACCACCGAAACCCGCTACCACTACAGCGACGGCAGCGGCACCCAGTGGTGGTTCCGGGTCACGCCCACGGTGCGCGGCAAGCCAGGAGGTGGCACGGTGATCGTGGCCACGCCTTCGCCCACCACCGCCGACCTGATCGAGCAGCAGCACCGGTTGACCCAGGAGATTGCCGATCGCATCGAGGCCGATGGCTTGGAAGCGGCGGCACGCGCCGATGGCCTGGCCGATGCCGCCAGGGACCTGCTGGCCGAGTCGGTCCTGCGGCAGCAGGGCGTGGCCGATGCCATGGGAGCGATCGCGCAGGAAGCGCAGGACCGCGCCAGCGCCGTGCTGAATGAGCGCCTAGAGCGCGAGGCAGCAATCAGCCTGGAGGCGGAAACGAGGCAGAGCGACGTGGAATCGCTGTCGCGCGCGCTGTCCGAAGTCGTGGCAGGCAGTGGTACGCAGTTCGCTAGCCAGAACATTTGGAACTTCGACACGACCGCCGAAGGCTGGACCGGCAACGGGTCTGAGCCAACGATCATGGATGGCTGGCTGCGGCCGGCAAACGGCTTGGATTCGCCGTGGGTGCAGTCGCCCGCCGGTCTGGAGATCGATGGCAGCGCGTACCGCTTCGCCAAGCTGCGGGTGAAGCGGGTGGGCGCGCCTGGGTGGAACGGCTTCCTCCAGTGGATCACCGCAGACGACCAGGCTTGGGACCTGGAAAAGCGCGTGCCGGTGGCGGAGCCGCTGTGGGATGACCACGGCGTGGCGACCGTGGACGTGGCCGATATCACGTGGTGGCCGGGTGAGGTCGATGCCATCCGGTTGCAGCTCGGCGATGAGCAGGCGGTGGCCAACTACTTCATGATGGATTGGGTAGCCATCGGCCGCCCGACCCCAGGCGCCGGCGTGGCCCTGGTGCAGGAGGAAGCCCGGGCCCGAGTGGCTGCCGACAGCGCCGAAGCCAGCCGGCGGGAGACGCTGGCTGCGCAGCTGCGCGGTGACTATGAAGGGACGGATCTGTCCCAGGTGGCAACCGGCCTGGTTGCTGCAGAGCGGGACGCGCGCGTAAGCGCTGACGAAGCCAGTGCCAGCGCCATCGAGGTGCTGCAAGCCCGCATGCCGATCGGCGACGGCCTTTTGGCTACCGAGGCCAGCGTTACCGACGAGAGCCTGGCGCGGGCAGACGGTGACAGCGCCAACGCTCAGGCAATCCAGCTGGTGCAGGCCCGCATGCCGGATGGTGATGGGGCTGTTGCATCCGCCGACGCACTGGAGACGGTTAGCGCTCGCGTGGAGGAAACGGAGGACGGACTGCGGGCGGTGGGCGAGCGGGTCAGCTCGGTGACTGCCCAGCTGGAAGGAGACTTTGCTGGCGATGAGGACAGCTACGCCGGCGATGAGGACGTGTTTGCCGGCTCACGGTCTGTCTTCAGCGCGATCGCAGAGGGTGATCTGGCCCAGGCAGAGAACCTGGCGCGACTCGACGCCAGCGTGGGCAAGTTCCAGGCACTGACGACCCAGCAGCTGCAGGCGATGGCCACTGATGTTTCGGCTCAGGCCCAGCGCTTGGACGTGGTCCAGGTGGATCTAGATGGCAAGGCGTCGGCAGAGGTGGTGTCGCAGCTCCGGGCCTCTGTCGAGCAGAACGCTGACGGCATCGTGGCGGTGTCCGAATCGCTGCAGGGCGTGAAGGCCGGGCTGGACGACAAGGCCAGCGCGCAGGTTGTTCAGGGCATGGAAGCCCGGGTTGAGCAGACCGAGGGTGGCCTGGCGCAGGTGCTGGCCAAGGCGTTCCTCTACCTCATCGCCGACAGCGGCGCCGGGCCGCTGATCGGCGGCATGGAGCTGGGCAACGACGGCAACGTGGTCACCCTGAAGTTCCTGACCAATAGCATGGAGATCGTGGCGCCGGCAGGGTCCAACGAGGGCATGGAATGGCGGCAGGGCTACCTGCGTACCTGGAAGGGAGCCTCGCAGCGGATCATCGGCCCAGGCTTCGGCGATCCTGCCGAAAAGCTGATGGATTACTTCGGGCCGAACGTGGGTGCCGCGGCGGCGAGCAAGGCCAACGCCACGCAGTGGTTCGATGCAGATGGCAATGCCTACTTCGGCGGGCAGCTGGCTGCCGGCGTGCTGCACAACGTGGTGCGGACCACCACCACGCAGACGGTGGGCACCGAGCTGGTCAACGGGCCATTCACCACGAACGGGCGCGTGCGCGCGGTGACCGTCAGCTTCAGCCGCCGCATCACCCGCATCCACAACGGGTTCGGCACGGATGGCTTCGTGGCTGGCGCCGGTGCCAACACAGCCACGGTCCAGATCTATCGAAAGATCGGGGATGCCGCCGAGACGCTGTGGCAAACGCTCAACGTCAACGGCTACGTGAACATCCAGAACGAAGGCGACGCGCCCGATCGCGCGGACTCCTACTGGGGTTCCTCGTTCACGGTCAATGACACCAGCCCAGCAAGCCAGACGGTCCAGTACCGCGGGGTAATCACCGCATACGCCGCCCAGTCGGTGACGCATCAGTCGGGCGTCATCAACAGCACGACAACCACACAGACGCTGACCATCGGTTCGGTGGAGCAGTAGCGGGAGCAGCGATGGCACTTCAAAAGATCGATATCAACACGCCGCAGCCCAACGGCAAGTTCGGCGAGTCCACGCGTTCGGCGAACATCAAGCACAACTCCAACATCACCGAGATTGGCGCGCGGCTGGAGGTCTTGGAAGAGCGCGCCGATGAGGCGCTTGCTGGGCTGCAGCAGGAGGCCCAGGATCGTGCAGATGCGGATTCCGAGCTGCAGCAGGCCGTTGTTCAGGAGGCCGAGGCCCGTGCGGGGGCGGACACGCAGCTGGCTGCCCGGCAAACCCAAGCAGAGGAAGCAATCCTGCGCTTGGAGGCGGGGCTGCAGAAGGTTCCTGGTCGCAACTTGCTCATCAACTGCGGGATCCCTATCAATCAGCGTGTTTTCGCTGGCGGCAGCCTTGCGGCGGGCCTCTACGGCTATGACCGATGGATGGCAGGGCCG
>PJTS01000162.1_pt1 | contig 60953 bp, 58 predicted proteins | sample 1512251 | NCBI WGS metagenome assembly PJTS01 (sample SAMN08177686, study PRJNA422409) | Soil metagenome, whole genome shotgun sequencing project. | isolation source: Soil (2) enriched on wood chips: alkali lignin treatment | place: USA: Madison | collected 2015-01-15 | reverse complement strand
TTGGCGACCACTCCAGAAACACCCGGTCAAGCCGGCGTCTCCGCTGCGGTGAGAGGGCATATATGGAGGGGGTATGATTCGGTCAACACCCTCTTTGCAGTTTTATGGCAGAAAATTACTTCGCACTGTTTCTAAAGCACTTTTCCGCAAAACCAGCCCAAACAACCACCCATCGCGCACGAAACACGATTCGTCCCCGGCGCCTGCCGGATGGTCTATCGCTCATCCTTTGTTTACCCTGTTGGCGCTAGGACAGCCGGGCAGTCCAGACCGGCAAGACAGCACAGTACCGAGGTAGTTTTAAGACGATGAGCGCGCCCGCAATCTCTGTCGCGATGAGCGTCTACAATGGCGAACGCTTCCTGGCGGAAGCGATCGAAAGCATTCTGGGCCAGACATTCGGCGATTATGAATTCCTGATTCTCGACGATGGTTCCAGCGATGGCAGCCGCGACATCTATGAATCCTATGCCCGCAAGGATTCGCGCATCCGCACCATCGTGCGGGAAAATCGCGGCCTGATCGTCAGCCTGAACCAGTTGCTGGCCGAAGCCGCAGCCCCCGTCATCGCCCGCATGGATGCCGATGACATCTGCGATCCGACCCGGTTCGAAAAGCAGATCGCCTTCCTCAATGCCAATCCCGACTATGGCGTGATTGGCAGCTGGACGGCAGACATCAATGAATTCGGCACGTCCCATCGGATGGAAGGCTTCGACCATCCCCTGAACCACGAGGCCTTCCTGCAGGCGATCGAGGATGATGCGCCGCTGCTCTGCCACCCGGTGGTGACCTATCGCAAAGATGTGGTGCTGGGCGTTGGCGGCTATCACAGTGCCTTCCGCCATTGCGAAGATTATGATCTGTGGCTCCGCCTCGCCACCGTGACCAAGCTGGCCAATCTGCCCGAACGGCTGATCCGTTACCGCCATTATGAAGGCCAGGTATCGGCCCGCCATGCCACCGAACAGAAGATCGCCCACACCGTGGCGCTCTATGCCTATCACGAACGCGCCGCCGGCCGCCCTGACCCGACCCAACATCTGGCCGTTATGCCCGGTGTCGGCCAGCTGGATGCGCTGTTCGGTTTCAGCGGTGTCGACTGGGCCGTCAGGGAAAGGCTCGCACGCGGGCTGCAATATTCGCAATCCGGCCTGCGCGGCGACGGCTTCAACATGATGCTCGAATATATTCGCGATGGCGGATCGCAGGATGGCATGTGGCGCACCGTGCTGCGCCTGCTGCGTTACGGTGAACCCATGCGCGCGGCCAGGCTGGCTGCGACGCTGTCCAGCCACCGCCCGTCCAGCCAGCGGACACTGGCCGCCTGATGGCCGGCGAAGAAGCCCAGCCACCAGCCGCCGATCCTGTTTCGCCCCCGAAAGGCCGCGAAGCCGCCGTGATGAGCGTGCGTGGCGCGGCCGTGTGGGCCATGGCCGGACAATATGGATCCTTCGTGATCCAGTTTGCCGCCTCGGTCATCATTTCCCGCTTCTTCCTCGATCCGGCAGAGGTCGGGTTGTTCTCCATCGCCCTGGCCGCTGCCATGCTGGTGGCGGTGCTGCAGGATTTCGGCCTGTCGCGCTACATATCCTCCCTGCCCGTGCTCGGCCCGGAAGAGCTGCGCCGCTGTTCATCGGTGGCGCTGCTGTTCTCTCTGGTTGTGGCCGGCGTGGTTGCCGCGCTAGCCTGGCCGATGGCGCAGATTTACGATCATCCCGAACTCTTCACCCTGCTGCTGATCATTTCGGGCAGCTATCTGCTGCTGCCGCTGGCGGTGGTGCCGCTGGCGCTGATGGCGCGGGCGATGGAATTTCACCGCCATTTCGCAGTCAGTATCGGCGGTGCCGCGCTGCAGGGCGGGGTCAGCATCGCCCTCGCCGCGGCAGGCTTTTCCGCTTACGCGCTCGCCTGGGGCAATGTCGCGGCAGCATTGGCGCGCGCCGTTATCGCCCAGTTCCTGCGCCCGGCCCCGCCCTTCCCGCTGATGCTGCGCGGCATCGGCGATGTATTGTCCTTCGGATCCAAATCGAGCGTGCTCTATCTGACCGGAGCCTTCGGCACCCGCACACCCGATCTGCTGGTGGGCAAGCTGTTGGGGCTGACAGCGGTCGGCCTCTACAGCCGTGCGGTCAGCCTGTCGGATCAGTTCCGCATGCTGGTGGCGGGCGCGATCGGCAGCGTGTTCTTTCCCGCCTTTGCCCGCATTCGTGATCGCGGCGAGGCGCTGGGCCCGCCCTATCTGCGGGTTTGCGCCGGTTATTCGGCGGTGCTGTGGCCCGGCATGGCCGCGCTGGCGCTGGCTTCGCAGCCGCTGGTGCTGTTGCTCTATGGCGAACGCTGGGCAGAGGTCGCCCCGCTGCTGGCGATGGTCGCCCTGATGGAGGTGCTGCTCACATCCCTGCCGCTGGTCAGCGATCTGCCCATTCTGCTCGGCCGGATGAACAGGCTGATGGCGCTCAACATGCTGGATACAGCGCTGTCGATCGGGCTGCTCGCCATCGGTTGCCTGTGGGGTGTGGAAGGCGCCGCTGCATCCCGGATCATCTATGGCCTGCTGTGGCTGTGCATCTATGCCGGCTTCATGCATCGACTGGTCGGCTTTGATGCGCGCGCCCTGCTGGCCATCTATGCCAAGAGCGCACTGGTGACGCTGGCCACCATCGCCCCGATGGGCGCGATCTATCTGTTTGTCTCTCCGCCGGCAGAAACCGGTTTTGGCCTGCTGCTGCTGGCCACCGTGCTGGGCGGCATGGGCTGGCTGGGATCGCTGTGGCTGCTGCGCCATCCGGCGATGAGCGAATTGCTGGGCATGCTGGGGGAACTGCCGCCAGTCCGGTCTTTGCAGAAGGCGCTGACCAACAATGGCTGATCTGACGGTCGCCCTGTCGCGCTGTCTGTTGTCGCAGGATGGCGCCCTGCGCCGGGAATCCCCACGTCCGCCAGAGCTGCGCAATGCCAGCTATGCCGCGCAGTTCGATTGGCACACGCTGTTCTATGATGTGTTCCGGGCTGACGATCACATCGTCTTCATGGGGCCGCCGCTGTTCAATCTGGCCGAACCGCTGCGCCAGTCCGCCCCGTTCCGCACCGCCTTCCGTGGTTTCTGGAAACAGGCACGGCTGGTCGAACGCAACCGCATCAGCGAGATCTGGCTGCGCAGCAAAGCAGATCATGTGCAGATCGACGGCCCGATCGGCCAATGGAATGTGACAGTGCAGCCCGATCAGGCAGCAATGTTTGCCGGCCGGCGGGTGATCCACACCCTGTCCAAGGACAATGAAATCCGCTGGATCAAGGACTGGATCCGCTTCTATCGCGATGTCCACGGCGCCGATGCGGTGCTGTTCTACGACAACAATTCCACCAAATATGATGCCGCCGGCCTGCGCGGCGAATTGCGCGCCGCCTTCCCGGACATGGTGATAGAGGTGGTGGCCTGGCCATTTCTCTATGGCCCGCAGGGCGGCATGGCCGGTGCGGTCGACGGGCAGGAAGCGCCCTGGGATTCGGATTATTGCCAGTCCGGATCGCTGCAGCACGCCCGGTTCCGCTTCCTGCGGCAAGCGCGCAGCGTGCTGAATGTCGATATCGATGAACTGGTTTTGTCCGATCAGGGCCGATCGATCTTCACCGCCACCGAACAGAGCCGCGCCGGCTTCACCAAATTCCCCGGCCGCTGGATCACCGGCATGGCCGACCGGCCCATCCCGGCAGAGGGCGCATCGCTGGGTGATTTCGTGCTGTTCGACAGCCAGGAACAGGTGGTCTGCCCGCCCAAATGGTGTGTGGTGCCGCATCCCCGCCAGCGCTGGGCCCAGCACTGGTCGGTCCACAATATCTTCGGCGCCCGCGCCAACCGTCATCTGTCCGATGAATTCACCTATCGCCACATGCGGGCCATTTCCAACAACTGGAAGGCGGACCGGCGCGAAGATCAGGTGGTGGATCCGCACCAGTTCGTGGCCGATGAACCGCTGCGCCAGGCCTTCGAAACGATCGGCCTGCGCTGATCCGGCACGGAAAGCTGTATCAGCTATGTATCGCTGCATTGCCACGGACCATCGCCGTTCCCAGATAAGGGCAAATGGCAGGCAACAACACCACAGGGACGGTCGCATCAGCGGAAACAGCAACGCCTGATCTGGAAGGATGGGGCGCGGTTCGCCGCTTCCTGCCCTATCTCTGGCCGGCTGACCGCCCCGATCTGCGCGCCCGCATTGCCGGGGCGAGCTTCTTTGTCGTGATCGCCAAGATCGTGGTGCTGGCGCTGCCGTTTGCCTATGCGCGCGCGGTCGATACCATGGCCGACACCACCAATCCGGCGGTGTGGCTCGCGATCGGACTGGTGGTCGCCTATGCCGGCGGCCGTTTTGCTACGGTCGTGTTCGACAATATCCGCAACATCATTTTCGAACGCGTCGGGCAGGATGCTGTCCGCCAGCTGACCGAAGATGTGTTCACCCGGCTGCATGCCCTGTCGCTACGGTTCCATCTGGCCCGCCGCACGGGTGAAGTGACCAAGGTGGTGGAACGCGGCACGAAATCGATCAATTCGATGATCTATTTCCTGCTGTTCAACATCATGCCGACGGCGGTTGAACTGCTGATCGTGGCGGGGATTTTCTACGTCAAATTCGGCTGGGAAATCGTCATCGCCACGGCGGTGACCGTGGTGCTCTATATCTGGGTAACCCGGACGATCACCGAATGGCGAACCAAGCTGCGGGCAGAGATGAACAAGCTCGACGGGCTGGCCATGTCGCGCGCGGTGGATTCGCTGCTCAACTATGAAACGGTCAAATATTTCGGCGCCGAACACCGCGAAACGGAACGCTATGGCGCGGCCGCCCGGGCCTATGCCAACGCCGCGATCAAGAGCGAGAACTCGCTCGGTCTGCTGAACATCGCCCAGGCGGCGATCATGAACCTGATGATGGCCGGCGCCATGGCCTTCACCGTCTGGGGCTGGAGCCAGGGCCGCTTCACCGTGGGCGATCTGGTGCTGATCAACACCTATCTGATGCAGCTTTTCCGCCCGCTGGACATGCTCGGCTGGGTTTATCGCACCATCCGCCAGGGCCTGATCGACATGGCGCAGATGTTCCGGCTGATCGATACCGAAGTCGAAGTGCGCGACCAGCCCGGGGCACCGGCGCTGATCGTGCGGCGCCCGTCGATCGTGTTCGACAATGTGGTGTTCGGTTACGATCGCGAACGGGAAATCCTGCACGGGCTGGATTTTGAAGTGCCGACCGGCGGCAATGTCGCCATCGTCGGGCCCTCCGGCGCCGGCAAATCGACCATCGCCCGGCTGCTGTTCCGTTTCTATGACCCATGGCAGGGGCGCATTCTGATCGAAGGGCAGGACATCAGCCAGGTGACGCAGGCAAGCCTGCGCCGGCAGATCGGCATTGTCCCGCAGGATAGCGTGCTGTTCAACGACACCATCGGCTACAACATCGCCTATGGCCGCGAAGATGCCACGCCGGACGATATTGTCGCCGCCGCACGTGATGCCGCCATCCTACCGTTCATCGAACGGTTGCCGCTGGGCTTTGACACCGAAGTCGGCGAACGCGGGCTGAAGCTGTCGGGCGGGGAAAAGCAGCGCGTGGCCATCGCCCGCACCCTGCTGAAGAACCCGCCGATACTGTTGCTGGATGAAGCGACCAGCGCGCTCGACACGCGGACGGAACAGGACATTATCGGCACGCTGCGGCGGATTTCGGAGCACCGCACCACCATTGCCGTGGCGCACCGCCTGTCCACCATTGCCGATTCCGACATGATTCTGGTGCTGGAAGAAGGGCGGCTGATCGAAAAGGGATCGCACCCGGAACTGCTGCGCCGGGATGGACTTTACGCCGATATGTGGAACCGCCAGCTGGCAGAACGCGAACATGCGCTGGAAGAACCACCCGTTGAAACCGAAGCTGCTGAAATCCACACCTGATCAGGACGTCCTGTCATGAAGCATCGTATCGCCCTTGCCTGCACCCTGCCCCTCTTCGTGGCGCTGGCCGCCTGTTCCAGTTCTGATCAGCCGGCGGAACAACCCAAGGCCGAACAGCCGACGCTGAACACGGTCATGAAGGAAGAAATCGATCTCCGCGCCGACAAGGTGTGGGAAATCGGCAATGAGGCGATCGATGATCAGGCCGGGCTGGATCCGGCCAAGATGACCGATGCCAAATGGAACGAGCTGGCCCAGCACGCAACATCGCTGCAGCAGGGCGCGATCCACCTCGCCACACTCAACCCCATCATCGTCGTGCGTGACGGGCAGAAGATCGCCGATGAAGGCGTGCCTTATGGCGACAGCGCAGCGGATGTTCAGGCCGGCATCGACCGCAACCCGCAAGGGCTGCGCGACATGGCCAATGTTCTGGCATCGCATATGGCGGACCTGACCCGGGCCGCCCATGCGCATGACGGGGTCAAGGCCGGCGCGCTGATCAGCCAGATCGACGGCATCTGCGAGGATTGCCATTTGTCCTATTGGTATCCGTCGCAAAAGGAGCTGGTCGATCAGTTCCGCGATCCGTCACCGACCAGCGCCGTACACTGATCCTGCCAGCCCTCAGACTGGTCTTGCCAGTTTGATCCCGGTCAATTGCAGACCGGGCCACATCGGCTATGGCACGATCGAAAAATTGCGTCAGCATGAGGTGAAGGGATGAAATGGTCGATGGCGGTGGGGGTTGCAGCCCTTGCCTTGGTGGGTGGCAAGATCCTGGCGCAGCCGGCGGATGCAGCAGCCAGCGCTGGCCCGCTCGACGTGCGGCAGATCATGCAGCAGCAGACCAATCCGGCCACGCTGGCCATCTGGGACGTTGGCAACAATGCCATGGGCGATGAAGGCGGCATCGATCCGGCGCTGATGGATCAGGAAAAATGGGATCGGCTGGCCGCATCAGCCCTGCAACTGGCAGAGGCTGGCCGGGCCATGGGCGCAGCGAGCAGCTTCATCGCGGCAGCGGCTGACAACAGCGAAGTGGGCGAAGGCGAAATCACCATGGCCCAGGTGCAGGGGCATCTGGATGGCGATCCGGCCAAGTTTCGCGAACTGGGTGAAGCGCTGGCCGCCCACTCGGACAAACTGGCCGCCGCCGCCCGGGCGAAAGACGCGCCCGTCGCCGGCGAACTGATCGCGGCGATGGATACCGTTTGCGAGGATTGCCATTCCCGCTTCTGGTATCCGGAATGACCCGCAACCATTGAGCGGACCATAAAAATGCCGCCCCCTTCGCGAAGGGGGCGGCATTTTGTTTTTACAGAATGAACTTCGACAGATCCGCGTCCTGCGCCAGGCCGGACAGCTTGTCGCGAACATAGCCGGCATCGATCAGCACGGTTTCACCCTGCCGGTCTTCTGCTTCGAAGCTGAGTTCTTCCAGCAGCTTTTCCATCACGGTCTGCAGCCGGCGGGCGCCGATATTTTCAACGCTTTCGTTCACCTGGGCGGCGATCTTTGCCACTTCGGTCACGGCATCCGGGGTGAAGTCCAGCATCACCTGTTCGGTGCCCAGCAGCGCGCGATATTGTTCGACCAGATTGGCGCGCGTGTCTGACAGGATGGCGATGAAATCATCCTCGGTCAGCGCCTTCAGCTCCACCCGGATCGGCAGGCGGCCCTGCAGTTCGGGCAGCATGTCCGACGGCTTGGACACGTGGAAGGCGCCGCTGGCGATGAACAGCACATGGTCCGTTTTCATCGGGCCATATTTGGTCGCCACTGTGGTGCCTTCGATCAGCGGCAGCAGATCGCGCTGCACGCCTTCGCGGCTGACCGAACCGCCGCGCACATCGGACACAGCGATCTTGTCGATTTCATCCAGGAAGACGATGCCATTGGTTTCGGCATTCTGCAGCGCAACCCGCGCCACATCATCCTGATCCATCCGCTTTTCGGCTTCTTCGTCGACCAGCTTGTCCCAGGCATCGGGCACCTTGAGCTTGCGCCGCTTCAGATTCTTGCCGCCAAAGGCCTTGCCCATCATGTCGGACAGATTGATCATGCCGACCGATCCACCCATGCCCGGAATATCCATCGGCATGGACGGGCTGTCTTCCACCTCGATTTCCACCTCGGTGTCATTCATGGCGTTCTGCACGATCCGCTGACGAAAGCTTTCGCGCGTCGCTTCGGATGCGCTTTCGCCGACCAGCGCGTTGAGCAGCCGCTCCATCGCCGCCTTGGATGCGGCATCGCGCACCGCTTCGCGGCGGCGATCCTTTTCCAACCTGATGGCTTCTTCGGCCAGATCGCGGGCGATCTGTTCCACATCGCGACCGACATAGCCAACTTCGGTGAATTTGGTCGCTTCGACCTTCACGAAGGGGGCATCGGCCAGCTTGGCCAGTCGGCGGCTGATCTCTGTCTTGCCGCAACCCGTGGGGCCGATCATCAAAATGTTCTTGGGCGTAACCTCGTCACGCAGTTCGGCGCTCAGCCGCTGGCGGCGCCAGCGATTGCGCAGCGCCACGGCAACAGCGCGCTTGGCTTCTGCCTGGCCGATGATGTGTTCGTCCAATGCGGCAACAATCGCCTTGGGGGTCAGTTGGTCGTTCATGCAATCCTGTCCGGCATTGCCTGCCGCCGCGCCTGATGGCGGCAGCAGAAATGTGAAATATCAGAGGGTTTCGACCGTGACGCGGTCATTGGTGAAGACACAGATATCCGCCGCAACGGCCATGGCCTTGCGCGCGATGCGTTCAGCATCTTCTTCATAGTCGATCAGGGCCCGTGCGGCGGACAGGGCGTAATTGCCGCCCGATCCGATAGCTGCAATGCCGCCTTCGGGTTCCAGCACATCGCCATTGCCGGTCAGCACCAGCATGGTGTCCTTGTCGGCGACGATCATCAGCGCTTCCAGATTGCGCAGATATTTGTCGGTCCGCCAGTCCTTGGCCAGTTCCACCGCCGCGCGCATCAACTGGCCGCGATATTGTTCCAGCTTGCGCTCAAGCCGTTCGAACAGGGTGAAGGCATCGGCCGTCGCACCCGCGAAACCGGCAATCACCTGCCCGCCTTCGCCCAGCCGGCGAACCTTGCGTGCATTGGGTTTCATGACGGTGTTGCCCATCGATACCTGGCCGTCCCCCGCGATGACGGTTTTTCCGCCGCGCTTGACGCCAATGATCGTGGTCCCATGCCAGACAATCGTGCCGTGGCTGTTCATCGTATCGTTCATGGGCCGCATATGGGCAAAGGCCCGACCAGCTTCAACTGCCGGCTTTCACCCATTGCAGAAAGCCGGCTGCCCGGCAGCAATCCAGGCTGCCGGATCAGGCCTTACTGACCGGCGCCACCTGCGCCAGCGCCGCCACCGGCACCAACCTGGCCAATATTGCCGAACAGATCTTCCAGGAAGCCGCGTTCACGGCCCAGCGTCGGCGTGGTTTCGCCAACCGGGCTGATCCGGGCGACCTTTTCCATGCCCGAACGGTTCACCGATGCGACATTGCCGGCAGAATCAAACCGCACGGCCAGCACGGTCTGGCCAACGATGCGCGGTGTGGTGAAAGGCTTCTGCCCGGTTTCGCTTCCGACATAATACCAGACCGGTTCACCGAACTGGCTGATGAAGGACGGCCGGCCCAGCGTGCGTTCCACCGACATGCGGTTGTCGATGCCCGGCTGAACAGACTGGATCAGCGCTTCTTCAGCCCGGAATCCGCGGCGTTCGCGGATCGAACTGCAGCCCGACATCAGCGCCACTACGGCCAGCGCTGCGCCAATGCGCACCATATTCGTCATTTCCGCGTCTGCTCCACTTCGCAACCGATGATTGCTCTTGCTGATTGCTGTTGCAACCACGGTGCCTATATCGGGGGCGAGCCTTACGATCTGGCAGGCCGCCGCGCAATGGCGGTTGGCCGGATTGGCTTTAATCGCCGCTGAATGAGAAAGCCCGTTTCATGTCCTTCATCCAACGCCTGCTGGGCACCAACCGTGACCCGCGCGAAAATCTGCGCCCCCTGTGGCACTGTGTGGTGGAGGTTTCGCGGGATCCCCACTGGTATGCGCAGGATGGCGTGGCAGACCAGATTTCCGGCCGTTTCGACATGATCACCGCCCTGCTGGCGCTGGTGATTCTGCGGATGGAACAGGATGAGGATCTGGCCCCGTCCACCGCCTTGCTGACCGAATTGTTCGTCGAAGACATGGATGGCCAACTGCGCGAAGGCGGCGTGGGCGATCTGATGGTGGGCAAACGGATCGGCAATCTGGTGGCCGCGCTTGGTGGCCGACTGGGCGCCTATCGCGATGGTCTGGCCAGCGAAGATCCCGCCCTGCTGCGTGAAGCGGTTGCCCGCAACATCACCCTCAACAAAGGGCAGAGCCCGGATTCGCTGGCAGATTCGCTGCGCAGCTTTGCCGCAGGCCTGGCCCCGCTCAGCAGCGATGACATTCTCGCCGCAAGGATCGCCCGATGAGCCAGCCTGAATTTTCCCGGATCATCGACCGCCGCCAGATCACCGAACGCCCGGTCGAGCTGGAAGCCAGCGAAGCAGAACGCATCACCCTGGCCGGCCGGTTCGGACTGGTGCGAATCGATCGCCTGCAGGCCCAGCTGCGCCTGACCGTGGATGCTGATGTCGTGCGGGCCGATGGCACGCTGGATGCCGCCTTCGTGCAAAGCTGCGCAGTATCGGGTGAAGATCTGCCCCGCAAAGTAAAGGAAGCCATTGCCCTGCGCTTCACCCCGCACAGCGAGGTTGCCGGCGTGCCGGACGAAGAAATCGAGCTGGATGAAGAGGATTGCGACGAAATCCCCTACAGCGGTCATCATTTCGATCTGGGGGAAGCTATCGCCCAAAGCCTGGCGCTGGCAATCGACCCCTATGCCACCGGCCCGAATGCAGAACGCGCCCGGCGCGCGGCCGGCATCATGGACGAAGGCGCCGCAGGGCCCTTTGCGGCGCTGGCCGCACTGCGCAAGGACAGCTGACCAAAACAATCAGGCCGGGTGCAGCGTGATAGCGTGCACCCGGCCTGATCCTTGATATCCTATGCGTTCGCGACGCCGTGATCAGAACGGAATGTCGTCATCCAGATCATCGGCATAGTTGGAACCGCCGCCCGAACTGCCGCCAGCAGCGCCGCCACCGGTGCGACCCCATGAATCATTGCCACCATTGTTGTTGCCACCGCTGCGGCCGGATGATGATCCACCACCTTGGCCCCAGTCGTTTCCGCCACCGCCGGAACGCTGCCCGCCGCCTGAGCCGCCACCCGAGCCACCGCCCGATGCGCCATCCAGCATGGTCAGCACGCCGCCCATGCCGCGAATCACCACTTCGGTGGAATAACGGTCATTGCCCTGCTGATCCTGCCATTTGCGGGTTTGCAGCTGGCCTTCGATATAGACCTTGCTGCCCTTGCGCAGGAAGCGTTCGACCACGCCGACCAGACCTTCGGAAAAGATCGCGACGGTGTGCCATTCGGTCCGTTCCTGGCGTTCGCCGGTGTTGCGATCCTTCCAGGTTTCGGAGGTTGCGATACGCAGATTGGCGACCTTGCCGCCGTTCTGGAAGCTGCGGATTTCCGGGTCGGCGCCCAGATTTCCGATCAGCATGACTTTGTTGAGGCTGCCGGCCATGGAATCATTCCTCTCTTGGATTGAAGCCGGGCTTATCGAAAGGGCGCTGATCCTGCCACCCGGCAGGTTGCATTTGCCCACAGCAGTCCGAAGAACAATCGTCCCTCAGGCCATGTGTGCTCAAAGCCCGGCGGCAACCGCCGCCCAATAGGTGATGCCCGCCGCGATATAGGCAAGCGCGAACAGATAGCCGGTCATGATCAGCGGCCATTTCCAGCCATTGGTTTCCCGCCTGGCCACCGCGATGGTGGAAAAGCACTGCGGCGCGAACACGAACCAGGCGAGGAAGGCCAGCGCGGTCGGCAAGCTCCAGCCGGCCTGCAGCTTGGGAATCAGGCCGATGGCCGCCGCATCATCATCCGGCGCATCGACGGCATAGGTCGTTGCCAGCGACGACACCGCCACTTCGCGCGCCGCCATGGCCGGGATCAGCGCCAGGGCGATTTCACGATTGAAACCGATTGGTTCGACCAGCACCTGCAACCCGTTGGCGATCTTGCCGGCCAGGCTGGCATCAACCTGGCTTTCGCCCGGTGCTGCGCGCGGGAAGCTGAGCAGCACCCACAATATCGCCGTCGCCATGAAGATGATCGTGCCCGCCCGGCGCAGGAATACCCAGGCCCGCTGCCACAAACCGATCGCCAGATCGCGCAGCGATGGCATCTGGTAACGCGGCATTTCCATGATGAAGCCCGATGCCGCACCGCGCGTTGCCGTCCGCCGCAACACCAGCGCCGCCGCCATCGCCGCCACAATACCGGCAAGATACAGCACGAACAGCACCAGCCCCTGCAGCCCGATACCCGCCCCGACATCGCGCGCCGGAATGAAGGCGGCGATGATCACCGCATAGACCGGCAACCGGGCCGAACAGGTCATCAGCGGCGCGATCAGGATCGTTGTCAGCCGGTCTTTCGGATCAGCAATGGCGCGCGTCGCCATGATACCAGGAATGGCGCAGGCAAAGCTGGACAGCAGCGGAATGAAACTGCGCCCTGACAGGCCGACATAGGCCATCAACCGGTCCATGATGAAGGCCGCCCGGGCCATATATCCGGACTGTTCCATCACCAGAATGAAGGCGAACAGAATCACGATCTGCGGCAGGAACACCACCACCGATCCCACCCCGGTCAGCACCGCTTCGGTCAGCAGATCGCGGATGAACCCTTCCGGCAGCCAGTCCTTCGCCAGATCGATCAGCGCCCCGACACCGGCATCCAGCGCATCGGCAAAGGGCGTGGCCCAGGCGAACACCGCCTGAAAAATCACGAACAGCAGCGCAAACAGGATGATCGGCCCCAGCCAGGGATGCAGCAGCAACCTGTCGATCCGGTTGTGCAATCGACCCGACGCTGGTTGCGATGCGTCTCCGCTCCGCGCCACGGCCTGTACGCTGGTCTGTACGCTTGCCTGCACGATGGTCCGGGCGATCATCCGTCGTTCGGTCACCGGCAGCGCCGCTTTCGGCGCGGGATCCGCCTTGTTCAGACCAGCCTCGGCAATCGCATCAACCAGCGCTTCCAGCCCGCGCTTGCGCACGGCAACTGTCGCCACCACGGGCACGCCCAGCGCCTGTTCCAGCGCCACAGGATCCACGATCAGCCCGTCGCGTTCGGCCATATCGACCATGTTCAGCGCCACGACCACGGGTCGGCCCAGCGCGATCACTTCCTGCGCGAACACCAGATGCTGTTCCAGATTGGCCGCATCGAGCACGCAGATCAGCACCTGCGGCGTCGGCTGACCGGGATAATCCCCCAGGATCACCCGCCGCGTCACCTCTTCATCCGGGCTCGCCGCGTCCAGCGCATAGCTGCCCGGCAGATCGAACAGTTCCAGCGGCTCTCCATTGGGCAGGAACAGCCGACCGGCCTTCCGCTCCACGGTCACCCCGGGGTAATTGGCGATTTTCTGCCTGGCGCCGGTCAGCGCGTTGAACAGCGCGCTCTTCCCCGCATTGGGGTTCCCGACCAGCGCGGCCACCCGCATCCCGGTCATGACGGTTGCACCACCATCGCGCGGGCGTGGGATCGGCGCAGTGCCACGGTCATCCGCCCGACCATCAGGGCAATGGGATCACGCCCGGCAAAAATGCCGCGATGGGCAATCTCCACCCGCGCGCCGGCATCTATGCCCAGCGCGCGCAGTCTTTTCCCCTCGTCCGGGGCGAGTTCCGCCCAGTCGACGGACAGAATTTCGGCACTCTGGCCGGGGTGCAGATCATCTAGCGTCACGACCGCGCGGTGCCAGAACCGCAAAATCTATGCAACTGAAAGGCAATTGCATTTTTGTATCAATTGCAAGTCAACTGGTAGGGTAACGCAACCGCCCCAGGAACCGGGCAACATCAAAATGTTCGCGCGGCTTCAGCCATTTTGCCTTGGCCTTTTCAAAGCGCATGACCCCATCGATCCGCCGGTCGAGGAAGGCCGCCGTATCAGCCTTGCCATCGCTGGTATCGTCAATGAAGCTCGACAGTGTCGCGCCATAGATGGCGCCCAGCGTCGCCCGCTTCGAATAATGGTTGTAATCGGTCGCCGTATCCCCGGCGAGACGCCACATGATATCGGCACTGCGCCAGCCCATCCGCAGGGCCCGCGCCAGATTCTGCGGCATCGCCTGAATGGTCAGCGCACGCCGCAGCGCTTCCTCCTGCCCGCGCACGGCGTCCAGCCGGAACTGCACCAGCATGCGGATGCGTTCGCGAATCTTTACTCCGGCGAAGGCGTCCCCACCGAACGCTTCCCGCATGGCGGCATCGATCGACTGAACCCAGGCATCGATCAGATCCATCGGCCCGCCGGGAATGGCCAGCCGGGCGACATCGCCATTGATGTTCAGCGCAGCCGCCGCCTGCTGCAGCGCTTCGCCATTCCAGCCGTCAAAGGCAGCAGCGCGCGCCACTTCGGGCGCCAGCACCAGCCGCAGCTCTTCCAGCGTCAGATCGGCGGCGATCGAATCAGACCCGGCCATGATCAGCGCGGCCCATAGGTTTCATTGCCACCCGCGCCCGAACGTGACGCGTCATGGCGGCGGAATTCGGCCATCACCGGGCCGGTGTTGCCCTGCTGTTCGGCATAGTCACGCGCGGTGCGCCCCGAATTGTCGCTCCGCTCCGGGCTGGCACCTGCAGCCAGCAGCACGCGGATCAGCCCGGCATCGCGGCGATGGACGGCCGCAATCAGCGGGGTTTCACCGGCATCATTGGCTTCATCCACGCGCGCACCGGCACCAACCAGCGCCCGCACGCCATCAACCCAGCCCAGCTGCACCGAAAGCGACAGCGGGGTGATTCCGCGTTTGTCGCGGATATTGGCATTGGCGCCACGCCCGGTCAGCAACTGCACCCAATAGAGATCGCGACGCTGCACCGCGATATGCAGCCCGCTTTCGCCACTGGTCAGATCGCGCGAATTGATCACGGTCGAACCGGGTTCATCCAGGAATTTGTTGGCTTCGGTGAGGTCACGATCCTTCACCGCCTTCAGGAATTTATAGCCGTCGGAAAAGTTCTGGGCCGCCACCGGCATGGAAACCGCCAGTACGATACCAGCCAGACCACCGGTGATGAGCTTGCGCAGCCATGCCCCCGTCACTCGAACTCTCCTTCATTCCTGCCATCCGGCCCGCAATCAGGCGGCCGGACAAATCAAAACGGCCCGACAAAAACGACAGTTCAGCCCAGCCATGCGACCACGCTGCCCCTTGCCGATAACGCGTTAGCAGAGCATGAACCATTTTGTCATGTCGATGCATCTTATCCTTCGCCTGGCGGCCTGCCTGGCGATCGCCCCGCTTGCCGCCTGCAGCAACACCCCCACCGAAGCACCGCTCGCCGGTGCGAAGATCGGCGGTGATTTCGAACTGGTCAACAGCAAGGGGGAAACCGTGCGCTGGGCTGATTTCAACGGCAAATACCGCATGATCTATTTCGGTTATGCCTATTGCCCGGATATCTGCCCCTTCGACATGCAGCGGATGATGGCCGGCTATAACAAATTTGCGGAGGCTGAGCCGGAACTGGCCGCACAGGTGCAGCCGATTTTCGTCACCATCGACCCCGAACGCGATACGCCCGCCGTGATTGGCGAATTCACCAGCGCCTTTTCTGACAAGCTGATGGGCCTGACCGGCACGCCCGAACAGGTTGCCACAGCGGCCAAGGCCTTCGCGGTCTATTACAAGAAGGGTGAAGTAAATTCCGAAGGCGGCTATCTGATGGATCACAGCAAGGCCGCTTTCCTGATGGGTCGCCAGGGTGAACCCATCGCAATGATACCGGTCGATCTGGGTGGCGAGCAGGTCGCCGCGGAACTGGAAAAATGGGTGAATTAAGGGAACGCTTCTGGGAACTGCCGATCGATCGGCTGTCCCGCGACGAATGGGAAGCCTTGTGTGACGGTTGCGGCCGTTGCTGCCTGCACAAGCTGGAAGACGAGGACACGGGCGAGGTTGTCGAAACCAATGTCGCCTGCAAGCTGCTCGACACCCGCACCGCGCAATGCAGCGATTATCGCAACCGCCGCGCCTTCGTGCCCGATTGCCTGCGGCTGACCCTGCGGCTGGTACGGCAGGTGCGCTGGCTGCCGGAAACCTGCGCCTATCGCCGCCGCGCCGAAGATCGGCCCCTGCCCCGCTGGCACTATCTGCTGACCGGTGACCGCACGACGGTGCGTACTGCCGGCGCCAGCGTGGCCGGCCGCGTGATCAGCGAAAATGATGCCGGCCCGATCGAACATCATATCGTCGAGTGGAACGATCAGTGATCGACTGGCTCCGCAAGGGGGCAGCTGATCCCACCGTCACAGTCGCCGGGCGCAGCCTGCCGATCGCCATCCGCCGGCTCCCCCGGGCGAGCCGGCTGACCATGCGGCTGGCGCCTGACGGCAGCGAAGTGCGCATTTCCATGCCTCGCTGGGGCCGCACCCGCGACGCGGTGGATTTCGCTGCCAGCAGATCTGCCTGGCTGGAAACACAGCTGGCCCGACTTCCCGTAGCGAAACCGCCGACCGCCAATGACACGCTGCTCTATCGCGGGCAGGCGCTGCGGATTGGCTGGGATCCGGCCCTTCCCCGCGTGCCGCAACTGGATGGCGCCGCAATTCAGCTGGGCGGCCCGGCCGAAACGCTTGCCCCGCGGCTTCGCCGCTGGCTGGAAGCCGAAGCGCTGCGGCTGATCAGCGAAGATCTGGATCATTATTGCACCCGTGCCGGCGTGGCGCGGCCAGATTTGCGGCTGTCCCGGGCGCAACGTCGCTGGGGCAGCTGTTCGGGCACTGGCTGCATCCGGATCAACTGGCGGCTGATCCAGGCCGATGACATGGTACGCCGGTCCGTGGTCGCGCATGAAGTCGCCCATCTGGTGCATTTCGACCATTCCCCGGCCTTCCACCGCTTCCTGCGCGATCTGTTCGATGGGGATCTGGCCTTGGCAGATGCCTGGCTGCGCCGCGAAGGCCGTTCGCTCTATGCCGCGTTCGGCTGATCCTTCGCACTGGCGGATCGCGACCGGAACGACTATCTGTAACCCATGAGTTTCTGGCGCCAGATATCACCGGGTGGAGCGATCGCGGATTTCGCCGCTGTTTGGCGCAATGGCAGCCCCCATCGCTGGTCAGCGCTGCTGCTGTCCTGCACGGCCACCGGCGGGCTGATGCTGATGCTGATTCCCGCCAGCCAGCGGGTTGCACCGGAACGGCCCAAAATCGTCTATATCACCAGCTACGCCCCCAACCGTTCGGATGCGGAAATCACCGCTTCCAACAAGGAAAACCAGCTCAAGAAGGAAGAGCGGGCCGCCCAGCTGGCTGAGGCGGACGAACGGCGCAAGGATATGTACCGCACATTGGGCCGCGCCACCGGCGTGGATGTGGACGCGATGGAACAAGAAATCGCCCGCGATCAGGCAGCCGAAGCCGCCAGACAGAGCCCGCCGCAAAGCCAGCCGTGAATTTGCGGTTGCACCCATGACATCAGCCAGGGATGATGCCCGCTGGCTCGCCGCAGCTGTGGCCCTGGCGGAAAGAGCCCGTCCGCTCAGCCGCCCCAATCCGGGTGTCGGGGCCATCATCGTCAATCAGGGGCGCGTGGTCGGTCGCGGCTGGACCCAACCCGGCGGCCGCCCCCATGCCGAAGCGATGGCGATCGCCCAGGCCGGGGATACCGCACGCGGCGCCACGCTTTATGCCACGCTGGAACCCTGCGCCCATCGCGGCGGGCGTGGCCCATCCTGTTCCGATCTGATCATCGCATCCGGCATCACCCGGGTGGTGGCCGGAATTGCCGATCCTGATCCGCGTACGGCGGGCGAAGGTCTGGCCCGGATTGCAGCGGCCGGCATCACCGTGCGCTGCGCCGATGATCCCGCCGCGCGGGCCGGTCTTGCCGGCTATCTGCTGCGCCGCACAGCGGGGCGGCCGCAGGTCACGCTCAAGCTCGCCACTTCGCTCGATGGGCGGATCGCCCTGCCTTCGGGGGAAAGCCGCTGGATCACCGGCCCCACCGCCCGTGCCCATGTGCACCGCGAACGTGCCCGGGCCGATGCCATATTGGTCGGCGGGGAAACATTGCGGGTGGATGCTCCCGCACTGGATGTGCGCCTGCCGGGGCTAGAAACCCGTTCGCCCGCCCGGCTGGTGCTGACCCGGGGCGTGGCTCCGGCCGGCTGGCATGCCCTCCCCTCCCCACAGGCAATCTGCGATGATGTGCCCGGCGTGGGCCCATTGCTGCATCTGTTTGTCGAAGGCGGCGCGGGTGCGGCGGCAGCCTTTCTGGCGGCCGATCTGGTCGACCGCATCCTGCTCTATCGCGCGCCGATTTTCATCGGGGCCGGCCTGCCTGCGCTCAGCGACATCGGCCTGGCCCATCTGCCCGATGCCCATGGCCGCTGGCAGATCATCGATCAGCGCGGGTTCGGGCCGGACAGGCTCGATATTCTTGCACGCACAGGTTAGGGACAGCGCATGTTTACCGGCATCATCACCGCCATCGGCACCATCACCAGCGTGGAACAGCGGGGCGATCTGCATGTGCGGATTTCCTGCCCGTTCGATCCGGCCACCATCGACATCGGCGCCTCCATCGCCTGTTCGGGTGTTTGCCTGACGGTGGTCGAACGCGGCGGCACCGCCGGCGATGCCTGGTTTGCCGTGGATGTGTCGAACGAAACCCTGTCGCGCACCGCAGCCGGCATGTGGACCGCCGATCGCCGGATCAATCTGGAACCATCGCTCCGGCTGGGGGATGAACTGGGCGGGCATATCGTGTCCGGCCATGTCGATGCCGTGGGCAAGGTGGCCGACTGGCGGCTCGAAGGCGATTCCACCCGCCTGACCATCGCCGCGCCCGCCGAACTGGCCCCCTTCATCGCCACCAAGGGCTCGATCACCGTCGATGGTGTGTCGCTGACGGTCAATTCCGTGGAAGACCGGCCCGATGGCAGCGTGTTCTTCGGGCTCAACATCATCCCGCACACCGCCGATGTGACCACGCTGGATGAACTGGGCCAGGGCGCGCAGGTCAATCTGGAGATTGATACCGTGGCGCGTTACCTGCAGCGTCTGGAAAGCCTGCGCCGCTGATCCGCAGCGTCAGGATGGGCTGCTGTCAGGAAAGCAGCCCCTGCAGCGGACCGGCGGCATAGCTTTCGCGGGTTATCTGATAAACCAGATGTTCGACCGGGCGCCCGACCCGTTCCTCAACCGTGCTTTCGCCGGTCAGTTGTCCGCCAATCTTGGCCATCGCCTTGCGCGAAATGACATTGTCCGCGCCAACGCGGAACAGCGCCCGATCGACAAAACCAAAGGCGTGCGACAGCATCAGCGCCTTCACCTCTGCATTATAGCCAAGGCCCCAGTAATGCCGGGAAAGGAAGGTCCACCCGATTTCGACCCGCCCGCCGTCAGAGGGATCATGCGCCTGAAAGCGGGATGATCCGATCACCCCGCCACTGGCCAGATCGACCACGGCCAGCGCGCCACCCTGTTGCAGGGCATCCTTGAAGAAAGCGCGGAACACAGGCTCCTGCCATCGGTCGTGGCTGGGGTGCAGGGCCCACAATTCGCGGTCCGATGCGACGGAGAACAGTGCCGCCCAGTCACTGCGTCGCAGTGGCCGGAGCAGCACCCGTTCTCCTTCGAGGATCGGTTGCCGATCCATCTCAGCCCTCAGGCTGCAGTTCAGGCAGCAGCCGAAACCGCAGCAATCGCGCCGATGAACTTCGGCAGATTGTCCATGGTCAGGCCGGCCACATTGATGCGTCCGGTTCCGGCCATGTAGATGCCATGGTCGCTGCGCAGCGTATCGATCTGCAGCTTGTCCAGCGGCAGCATGGCAAACATGCCGTACTGACGGCCATAGGGCGTCATATCGACCGAACCGGCAAGGCCGGCTTCTGCCAGCGCCGCACGCACCTGACCGATACGGGTCCGCATGTCCTGCAGCTCCGCCAGCCAGTTTGCGGTCAGCTCTGCATCTTCCAGCACCAGCCGCACTGCGGCTGCGCCGTGATCCGGCGGCATCGACCAGGCGGCACGCGCCAGGGCATGGCCGTTGGAAAGAATGCGATTCAGATCGCCAGCTTCGGGCGCCAGCACATAAAGCGCACCCACGCGGTCACGATAGAGGCCGAAGTTCTTGTCGCAACTATAGGCCAGCAGCGCTTCGGGAACAGCGGCCAGCACGGTGCGGGCGCCATAGGCATCCTCATCCATGCCATTGCCCAGGCCCTGATAGGCCAGATCGATGATCGGCAGAACGGGGCTGTCGGCCAGCAGGGCGGCAATTTCGTCCCACTGGGCTTCGGTGAAATCAATCCCGGTCGGGTTGTGGCAGCAGCCGTGCAGCAGCACCGCATCGCCTTCGCGGGCACCGGCGAGCGCGGCCTTCAGCGCGTCCAGATCGGCGGTGCCGTCCGGCGCAGCATGGCGGAAACCAACCAGTTCCATGCCCAGATCGGCCACGATCTGCGCGTGGTTGGGCCAGCTCGGCGTGCCCATGTGAACGCGGGTCACCCCGGCGCGACGCGCCAGAGCCAGCGCCAGACGGACCGCACCGGTACCGCCGGGGGTCTGCATGCCTTCGATACGATCGGTCAGCGGCGAATCAGCGCCGAAAATGAAGGGAACCAGCGCATGGACAAAACCCATGTCGCCTTCCGGGCCGAGATAGGCCTTGGAATCCTGTTCGGCCACCAGCTTGCTTTCGGCCGCCTTGATAGAGGCGAAAACAGGGGTCGCGCCGTCATCCGTGCGATAGACGCCGACACCAAGGTCGATCTTGTCTGCACGCGGATCCGCGTCGTGGAGCTTGATCAGCGCGAGCAGCGCATCGGGCGGTTGTTGGTCGAGTCTGTCCAGCATAGCGGGGCGCTCATGCCCAGCATGTGACGCCGCTGCAAGAAGGATTTGGCGCCGGCATCACACCAGCGCCAATTTCCGTCAGAACGGCAGCCACTTCTGCTTGCGGGAGAATTTCATGTAACCGGCATTCACGCCCACGCGCAGCCCGGCACCCACCCGGATCGGGATCAGCACGATGTCACCACGCCGCATGTAACTGGCGTTAAAACCGCCCACCAGATAGAGCTGCCCTTCCCCGGCGGGGAAGCGTTCATACAAATCGTCCGAATCATACAAATTATAGACCAGCACGAAGGTGCTGCCCGCATTGGCCCCGGCATCAAACCCGATCGAAGGCCCGGTCCAGTACACCGGCATCTGACCTTCAACCTTGTGATGCAGCGTGCCCGATCCGTAACGCAGGCCCAGCACAAAGGCGCCGCCGCCTTCGCGACCGACGATATAGGCATTGGGTTCGCCCTGCTTGCGCAGCACATCCTCAATCAGCCCGGCCAGCCCTTCGGCACCCTTGCCAAACACCCCTTCGGCCGCGCCAATCAGATCATCTTCCTGATAGGTATCAGCGGAGGCCGTGGTGGTGGTGGCCGTCGTACCCGGCGCTGCCGTGGTGGGGGTGCCATAAACGGCATTGTTGCCAAAGCTCTGCTCAAAGCCATTGTTTTGCGCCGGCTGCCCGACCTGTTCCGGCGGCACATCATAGACGCGATCGTCATAGCTGGGCGGCTGGTTGTAATCCGACACATCGTAATTGGGCTGCGGCCCATTCAGATCAGCATCGATCGCCGCATCGGGATCAATCGACTGGATGCCCTGCGCCATCACCGGCGGCGCGACCACCACCATCGCCAGGGCAACAGCCACCGCCGATGTCCGGTTCCGACACCAGTTTGCGATTTCGATCATCATGGTCATCACCTCAACAACACCCGGATAACTGATTCGCCAGATGGGAGATTCCACCGGCACGGGCGCTTTGCGCGTTAAGAGAATCCCCGGCGCTTGAATCAGCAATGAACGCGCGCCAGTCCGAATCCGTTTCGCGACGAACCGAGTCCGCCACAGGGCGGCCACACTATTTGTTTCAGCCCCCTTGATGCCGCCCAATACCACCGTTATAGGCCGCCCCCTGCCGACAGGCTGGTCTGGAGACGTGGGTGAGTGGCTGAAACCAGTCCCCTGCTAAGGGACCATACGGTGATGAACCGTATCGAGGGTTCGAATCCCTCCGTCTCCGCCAACCACCCCTCCTAAGGGCCTGTATTAGATAGGCTTTTCAGGAGGGGTTGGCAGGCAGCCCACATTTAAACCAACATTCCGTTCAATCGATATCGTGAATGTTGATATTGAGGTAAGCTCAGTCGGATTAAGCCATCCGATCAGGAACAACCAAGCGATACGAATGCCCTGATTCGGATCGAAGCTAACGCCCAACTGGAATGCGCAGCACCAGCCCAGAGTTAGGGCCCGGCGGTAGTCCAAGCGCAGGCTCGACCCCTTGGGTGGTACGCAAGTCTTCCAGAACCGCAGACGGATCTACCAGCTTGCCAATCGCCGCCTGCGATGCAGCTCTAGGCTCAGCGACTGCCTTGCCCCGATAGACTTCAAGCTGGGGAATGCCCCTTTCAATTGCGAAGCGGCAAAGCCCACGGGTGTAGTAGCGATTAAACTCACCCTCACCCAAAGTTTGATGAGCGGTGTAAGGAACGGCAGCTTGGGTGAAGCCCCCCTTAGGCTTACGCCTCTCAACGTGAGTTTTGAGACATCCGTTGTTCTGGATAGCTGCACTTAAACTGTCGTCATCGCCCTCACGCGCAGCATCCAACAGCAGCCCCGGCCAGTCGCCGCACCCCTTATCATTCAGATAATTGCTAATATACATCGCGCCCGCAGCTTGGTCCGCCTCGATTTCCTCAACCATGAAGCGCCTGACATCATCTGTCAGATTTTCGTATTGTAATCCCATCTTTCGTGCCCCCTTGAAGATCGACGCAGATTGTTCTCGCCGTTGGCAGCACCATCATAAATAGCAAACCGTAGCGCCCAACCCTATTTGACTTTTTCAATGGGGATATCTCTGTAAAAGGGCAGCACGAGCGCAAATTGAAAGCTGGGTCGAGACGATATCTTTGAGAAACCAGACCTGCGCATCCCGAAGCACGCCATGCAATCATTCATGCGCAAAAGATTGGAAGCATCACGCTCACCCCAAGTTCCACATCTCAGCTTGCCGCACGCCCCGATAGCTTGGCCTAATTGCTTGCCGACCCACCGCTTGAAGAACCTCCCCCATCGCGACCAACCGGCAAATTTTCAGCGGGGTCCGAGATCAGAGCAAGCCGGTAAACTGCCAATGCCGCAGCTATCACCAAGGTGATGGAATACACCATCATAAGATACCCCAGAAATGCGCCGACCGAACGCAGGGCCACAAACAGCCACCAAACCCAGTTGAACGACGGTTGCAACAACTTCGCCACATCAGCAACAATGTTGCCATCAAAAAAGAATGCCCAAATTAAGCAAACACATTGAACAAAAATGAAATGGAAAAATGCAGCATTTACTTGCTCAAAAGCTGAAACACCCTTTCCATTCTTCATACTTCTCATTACTATTTTTACATTGGAACTTATTATACTAAATAATATAGCATAAGTACCCAAGCTAAAACCAAGAATGCTAGGTATTAAATCGTAAACCTTATCAGTCCAAGCTGAATCCAACCAATTTCGGTAGCTGACAGCTGACACCAACAATGCCAAAATAAAAAATGGCGATTTAACTACCGAAACCCACCCACCATAGACGAAAAAATAACGCCTAATCTTTTTTACAAGCGGAGTTAACTGCCCTTCTTTTTTCGAATTCATACACTCACCACCTTGGGATCAAGCCGCGAAATGCCGTTCTCTCCGCTGTATTCTCTGGATCATATTTGTCATGGAGCTCGGCAGGCATTTGCTCTGTCGATCTAGCCACCCTGCCTGTTTCATCCCGCCCCTCTACTTTAACATACCCGTTCTCAAGTGCCGCTTGGCTGATCTCACGAATCTCTCGCGTGGGGATCAAAGAATCTCGGGGCTCTGCATCATATGTAATTGTGATACTCTGGCTATTTGCAGCAGCCAGGGCCGCCTCAACATCTGCCTCAAAGCTATCAGAAAATATATCAGGATTTGGCTTGTAAATAGTTATACTAATTTTTTTTATTATTTTTAACGAGAATAACTTAGAAAGCCCATCAGAGCTTTGCTTTATCGTAACATGAATCTTTCCATACTTATCGATTATTTTTGCATCTTCGGTCAAACCTCGAAACAAATTCTGAGCCTGCCTCGCAGACAGGACTTTCCCATCCGAGTACGATTGAACATATAAAAAATGCTTCCGAATATCATACTCAAAATAAAAGGTAGCGGAATTCGGGTAAAGGTTTTCCGGAATTACGACCTGAGAGACATCATCTACCGTAGCAGGCTTCATATTTTCAGCATCAAACCAATTTCCATCAAATTCAACCTTGACGAAAGTGGTAATTGTTCCAGAAACAAATCCATTATCTGTTGGATCTCTATGAATAAGAGATATCAACCCATAACGATCTCCGTGAATTTTCACAGGCCTTCGCCGATCAAATAGATCTGCAATCAGATTGGCATATATATCTGGATTATGCGGATGCGTACGCATGTTGAGAATAACACTTGATACCTTAATTCTGCGAGCCACTGCCCCACCCCTTCTTAAGTCACGCCAACCAGTCGCATCGCCGTCCTATTTTGTCTAACTCAAAACTACCTTTCGATCAGAACTCCACTGGATTTTGAGACAGCGCTAAAACGGTCGGTTTCGATACAACTGACCAGCCTGTATCGAAATTTAGACTCCACATTATTTGAATACACTCCTATTATCGATACAGAGATTCGATATAGTGGAGGAACAGGGTGGCACGCACTTTCGCATATTGCCGGGTCAGCACGTCAGACCAAACAACTGACAATCAGGTTCAGGAAATTCAGGCAGCAGGCTTCAACACCGAAGCGAAGAGGGTTGTAACGGAAACGGTATCCGGTTCGGTCGCTGCCATGGAGAGGAAAGGGTTCTCTCGGCTGGTAGATCGACTGGAAGACGGCGACGTTTTGATAGTCACCAAACTTGACCGCCTAGGCCGAAACGCCATGGACGTTCGATCCACAGTTGATCGGCTGGCCAGCGAAGGCGTTCGAGTTCATTGCCTAGCGCTGGGCGGAGTCGATCTGACTAGCCCAGCAGGCAGGATGACCATGGGTGTTATCGCGGCTGTAGCGGAGTTTGAGCGCGATTTGTTGATAGAGCGCACCCAAGCCGGCCTGAAGCGAGCAAAGGCCTCTGGCAAGGCTCTGGGGCGCCCTTTGACATTATCTGAAGCCGACAGCACCGCCATTATTGAAGCACGTGCCAATGGAGCCTCCCTAGGAATGCTGGCGACCCAGTACGGTGTGTCGCGATCAGCCATTCAGCGGGTCGAAAAGCGGGCTAAGTTCTAGCACCATGGCGCTGCAAAAGTGTTGCCGGATCAAGAGCCAACACCAAGGCAACATCATTAAATTCAATGATGTCTAGCCTACGCTCCCCCAGTTCATACCGAGATACAAATTGCTGATGACGCCCAAGTCTATCAGCCAAATCCTGCTGACTAAGCTTGGCAGCCTTTCGGGCCGATATAAGCGCTTGGATGATTGCGCGGTATCGGTCGTCACCAAAGCCCTTTTTGTGCGATCCTACGCCCATCCAGACGCTTTGGATGGGCTTGCATTTTACACCAAAACCGTGTGATCAACTGTCCATCAACTGGGGGAAAACAGGTGAAACAAAAGGATAGTAGACCTTGGCTTGAACGTACGTTCGGAATCGAGAAGTCTGGTCGTATTGGCTGCTTTTTCGCAACCGGCGTCTTCTCACTCGCCTCCATCCTTTTGATGGGTACATGTGTTCATAAGATGGGGCTGGAACGGGTTGCTCGCCAAAAGGAGGAGAAAGCCCAAGCCGCTACCTTAGCTGAACAAGATGCGGTGAGACAGGCAGAACGAAAGCGCAAAGGCTTTCATTGCCTCAGCGGTTTAGACGGTAGCCAGCCGGAATTGGTTGACCAAACCAAGCTTGCCCTTCGTGATCCTGATAGCTTCCAGCATATCGAAACGGTGGTGTGGCCCAACGTGAACGGAAAACATCGAATTGTTATGGCGTTTCGATCGCGTAACGGCTTCGGGGGAATGATGCCCGGCAAGGCGATTGGGACGATGTTCAATGCCGGTTGCTCAGTTCTGGTCGAAAGCATCGAGTGACCGATGTCCTAGGAAATCCGGCTCCTAGGCTTGCCCATCGGCGCAGCCAATAGAGCCGGATTTTTCACGGATCGTCATGGACTAATGCGTAAATCGTAAAAATCCTACGCGTATAGTTGTGTTGAATTATATATAACTTATTTTCCCTCCTTACCCCCAAGTATTTCTAGTTATTTTTATTTTTATAATTGGATTAACATTGAATTTCTTTTTGAAAGAAGATGTTATTTGCCGAGATATTTTGGAAGAGTCTTCAACCCTTCCAATTAGGGAATCATGCAGAGGCAAGCACACCACCCTTCTCCGGATCAAACTAAGCAAGGCGTCTATAAGGACTTCGCTTTCATGATACTGAAGGTCAGCCCATGATATCCCGTGTTCAGGCAGCGAAGCCAAAAGTGGAATATGCTTCAACACCACATCCCGAACGGATTTAAAGGGATGGTCTTTCTGCAAGCTGCCCACCAAACCCTTAGAAGGCGATTTATCAAAGCCCTTGGCGTAAGCTTCAACGGCACCCTGCGACCAGCAACGCGGAACCTTGCCATTTCCAATCGTCATGGTGATGAACCGTTTCACGCTATCCCTGCTGACCCCTTCAATCTCATAGGGATCAGGCCTGTTTGGCAACGGCACGCCAGCTAGCGAATGCAGGATGGTCAAATGGCTGGCCCCGATGTCCACTTCCGCCACAGGCTCACCATTGATCCGGATTGAAGATCGATCCTCCCTGCGGATGGATTGATACCCTCCCCCAACGGCATACAAGCGACCACCCTTGTTCCAGCCGTAATCCGTGACATCACCTTCATTAAAGCCCCGAAACAGGCCTTCAAAATTCATACCATCATAACATTTCCGAGAGAGAAATCTATTTACCTCAAATACTTGCTTTGAAATCTCAGCAACTTTGGGATCAGAATAGTCAACGCCCATCTTTCTGCCCGGAATTTTCCCATAACCACATTCGCTTGAAGCAGAATGGGCCTTGATACCGCGTTTTGAAGATGACTTCAGACGCACAACATCAAATATAATTGGCAGACTGCTTTCATCTTTATAATGATTTTTGTAATTATCGACCGTTATGCCAAATTTCTTCAGCACATTAATCAGTGGCGATCGACATTCAATTCTACTGCTGACGCCTCTCCGTTGAAAGTCGCCCGGCCTCCCCTTGTAAATAGTCAAATATCCTTTGACATCCAGCCTTTTAATAACATCTGTAAAAGAATGATGACCAATAGACAGGCCTTTGAACGAAGCCGATGCTAGGGGCCGATAACATACTTGAGGCGGATCACATGCCGCCCCCCTTATAAGGTCGCCAACGATAGCAGAAATCGCCAACACCCTCTTATTGAGCAGCTTCTTAATGCCAATTTCTTCAAGCAAAAATTTAGCAAAACCTTGAGATTGCTTGGTAACTGCCGACAACCTCAGACTCATATGCACACTGGAAAGTTCAGCAACCCCTTCGATTTCTCGCATCACTTATAAACCCATTATATTTAAATATATTTAGTTTTGTTAATAAAATAATCCAATTATTAGTTTAATAATTTCATACGAATGTTTATTATCATTGATTTTTAACTGACCTGAAATTTAGTTTGAAAATATCATCCGAAAACCGCCCATCCGCTTCGGTTGGAAAGGCTCAAATTCCGGAGAAAGCTGGTTTCATTTCGAATGGTCATGGTGAGGCGTAGATCAGCCGAAATTCGGCCGGGTATGGCCATGACTTTCAAGCCATTCACGCACTTCGGAATATCGCCACCTAACAGCTGCGGCGCCTAGACGATAAGGGCGAACAAAGCGGCCTTCCGCCATCATACGGTAAATAGACGATCGGCTTAGCCCGACCATCTTTTCGACTTCCTGCCTACGCAGATATTGAACTTCGCTCATCTTGAGCTGCCTCCTTTGGTGACGGCGAGCCCTCTAAATCAGAAAATGAGCGGGTCAAGCAAGAAAACCCAACAAATTCAATTTTTTATTATATTTTATTTTAAAAAATCCGTTTTTTATTTCACTATATAAATTCAACTTAATTTCTGGATATGTAATCCGACCAATCCTGCATGAGAAGGCGGCGCTTTTCGAGCAGATCAGACCGAGCATAAGCCGCCTCAGCTTTGTCTTTGATCAAATGCGCAAGAGCAAATTCAATGACTTCCCGAGGATGAGAAGTGCTTTCACCCGCCCAGTCACGGAAAGACGATCGGAATCCGTGGGGAACGGCCTCGATACCCAATTCTCTCAACAATTTGGACAAGGTCATATCAGACATGGGCGTTGGCCCGCTGACAGCAGGGAACACCAGATCGCTATCACTGCGCTGCAAACACTTAGCTTCGTTAAGAATACCCAAAGCTTGATCGCTAAGTGGAACCCTATGCGGCTTCTTCGCCTTCATGCGCCCGGCTGGTATGTTCCATTCCTTTTTGGAAAAATCGAACTCCGACCAAAGGGCGCCACGAACCTCCCCGGATCGGGTTGCAGTATGAACCAAGAATTCGAACGCAAGCTTAGTGCACTGATTTGCCTTACTATGCTGGACTTTCTGAATAGCATCAAGCACTTGATTGTATGGCAGTGCTGGGCGCTTCACCACTTTCGAAAGGTCGTGTTTGGGCAAGGCTTGGGTGATCACATCTGCTGGGTTGTCGGTTCTCCAGCCTTGCGCCACCGCCCATTTCATCACCTTACCAATCCGCTGCCTAACTCTCCGCGCCGTTTCGGGCTTCTCATTCCAAATTGGGCTCAGAACAGCCAGCAGGTCACCGCCAGATATGGTCGAAATTCGTTTGGCACCGATCTTCGGAAAAACGTGTTCGTCAAGCGTGCTAATCCACTGCTGCCTGTGCTTCGCATTTTTCCAATTGGGAAGATTAAGTTCATGAACCTTGCGGGCAGTCTCTTCGAACGTCAGGACGGCGTTAGAGAGCCGTTTTGCCGCAATGGGGTCATCACCGCCTCGCGCCGCCTTTCGATGCTGTAGAGCCGTTTCACGGGCTTCTGAAAGGGGAACAAGCGAAGCTGAGCCCAAGCCGATATCCCGCCGCTTACCATTTATCACGATACGCTGAACCCACCGTTTGGAACCGGTCGGTTCGACCTTCAGATAAAGGCCATTGCCGTCAGCATGGAAACCTTCCTTTGCTGAACGCACAAAGGCTGCCGTCAGCCGCTTCTCAACATGCCTGCCCTTAGGCTTCGATCCACTCATGCACCCCACATATTGTCCAACATAATTTTTGGGAAGAGGCGAGAACGGATGCACCGCCAAAAGATGGAATCTATAATTAATCCAACAATAACAAGATTTTTTGGAATCCTAGGGAACGCACCGGAACACGACATGGCGGCCTCCGTCTCCGCCAAAGACCAGTCTCAACTGGTGCCGTAACATCCAAAAACCCGCAGAAATGCGGTGTTTTTTGGCCCAAGGCTGTCTCACATGGCACCATCTGGCTCCAGACAAGCGCAAGCTATTTGGGGGCATTGAGGGGGCATCGATATTCGGCAATGGGGGCATCCCATGCTGACCGATATCCAGTGCCGCAAAGCCAAGGCTGCCGAGAAAGACTACAAGCTTGCAGATTCGCGCGGGCTGTATCTGTTCGTCACCAAAAGCGGCTTTCGCTCCTGGCGCTGGAAATACCGCTTTGCCGGCAAGGAAAAGCGCCTGGTGCTCGGCAGCTATCCGGAGATGAGCCTGAGCGAGGCCCGCGATGCGCGCGATGCAGCAGCAAAAGCGTTGAAAGGCGGTGCCGATCCCTCGGTGCAAGCCAAACAGCTGGCCGCCGTCCGAACGACAGAAGCAGAAACGACGTTAGAGGCGGTTGCTCGCGATTGGCACGGCCAGCAGGCCGGCAGCTGGGCGCCGGTCCATGCGGCCGATGTGATACGAAGCCTCGAGCGGGACGTGTTCCCCAAGATCGGCGCCCTGCCGATCAAGGAAATCACCTCGCCCATTGTCCTCAATGTCATGCGCGCGATCGAGAATCGCTCATCGATCGAGACGGCGCGACGTATCCGTCAGCGGATATCGGCGGTCTATTCCTATGCCATTGCCTCAGGGATAGCGGAGAGCGACCCTGCCGCCTCGATCAGGGCGGCGATGAAGCCCCTTATCAAGGGACGGCAGCCGGCCCTTGCCACACTGGAAGAAGCACGGGCGCTGCTGCGCACCGTCGAGGCAGCGCCTGCGCATCCCATGACCAAGCTGGCCTCGCGGCTGCTCGCGCTGACCGCCTTGCGGCAGGGCGTGCTACGAACGACGATGTGGACCGAGCTCGAGGATCTCGATCCGGAAGATCCGGTCTGGCGTATCCCTGCCACGCGGATGAAGCTCAAACTTGCCCGCAAGCTCGATGCCCGCTTCGACTTCATGTTGCCGCTCTCAAGGCAGGCGGTCGAGGTGCTGCAGGCAGCCCGGGCCTTCAATCCCTACAGCAAGCTGGTCTTTCCCAGTCAGCGCCATGTCCATCGGCCGATCAGCGAGAATGCGGTCGGTTATCTCTACAACCGACTGGTCTCGAATGGGCGGCACGTGCCGCATGGCTGGCGCTCGACCTTCTCGACCATCATGAACGAGCGTGCCCAGGCACAGGGCCTGGCCGGCGATCGGGCGATTATCGATCTGATGCTGGCCCACATCCCAGAAGGGGTCGAGGCCAGCTACAACCGAGCAGCCTATATGCCGCGTCGGCGCGAGATTGCGCAGGAGTGGGCGGATCTGCTGCTGGCAGATATGCCGCCGGCCATGGAACCGCTGGAAGGCCCGCGCCGCTAGATCTCGCGCATTATGCGGGAGGCGCGGCATGAGCCTGCTCTCCCCCAATGTTGCAGGTAACTCTTCGCGGGATCGTAGCGCGACCTGGCGCCGCAGCTATGACGTTGATGATCCGCGTGCGCAGGTCTCGACGATCTATTGGGAGCCGACGGCCAGGAACGAGAATGCGCTCCGCTTCTTCGATGTCTTTGCCAGGACCGTCGTCCGGTACTCCGATCACATCAGAGAGGCTGGCAAGCAGCTGCCGATCTCGATGAATGGCCGGGCCGTGCTCGAGGCGCTGTTCAGTGTCATGGATGGCAAGAGCGGCCGCTGTGACCCCTGCCTTGATACGATCGCAAAGCGCAGCCGGCTTTCCCGGCGCACGGTGGTGCGCCAGCTCGACACGCTGCGGCGACAAAAGATCGTCGACTGGGTGCGCCGAACGGTGAAGACCGGCAATGCCCGGGGTGAAGGCCCGCAACGCCAGCAAACCAGCAATTCCTATTTCATCGACCTGGCGAACCTTCCGGTCGAGATCGTGCGCACATTGCGGCAGAGGCTGGGCGATCGCCTTCGCGAGACCTCGCGGCGGCTCGTTGGATCAGCCGCTGTCCCCAATCGCATGGCGATCAAGGCAGAACGGCTGCTCAAGGGCGTGACAGGCGCGCTCTGCGCCAGGGACAGGCAAAGCCAGACAAGCCGCCGATCGCTAGCCGGGGCCTCTCAGGCCGCACGCATCGAGCACATGTATGGCGGTGATGTCGAAGCCATGCGCCAACACATGGAAATGCTTGGTTCTTCTTTCGGGCAGAGTGCGAGTGCCAATCTGGCATTGTACCCCCAGCTCAGGACTAAAGGAGAAAAGGACTGAGGACGCTATCGCGCCCTCAGACGCTGGTTTGTTGCTGTCCCCATGCCGAACCCCTGGTTCTTCTTCTCAGCGAGGCCCTGTGTGGCGCCCTCGCGCAGGGTCGGCTGCGCCGCCCCGGGGTGTCCAGGGGGCCAGGAGCAAAGGGCGTGCCACATCATAACTATTAGCGCTGCCGGATAGCTTTCGCCGGCCCAGAGAAATCAAGCCTCACACATAACCGATAAGGAGAACACGGTGGCCGTACCCAACACGAACCGCCGATACTCAACCAGCTTCAAGGTTCAGGTTTGCCTGGAGATCCGCGCGGGCCTGATCGGGCGGCGCGAGGCCCAGCGCGCCTATGGCCTGAGTGGTGGGTTAATCCATTTGTGGCTGTGCCGCTTTGACCAGGCGAACTGAGCCAGGGGATCGATCCGCAGCGCATGCTTGCCCAGCAGCTCGAGCAGCAGATTGCCGAACTGCAGTGCATGGTCGGCCGGCTGACGGTCGAAAACCATCGCCTGCGCGGCCAGGGCACGGCGGTCAGCGCCGGCAAGAACAAGCGCTCCAGCCCGGGTGAACGGCCTGCCCTTCCCCCTGTTGGAGACAGCGATCGCGCTTGCCGCACAATGCGGCACATTACCCCCTGAGCGTGCATCAAAATGCAACTTTGCAAACGGGTGGGAAATGCCCCTCAGTCGGGCAGAAACACTGGGGTTTGCGTCCTCTGCAGCACTGCATGATTTGCCACATATTAAGTGCGCGGGCGAGGCGGGGGGAAAAGCGCGCGCTGAGGGGCGTCATGACGCCGAGGCCGGCGATATCCTCACCCCTTCTGCAGAGCGGCAACAAGGGTGCTTAAACGCGTAGCTATGAGCCCTGCGCATGCAAATGGCCCTTTATTCTTGATGACATGAATTATTATTCATATGTCCAAGAATATAAAAATAGGGAGAGGATTCGATGAGAAGTTATCTGCGGGCGGCAGCGTCTGTGTGTGCGATAACCGCAGGCCTGATGGGCGGGCGTGTCGATGCCCAAACGGCCGAGAGTTCTGAAGCTGCGACTGGCCAGACTGGCTTTGCAGACATCGTGGTGACCGCGCAGCGTGTGGAAGAATCCGCTCAGCGTGCGCCAATAGCGATTGATGTGATCGGTGCGGATGAACTCATCCGCCAAGCCGTGACCCGTCCGGAAGATCTGGCAAAATCGGTACCGGCCGTGTCGGCTACCAATGCGGGCGGCCCTTATTCAGTGTTTTTCGTCCGGGGCGTAGGTAATGCTTCGCTCAACGCTTATTCCGATGCCGCGATCGCCTTCAACTATGACGGCGTTTACATTGGCCGACCATCGTCAACCAGCGGTACCTTCTATGATCTGCAGAGGGTTGAAGTCCTCAAGGGGCCGCAAGGCACTTTGTATGGTCGCAATGCCACGGCAGGGGCGATCAATGTCATTCCAAACAAACCGAAGCTTGGGGATTTTTCCACCGGGTTTGTGGGCAGCTTGGGCAATTATGATGCCGTAAACGCGCAGGCGCATATCAACCTTCCCGTCGGCGACAGCGCGGCCTTTCGTTTCTCCGGCAATCTGGCACGCCACGATGCCTGGCTGGATGATAACACCGGCGACCAGAAGGAATGGGGTGTAAGAGGGCAGTTTCTTGCGGAAATTTCGCCGGCAATAGATTTGCGCGTTGCGGCTGATTATTCGCATCAGGGCGGTGTAGGGGCCTTTGCCACCTACCTTGGAACTGTGACGCCGACTTTCGGGCAAGCAGGCTTCAGCGGATATCGGTTTGATCCCAGTGGATTTGGCCCTGATAACGGCACGCTCAGCCCTGAAGCGCAGGCTTATCGCGCTTCCCTCTATACCCGGCAAGCTGGGCGCGCCGGGCAAATCACCAACGGCCGTCCGTATAATGACAACAGCTACTGGGGGGTGATGGCAGAGCTTAATGCGGATATCGGCGAAGGTACCCTCACTGTAATTCCTGCCTATCGCGAGGCACAGCTCGACAACCTCTTCACGGCCGGAATGAACGGTGCCGGGACCAAGGAAAAGGACGAGCAGACCAGTCTGGAAGTCCGGTATGCCGGAAAAATAGGCGACAGATTTGATTTTATCCTTGGTGGCTTTTTGTACCGTGAGCGGATCGAGACATCGACGTTTTTCTCCCAGTTCACACTTGTTCCCTACCAGGATTTCGAAACCTCAACCGATTCCGAAGCTCTGTTTGGAAAGCTGACATATGAGGTGGCGCCGGGTTTCAAGCTAACTGCTGCAGGACGGTACACATGGGATAGCAAACAGTTTGACGGACAGGCCGATGTGTTGGTGCTGTTTTGCGGCAATCCCGGTGCCAACCCGCCCAATTCTTGCCCCGATCTACCCTTCATTCCGCTGCTGGAAAGCGCCCAACAGGTGCGTGAATTCTATACCAGCCGCGGTATACCTGTGACACCAGTGCCATTGTACGTCTTGCCGCCGCAAGCCGGCGGTTCACAGACAGCGCCTTTTGTCCTCAACGCCGCGCCCCTGGAAATTGATGCCGGGATCAACAACAACAAATTCACCTATCGCCTTGCCGCCGAATATGAATTCGGCCCGCGCAACATGGTTTATGCCAGCTTCGAGACGGGCTACCATTCTGGCGGCTTTGCCTTCGCCCGTGGCCTAGAAACCTATCGGCCTGAAACGATTGACGCCTGGACCATCGGGACAAAGAACCGGTTTCTGGATAACCGGCTGCAGGTCAACATCGAGGGATTCTACTGGAAGTACAAGGATCAGCAGTTCAGCCAATTCGGTTATGATCTGGGAACACCCCCGACTACCGTTTTTCTGACTCGCAATATCGGTAAAGCCACTATTTACGGGTTCGATGCCGATCTCCAGGCGATGGTCACCAACAACTCCATCCTTGGCCTACAGCTTCAATATCTTGAAACCAAGTATGACAGCTTCACATATTTCCTGCCCAATCAGGGGCTCCCGCCGGTAACAGGCTGCGGCTATTCCCCGACCACCCAGCAGGTGAACGGGACAACCATCGCAGTTTACGAGGTCGATTGCTCGGGCAGGCCGGCACAAAACTCCCCGAAATGGTCGTTCACGGTTTTCGGGGAACAGAAGATCCCGCTCGGTGATCATGAACTGACCATACAGGCAGATGGGCGGTATCGGTCATCGGCAGAAATCGATGCCAATTTCTCGCCATTTTTTCGCGCCGAAGAAGCCTTCGTCGCGAATGCCTCAGTCACCTTCGCGCCCGCCAGTGATGATTGGTTCGTCACCGCATTTGTGAACAATATTGGTGATACCCGACGGCTGGCGACCACCTCTATGGTTTCAAGCGTCAATCTCCAGATCGGCAATTACGAACCGCCGCGCACATACGGAATGCGCGTTGGGTTCACATTCCGCTGAGTGCAGTCTTGTAATAATTCTTGATAGAGTGAATATTCTCCGGGTTCGCACCGGGCAATGAAGGGTGAATGGAAAATGGTGAGCGTTACCGACCTGCAATACGTCGCGCTGGCGGTGCCAGATCTGGCGGCAGAGCGTGCCTTCTTCGGTCAGCAATGGGGGCTGACCGAAGTGGCTGAAGAAAGTGGTCGGGTTTATTTCGCTGCTGAGGGTGTCCCGCATCCTCACGTAATCGTTTTGCGAGAAGATGCTGAGCGGAAAACCGATCTGATCGGCTTTTCTGCCGGATCTCGCGAGGACGTCTTGGCGATTTTTGAGCAGGTCAAAGCCGCTGGCGCAAAGATCATCAGCGAGCCTGGCCCAGCCATGGGCCCAGCAGGAGGTTTCGCATTTCGGTTTTTTGATCCGGATGGGCGGGCGATGGAAGTGGTCAGCGACACGACGCCCCGCCCGTTTCGCCAACTAGGCAAGGGAGAAGCGATTCCCATTGGCATCAGCCATGTCGTTTTTCATTCGCCGGATCACGCGCGGCTGGCTGATTTCTTTCAACAGGCTCTTGGTTTCCGCCTGTCTGACTGGATCGGGAAATTCATGGTTTTTCTCCGTTGCAATCCCGCCCATCATCGCATTGCCATTTTACCAGGCCCCCCGGCTCTCAACCATATTGCGTTTGATGTGAGCTCGGTCGACGAACTGATGCGCGGGCTGGCGCGTATGCACGAAAACGGCGTTACGCTCAGTTGGGGGCCAGGCAGACACACCGCCGGCAACAACACCTTCAGCTACTTCATAACGCCGAACGGCAACGCGGTGGAATACACATCCGACCTGGAGGAGGTGGATGAGGAAAGCTGGCAGGTTACCCATTACGAACCCACTCCGCAGATCACAGATCAATGGGGAACGGGTCGGATAATTCCCGGCAACATTCCACACGCTGAAATGCAACCGGACAAGGGCCTGTGGCAGGTTCCTGCCTGAGAAAGCGATCAAGATGATTAGCAAGACATTGGTCATCGGCGGCGGCGTCGGGGGAATGAGCGCGAGCCTGGCACTGGCCCGACGCGGGGTAGCGGTGGAACTCATCGATATCGACCCCCATTGGCGATCCTACGGCGCCGGCATCAGCGTGACCGGCCTGTCCCTCCGCGCTTTCGACCACCTGGGCATTCTCGATGATGTACGATCCCAGGGGTTTGTTGGAGCAGGCATACGACTGCGCACGACAGACAGTACTGTCCTTATGGAAACGCCCGCTCCTCAAGCCGATCCCGCCCCGATCGATTGCAGTGGAGGGATCATGCGGTCCGCTCTGCATTCTATCATGCAGGAACACGTTGTTCGGGCTGGTGTCACCGTGACGCTCGGCGTCGAACCAACCGGATTTCATGAAACTGGCGCATCGGTCCGCGTCCAGTTGTCCGATGGCAGTGAACGCGAAGTGGATCTGGTGGTTGCTGCTGACGGCATTTACTCCAAGACGCGCCAGGCACTGTTTCCAGATGCGGCCCCACCCCGATTTACCGGTCAGGGATGCTGGCGGATTGTCGCCGATCGTCCTGCCAATCTCGACCGGGCAGAAATGTACTTGGGTGGACCGGTCAAGTTGGGCCTCAATCCCGTATCTGCTGATAAGATCTACGCCTTCATTCTGGAGCATGCGCCGGAGAATCCTTGGTATGAAGAGGCAGCTATGCTGCCTCGCGTTGCGGAACTCCTTGCGCCCTTTGGTGGCGACATTGCCGAAATTCGCCGCAATCTCGGGCCGGCTTCAATGGTGAACTACCGCCCGCTCGAATGGCAGTTGCTACAGCGCCCCTGGCACGCCGGAAGGGTGGTAATCATTGGAGATGCCGCTCATGCGACCACCCCTCACATGGCATCGGGCGCAGGTGTTGCTGCAGAAGATGGCCTCGTTCTGGCTGAAGAATTGGCCCGGACAGATGATGTTCATGCCGCATTGATCGCCTTTGGCGAGCGACGGTTTGAACGTGTCCGCATGGTGGTCGAAAACTCTGTACGGGTTGGTGAAATCGAGATGTCAGGCGGCAATCAAATGGATGCCAACCAGATGCTCGGCGGAACCATGCAGAAGCTCAAGGAACCCTATTGATGACCTATGGCCTCGCAAATATTGGCGGCAAATCAGCCTTGGTCAGGGATGGACGCTACGCGCTGCTATCCCGCTGGGAAGAGACACGGGGGCTGTCTGACCTGCTGGCAGATTGGGACACCATTTTGCCGCAGCTCTCACTATGGGCTCTGGATGATGATGCATTTTCGGAAGCGACTGTTTTCGATAGCGCGGACATTCGCCTGCCCTACCGTCCCGGTCAGGTATTCTGCACAGGCGCGAACTACAAAAAGCACGTGGTCGGCCTGATCATGGGCGACCCTTCGATGCGTACGGCAGAGCATGACGCAATGTCAGAAGATGAGCGTCAGCAAAAGATCGAGGAGATGATGGACGCGCGAGCACAAGCCTTGCCGTTCTGTTTCATCAAACTGCCGTCCTGCGCGATTGGCGCGCGCGATACCGTCCTGTTGCCATCCAACGTTGAAAAACCTGATTGGGAACTGGAGTTGGGTGTCGTTATCGGCAAGCGGACACATCGTGTGCAGGCAAGTAACGCCATGGAGCACGTAGCTGGCTTTGCGGTGGTGAATGACATCACGGCTCGCGAACATATCTTCCGGCGGGATGGGTCTGCCATTGGGGCGGACTGGCTGTCTGGGAAGTGCTTCCCAACGTTTCTGCCATTTGGCCCCATGATTGTCCCCCGGGATCAGGTGGCCAATCCTTATGATTTATCCATTACACTGTCGGTAAATGGCAAGGTCTATCAGAACGAAAGCACCGCCGACATGATGGCATCCATCGAAAGACAAATCGAATATTTGTCGCACCGGGTCATTCTTGAACCCGGCGACGTGATTTGTACCGGTTCGCCGTACGGTAACGGTTCCGCCTTTGGCATTTTCCTTAAGGATGGAGACGTGATGGAAGGCACTATTTCCGGCCTCGGTACCCAACGGAACATTTGTGTGTCCGAAGGCTGAGCCTGTTAGCGTTTTCTAATCCCATCCAGAACCAACCGTTCAACAAAGGCTTCGTATTGTTTGCCAAGTTCTTCCATGTTGGTGCCTTCGGGCACCAACAGCTGGACCAGCGGGTTACCGGTCACGAAAAAATCACTGATCCCGACGACGGCCAAATGCATGAACAGCGGGTTGAAATCAGCCAAATCCCCTTGCTCATCCAGTTCTTTGAGCCCCGCATAAAAATCCACCGGAACCCGGTTCCACTGACGCAGACTGTCGCGCATTTCCGGCGAGCTTGTGGAATCCAGTTCATCCAGCATGAGCCGCTGCATATTGCGCGCCGATCGGGTGAAGCGGAAAGTTGCGTGAATGAAATCTCTCAGGAGTTCGACCGGATCGCCTTCTGACGGCGGGACCGCATTGGATTCCTCACCGATCTGTTTGGCGACTTCCAGCAGCAGCTTTTCGCGGTTGCCGAAATAATAGCGGACCAGAGCCGGATCACCGCCCGCGCGCCGGGCAATCGCGCTGGCTGTAACCTGGGCCGGGGGCAGTTCCTGTAGCAAGTGCCGCGCAGCGGTAATCAACGCGTCACGCCCCACCCCTGCGGTCGCGCTGTCAGGTCTACCCTTACTGCGCCTGCTGTCTTTGTCCTTTGCGGTCATGCCATCGTGCTAGGCACAAGGCTGGGCATGGCACAAGCTCAAGATCAGGAATTATATTCTTGCCACTATGAATATTCCCATTACGTTCAGTTGCGGGAGCAGGAGATAGTGTGTGGGCAACTGGCCATTCCGACAAGGCGTGCATTACATCGGCAACGGACTGTACGGCTATGTTCAGCCTGATGGGACATGGGGCTGGTCCAACGCCGGAATGGTGACATCATGTGGTGAAACACTGCTGATCGATACGCTGATGAGCGTGCCGCTCACCCGAACTATGCTGGATGAATTCGCCAAGGTGGATGGTGGGGATCGCATTGATCTGGTGGTCAACACCCATGCAAACCCGGATCATTTTTTTGGCAACGGACTTGTCGCAGATGCCAGGATCATCGCCACGGAAAACACCCGGCATGAAATGGCGGAATTCAATCCGCGCGCATTGGCAGATCTGTCCCGCACATGGCAGGATCGGGGCGAAGCTGGTGAGTTTCTGTTTGAAACAATGGGCCGGCAGTTCGACTTCACCGGTGTAGATGAACTCACGCTTCCCAACTCCACCTTTGTGGATCAGCTGACCTTGAATGTTGGCGACAAGATCGTCGAACTGCACGATCTCGGCCCGGCCCATACGCTGTCAGACACCATTGCCTGGGTACCCGGTGATCGCGTCGTCTTCACCGGGGATCTGCTCTTCAACGAAGGGCATCCTGTTTTGTGGGCCGGACCGATGTCCCGGTGGATCGCCGCCTGTGAATTTATCGAAAGGCTGGATCCGGCTGTTGTGGTCCCCGGGCATGGTCCGATCTGTGACGTCCAGGCAGTGCGCAACATGCGGCAGTATTTCGAACATTTGATGGCTGAAGCGCGTGGGCGTTACGAAGCCGGTATGGATTGGCAGCAAGCCGCACGGGATATCCCAATGAAAGAATATGCACATTGGACGGACCCTGAACGGGTCGTGGCCAATGTCTATTCACTCTACAAACAGTGGAACCCGGCAATGGAGACAGCAACGCCGCCGATGCTGTTCGCGGAGATGAACCGATACCGCAAGGATCACGCGCATGAAGGGTGTGGCCATGCCCATTGAACTCAACGCCTCGCATGATCCACGCCGGCGCAGCTTTGTAGAAAGCGCGAACCTGGCGGGGGCCGATTTTCCCATCCAGAATCTGCCCTTTGGCGTATTCGACGACGGAGCCGGAGCCCGCGGGGGCGTTGCCTTGGGTGATGCCATCATCGACCTTGCCGCATTGTTGCGCGACGGTGCACTGTCAGGAACGGCGGCGGCGACTGCACTTGTCGCCAGTCAGAACAGTCTCAACGATCTGTTCGCAGTGCCGCAGATTGAGCTATCCGCTTTGCGTGTCGCCTTATGCGATCTTTATGACGAGACATCGCCATCGCGTTCTGCGGCAGAAGCGGCACTTGTGCACACGAGCCGAGCCCGCATGCTGATGCCGGCAAAGCCCACAGCATTCACCGATTTCTGCACCAGCGCAGACCACATCCTGCGCATGGCAAAGAACGGCGGGCGTCCGCCGCAGCCTGCATGGGCAACCTTGCCGGTGGCGTACAACGGGCGCGCCAGTTCGGTAGCAGTCAGCGGCACCCCGGTGCTTCGCCCTGTAGGCCAGGTCGTACCTGCAGGAAGCACTGCGATGCAATTTTTGCCGGAGCCCATGCTCGACTTCGAAGTGGAATTCGGGGCGTGGCTACGGGGGCCGGGCAATGCTCTCAGCCAAAGCATCAACATGGTTCAGGCCGAAGAACTGTTGTTTGGCTGCTGCCTGGTCAACGACTGGTCTGCCCGGGGCATCCAGTTTTACGAAATGATACTGGGGCCCCATTTGGGCAAAAGCTTTCTCACCACGATTTCCCCATGGATCGTGACGATGGAGGCGCTCGTCCCATTTCGCGTTTCCCGACGGGCCCGCGCCGATGATGAGCCATCCATACCTTCATATCTCAACGATCCGTTCGATCAGCAATTCGGTGGTCTCAATGTCGAATTGACGGCCGAAATTGACACGGGCTCTGGTCCGCAGTCCATAGTTCGCACCAATGTGTCTGAACTTTTCTGGACCCTGGCGCAGATGGTGACCCATCAGGCAAGTGGTGGCGCGCCGCTCGAAGCAGGTGATTTAATCGCCACTGGCACCGTTTCGGGCGCTGCAGATGAAGCGCGTGCGTGCTTCGTCGAGATTACCGAGCTCGGCAAAGTGCCACTGCAATTGCCCGATGGCTCCAGCCGCACAATGCTGCTGGACGGCGATACACTATCAATCCGGGCACGGGCGCTGGCAGATGGGTACGTCCCGATCGGGTTTGGCGAATGCAGCGGCACCATCATCCCTGCAAGGACACCGGCATGACTGGAGAAATCACCACTTGCGGCGATCGCAAGCCTATCCCCGTGTCAGCGCGCGGGAAGCATCTTGTCGTAGATATTCATTGCCATCTCGGCATTCCGGCGGCTGACGCTATCGTTCAGGCGAAATATCCAGGGCCGCCACCTGGGATCAATGATTTCACGAACGCAAAAACCACCGAGGTTAATCGGACCCAATTTGCCACGATCGGCCGCACGCTGAACACTCTTGACCAGCGCATCTCCGACATGGACCGGCTGGGTATCGACGTTCAAGCAATCAGCCCCAGCCCCGGCCAGTATTTTTATTTCACAGATCCGGAGACGGGCCGCGATGCAGCCCGGGCGGTCAATGACGGCATGGCAGCCGCGGTTGCGCAACATCCGGATCGTCTGGTTGGCATGGGCACCGTGCCGTTGCAGAATGTCGAGCTGGCGATAGATGAAATGCGCCGTTGCGTACGAGAGCTTGACCTGCGTGGCATCGAAATCAGCTCTAATGTCAACGGTATGGACTTTCATTCGGAAGTCCTGCGGCCATTTTGGGCCGCAGCAGAGGAATTGGGCATCCTTCTGTTTATTCATCCGCTCGGCTTCACCGAAGGGCGCCGCTTCAGCGATTACTATTTTAACAACCTGATCGGTAACCCTCTCGAATCCACGCTTGCGATCGGCCACCTGATATTTGGTGGCGTGCTTGACCGTCACCCAGGCTTGCGCATCTGCGTCGCCCACGGCGGGGGTTACATTCCCGGCTATTGGGGACGCATGGATCACGGGTGGAAGGCCCGCGCCGACTGCTCCGAACATTGTTCGCATTTGCCATCAACTTACCTGCGCAAGCTGTGGCTCGACACGCTGGTTTTTGATCCTGATGAACTCGACAGCCTGGTCCGCACTCACGGCGCCGATAAGCTCTGCTTGGGCACCGACTATCCATTCGATATGTCTGAACCAGACCCTGTCGGCTTCCACGCGCGGCTGAATGAAGACGACAAAGCAAAAATCCTCGGCCGCAATGCGGCCGATCTGTTGGGGCTGGAGCGCGCATGATGACCGACATTGCCGCTTCCGCAGCCTCCGAACCGCAGACCCCCTATCTGCGCAATGCATGGTATATGGCCGCCTGGGCGCATGAAGTCGGCCGGCATCTGCTGCGACGTCGCATCCTTGGGCAACCAATCCTGCTTTATCGCGGAGAGGACGAAAAAGTCGCAGCACTCACCGATCGCTGCCCCCATCGCTTCGCGCCTCTAAGTGCAGGGACGCTCGAAGGTGACACAATACGTTGCACCTACCATGGCCTCGCTTTCGATCGGAGTGGGCAATGTGTGCACAACCCGTTTTCAGACCGCCTGCCCAAAGGGGCCAAGGTTCGCGCCTGGCCGATACAGGAAAATGACGGGATTATCTGGATGTGGGCGGGCGATCCGGATTCAGTTGATGTGGCCCTTATTCCAGACTTCGGGATACTCAAGGCAAATGGGCATGACCCTATTACGGGCCTGATGCCGGTAAATGCGCCTTACGAATTTGCGACAGACAACCTGATGGACCTGAGTCATATTGAGTTCGTTCATCGCGGTAGTTTCGCAGGTGCGGGCGTCATTTTTGCCGGCGAGCACAAAGTGGTGCAGGAAGCTGGAGATACGCTTCGCTCCAACTGGTGGATGCCCGATGTACCCGCTCCTGGACACACTTATGGCGTTTATGAACGTGGCTTGCCAACAGATCATTGGCTGGACATGCGCTGGAATGCCCCTGCTTCAATGCTTTTAGAGATTGGGGCCACACCTCTTGGCCAACGACGCGAAGATGGCGTCATTCTCCATCAGGCCCATATCATCACTCCGGAAACAGACAGTACTGCCCATTATTTCTGGGCAACGACACGTGGCGATTCCCCGCCCAATGCAGAGCGGGATGCTGTAACCTTGGCGTTGATGGAACAGGCTTTCGGTGCTGAAGATAAGCCGATTATCGAAGCCAGCTTTGCCAATCTCGATGGACAGGATTTCTGGAAAGCGAAGCCCGTCGCGCTTGGGATTGACCAGGGCGGAACTCGGGCACGTCGATTACTTGAAGCGATGATCCGCCGCGAAAACCAGCCATTATCAACGGCATGACAGATATATAGAACAACTCTATATGTTTTTATTTATCAGCAATTTTCCATGGTGACGGATTCACCATAGAATTTCTTATTATCGTTTACGCAGCCACTCTGGCTAGATGTGGCATCCAACGATGACCGCATTGATTTGCATGGAGTCAGAGGCCGCAAACAGCCGCCTCAACCTCATGCATTTTTTCTATGACCCGTCACCAACTTTGCAATCCCGCTTGCCGTAGATGGCTGGCACATTGCTTTACATACGAGCCAGGCGAAAAAGTCTGGGAGGGGAAAGTCATGGCCAAAAGCATTCTTGCCGTCGCATCGGCATGCATTCTTTGCATCTGCAGTTCACCTGCCATTGCCCAAAATTCTAACAATCATGCCAGCATCACGGCCGAGGGGGCCTCTCGCCTGGATCGATGGATGCAGCAAGCAGTGGATACCGGACGGGTATCTGGCGGCGTAATTCTAATCACGCGTGATGGCGAAACGGCTTTCCTCCATAGTTACGGACATTCTGATCGCAGCACAGAACGAATGATGCGGTCAGATGATATTTTCCGTATTTATTCCATGACCAAGCCCGTGGTCAGCGTCGCACTGCTTACGCTGTACGAGGAAGGCAAATTCCAACTAGATGACCCGCTAGAACTCTACATTCCTGAATTTGCCAACCTGAAGGTGTTCGCCGGCGTTGATGCCCAAGGCGAATTTCTGCTTGAGGAACCTCGCCGCAAACCGACGGTGCTAGATGCCTTTCGTCATACTCTTGGCGTGTCAGCAGGCGCCGGCCCAGGTCCGGTAAACCGCCTCTACGTAGAACATGGCATTCTCGTTAACCGATTGCCTTCGCTGGCGCGCCAGATGGAATTGCTGGGCGAGCTGCCGCTTCTTTTCCATCCAGGCGAACAGTGGCTTTACGGTTATGGACATGATGTTCAGGCCCATTTGATTGAACGGCTTTCCGGGATGAAGCTGGCGGATTTTTTGCAGCAGCGCATCTTCGGGCCCCTTCAAATGCGTGACACCGGCTATAGCGTGCCGGCGGAAAAACGCGACCGTGTTGCGACACTCCACGATGTAGCCGAAGCTGAGCCACCGATCCCGGCCGTTGATATGCGCCCGTCAACCTACGAGCGCTTCGCGCAGCATCCCATGGGCACACTGGGCCTGTGGTCAACGGCACCTGATTACGCGCGCTTTGCTCAGATGCTGCTCAATTCTGGTGAGCTCGAAGGCACCCGCATCCTCGGGCGCAAAACTGTCGAACTGATGGCCACCAATCAGCTTCCGCCATCCGTTGCCAATATTGGCAGGAACAGCCCAGGCACTGGTTATGGGCTGGGGGTATCGGTTCAGATCGATGTCGCCGCCGATGCCAACCTCTCATCACTCGGCGCTTTCGGATGGAGTGGTGCCGCAACCACACACTTCATTGTCGATCCGAAAGAACGGATGGTCGCGGTTTTCATGGCGCAAAAAGCTCCGATCGATAACCGCATATTATCTGAATTTCAGACCATGACATACCAATCCATTAAATAATAAAAACTATTTTGGGGGAGATAAAAAATGAAGGAAAGCTTCATTTTGTTTTTTCGCGGGGCAAGTAAATTAGCACTGACCACTGCGATATGTGCCGTCGCCACCGCTCCAGCACATGCGCAGAATGAGGAAGAAACACCGCGATCCGATCCTAATGAGATTGTGGTGACGGCACAGTTTCGCGCCCAGAATCTTCAAGATACTCCGATCGCTATAACCGCTTTGTCGGCAGAAATGCTGGAAGCTCGCAGCCAGACGGATTTGTCTCAGATAACCCAGCAGGCGCCGAACGTAACACTGACCTCCGCAGGCCAGTCCTTCGGCAACTCGTTGATCGCTTCAATCCGCGGCGTGGGCCAGCGCGATTTCAATCCCGCGCTTGAGCCAGGTGTGGGCATCTATGTGGACGATGTTTACTACGCGACATTGACGGGTTCGATCATGGATCTGCTTGATCTGGATCGGGTAGAAATTCTGCGAGGCCCGCAGGGCACGCTGTCTGGCCGCAATTCCATCGGTGGCGCCATCAAGCTGTTTTCCCAACGCCCGAAAGGGGACAATTCTGGCAGTATAGCGGTCACTTATGGCATCCGCGATCGCATCGATCTTCGTGCCAGCGGTGATTTCAATCTGGCAAACAACGTGGATATGCGCCTGTCTGCGGTCAGCAAACGCCAGAAAGGCTACGTCGAACGTCGCGATTTTGGATGCGATTATCCTGCCGGAGAGAACCCGGCCATCAACCCGGTGGGTGGCGTACCGGCTATCCGTGAATTGGGCAGCGACTGTGTGTTAGCCCGCGAGGGAGAAGTCGATTTCTCGGCGGTGCGGGGGCAACTGCGGCTGCGGCCGACCAGCAACATCGATATCAATATCATTGCTGACTACACCTATGAAGATCGCACCGCGACACCCAACGTAATTGTTCCGGTAATTGACAGCAATGGCAACTACCTCAGCCCAAAAGTAACGCCTGCGAGGGACATCAACCCGTTCCCGGCTGACATTTCACTTGATGAACGTTTTGTCTGCGGGCCTTATTGTAACTATTCTACCTTCAGGCATGAACCGGAAGGTGCTTACGCCCCGTTCAGCACGGATGGTCGATTTGACTTTGAGGGGTGGGGGCTTTCTGGACAGGTCGACTGGGAGATATCCGACCGACTTCAATTGACGTCGATTACCGCTTATCGAACTTACAGTTCCAAGTTCAGCAATGATTCCGATCTTTCCCCGCTCGCCCAGCATCTGGGCCTCAGCATCCTTGATTTTGAATTCTTCAGCCAGGAACTTCGTCTGAGTGGAAGCGCGGGGTCACAGGACCAATTGGAGTATACGGTTGGCGGTTATTACAGCGATCAGGAATCCATTTACACCGCTAGGCAGGAATTCCGCGAAAGTCTCGGTGCGTTTTACCAAAGAGATCCGGTCCCTGCCCAAAGCAAAGCAGTCTTTGCACATGTGGCATGGTCGCCGATCGAGAAGCTGACGTTGAACGGCGGCCTTCGCTACACCGATGAATCAAAGAGCTACACCTTCCTTCGACTAACGCCCACAGGCGGCCCACATCCGAGCTTAGCTGCACTTAATGGTGCCAGCGGTTCTTATGCTGAGCAGCAAGTGGATTACCGCGCGAACATTCAGTACCGCTGGACAGATGACCTGATGACCTATGTTCAGGTCGCAACTGGCTACAAAGGCGGTGGTGTAAACCCCCGTCCATTCTTCGCCCCTCAGGCGTTGCCGTTTGGCCCGGAACAGCTGACATCTTACGAATTCGGTCTGAAATCGGATTGGTTTGACCGGCTTCTGCGGTTGAATGTTGCGGCATTTCTTAGTAAATATAACGGGATACAGCTTACCCTGGGCCAATGCCCTGGCTTAGGTGTTCCTGCGACGCCCTGCGCCCTGCCTGCCAACGCAGGGGATGCCGATATGCAGGGCTTCGAAATCGAAGCCACCATCAACCCTGCTAACGGGCTGATGATCGATGCGGCTCTCAGCCACATCGATTTCGATTATACCTACATCAACCCCGGCGCCGGTGGCCCGACCCGGCCCACTGGCCCACAATATACTGACACCGCGCCTTACACCCCGAGCTGGAAATGGAGTATTGGCATCCAATATGCCGTCGATCTCGGCGCTTCTGGATCTATCACTCCGCGGTTTGATATCGCCTATCAGAGCAAGATGTTCACCGGGCCAAGAGCCAATGAACTGAATGGCATCCAGGGATATGGACTCGCAAATGCGAGGCTGACATGGCGCAATTCGAGCGATGACCTCGAAGTTTCCGCTGAGGTGACCAATCTCTTCGACAAATACTATTTCAGAACATTTGCCGCTGATGGCGTGAATCCGACCTTCGTTACCGGACAGCCCGGGCGTCCCCGTGAATGGGCTGTTACCGTTCGGAAGAAGTTTTAACAAATTCGGAGCGCTCCAATTTTACGGGGCGCTCCCTCGCCAACCAGCAGGAAACGAGGTGATCATGTTTCGAAAAGTGGCCTTATCTCTGGCGGCGCTCGTCTTTGCCATACCGGCGGTGGCAGTGGCGCATCATTCATTTGCCGTGTTTTTTGATTCCAACAAGATTGTCCGGATCAAGGGCAAGGTGAAGGTGTTCCGTTTTACCAATCCCCATGGCACCATCGTCGTGAGCGTTCCGACGCGTGGTGGCGAAATGCGCGACTGGCAAATCGAGACCAATGCTCCCGTGATGCTTACCCGCAGAGGATGGAACCGCAGCTCGCTCAGACCGGGGGATGAGGTAAGCGTCGAAGGTTGGCTTGCGCGCGATGGCAGTCGTTACTTGCGGCTGCGTCAGGTGCTGGACGCGCAGGGCCGGCCGATCGGCAGCCGCCCGTTCGATGAGACGGAAGATTGAACGAACTTGGCAGGAGACAACATTTGAGAACGATCCGATTCCGTATGGCGGCCGGCCTTGCTCTGGCAATTTCTTCCGTCAGCGCCAGTGCGGCTCCGCCCGATCTCAGTGGTTTCTGGTCGCCGCCCAGCGAACAGCATCCTGTTGATCAGCAAATGATGGACAAACTCCCCGCAGGGACGGTCTTTATCGACGATGCGGGCTACGTCGAGTTTCCGCCTATGGAATTTGGCGGACTTGATGTGAAACCCGATGCGCTGAAACGCGCTGAGGAATGGCAGCCTTCAGACGCACTAAGCCTGCAGAATGTCTGCGCAACACCGTCGATCATCTACACCATGCAGGGCCCCTTCCCTTTCGAAATTCATCAGTTTGATGACGTGATCATATTCAAGCTGGAGTATTTCGATCAGGCTCGGATCATCTTTATGGATGGACGGGCACGACCGCCTGCCAACGCGCCGCATAGCAACCTGGGCTTCTCAACTGGCAGATGGGAAGGTGATGAACTGGTGGTTGAGACCACACATATCAAAGCCTCAACCCTGACCAACAACGGGCTGGATCACACAGATGACGTGGTTTTTGTCGAACGCTTCAAGCTTAGCGAGGACGGCAAAACCCTCAAGTCCACCCAATGGTTCAAAGATGATGCTGTGCTTTCCAACACGGGTGCCCGTTTCATGAAATGGGATGCAAAGCCCGACAGCTTCGTACTTCCATATTCATGCGATCCAAGTTTTGCGACTGACTACCAGCAGCTCGTGCCTGGCCAACAGCTGGATTCAAGCGAGTTTGAGGAAGTCCAGTAAGCACGTTTTCGCACTAAACTGATCCGTATCGCACGCGCGACGCCCGCAGGCATTGCCGAATGGACGGCGCGTTCAAGTCGCTCTGAAGCCCGGCGCTTCATGGCTCGATACCGGCTGCCCGGAGCAATAGCCCCAGACCCAGCTCTACTAGGAGGGGAAACATGACGTTTGAAGAGGTTGCTGCGCGTTCGCCCCTACGGCCCTATCACTGGATTGTCGTTTCGATTTGCATGCTAGTTCTGGTGGCGGATGGCATCGACCTGCAGCTGCTCGGCCTTGTGGCCCCCTTGGTGATTGGGGAATGGGGTGTTGACCGGGGCAGCTTCGGCTGGGCGATGAGCGCTGCATTGGTCGGAATGGCGATTGGCGCATGGGGTGGCGGCTATCTGGGAGACCGGTTTGGCCGTCGCAATATGCTGGCATTTGCGGCAGTGTTGTTTGGCTCTGCGACTATCGCAGCAAGCACCGCTGACACCATCCCTGCAATGGCAATATGGCGCACTATGGGCGGCCTGGGCTTCGGAGCGGCGTTTCCGAACTCGCTTGCACTGGTCAGCGAATGGCTGCCCGATCGGTGGCGTTCTTACGCGATCACCCTGATTTCCGTGGGAACGCCCGCCGGGGGAGCTGTCGCGGCGGTAGCGGCTCCATTCCTGCTTCAGGGCCATGGCTGGCGTGGTGCATTCATCTTTTTCGGCCTGACCACATTATCTCTGGTTATTCTTATCTTTGGTGTGCTCCGCGAAAGCCCGTCTTTCCTTATCAGCAAAGGCAGAATTGAAGAGGCGCGACAAGCCGCAAGAGCAGTTCTTCCGCAGCACATTGCAATCCGGATTTGCGATAGGGATTCTGTTGCTCCGGTATCGCCCATCCAAAAAACAGGCGTGTTTCACGTCTCCAATCGTCGGCTCAACTGGGGGATCGGCATTGGTTTTTCGGCTTCTACGCTGGTCGCCTATGCCGTCATTTCCTGGGGCACGACATTCCTTACGGCAGCCGGTCTTACTTTGGATCAGGCCCTTGCCACCAGCTTCTGGGTCGGTGTTTCTTCCATCGCGGGTGCGCTTGCGGCCGGCGTCCTGACACGTCGGTATGGTTCAAAGCTTGTAATGCTGCTTACAGCGACTGTGCTTTTGGCCAACCTGATTGCACTGACGGCTTTGGTAGAGGGGAATTCAGTTCCGCCATCGTCTGCTTTGCGACTTTCGATCCAGGGCTTGGTGTCGCTGAATGCTGGCGTAGTCAGCATCGGCATTGCCACCATCTATGTGATGATGACCTTGGGTTATCAGCAATCTTGCCGATCCGCAGGCATTGGTTTCGGCATGCTATTGGGCAGAATTGGCGCAATCGGCACCAGCTTCACAGGTGGATATCTTATAGATCTGGGGGCGGGCAGCCTTACCCCCTTCCTGTCTGTGCTCTGTCTCGGCGCCGTCCTTATTGGTGCCTCCGCTTTCATCGTCGATCGCCACGTTGAGCCGGCTGGCGGGCCCAAGCCCACGGCATAAGCAAGCTGCGTTTTATCAAATCAAGAAAGGGATGTTCATGAAAGTTAGTACGGCCATTGCCCAGATTTTACGCGAGGAGGGGGTGGATGTTATTTTTGGCTATCCACGGAATGCTGTTTTGGAAACAGCCGCGGAAATTGGGATCAGGCCGGTAATCGTTCGCCAGGAAAGAACCGGCGTGCACATGGCTGATGCCCTATCCAGACTGACCAGAGGCAATCGAATGGGCGTATTTGCGATGCAGCACGGCCCCGGCACCGAAAACGCTTATGGAGGGGTCGCCCAGGCTTATACCGAATCGGTACCAATACTGGTGCTTCCTCAGGGGTACCCGCGCCGGCTCACGCATGTTCGCGACAACTATAACGCATCTTATTCCATGCGTGACATTACCAAGCTCGCAGAACCAATCACCTTGGCAGAGGAAACCCCAAACATTCTGCGCCGGGCATTCACCGCGCTGCGGAATGGCAGGCTTCGGCCAGCGCTCGTCGAATTGCCGTGGGATGTGCTGGAAGAAGAAATTCAAGAACTGGATTATAGTCCGGTCGTCAGAACCCGCAGCGCACCAGACCCGGAAGCTGTTACTCGCATTGCCAGGTCATTGGTTGAAGCAAACAGGCTCGTTATCCACGCCGGGCAAGGTGTGCATTGGGCAGATGCTTATGCAGAACTGAAAGAACTTGCGGAGTTGCTTGCAGCTCCAGTGTCTACCAGCCTGGAAGGCAAAAGCTGCTTCGACGAAACGCACGAATTGAGCCTTGGCTCAGGCGGAGCGGCTGTCCCGGGTCAACTGAGGCATTTCCTCGATCAAGCGGACGTGATCTTTGCGATCGGTTGCAGCCTGTCCGAAACAAGTTTCGGCGTTAGTTTACCCAAAGGCAAATGCCTGATCCATTCCACGCTTGATCCGGCAGACTTCAACAAATCAGCACCGTGTTCTGACGCAATGATGGGTGATGCGCAGTTGACGCTCCGCATGTTGATTAAGGAATGCTCTGACTTAATCACGGCCCCACGCAAAAGCGAGAAAGTGGGGGAAGAAATCAAGCGCGTAGAATCTGAATGGCTGTCTGAATGGCTGCCGCTGCTGACATGTGAAGATGCACCCTTGAGCCCTTACCGGGTGTTATGGGATCTCCAAAAAACAGTTGATGTCGCAAACACAATCATCACTCATGACGCGGGATCACCGCGAGATCAGCTTACGCCTTACTGGAAATCCATAACCCCGCTCAGCTACATTGGTTGGGGCAAGTCCACCCAGCTAGGTTACGGCCTTGGCTTAGCGATGGGCGCAAAACTCGCATGTCCAGACAAGCTTTGCATCAATGTCTGGGGCGATGCGGCAATTGGGTTCACCGGAACAGATCTCGAGACTGCCGTCCGAGAGAAATTGCCCATCCTATCTATTCTCCTCAACAACTCTGCCATGGCGGTTGAGCTGCCGATAATGCCGATCGCGACCGACAGGTTCCGCGCTACTGATATCTCGGGAGATTACGCGGCTTTTGCCGCAGCATTGGGATGTCACAGCGAAAAGGTGACCAAACCTGAAGACATCGTGCCGGCGATCCAGCGCGCGATTGCAGCGATCGAAAAAGGGCAACCAGCACTGATTGAATTCATAACCGCCCAGGAAACACGGGCTTCGCGCCTCTAGGACATCCGCAAAACAAGAGCCCGCTCAATCACATCGGCTTGAGCGGGCTCTTTGAATTTGTCGATCAGGCCGCCTCATCAACCTTGAATGCTTGCAGGAAGGCCATGACCGTGGGGGAAAGAACACTACGGCGGCGCTTGTAGATAAAGTACCGGCGGTGGAGGGCCAGTTCCGGAACATTCAGAGCGCAGATCTGACCTGCGTCCTCCTCGTCTGCGTAAAGAGATCGCGGAAGCCAGCCAAGCAACAGGCTGCGCCTTACAAAAGCAGCCACAGCGCTGGGCGAAACCGTTTCAACGACAGCGCGAGGCATCCGATGCCCAGACTTCTGGACCATTTCTGTCAGCAATTTTCGCGGAGTGGCGTCTGGGCGCGGCAGAACCCAATCTGCCTGCAACACTTCTTCGACGGTAAAATCATTGCGATTGGCGAACGGATGCGCAGTTGAGCATACCACACTGCAGCAATCGGTGTATCCGGTGTCACGCTCCTTGGCCACTTCGTCATCCGCCAGGTTATCGTGTGCAATCGCTATGTCGATGGAGCCATTTGCCAGCGCCGCAGCCAGTTCGCCACCGGTGCCCTCAAGGACATAAACCTTCAAATCCACCCCATCATCCAGCAGCGCCTTAACTGCGACCGGCAAGATATGCCGTGCCACCCCGGCAATCGCCCCCACACGGACAATGCCACGTCCTGCACCTCGAAGCAGCAACATGGTTTCATCGACACGCGCCATTTCCTGCATAATCGACTGGGCGATCGGTAACAGAGCCTCCCCGGCGTCCGTCAGGCGCATTCCCAAGGGATGTCGTTCGAACAATGTCATGCCGCAGTGGCGTTCGATTTCGTGAATTGCGCGGCTGAGCGCAGGCTGGGTCAGTCGTAAAGCCTGAGATGCGCGACCCAGTGACCCAAGTTCTGCCACTACAAGAAACGCCCGAAGCTGACGGTTACTAAAATCCATATGCAGCCTCTCACAAAACCGAAGGTGCAATGCCATCAATCTGCGCAGCAATCCGCGGGGACGCTGCTAAACCGCCCCCGCGTGCAACAGCGTTACTGATCTGTCGGCGCCACATTCCGGCTGCGGATGAGCCACTTCCCATTCACCCTGACCACATCGTCAATGCCGGTACCCGCAGCAGCCATGCGCGGAGGGTTGGCTCGGTCAGAACCGCCAAAAACCGTCTGCCAGTAGTACCGAACCCGGGCGTGATCCGCTGACACAAACTCGATATTCTGGTTGGTCATAAAGTGCCGCATATCGCCAACAAGCGTACCCTCTGCCCTACGCTTGCTTTGGTCAGCATGCATGTCAGCGATGAACTTGTGCAGGGCTTCCCGGCCTTTGATGCTGTTGAAAGATCCGTCTTCGGTAAAGACGCTCGCATAACGGTCAGCATTTGTAGTGTCAGCGGCGCGGACGTATTCCCACATGAGCTGCTCGATGGCCGCACGATCCGCTAATTGCGCGACCGAATTTCCGGCAGATGCGGCCTGAGGCGGGGCGGCTGGTAGAGTTGCTGGATCCCAATGTTCATCAGCCTTGCCATCTACAAAACGCCAAGTGTCAAACCATGTCGTTGTATAAGTTTCTCCCGGTTTCCCCGGCACGGGAAGTTCGCGAACGAACAGCACCGTGACGAAATCCCCCTCTGCCTGCACCGCGACAATAGGACGTTGAGTGCGGTCCAGGACGGGTGTCGGCTTAACCTTTGCAACTTGAGTAAAGTAATGAATAACCGCGTCTAAACCTGAAGCTGCCAGCGGATTGTGCTGGATATAACGATCAGTGAGGAATTCACTGGCGCGATCCCATTGATTGGCTTCTAGCAACACCTTGATGATGTTCAGAGCCGCTTGCTTATTGCGATGCAGCTGCGGGTCCGGACTATTAAACAAACTTTCCGGATCTGCGTGGACGACCACTGGATCACTGAGAGGTTGTGCCGCTGCAGGCGTTAGCGTGGCGAACGCCATGAGCGTGGCAATCGCAACCGAGACCAAAATCCTCATTCTACCTTCTCCCAATTCGCGCCCATTATCGTGCGTCGAGTTTCATAGCAGGCGGAAATCCCGTTGCCTCACGTCTCCTTACCCGCCCCTCAAACAGTTTACAAAATTAACAATCCAAATTTTTTGCTATCAGTCAGTCTAATATTCAGAGGATCAGTGCGCGCTTGATAGGCGCCCAGCATACCATGGACATAGGTTAAAATCCGGCAGCTTTGCTCCATACCGACGTCATTCGCTGGCTTCCACCCGAAGCATAGCAAGCAAGATGGATCAGCCGTCATTCAAACCGTGCTGGTAATGAACAAAGCCCGACCGCTCTCCGATACGATCATATAGCAGCATCGCTGTCGCGTTGGTCTGATGGGTATGCCAGTAAACGCGCGAGCATCCAGCTTGGCTTGCCAATGCGTAGAGTGAATTGATCAGCTTGCGGCCTACGCCCTGCCCTCTGACGGAAGGATCGACAAAGAGATCCTCCAAATACAAATAGTCTCCACTGGTCCAGGTCGAACGATGCTGGACATGATTGGCGAAGCCGACTGCTCTATCGCCATCCCGCGCCAGGATGCAGCCCATCGGCTCATTGCGATTGAGCAGACGCTGCCAAGTGATCTCGGTGACGGCGTCGGAAATATCGGCTTTGTAAAACCGGAGATACTGGGCCCATAGGCCAAGCCATTCCACGTGGTCGGCCTGCGTCACCGGGCTGAGTGTAATATCGTTCACAACTTCCATGTCTGTCTCCCATGAGCATTCTTGCTCGGGAGGCGAATTAAACTCGAACCGGCCCGCCGGAGAGGGCCAGTTATCGGTTTTGAACTAGGCCGGTTTATTTGGGCATGCCGCGACAAGAAGGTGGACAGCCTTGCGCATCTCTTTCTCGTTAAGACTGGCAAATCCCACCCTCATCGCCTCTGCCGCACGCGCGGGATCTAACGCAAAACGGGAGCCTGGCGAGACGCTGAGCCCACGCTGGAGCGCATAATCACTCCATTGCTGTGCGCTCAATCCGTTCATTTTTAGCCAGATCGCGAGGCCTCCCGCAGGAATATCAAAATCGACTTTTTCGGACAGATGCTCTTCCAACAACGCCACTAAAAGATCGCGTCTGGCCTGGTAAATCCGGCGCGCTTTTCGCGCGTGCCGGCGAACATCACCTTGCGCGATTAGACATGCGAATGCCTGTTCAAGCGGGAGATCGCCTTGTCGGTCGATCGCTTCGCGCACTGTCGCCATACGACCCAGCATTGCTGGAGAGGCAACCACATATCCCAACCGCAAGGCCGGTGCCATCAGCTTAGACAGAGACCCCAGATAGACGATCGGTTGATCGGCAGAAGCCCGCGCCGCCATGGGCAAGATCGGGCGTCCGTCGAAACGGTATTCGTTGTCGTAATCATCCTCAATCACCGTCAGGCCATAACGGCGCGCGATTTCGAGAAGGCGCAGGCGGCGCCCTGCCCCCAGTGTTACGGTCGTGGGGTATTGATGATGCGGCGTAACATATACCGCCGTTAACCGCGGCGTTTCCGCCGCAATCCGCTCCAACTGATCAACATCGATGCCGCCCTTGTCTACGGGCACGCCAACAACACTTGCCCCTGCTGCGCGAAAAGCCGCCCAGGCCATAGGATAGCCGGGCTCCTCCACCGCGATGACGTCTCCCGATACGAACAGAGCCGCGGCAGACAGAAACAATCCCATTTGGCTGCCGCGCGTCACCATCACGTGGGTGGCAGGCACAGCCAGACCTCTCTCATGGGCAAGATATTCAGACAGCACCGATCTTAGGCGAGGTGCGCCATAGGCATCGCCATGTGCCATGTCCGCCAGCGTGGCAGATGAGGAGAGCGCATGCCGGAACGCTCGCGCCAATTCTGCGTGCGGCATCAATCGCGCATCCGGCGCCCCGTCAGTCATGTGAAGGATGGGCGGTGTCGCCGAAAGCGTAGTGGGCTTATCTTTTGCCGGGCGTCTCGGAGCAGTCGTGGCTGCCTCCGGCAAGTCGGTCGCGACGAATGTGCCGCTTGAAGGGCGCGCCTCCAGCCACCCCTGCATGATCAGTTCATGATAGGCTGCGTCTACGGTGTTGCGGTTGAGACTGAGGCCACGTGCCAGAGCGCGCGTGCCCGGCAAAGGATCGCCCGGTTTCAATCGGCCCCTCTCAATCTCTGTGATGATTGACTCCGCCAGGTCTAGAAAGATCGGCCCTAGGGATGTTGCCGGCAATTCGATCTGCAGGCTTCCGCGTGTCTTCAACCGGCCCACTCACATTAGCAAAACTGGCCCATCCGAAATGGGCCAGAATGACTTAGCGCGCCCGCCAACCCATCGCAACATGGACCGGTGGACGGTGATTACGCCGTTAGGCTGCCACGAAAATTATCACTCTAAAGGTGTATAGAGATGACCATTGACCCTGAACTTCACGCTGCCATGTCGAGTGAGGCACGCCGCCAGCATAAGCATATCGAGCTCATTGCATCGGAGAATCTTGTCAGCCAGGCCGTTCGCGCAGCGCAGGGTTCGATCCTGACCAACAAATACGCAGAGGGTTATCCCGGCCGTCGTTATTACGGCGGCTGCCATGCTGTCGATCAGGTGGAACGACTGGCAATCGACCGGGTCTGTCGCCTCTTTGGCGCGCGGTTTGCAAACGTACAGCCGCATTCCGGGGTGAATGCAAACATCGCAGTCTTTTATGCTTTGCTGCAGCCAGGCGACAGCATCATGGGCCTGGATCTGGCATGCGGCGGGCACCTGACCCACGGTTCACCGGTCAGCATGTCAGGGCGGTGGTTCAAGCCGGTTCCCTATCTGGTGCGGCGCGATGACGAGCGTATCGACTATGAGGATATGGCCCTTCGCGCCCGGGAAACGCGGCCAAAACTAATCTTCGCAGGCGGATCCGCCTATCCGCGCGAGATCGATTTCGCCCGGATGCGGGCCATTGCAGACGAAGTCGGGGCATGGCTGGTTGCCGATGTCGCTCATTATGCCGGGCTGATCGCAACCGGTCTTTATCCCAACCCGCTGCCGCACGCCCATGTTGTGACGTCGACCACGCACAAAACATTGCGCGGTCCGCGTGGCGGTTTGATCCTGACCGACGACGAGGCTTTGGCGAAGAAAATCGACAAGGCAATCTTCCCCGGAACCCAGGGTGGCCCCTTGATGCATGTGGTCGCAGCCAAGGCGGTCGCATTCCACGAAGCACTTCAGCCGGAATTCCGTGCCTATAGCCAAGCCGTAATAACGAACGCGAAGGCGCTAGCCGAGGTGCTGGTAGACGGCGGCCTGCGTGTAGTGACCGGCGGGACCGACTGCCATCTGGTGCTCGTTGATCTTCAACCGTTCGGGGTTACCGGCAAGGATGCGGCAGAAGCGCTGGAGGCGTTTGGCATCACCGCGAACAAGAATGCAGTGCCGTTTGATCCACTGCCCCCCACGATAACCTCTGGTCTGCGACTGGGATCGCCCGCGGCAACCTCGCGCGGGTTTGACGAAGCAGCATTCCGAGAAACTGGCGCACTGATCCTCGACATTCTCGATGGCGTTCGCGGCGGACAGATGGATCGTGCCGAAATTCAGTGTCGGGTCAATGCGCTCGTTTCTTGCTTCCCGATCGCGGAGCCTACCCTTGTTTGAGGTCTGCCCAACAAGCCGCGAGGCATCCCGCGCGTCGATGACGGTGGCGTAAGGATCATCCAGTATTCAACGAGAAAGAGGTCGTTGCCCTCGCAATCGCATTCGGACTGATGAACAGTTGCAATGGATTGGCCATTGACTTCCGCCGCCCTGTTGCGGTTGCCCCGCCCGCATCTATCTGAACCACAAAGCATCAAGCAGGAGCACGTGTTTGAGTGATTTTCTCCCATCGCCGCCGGTGATGTCGCAAGATGCGATTGTCCGGACGCTGCGCGATACCGGCTTCTGCAGGCTGGAAGCTCAGGCGATGTTGGGCATGCTGGGCGAAGCGGCCGTCGCTGAATGGGGGAGTTTCGGGGCATTGTGGAGCGATCTTGGCCAGGATCGCTATATGGCCGATGGCGGACGCTATCGCAGGCGGCGCTATGCCGCCTTCGCCTATTCTGATGGGCAGCTGACTCGTAAGCCGCGCCAGCCACATTTCCAGAGCCGCGATTACAATCAGCTCAACGGAGACGTGCAGCGCTGGTTCGCCCCGGTATTGGCCGAGACCGAAGAACATCCGATCACTCGCGCGCTGCTTGCGCTCTGTTTCTCAACCTTCTCGGCAGCGGACACCGCGAGACCCCATCAAGAGTGGGGCGTCGAATTCCATCAGTTCCGGATCGAGACCACGCCTGATCACATCGGCAGACCAACGCCGGAGGGGCTTCACAGGGACGGTGTCGACTGGGTTTTTGTCATGCTGCTGAAACGGCAAAATGTACGCGACGGGCTAACCGTGATTGGAGCACCGGACGGGACTCAACTGGGCAGCTTCTTACTGCGCGATCCCGGCGATAGCGTATTGCTCGACGATCATCGCATCTTGCACGGAGTCACGGAGATACACGCTATCGATCCAACGCTTCCCGCCTATCGCGACGTACTGGTGATTACCTTCGCCCATGGGTAACCTAACTTGGTCTCCCGGCTAGCCTCCGCGTGGCATCACCCCAGATGTTGATGGTGCGCCTATTGGGATAACCGCACCATCGCCACACTGGGCCCGCAAGGCTTTAACGCCCGCATCAGCCTCGTTCGCGCTGCGTGGCCCTGCCCATATGATCGGCTCCCCGATCCTCACGGAATGATTTGGGCCGCCGTCCCGCAGAACGATGTAATTCTCTTCGTCCAATCCGAGCTCGGCGTCGCGATCGAACAGCACCAGGGGCTCTTGTCCTTCCTGATGATCCGCAACCCGGAAGCAGCCATCGCGCAGGATTATCCGCCCCCTCAACGCCGCTTGATTGACGGCTCCGGGAAGGCGGTCAGATCGAGCAAAAATGCGGATGAGCGGCGACAATCTAGGATCAACAGATTGCGGATTGGGCGGCGGGGCAAAATTGAGTTTTACCCGCTCCGGAATGGCCCACCCCTGCTCGCCAGCGACCTTTTTAAACGTTGGCTCATCGACGGTCATGTCGAACACGACCACACCATCAAACTCTTGAACGGATCCTCCGCCAACCAGGCGATGTTCGCTCAGACGCGGAAACCACTCATCGAGGATGGGCTGCAATTCTTCCGGCGGCAGCCCCCCTTGCCGCGCGACAAAACGTTTGTCGGTGGAATACCGAGCGAGGGTTTCTTCGGCATTGCGGCGGAACTGAAAGGCAAAGCGTGGCACCGGGTCGCGAACGATATGCCGGCCGATATAGTTTCCTGCCTCTGCAGACATAAGGCGCTGATGCAGCAGCTCGGCTGCCTGGCTCGCTGCCGCATCCGGATTGCGCAACGCTTGGTCGTCTGCGGGATTTGCAGGCTGTGGGACCCCGTCCCCTGCAGACTGGGATGCAGGGGCTGATAGCAAAGTCGCCAAGCCAACCGATGTCAAAGTCACATTTTGCGGAAGATGCCCTGCAAGTTCGGACTGGGCGTTCGTGCATGATCCAAGCAGACATGCGCCTATCAAGAGCAAACTGTTCCGCTTCATTATCTCACCCGCCGACCTTTTGTCATTGGCAAAGGCTAGGTGCCCTCGGATTAGCGGCGAATGAATTGGCCTGTACGGCGGCAGGGATCCCGGAGTGCCCTATCGACATGTAGGATTTCTTAGAACAATGAGGGAACAGTTGGGGGCGTGGAGCAGTGGGGTGCGGAAGACAGTCTTGGCAGGGCCTAGTTGTGAAAGAGGCTGCGATGAATGCAACCTTCATTGCGCAGGCTTACTTATGCTGCTGATTGATCTTCGGCGCCGCCATGAAGTTCTGCTGCACGATTCTGGATTGAAACGTCGGTTTTCCCGTGAAGCTCTTCGATTGATCGAAGAGCATATGGAAACTGCGCAGCTAGCTTTTGAGCGCGCTCGTTCACGTAAGGATCCACACCAATCGAATCCAATAAGATCGCAAATGTCGACGTCAGTACGGTTGCATTAGGCCATGATAACTCAGGTGTTGCTCCCGTCACGTATTCGAGCGGGTTTTTACCCATGGTGAGCGCAATGCCAACGAAGACGTCAGCGGTCATCCGTTTATCCTGGCCGGCAGAGAAATTCCGGTAAAAATCTGGGTTTTTACCGCTGGTTACGGAGAGTGAAAACTTTCGAGCTGAGCTACGTTCCACTTCCGCCGCCATGTCAGCCTTCAGCTTTTCGAAATCGATGGCGGGTGATTCAATCATTGCACATCTTATCGCCTTGCGGGCGCCTACCCGCAATATCGTGTATATACACGCATTTTAACTTGACATGCGTGTAATTACCCGCAATTGGGCAGCATGGCACATGCATCTCTCTTGGCCGACATTGAGGCATTTATCTCTCGGGAAAAAATGGCTGAAAGCACTTTCGGCAGGGAAGCGCTGGGGGACTGGCGGCTGATCTCTGAACTCCGCGGAGACAAGCGAAACAAACCACGACGGATCTGGCCTGAAACGGAAGAAAAGATCCGATCCTTCATGAGGGGGCGCGGAAAAGCGAAACTACCGCAAGTCGATAACCTTTCCCCTTCCCTTTCCCTTGCTTGCGTCAACCGGGCGTTACCTAACCCAAGTCTCGGCGTCCCCTGCGATCGCAGCGGCAAAACGCAATGCAAGGTCGTTGCGTGATGCCTGGCGTCAGCACTCCCCCCACTCCCAAGCTTGAAAGCTGGCACGTCCAGCCTGGCACCAATGGCAATCCGGCAGGGCACTATGTCTGCGATGACCGGGGCCATGCGCTGGCGTGGTTCGAACATGAGCGCGATGCCGCACTCGCTGCTGCAGCTCCCATAATGCTTGAGGTGTTGATCGGCGCGCATGGTGTGCTGAATGGTGAGCGTCACCCG
>PJTS01000159.1_pt1 | contig 61892 bp, 52 predicted proteins | sample 1512251 | NCBI WGS metagenome assembly PJTS01 (sample SAMN08177686, study PRJNA422409) | Soil metagenome, whole genome shotgun sequencing project. | isolation source: Soil (2) enriched on wood chips: alkali lignin treatment | place: USA: Madison | collected 2015-01-15 | reverse complement strand
TTGGCTAATAAGTTATAGATAGGAAAGAATAACGTTAGTACCTCACTTCTAAAATCAATAGCCTCGCCAAAGTCAGGAGGGGTAAAAGACTTAGAATTTAAACTCGTCGATTGTCGGATCATTAAATAACAGCTTTGCACAATTTTCATGATTCTGGGTCGTGCCCTGTACATACCAGATGACGGTATATTTCCCACCACGTCGGATCTGTTTGCCACGTTTTGCTTTTAGGGAATGTTGCCTAAAGATCCCTTCATATTTGGTCAGAACAGCCTCATCATATGGAAGTGTAATTTCATAGGTATAGCGCATACTGATCCGGTCGATAATGTTCTGAATGTATTTAAAGACAATAAGCATTAGGAACACGGCAATGGAGCCAATTGTTGCTTCTTTGTAGTAACCCGCACCAATGGTCATGCCCAGTGATGCACAGATCCAGATCGTGACCGCTGTGGTAAGACCCGATACACGGTTTTCCTCTTTAAAGATGACACCTGCGCCTACAAAACCTATTCCCGTAATTATATTGGCAGCGATACGGTCGGGACTTCCCGGTCCACCCAGACTCAAGGAGAGCATCGTAAACATACAGGATCCCAAGGTAACCAATATCATGGTCCGCAACCCCGCTGATTTCAGTTGGTACTCCCGTTCAAGCCCAATAATGCCACCCACAATAATGGAAAATAGGATGGGATGGATGTCGTCAATAAAATTCATATTCTCGCTTTTACCTACCGTAAAAGTAGCGTGTTTCGGCTTTATTTACAAAGCGCTTTTGTCTGTCCGCTAAAATTATTTTTACTTGTGGATTGAAAATAAAGTATTGACGGCAATAGGGGGCTCGATCATGGGATGAATGACAGTAAAGCTGCGGGTTCAGTAAAGAAAATATATAATTTTTGAAAATAGTTCAGGACAATTTTTGATTTTATATGTTATGTACTAAGTGTTAATGAATAACCTTTACGATAAAAGTTTAAACCAAAATTATGAAACAAATTATTATCCTGATTTCAATTGCCCTGCTGGGCTTGTTGAGCTGCAAGGAATCCGACAAACTCGTTGCAAATGATGTACTTAAAGCAAAGGCGTTCGCCAATGGCACAGCATCGGGCACAACCTACTATGTCGACCCATCCGGGAGCGATGACAGTGTCGGCACAAGTGCCGGATCCGCATGGAAGACCCTCGCGAAAATTAATGCCTCAGTGTTCAGTCCGGGGGACAGGATCCTTTTCAGGAGTGGCGGCGTATGGAATGACACCCTGCATATCAAAAGTTCTGGAGCCAGCGGTGCTGCGATTGTGCTTGACAAATATGATGGTGAGGTGCGACCGGTCATCCACGGTGGTGGGAAAAGAAATGGTTCCAATACCCTATTTTTAAATAAGGTATCTTATATTGAAGTGAATAACCTGGAACTGACCAATACCGTGCCCAGTGGAACCAGTTATGCGGCAACAGGAATCCGGGTCAATGGTGGTACCGATATTGCTATCAAGAATTGTTATATCCACGATGTCAATGCCGCATTTGATGGCAAGCCAAATTTTGTGAAAGCGACCGGTGGTATTATTATTGATGGCACGGTGAGTAATGTTTTAGTACAAAGCTGCCATATAGCCAACTCTTCTGTCACGGGTATACGCACCACCGGCACAGCGACAAATGTACTTTTTGACGATAATCTGCTGGAATATATCTACGGCGATGGCATTATTATGGCCGGGGCGACAGGCGGCTGTAAGATTACCCATAATACGGTCTATAAAGCCTGTATGAATACAACCAATTATAATTATGCTGGTATCTGGACCGTAAAGAGCAAAAACACAGTCGTTGCGTATAATGAGGTATATGGATTGACCGGTGGTGGAGCCAATGACGGTATGGCCTTTGATGCCGATGGCTACGATGCCAATTCCCCGACCAATGGCGATATTTTTGAATACAACTATTCCCATGACAACAACGGCGGCTTTATGCTGTTTATGTACAATTCGCAGAATATTACTGTACGCTATAATGTCAGTGTCAATGATATCGGGACGACCGGTAAGAAAAAACTATTTCTTTTCAACGGTAGCACAAACCGCAATCACCAGATTTATAACAATGTATTCTACATTAAGAATCCGGGAGGTACCATCTTCCATAGTGCGCCATACGGAACCTATTCAAATAATATTTTTTATGTGGCACCTTCGGCCACGGGTTTGGTTTTGGCCCGCAATGATGCTGGCACCTCTATTCCCTTAACAACCCAGACAAGGTTTAATAACAATAACCTTTACCCCGGCAATGTCTTTACGGCATTCAACTGGGGAACCGCACCATTGAGCAATAATTTTTATACAGATCCTGCTTTCTTAAATCCGGCTACCGGAACGGGTTTTGATGTTGCGAAGGGCTATGATGTTGATCCCAATTCCCCAGTGCGCAATGCGGGGATATTGATTGCGGGCAATGGCGGAAAAGATTTTGTCGGCAATGTTTTACCAGCAGGCAATCCAGATGTCGGTGCTTTTCAACACACAGTAATTTCACAGGCCGGCAGTAGTCTTGCCGATGCCTATGTGCGCAATGGTACCTATGCTGGTACCAATTATGGTACATTGCCGGATCTGATCGTAAAATCTGATGCGGTATCTTATGCGCGCAAATCGTATGTCAAATTTGATATCGCCGCAGTTACGAGGCCAAAAGTAAGTTCGGCGGTTTTAAAAATGTATGTCAGTGGCGTCAATACAGCACCGCAGCGTACAATTAATATCTATACGACAAGTACCAGCTCCTGGCTGGAAAATACCATTAACTGGAATAATGCACCGATGGACACCGTATCGGCCGGGAAGATCGTTGTTTCGGGCGTGGGTCTTCAAAGCATTGATGTTACCAATGCCATCAACAGACAGCTGACGGGTACAGATCGTAAAGTATCGTTTCTATTTCTGAACACCGGAGCTGTTTCGTCAACCAATGATATGGCATTTAGTAGCAAGGAAGCTGCGGCAAACAGACCAGTACTGGAACTGCAATATTAGTATATTTTAAAGAAATTTCATTTTCTTCGGGACAATAAGACGTTTCGACCGTCATATTATAGAGGCGTGTTTGCGAAGGGAACGGAAGGGAAAAACCTGTTTAATAGTAATCGCCAGCGTATCATATCCTTTAGGGTATGAAATAGAAGAGTAAATGGAATAAATTAGCATTGAGAAGGATGTCAACTTATAATTGACATCCTTTTTTTTGTTTCGGTCCGACGAAAACAATATGGCTAAATATTTGTAAAATTCTTGGGACAAATCACTAAACCAACCATCTCTACTAATTTAAGAGGGCGTTAAGATTAATGATAGCCAACTCGCATTGCGGAGGGGGAGCATTAATGATGAGGAACTCAAATTTTTTATAAATCTAAAAGATATGACAATGAGAAAAATCTATGTTACAAGGAGGCAATCCCATGCCTTCAATTTTTGGTATCAGTCCATAGCGAAAGACCCTCCGTCTATGTACTACCTTCATCTAAGGGCAGTATTTGCTTAAGATCTTGTACAAATTAAAACACATTTATAAAACAAAAATTATGATCAAAACTATTCGAAAAATAGTGGGATGCATGTTATTGCTTTTCTCGCTATGCTTCCAAGCCTTTGCGCAGACGCATACGGTTTCAGGAGCGGTTTCAAATGAGCAGGGAGCACCCATTCCTGGTGCATCAGTCAGCATTAAAAATAGTGCTAACCCTGCAGGGACAAAAACGGATGAAAAGGGCACATTTACGTTGAAGACAGCCCCCACAGATACATTATTGGTATCTTTTGTTGGATACGACATGGCAACCGTAGCTATTGCAGGGAAAAGCAACATACGTATTGTATTGAAACAATCCAATAATGTGATCGAAGATGTTGTTGTGATTGGCTACGGAAGTAGACGGAAAACCGATTTGACGGGTGCGGTAGGTAGTGTGAAGGGCGATGTTTTGCAGGAACGGCCTTCATCTTCCCTTAACCAGGCATTATCAGGCCGTATTTCCGGGGTCAATGTATCCTCCAATTCAGGACGACCCGGTGGGCGGGCCAATATCCGGATTCGTGGTATCAGCTCCATCAGTGTCTCCAATAACCCACTGTATGTGGTAGATGGGGTGATCTTAAATACAACAGGAATGGCGAATGGTAGTTCACCGATTGATTACATCAATCCAAACGAAATTGAGTCCATTGATGTACTGAAAGATGCTTCTTCAACGGCTATCTATGGTGCTAGGGGAGCCAATGGTGTCATTCTTGTGACCACCAAACGGGGAACGGCTGGCGGCGGTAAGGTGAACTACGAACCTTATTTCAGTGTTGGTGTTGCACCAAAGAAGCTTCCAGTGCTTAATTCAGCGGAATTTTTACGTGTTGAAGAGGAAATTTATAAAAATGCGCAGAAGTACGATCCCGTAGGCTGGGCCAATGGGGACAAATATACCGATCCGCGGACCAAAAGAACCGATCCGCGCTTATTTGACAAAAATGGTAATCCCTTGTACGATACCGACTGGCAGGATGTGATGTTTAAAAAAGCATTTACTCAAAATCATCAATTAGGCTTTACTAACGGCAATGAACAGGGCAACTACGGGATTTTTCTGAATTATCGCAATGAAAATGGAATTATTTATGGTTCGTCCCAAAAACGGTATTCGGGTCGTTTTACAGCCGAGTCCAATATCAAAAGCTGGCTAAAGGTAGGTGGAAATCTAAGTTATACAGACCAGACCGAAAAACAAGTGGATGAGTTAAACGGTGGCGGTATTGTAACCATGCGGCAGGTATTGGAAGCGATTCCGATTATTCCGGTTCGTTATCCCGATGGCACCTGGGCTGCGAATAAGGATTATCCGGGCATGGAAGGCGGCGATAATCCGGTTCGGGTAGCAGATGATAGACTTTATTACCTACGCACCCAAACGATGCTGGGCAATGTGTTTGCGACATTTAAATTGGCTGAGGGATTGGAGCTACGCTCGGTGCTTGGAACCAATATTATTAACCAGCGCACGGATTATTTTGCGGCCAAGGGGATGAAATATATCTCCGATAATGGCAATGCCTCAGTGACCAATGATCGGTATAACTCCTGGCAGTTTGAAAACTACCTGACCTATAATAAGACTTTCGCCGACATACATGCGATCAACGTCATGGCTGGTCTTTCCTGGCAGCATGTTGATTATTTTGGGAGTGTTGCCAATTCGGAAGGTTATGTCGATGATTTTTTCAAATACAACAACCTCGGTGCTGCAGCAACAGCCTTACAACCTGGTTCTTCGGCCAATGCTTATGGTCTGAATTCCTATTTTGCACGTATTAATTATACCCTTAAAGATCGATATCTATTGACCCTGACTGGGCGTACAGATGGTTCGTCCAAATTCGGTAAAAATAATCGCTATGCCTTTTTCCCTTCGGCAGCATTGGCATGGAAAGTCAATGAAGAGGAGTTTTTGAAAGATCATGCTTTCATATCCAATCTAAAAGTAAGGACCAGCATCGGCTATACCGGCAATTCTGAAATCCCGGCTTATCGCGCCGAGCCGGGAATGAATAACTATGGTGTTATTTTTAGTGGTGCTCGAGTGAATGGTGTAGGCGTTGGCACCATTGCTAATCCTGACCTCAAATGGGAAAAAACTCAGCAGATTGATTTTGGATTGGAACTTGGGTTATTTCAAAACCGGATTGCTGTAGAATTAGATCTTTATCGCCGGAAAGTAGATAATATGCTGCTCAATGCAACAATACCCTATACTTCCGGTTACCGCAGTGTCTTCACCAACATAGGGAGTATGGAAAATAAAGGAATAGAATTCTCTTTGAATACAGTCAATGTGAAGAACGAAAATTTTACATGGAGTACCAATTTTAATATTTCGGTCAACAAAAACAAAGTGCTGGCTTTGGCGGGAGGAAGTGATCTCTATGCCGGTAATACGGTGATTCGTGTTGGCGAACCAATCGGCGCATTCTTTGGCCGTATTGCTGAAGGGACCTATGGAACAGGGGAAGCTGAATTGGCCAAAAAATATGGTCGATTGCCGGGAGATATTAAATATCGCGATCTCAATGGCGATGATGTCATCAATGATAATGACCGCACGATTATCGGTTACGGTACACCAAAAGGTTATGGTAGTTTTATCAATACATTCACCTATAAAGACTGGTCTCTTTCAGTAGATCTACAATATATGTACGGTAATGATATATTGGACCGGAGTCTTCATTCTTTAGAGGACAGACAGGGCATGGCGAATAGTTATAAAACCGTGTTAAATGCCTGGACTGAAACCAATCAAAATACAGCAATTGCACAGGTAAGACCAAACAATGCCTATTATGACACATTCAATGACAGTCACAAGATTACTGACGCATCATTTATACGTGGACGCAATTTGCTTTTATCTTATAATTTTCCCAAAGATCTTGTTAACCGATGGAAACTTGAACGTGTTCGTTTTTATGGCTCAGTACAGAATTTCTTTGTTGCGACCAAGTACAAAGGCTATGATCCCGAGGTGTCCAATTCGAGTTCTCCTTTGGAGCAAGGATTTGCTTTGTATGACTATCCTAGACCACGGACATTTATGCTGGGCTTGAATGTGACTTTTTAGGGGGAGTGAATTACATGAATAAACGTTAAGAAAATTAAAATTTAGACAGATGAAACCAATATATATAAAATACCTGTATTTGGTCGTCGGAGCGATGACCTGCTTTTCTTTATTTTCAGGTTGTAACAAATTTTTGGATGAATCCAACCCTTCCAATTATACGATTGACACCTATTATACCAAACCGGAACATGCCCAAGCCGCAGTAGATGCGACCTATCCCTCACTTCGTGAAATTACTGGAAGTGGGTTTGGTGGTGGTGCCTGGACCATGACGGAGTTTGCGACGGGATTAGCCAATACCGATCTTGGACAGGCCGTAGATAGCTATTATGTGAAGGATCTTCGTAATACCTCCGAAAATGGCTATGGAACCAATTATTGGGGCAACTATTATACAGGCATAGCAAATGCCAATTTCGCAATTGCCAAGATCCCGGGGATCACCATGGATGCGGTGACAAAGAAACGTCTTTTGGGTGAAGCGCGTTTTATGCGTGCTTGGTATTACTTTACATTGGTTCGATTATTTGGAAATATTCCATTGTTAACCGAGCCGGTACTTTCCACCACAGATCCCAATTTTAAACCAAAACAAGCCAAGACGGAGGAAGTGTATACCCAAATTGTCGAAGATTTAAAGCAAGCCGAAGCTGCTGGGCTTTCGTGGACTAGTCCCGAAGGTCGGGCCAGTTTGGGAGCCGCAAAGTCGTTGTTGGCCAATGTCTATTTGACGATGGCGGGCTTTCCACTGCAAAAAGGAAAAGAGTACTATACGCTTGCAGCCCAGAAAGCTGCCGAGGTGATCGATTCCAAGCAATTTAAACTGTTTGCCAGCTACGAAGATTTGCACACGCCAGCAAAGAAAAATACGGAGGAGCATATCTTTATGATCCAATTCAAGACAGGTGTAATTCCGGGCAATTGGCAGGAACTGATTATTCCCTATAACAAGGGGATTTCGGCCTATTCTGCTGAGACTGGAGGGATATACGCCAACCCTGATTTTGTAAAGACCTTCGAAGCCAATGATCTACGTACAAAAGAAAAGCAGTTCTTTTTTACCAAATTTACAGATGAGAAAGACCGGACGAAAACTGTCGATTTAGGTGGTTATTTTATCTATAAGCTTTTCGATGTGGCAGCACAGACCACCGGTGCCAATAGCGATCTTAACTATGGATTGATCCGATATGCCGACGTCCTACTTACCTATGCCGAAGCCATCAATGAAGTTGGAGGACCAAGTGAAAAAGCCTATGAGGCAGTCAATACAATTCGGAAGCGTGCTACGCTGACTCCGCTCAGCGGACTGTCTGCAAATGATTTTAGGGAAGCAGTTTGGCGCGAACGCTGGTATGAACTCTGCTATGAGAATAAAACTTGGTTTGATATGGTAAGATTGCGTAAAGCCTTTAATCTGAGCACAAAGAAGTTTGACGATTATGTTGGTCATAAATTCTCCTATGGTCCGGTGTTACGGGAACGAGAACTGTTGTTTCCGATTCCTTCCACTGATATCTTAAACAATACCAATCTGGTACAGAATCCAGGGTATTGATCAAAAAATTATGATTAAGGTTAGGTCAGGAGGCGGCCTTATAAGTAATTATGGGGCGGTTTTTTTTTGCTAAGATGGATGTTTCGGTACCTAGCATTTAATTCTGACGAACAGAATAGGTATAAGTACTATCGAGAGATGATCCAGACATTAAATCCGGCAAACACGAATTGGTCTAATGAATAGGAAACCAAGTAAACGATGTAAATAGTAAAGGTAAAATGGAGTGTAATTTTCTTTACACTCCATTTTTAGTATCTACAGTTTTTATCGAACGATTAAGGTCTATTGCTCACGACAGGTGACCCGCTTATCGGAGAATTACTTTCGATGATCATATAGGTAGAGAGGGCATAATAAGCACCACCAGTGTCAACACCGTTATCCCGCCATTTTTCGGTTAGATTATTTGGATTCCACTGATCTTCCTGGAGTACATAATTGAAGTTGAAAGAGCCACCAGCTTTTGGTGATGCCAATACATTTGTGCGCACAGGTACTTCTAGACCAGGACACCAGCCCGCTCTGTCAGGTGTCCAGTTCCCAGCTTGGTTTTTGACAACTTTGGGATTCACAGCACATCCAAGCCCATTCATATCATGTACAAAAGTTGGGCTGTCATCGATACTGATTCCATGTTTGCGAAACGCCCATTCAGCGAATCTTCGGCCACCTGGAGCGGCAGGATAGGCTTGGCCCCATCCCGAAATAATGCTTCTGAATGAAGTACGCTCAACATTTGAAGGCATGCCACTGATGTTAAAGCCCGTTTGTTTTCCGTTGTAGTTATTTGCTGTCACTGTACCTTTGCCAAAGTTAATTCCAGTCCAGGACCAGTCGTTGTATTGCATGATTGGAACGACAGCACTATATTTATAGGTTGGCGTTCCCCTCTGAAACTCGAAATCTATAGAGACTTCCCATGTACCGCTCCATACTTCCGCTCGTGTTTCTAAGGTAACATCTCCGATAAGTAGTGACCGAAAATCTGTTACATCGATGACCCAGCCACCGGGGATACTTGTATTATCTTTCCCGTAAGGCGTAATCCATCGTCCCAATTCATAACCGTAGGTCTTGTTGTCGTCACCATTGCTTTTCATCAATCGGACATTGGCATAGACATCCCAGGGAGGGCAGCCCCCCGACGGACAGGTCAAGTAAACATGCATGAGAATTTTTTTGACATCGGTACTCGAGCTTGGAAATTTAAATTTCTTTGCCACTACAGCAGCATTTGCTACAGGTTCTTTTGAAAATGTTTTAACGGTTGTGTCAGTCGCATTTACGATCGCTTTTTTTGCCAATTTTTCTCCTGCGAGATCCGTAGGTGCAAGTTCTCCAGTCGGTTTCTGACAGCCGGAAATACTCCAAAAAATTGCCATAACCATTGGAATGATAATAAGGAATTTTGTTTTCATGCTAATTAAGTTTATAAGTTCTATATATAGACAATCGAAATTGAAAATTGTCTTAAAAAAGACGAAATAAAATTTCTGTTCTTCAGATAGATCCGAAAACTTTAATTGTTTCGCTTTTGATGCTATCGAGCTGCTGCTGCAGTCTTTTAAAAGATCTATCTGATTAGGTGAGGGTAGATGCCTAGTTTCATGTTGGTCAGTGTATCAGTCAGTCTTCAAAAGACCAGATGATTTGTCTAGTTAAATTACTATTGTTCTTGACCTTAGTTGTAAAAAGGAAAATCAGGCTACCGAATAGCGGTACAAGGACAATCATTAAAAAAGATGGAAGCAGAAAAGGCCGGTACCGTTCGCGGTGTTTGAAAAGCATATATAGCGAATAGATTTTTAGCATAAATTCCAGAACAGCGAGCAACTGCCACAGCACAATATCGGCTACAAATAAAAAGGTGAAGGCCCTCATAAATAAAAAATTAAGTCTATATGCTATATGACGGCTGAGCGAGCGAATTGTCCCAAAGAAAATGAAAAAGTAGTTCTTAGGAGAGAGGAATCGGGTTATCCGCCACATTTTAAGGGGTGTATCCTTGAAACTTTTGGTTTGTTTGGTGTAAAATGCTTAACTTAAAGGGATTAAAAGCCATTAGTTATGAAATATCCACTCATAGTCTTTTTTATTTTTTTGAATTTTTCGTTTGCAGCGGCGCAAACATCTTCGAAAAAAACTGCAACCATTGATCCTGATCTTTGGATGAAGCAGGAACTCGCTAAGGCGAAGATCAAAACAGTACTAAAAAACTATGATAAAAATTTTTTTAGACCAGATACTGTGCGTATTATTGGTTATATTGAAGGTTATAGTTCTAAGCTTGGTTTTGCAAGTGGTATTATCTACAGTGGTAATCAATTGACCACGGAGCAGTATCCAGCGGCAATCCGTATTTATCCCGATGGCCGTTTTGAGACCAGTTATCTGGCTACTAATCCGGAAATGTCTTATGTGTATTTTAATGATGAGATTTATAAGTATTATATTGAACCCGGTCAAACCTTAGCCCTGATTTTTAAGACTTCCCAAGACAAAAAGATGGAATTAATCCGGTACGGTGGGCCACTTGCATTGGCCAACCAACAGCTAAAAGATTTTAAATGGGAGGACAACCAACAGAAATTTTATCGAAATTTCGATAAGCTATTAACGGAAAAGCCAATACAACAGATCAAAGACCAGATCGTAGCCACTTGGGATTCCGTACAAGGGGATGTAAATAGCCGTCTGACGAAATCAAAATATACAGCGAAAGTAAAACATCTGATCCAGAGTGAGGTGGCAATCAATTATGCTTCACAGCTTTTTAACTCCGAAATGTATAGAGGGTATTTTGCAAAGCAGGATACAGCCAATCCGAACCTTAAAGGAAAGATTCCAGCAGATTATTTTGATTTTATAAAACGCTTGGATCTGAATGATCCTTCACTTTTTGTTACTAGGCAATTTTCGACATTTATCAATCGTTTTGAGTACTCTCCGCTGTTTCGTCTAGATGGATTTAATAAGGTAATAATGAATCAGCGAAAAGGGGATATGTATCAGGCATTGGATTCATCTAATCGACAGGCCAATGCAGCGATAGCCGGAACATTGGTTACTGAAGTCGCAAAACTACGGACCTTGAAAAACAGATTGTCAGTTGCTGGGGATACCGCTCGGATGACGACGATTTCTAACAGTCTATTGGCGGTTCTGACCAATAGTGAACTAAAAAGGGAAGTGCTGGCTTTAAAGACCAGAATAAAGAAAACCATGGATGGTTATGCGTTGCCGCAGACTGCATCTGCTACCGTATTTAAAAAGCTGACGGATAAGTACCGTGGTAAAGTTGTTCTTGTAGACTTTTGGGCAGAATCCTGTGGCCCCTGCCGTGCTGGAATCGAAAGGATGAAAGAGGAACGATTAAAACTCAAGGATAATCCCAATCTTGTATTTGTTTTTGTGACGGACAGCAGTGGTACCCCAGATATGAATTTTTACAAGGATTATGTCGTTAAAAACCATATGTTCGAAAGTTATATTGTTTCGTCAGACGAATACCTGGCACTACGGGAGCTATTTAAATTCAATGGAATACCGCGGTATGTCCTGATGGATCCTGATGGCAAGATCCGGAATGACGATTTTCCGATGCATAACTGGCGTTTTGAACTGCCCAAGAACTACCCACAGTTATTTAATAATATGTTTATGCCGGGGAGTTAGCAGGAAGTTATTTAAATAATCCGCTCCCTACAAGGAGCGGATTTTTACACCGCCTTTGCGATCTATCCTACTTTAATTTATTGATGTGATAAACCTGGGTTACACCCGGATCAATCTCAGCACCTTTTTTTACACTGTTATTCTTGATATTATACTCGTAAATAAACCATTTTGATGCCGGAGTTTTTACGGCGGTATACAGGTTACCATTTTCGATCAGGTTGATTGTTGTCGTCGGATCTCCGCCTGTCATTTCAGCTAGGTTGGCAACGATTCTTTTATTAGCAACATCGATCACATAAGGTCTGATGTATGCTTTTCCATCACCCAACCAAGCAAGGTCACCACCTTTTACTGCGTAGTCTTTTAGGTCAAATAGATAGTTTTTATCAAATTGAGTCTGACCATTATTGACACGCATCAATGCATAGGTACCATCCGTTTTACCACGGGTCAATATATATAGATTATTGTTATCATCCAGAAACGAATAGTTCTCTCTTTGCCAGTGACCCGCTACATAACTCGCTCTGTCGTCGCTCATCACATGACCGTTTTGCATGCTTGGGTAATCACAGATATAGACGTAAGCTTTCTTGTCTACTGGTTTGTAATCGTAGTTATAGTAGAAGAAACCAAAATACGCTTTTCCACCGCCAATGCGCATACTGGTGACGTTGAGTATCGTCGGATCAACACTGCCATCGGGTTTGTAAACGGTATAGTCTAACGTTGGAATCTGCGCTTTTAAGGTTTTTGAGATCGTCATATCCTTGGTATTCATAAAGTAGATGTCCTTTTCAAATACTTTTTTCTCCAGGTTTGCGTCACTCGCTCCTGTTCCCGTAAAAACAATTTCGTCCGTGCTGCTAAACTGGGCTGCAACTTTCCCCAGATAGAAATCGGTTGGGAAAGCATAATTATCGACTTCTTTGAATTGTCCGTTGTCTGTCAGTTGGTGTTTACTAAAACGGGTTCCGTCATTGGATAAGTAATAGTAGCCATTAAAAATATAGGCATAACCTGCATATCGGGCTTGCGGCAGGTTGCCCGTGATGTCAACCCCTTTGTTATTCGCAGGCGACAATAAGGTATCCTTCATGATTTTATCGGTCGTCAACAGGTACGATCCATTGGCGGTAGCCACCCAGACAGAATACGCCGATGGTATGGTTTCTGTCACTTCAGGGATGCTCGGGCTATCTTTGCAGGAAGATAATAACAGTCCTGCTAATGCACAATAGCCAAATAGTCTATTTGTTTTCATGATTATTGATGGTATTTGATGAATTATAATAATGATATTCTAAATTTTACGTAAAATGCTCTTCCGGGCTTTTGGAGACGAAAGTTGTCATAGGCGCGTTCATCAAAGATGTTGCGGGCCTCACCGGAGATATTGTATCTGTTGCGGTTCCAGGAATAGCTCACCAGCAAGGAGTGAACAAGCTGTGTGGGGATGTAATTTTTTGAAGCCAGCGAACCAAGATGGCTATCGCTCAGATAAAACCATTTGGTATACTGCGTTGTCCAGTTAAATTGTGTGCGGCTGCCTTTGCTGAACCAGTCATTTTGAGCAAAACCAAGATCTAGATTGCCGTATGTCCAAGGTCGGTTGGGTATTTGATAACCATAGGACAAGCTAACCTCCTGACTGGTTTCGTTGGTATATTTTTGGTTATCGATGGCTTTATCATAACTTCCATTTAACGCGGCGGTGATGATATCTTTATAGCCATAGCGAAATTCGAAACTTCCACCATATATTTTTACGCCCGGAATATTATAGTACTGAAATTTGTCGCGTTCATCGTTTGTGACGATACGTACATTTTGATAATCTTTTGCCAGGCGGTAGAATCCCGAAACGTCAAGATTTATAAAATGGTTTTCATTAAAAAATGTATTATAATAGAAACCCGTGTTGAGGTTGTCGCTACGCTCAGGCTTGAGATCCCAATTGGCAAGATAGTTTTGATCATCACCATAAATGGCAATCATTTCGGGCATATTATAAGCCCGCTCGGCAGAGAATTTAACTCCGCCATCTTTGAAAATCCGGTAACGGGAAGCAAAGCTATAGCCTTTGTAGCCTAGATATTTTGATTGTGTGATAATAGCACCACTCAAGATTTCATTATTATCTCCGAATTTGCGCTGATCAACCTGCTGATCGGTATCTATGCCGTAGTATTTGATCGCAATATTGGTGACCAAACGCTTGTCAAACCATTGACTCTGCCAGGCCAGCCCTGCAATATGCTTAACCATGTTTTTGGGCAAACCTGAGGTATTATTGTTTGCTATTTTATCAAAGGTTTTGCGGTAATTGCTGCTGATATTATAGTTGAGGTTCAAACTATGGTTGCGGCTTTCGTCGAAGTCATAGTTCAGATTTATCCTTCCGAGTACACTATTGGTGTTTTGTTTGTTGTAGACCTCCTTTCGCCTGTTCTGACCATTGGGGTTGCTGATCGGATTACCAGTCCATTCATAGTTATATTGTGCTGTATCCCTGTTGCGGGTGATATCAAAGCCATAGTTTGCGTAGATATCCGCATATAGCCGGTCAACAATGAAATTTTGCTTTTTATAGCTCAGGGTAGGCATGATATAAGCCGATTCTCGCCAGCTGCCACCATAAGGCTTGTTGATCGTGGCGCCGAGCTGATTTTGTTTATTATTTCCGGAATAGGTCAGACCAACGAAAAACTGATCGGCCCAGCTTTTATCGCGGAGGCCAATCTCAACTTGGGCCATAGACGAATAATAGCGGTCATTGAAGCGCCTCACAACATCAATGGGTACGAATTTATTATTTACTACTTTTTCAAAGACAATACCGTATTTTTCCTCGGTATACATTTTGTAGTCATTGTCCGAATAGTTGTAAAAAGCATTTGTTCGGACAGATAGTTTATTTTTGGGATTGGTATACATCCCGACTAAAGATGCCTGGTGGGTATTGAAGGAACCATAGCTATAGCTAAGATCCAAGAAATGTCTATTCCGTTGTTTGGTAATGATGTTGACAGCTCCCCCGAGGGCATCCGATCCTAAAAATGCAGGAACAACCCCTTTATAGATTTCTATTCGGTCGACCAAATTAACCGGGATATTATTTAAAGACATAGCAGATCCGAAATCATCCATCGGGACACCGTCGATATAGATCTTGGCGGCAAGACCATTGATACGGAAGACAAAATTGGAACCCAGTCCACCGTCTTCCCGAAAGGTCACGCCGGGAGCTGTACGGAGAATCTGGCTCACATTGGCGGTCTGGTTGGCATATCGGTTCATGTCAACAACACTCACATTGAATCCTGATCTTTTTATTTCGTTGACTTTTTTTTGGTTTTCCGTTTGCCCTTTTACATGGACAATTTCCAGCATGTGGTCATCCTTTTTGAGCTGAAAGTCTTTGTAAGTTTCATTACTTTTCAATGAGACGCTTTGCGTGATATAACCGACAGAGGTTACCTCAATTTTAAGGTTCTGTTTGGAATCAATTTTTAATTTATAAAACCCATCGATATCAGTTGATGTGCTGAGGTTGGTGCCGACAACGGTAACGGTGGCGCTTTCGATTGCTTTTCCGAAGGCATCTTTCACATACCCTGAAAAGGACGTTTGAGCTTGTGCTATGGAGGTAAGGAAAAATACCGAGATGAAAAAAATGTAGGTTGACTTGAACATGCTATTAACGTTATGTATGTTTTTTATAGTGACATATGATTAGATCGTTTAACTATACTCTTGCCAATCAGCTTTATAAGGAGTATAAGTTTTTCAAAGCGGGACAAATATAAGTTTATTTAGATTAAATACAAATAATAGTTTTTACATTTTTTAACAATATTTCGATAAGGTGTCAGATTGTGGGCTGTGCCATTGTTGGGCAGTGAAAGGAAAAACAGAGGGATTTAGGAAGGAATGACCGATGTTGGAAAGGCAAAGGATTTTTTTTGCTTCAATTTTTTTTCTCGTATAGGTTTTTTTTCATTCCATGGATAGTTTTTTTGTATCTTTAATTTAAAGAAAATAATTATATTGAAATAATGCTTTTTACAATTTATCAATTATAACCAGCCCTATGAACGGAATTTCAAAAATTCTAATTGTCTTTACATCATTATGCTTGTCTAGCATTGTTGGCTTTGCACAGAAAAGCAAGAACTTGAGCTTTGAACTTAAAAACTATAGCACATCATTACCCAAATATTGGTTTGTCGGCGGGAAAGGTTTCAGCTATTTGTTGGACAGCATAGAAAAGCACGCTGGAAAATATAGTCTAAAAATGGAAAAGACCGGTGACCTGAATGGAGATTTTGGGGTTTATACGGGCACACTTCCCATCGAAACCTATGCAGGTAAAAGCGTGGAATATCGAGGTTGGATAAAAACGAAAGGTGTCAAGAACGGCTATGCCGGACTATGGCTTAGGGTTGATGGCGATAATGGTGCTACATTGGGATTCGATAATATGGAAGACCGGGGACTGAAAGGGGATAACAATTGGACGCAGGTTTCCATCAAGATGGATGTTAACAAGGACGCAAAAAACATAAATTTCGGTGGATTATTCCCAGGAGAAGGAACTGTATGGTTCGACGACCTCGAATTGTATATTAACGGTGAGAAATTTGTTGACATTGTAGAGGCTGCTCCCAAAACGTCGCTCTCGCCAAGTGAGCTAGCTGCGCTTAAAAAATATAGCTATCCATTACGAACATACGAGCCCGATAATGGTGATACAAAAGACCTTAAACCGCTAGATAAATTAATTGGTAGCAGTAAAGTAGTTGCTTTGGGTGAAGTGACCCATGGTTCGAGCGAGATCTTCAAGATGAAGAACCGTATCATCCAATATTTAGCCGTAAATAAGGGGTTCGATATGTTTTCCATGGAGGCGAATATGCCCGAATCATATAAGCTGAATGATTATACAGTCAGGGGAGAGGGTGACCCCAAAAAGCTGATTGCAGGTATGTATTTTTGGACATGGCAGACCGACGAAGTATTGAATATGGTCGAATGGATGCGAAGGTTTAACCAGCCAAAACAACGCATAACATTCACAGGTTTCGATATGCAATTTTACGCAGGAGCTGTAAATGAAATTCTAAATGCATTCAAAGAAAATAAGGAAATAAAAGATAAAATAGACAGTCTGAAAAACCAGCTAGACGTTGTAAGAAGTAATGCCCAAAAAAACAGCGGTATGATCGTCGTCGATGCTAGCGCGAAGAAGGAAATCAATGACATGATCTCATTCTTAAAGAACAGCGTCGAAATATCTTCGTTTAAAACTGCCGAAAAAGCATGGTTACAGCAGAATATCGTTATTATTGAGCAATATCTGGCTATGAATAACTATTCGTGGCGCGACGAGTGTATGGCAGACAACTTTATGTGGATAAAAGAGCAAAATCCGCAATCAAAATTTGTCATTTGGGCGCATAATGCACACATCATGGAAACAAACCAAATGCAAGGGGATCACCTTGCACAGAAACTCAAGGATGATTATGTAACTTTTGGATTTTCTTTTTATGATGGAAGTTATACCGCCGTTGGCAAAAAAGGCCTTACGAGTTATGACGCGGTAAAAGCTTACCCCGGAACCTTGGAATATTTGCTTGAGCAAGTACAGGAACCGATGTTTATTCTTGATCTAAAAAAAGCCAAATCTGATAAGCATAAAGATATCGAATGGTTATTGGGCAAATTAGAATATAGAAGAACTGGCGCAGGAGGAGGTAACCCGATAGAGTTCTCAGAAGGCAAGATTTCTGAAGATTTTGACTATTTGATTTTCATAAAAACATCATCACCTTCCACCCTTTTGCCAGCGAATAGATGAAGTGTTTTAAGAACGGAGAAAAATGAAAATACTTCGGGACAGTCCCAGGTAATCGACTTTTAAAAAAGAGAATGTATGAAATATCTTGTATTCAGAAATATTGTTTTTGTCTTTTCACTTACAGTATTATGTCTGTCCTGCAAAAAAGATAAAGTAACAACACCCGAACCGACGCCCAAGGAAACTAAAAAAAATGGCGTTAGTAAAGCTTGGCGGGTAGACTCCCTACAACAGGTTCTAGAAAAAAAAGGGGTTGTCGTTCGGTCCTTAAAGATAAATACAGACAGTACGCAGGTATCATTTGATATCTCTAGAATTTTGAAGGGGGCTGAAGAATATGGTGTATATCAGCCAGGTGTTACCAATGATATGGGTACCTATCCAGATCATTATATCGGCAAATACCTTGATGGAAGATCCTTTTTGGAAGATGGAAAATTTATTACACCAGGTTGGACCAATGGGAAGTCTATCGCGCAAGATGTACAGATTGTTGGAGGTAATGGAACAGTGCTACAACGGGGAACCTTGCCCGAATTAAGAAATTCAGACGTGAAAGTTTGGAAATCGCAAGTGACGAATGCGCTGGGAGAGGCAAGGATCAATGAAAATAGGGGCACTACTGTTGTCAAGATCGGCAAGTTTGCGAAATATAAAGACATCAAGGATCAATTCCTCTTCAATCATTCCGATATAGGAGCGGCTTTTGAACCCGGCTATCCCAAATTTGACTATAAGACAGATGATGAACCAATTGAAAGCCGAAATGGTGTCTTCGTCTTCTTTAGACAAGATTATTATACGATGTCTATTGATTCAAGCAAGATAAATTGGAATGTATATAAAGATGTTTTCCACGATTCAGTTTATGTAAAAACAGATCCAGTCATGATGAATTCGATTACTTATGGAAGATATGGAATATTGGCTATTGATAGTTGGGCCACAACAGAACTGATGGAACTTTTACAAAAAGCGATGTCCGATTTTACACAGTTGACAGATGCCGAAAAGAAAGTTCTGAGTCGAGTAGATGCGGCACGTTGTTTCTTCTTCGGATTACCCGAAGACTGGCGTTATAAGGCCTTTGTCCACAAATCTCCATTGGAAAAGATTCAATTATTTGCTGAAATCGTTAAGGATAATCGCTATAGATTTCGGCCCTGGGGTGATGCACCAACCTTTTATCGCTTATCTACAGTTCGGGGTAATAGCCCATATAATAGTAGAATAAAAAATGAAATATTGACCTTCGATTTATAAGTTCGGGTAATATAACCAGATTCCATTTTTACAATAACATAGATCCGCTTCCGGTAGGGAGCGGATTTTTTATGTATTAGCTCTTTTTCTTGTATAGGAATATCTTTTTCGTTGAGACACTATTATCATTGTTGACCCGAGGGGTTGGGATCTTTTCAATAGTCCCGTTATCCACATGTTTTTTGAGCAGTTCGTATAATCGCCCAGATTCGAGTTCAAGGTCATATTCATTAGCGAAATCAACAAGCATCATAGCGACGGTTTTTGCGGCGTCGAAATAATCTGTATATTTTACGATATAGGCAATGTATTCCCTTTCGCGTTTGAGGCCTGTACTGGTTGGAAGTTGAACAAATTCCGTTTCTTCCTCTTGCGAATAATTCATGCTCTCTTGTAAGAGTTTTGTTTTAAAGTTTTCCAATTCAGGTAATGCTGCTGTCCCTATACTAAGCGTTTTATCAAAATCAAAGAAGTCTTTTAGCACAATAGAAAGGGAGTCGCATATTTTGCTTACAGTTTCGACCGAAATTGGTATGGTTCCACTGTAATAACTTCGTATGGCACTTTCGCCAACCCCAGCAAATTCTGCTAGTCCAGTAATTGTTAAGCCACTTAATGTAAGAACCTCTTTTATACGGGCTGAAATCAGTCTAGCTAAATTTTTGTTGGTTACTTTTCCCATTCGTATTTTTGTATGAATATTTTTTTAAAAACTTTTCTTGTATGTTTTCATACAGTTTTATATATTTGTATCAGTCTTTCATGTTGCTGTCTGACGAGACAACCAATGGAAAACTTACTTTTAAAAAACGCAGTTTTTTTTCCGCAGGTTATCAATTGACATCGGTTGGAGGAAGACTTGCTACAACCAATACATAAAATTTAAATAATGAAAACAAGAACATCTGAAATCGCTAAAAACAAGCGCTCGCCACCAGTGTAGTCACTCAACAATACTAAAACCATTAATGGCCGATGCTCTTGGTACCGGAATGCCAATAAGAAAAGCTGATAATAAGCTCACTTATAGCATATCATGATTGGTTTTGCAGATCTGATTTTTTTCAAAATCAATGTCCAGCAATTGTTTGGTTCTACTTCTTTTAGATTTGCACCTTAAAAGTAGGGGATTTATAATTAATAAACAACGATTTTGAATTAAATCGCATAGATTTTCTATATGCTAAGGGTCGGTTTTTTTACTCCCCAACTGAATGCGGTAGTTTTTATATCTATTCCCGTGTAACTGTCTTGAACCGCATCTAAGATTTATAAGTTCTATTTAACAATGGAGTGACCTAACGAAGTTTAGGAGCCTGGAATCGCTGATTTCGATCGGATAGGGCAAGCTCTGTACTTGGGGCACTCTTTAAATGAAGAGGAGCTGAAAAGCACAAAAGTAATCTTTGATTTTTTTAATAAGCTATCCAAATCTTAAAACAATGACTAATAAAATAACGCTAGACAGGAATTTTATCCATATTATGCCATTTGATATGGTATTCAATGAAGTTCACAGTGAAGGGTATGATCCTTTGGAAAACATTGAAAAGTTTTGGCATAAATATGATATTAATCATAGTCGTGATCATATCCTGTGGTTATTATTGGGGACAGTAGGGGACAGAACAAGTTTAAAAGAACAACTTAGTGATGAGCAGGTATCTGATTTTTCACTGGACTTATTTCGTGCACTCGTCGCATACTATTTAGTCCATTATGCTAAAATTGATATGACGGAAATCGATATTCCACTCCTACCGACCAAGAAGTTAACTGAAGAAGAGTTGAAATTCAGGCAAATAAATTATGCTCTTTTTGGTAAGAAATAATGGTCAATATATAGAAGGGATAGTATTACAATACGAGAATCAGCTGGAGATAAAGATATAAATAACCGAATGTAAATCTTAAAAAACATAAAATTATGAGAGCAATTGATATTGATCACAGATGGGATGATTTCGATAATGCATTTAGTATAACTTTAATTATAATTACACCTTTAAACTTTAGAGAATTATGAGAGCAGTAGTTTATTACAATTCGACATAAAAAGACTAAATTTGTAGCCTATTTAGTAGCGGCTATCATCAAGACGTATCTGTATCCCATAACTCGCAAAACAAAGGATTAAGCAGATGCAACGGGTGAAGCCCCATACCGTGTATTTATTCTCTTCAAGATAGATAAAAGCATAAGGTGTGGGCAGCTCACCCGCCTTTTTCCGAACATGCGAGTTATGGGGGGCGGGCAGAGAACCACATCTTTATTTTTTTACTGATTTCCTCTACCGCCTATAATCTAATTTATTAACCGATTATATTATAGACGATTATGATTCTCTCGCAAAGGTATATCACAACTTATTTCTACATTTTTTTTGGTCATACTGTACAAACCATTACATCGTTATGGACAAAATTGAGGTACACCAGTTTGTAGAGAACATGGGCGAAATGGATATTGAGATCTATTCGATCGTCTGTAATAATCACAATTTAACCGATTATGCAGACCTTAAGTTTAGGGGGCAATAAATGCCATATATCCCTCAAAAAAATAATAACCGTAAAATCCACAATCTCAAAGAATACAATATTATTGAACAAAAGAGCGACGCTACTGTCGTTAACCATACTGTTTCAGATGTTTAGTTTATGCTTCGCACAGTCCGTGGAAACACGGACTGATAGCGGAGTTATGCCTAAGATTACAAGGGAAAACATCCCTTATTTTGTGGATATTAAAAATGAAGATAGGCTGAACAAAAGCGTTCTTTATTTTGATCCCCAAGCTAATCTAGATAAATATCCCTTATTTGAATATAAAGCAATTATGGATCATATTGTCGCAATAAAGGTGAACAGTAAGATTCCAGATGAAGTATTAGATCTTCCTATCCGAATTGTAAATGACCTGCACGGAAGAGACAGTGTGACACTTAGGGAATTGTCTAGGGATAAAATACTTGTTCTTGATTTTTGGGCGACATGGTGTTCGCCATGTTTTAAATCTATGGATAAATGGAAAACCCTACAGCCCAAATATGAAGAACACGTGCAGGTCGTTGGCCTCATGATGGATTACGATTATAAATCTGTGCTAACTATCGCACAGGAAGGATGGAAAATGCCACAGTTAATCGGTCCAGAAGTTTATTTCCTAAATGCATATTTTTTCGGAACACCGATCGTTGGTCCTTCAGCATGGTTCAAAAATGAAACATTTATAGGAGTGACAGATACGAAATTGACAAATGCTGATCTGATTGAAAAGTTAATAAGTGGGGAGATTGCATCCATCCCTGACAAATTAAAGATGAGTATTAAATAGAAAGCAACATGAAAACTATTTTATGTTTTATGGCCTTTCTATATATCTTGAAGGTTGGAGCACAAGTTTCAGGTCATGTATATGATGAGAAAGGGAAACCTTTGACGGGAGTGACGGTTAGTTTAAAGAACAATGTTAAGTCCATACAGACAGATGAGAAAGGAAACTTTTCTTTTTCGAATGTCACTTTACCCGATTCTGTATCTGCTCGTTACATGGGGTATAGTCTGTATGCTGAAAAATTGATTTTATCTACTAATAACTTGCGTATCATACTAAAAAACAGCGCACAGTCTCTTCAAGAGGTTGAGATTGTACATACAGGTTTTTATCAGATCCCCAAGGAGCGTGCGACAGGATCATTTACAACAGTAGACAATAAATTGCTTAATCGGTCTGTTGGTGGGAATATCCTGCAACGCTTGGACGCTGTTGCATCAGGGGTGCAGTTTGTTGCGCCAAATGGTACCAAGGCTTCCGATATTCGGGTGCGTGGACTGTCCACGATCCAGTCGGATGCAAGCCCATTGATCGTCGTCGATAATTTTCCTTATGAAGGAGATATCACTTCCATTAACCCCAATGATATAGCGAACATAACTATATTGAAAGACGGCGCCGCTGCATCAATATGGGGCGCCCGCGCCGGAAATGGTGTTATTGTCATTACAACAAAAAAGGGGATGTACAATCAGAAAGGGCAATTGTCTGTCAATAGTAACTTGACTATTGGTGAAAAGCCAGATCTATTATACAGCCGAAACCGACTTCCATCAGCAACTGTAATGGAAATCGAAAAAGAAAAATATAATAAGGGCGGATATTACCTCGAAGACGCACGGCAAACTCCGTTCCCCGAATATGTAGAGATGCTGATTGCCTTGGAGAAGGGGACAATGAGCTTGGAGGACTTTAAAAGAAAAGAAAAAAAATTACGTAATACAGAAGTCCGTAACGAGGCAATGAACTATCTTTACCAATTATCCTTATACCAACAATATGCCCTTAATGCGCGTGGAGGTGGTGAACGTTTTACCTATTATGTTTCGGGAGGGTACGATAAAAACAGGGCAAATGAAATCGGGGCGGAAAATGACCGCGTGAACCTCAATGTACAAAACACGTTTAAACCCACTAAAACACTGGAGTTATATACAGAACTCTGGTACAGCAGACAGGGAAGCCGAAACAATCAGATTACCTTAAATGACCTGAGAGGTAATTCTACGCATGTAGATCTATCTCCATACACAAGACTGAAAGATGATAAGGGCAATCCACTCCCCATTATCAAGAACCACAGACAGCCTTATATTGAACAGGCAGAGGCAAATGGCTTATTGGATTGGCAATATCGGCCTTTGGAAGAGCGCGGATTAATGGATAAACGCGGACATCGTAATGAACTTCGTACCAATATGGGATTAAGGTTCAATTTTAAAAAATATTTCGATTTCAATGCCTCTTATCAATATATCAAGGGAAGTTCGGGAAATACTGCTCAGTATGACAAGAATAGCTATTATGTCCGGAATATGGTCAATTTCTTTACACAGCCAGATGGTATACGAATAATTCCCTATGGAGGAATATTCCAAGATTTACCTCGTACCGATTCCAGAAGCCACTCTGCTCGGGTGCAGCTAAATTATGCACAGCGTTTTAATGAAGATCATGACATCAATGCCTTAGCAGGGACCGAAGTGAGAGAACTGGTTGAAAACAGCAATCCTGGATATACACTGTATAATTATGATCCCGATTTGATGATCGGAGATAATAATTATAACTATACTGAAAACTATCAGACGCGGCCTATTGGTCGATCAAGATTAATGCCTCCGCCTTCGGCAAAGCTACAACTTATCGACCGGTACCTGTCTTATTTTGGAAATGCGAGCTACACTTATAAAAGCAGATACATCCTTTCGGGTTCTCTGCGATGGGATGGCTCCAACCTGTTTGGTGTAAAGACCAATCAAAAAGGTACTCCATTATGGTCCTTTGGAGCTAGTTGGGACATCACAAAGGAAACCTGGTTCAGGTCTTCTTTGGTGGATTATCTGCGACTACGGGCTTCTTATGGCATTGCAGGCAATGTAAACAAAAGCGTAAGTGCTCTGCCTACTATCTTTCATGCTGCTACCAATGAAAACACAGGTTTTCCACAAGCCCTTGTGCGGAGTGTTGGAAATCCGTCATTACGTTGGGAACAGGTAAAAACCTTTAATTTAGGCTTGGATTCACGAGGATTCACTAACCGTATTTCGGGAAGTATCGACTATTATATTAAATATGCAAATGACCTGATCGGAGCAAATATACTTCCACCGAGTACCGGAATCTTTCCAGGAAGCTTCGCTGAAAATTCAAATCTTATGAACTATGCGGATCTTAAAACAAAAGGATTCGACATACAGCTAAATAGTCAAAATATACGTGGCGTATTTAATTGGAGCAGTGCTCTTTTATTTAACATTGTCCATAATAAGGTCACTCGTTATGCTGAAAATAGAAATATTGCCTTATACAATTATTTATTTAACCCTTCTTTTCCAGTTGTGGGTAATAGCAAAGATGTTTTATATTCCTTACCAAAATATTCCCTTGATCCTGATGATGGTACTGTCCTTATGTATATCGACGGACAACGCGTCAGGAATGGAGTAGAATACTATAATAGTTTATCGCTCGAAGATTTAAAAAATTCAGGTGTCGCTGTACCCATATCCTATGGTTCTTTACGGAATGAATTTAGGTGGAAGAATATTAGCCTGTCATTCCTTATTTCATGGAAAATGGGGCATGTATTTAGACGTTCTACAACAGTTCCTACTGGAGAATATAGATTGCAGTATCATATGGATTATCTGAAAAGATGGCAAAATCCTGGCGACGAAAACTGGACAGACATTCCAATCACTTCCACTGACCCAACTGATAATTTGTACGCCATGTTTGAACAGTACGAAAATTTTGTGAGCAAAGGGGCCCATCTTCGGCTGCAGGACGTAAGCTTTTCCTATGATCTTCCGGAATCCATACTTCCTAAGTCCATGTTTAAAAATGTCCAGTTTTATGGATATGCCCGTAACCTCGGAATTATTTGGAAAGCGAATAAGTTGGGTATAGATCCCGATTATCCCAATGGAGAATATGTCGCGCCGAGAAGTTTTGCTTTTGGACTTAGGTTAGACTTTTAATAAGAGAAATTATGAAAAACTTAAGATACTATTTTATTGTTTGGTTATTCATTACTATGACAGGTTGCGGTAAAGACTTTTTGGATGTGAAGCGAACATCCAACCAAGTCCTGCCTAAAACAGCCAAAGATTATTTGTCGATTTTAGGCTTCGAGACCATGTATTTTACTTCAAGTGAGTTAGCCTATCTTGGAGCCGATGAATATTATGTCAAAAATGGAGCAGATCTTATTGCTGGATCACAGTACAGTCCGATCCATCAATTTGTTTACTTGTGGAAAGATAATCCATACGGTACTGAAAGAAATCTGAGAGATTGGGACTTGGGTTACGAACGGATTATGTATGCCAATCTTGCCCTTGCTGTTGAATCCGCCAAACTTGAGCAAAACGAAATTTCCGATAGAGATCGGACAAGGGTAGCCGCCCGTTTCCATCGGGCTTGGAACTTCTACCAATTGGCGCAGGTCTTTTGCAAACCGTTCAATGATGCAAGCGCCGAAAGTGATCTTGGTCTACCATTGCGGGTGGATTATGATGTTTCAGTGAAATACGACCGTTCTTCATTAAAAGCCGTTTATGAGCTGATATTAAAAGACCTGACCGAAGCTGAAAATATTCCTATAATAGATGACATCAACCCTTACATGCCGGGTACTACAGCTGTTCAGGCACTTTTGGCTAGGGTCTATCTTCAAATGGGAAAGGTTGATTTGGCGCTTAAATACGCTGATATCGTTCTCAAAAAAAAGAATACATTGGTCGATTACAATAATCTAACTGGGTCAATATCGGATGTTTATAGTAGTTATTTTGAACAGTACGGAAAGAACAATCCTGCTATTATTTTTTATTCCTCAGCTGCCGTTGGAGGAATTATAACGCCAAGAATACAAACTGTAGATACGTTGTTTGATAAATCCCTTGAACAGGATGATCTTAGAAAAAAAATATATTTTTTTACGCGGTCAGATAATACAAAGGTTTATACCGGTTCTTATTGCGGTTACGGAGGCAATGAGGCATTCACTGGTTTGAGCGTAGAAGAAATTCTCCTGATCCGAGCGGAATGTTATGCACGATCCGGATTGGAACAAAAGGCTATAGACGACATCAATCTTTTACGAAAAAATAGATTTATTCATGGTTCGTACAAGGAAATTAGTCTATCCGAATTAGATGACCTACTACTACTTATTCTTAAAGAGAGTCAAAAGGAACTTTTTATGCGGGGACGACGATGGGAAGATGCCCGAAGACTGAACCGAGAAGGAAAATATCCGGTAACATTTTCAAGAGAAATTGATGGATTACGATACTCATTAACTCCAAATGATAAAAAATGGGTGTGGCCAATACCAACTTCTGAAATTGATGCGAACGGTATTTCCCAGAATGAACGCTAAAAGGGAGGCGATTTTACCTCCCTTTCTTTAAATATTGGCCCGATTGATGAATTTTGTTAGTTAGAAACAGTTATAGACGTTGACGATAGGCTTGGGAAGCAAATCCTTCGTCATTTGCTTCTTTGACTGTCGCTGGCATATCTGCTGGATTTAGGCCATCGCTTAATTGTACTGCACAGGTTTTCCCAGTGCCGGTATTACAATCTCCAGATGGTGTTCCTCCTGGATATAGCCCTTCAATTTTCTGATTTGTAGGGATATTTCCACCAGTTGGACTAATCAAGCTCACTTTATACCAAGTAGGGGTAGCTTTTGTGCTTTCATGGTTTTTCCACGAAACAGTCAAGCCAACTATACCAACAAGAGCTGCGATAGCGCCTAAATTCAATTTTTTTAATAATGATTTCATAACAAAAAAATTTAAATAGTTAACGTGTTCTGATTTCATCAGGTCCATTACATGACCTGTCCCCTGCACCATCCCGAGGTCTTGGGAGAGGGTATGTCCTTTGATCTTTGGCGGAGCAGACCTATACTCCGCCTTTTCAGTTCATTCACGATGAGACGATACCCTCCTTTCTGCCATGATCGAGATCGACGTCTCCTCCCGGATGGCTTTTGTGGGCCAATATCAAATATATAATGCCAATAATTATAAATATGCTGTTCAATGCTATATGCAGCCAATGATTATTCGTCGGCCATAGCCCTGCACAAGCACAAGGTGTATATCCGAATACTTTTGTAATGCCTGCAACCAGATATAATGTAAACACTGTAATTAAAGCTGTCGAAAGCCGGATACCCAGATTTACGGTCGGTCTATAGATCAGTAAACCGATCAATAAGACGAAAACTAAAGGTAGGCCCCAGAGCACTGTTTCGGTCAGCCAGAGCGAAAAACCCTGCATCTGTATTTCGCTGGTCGTTTCCTGCCAGCTCCGTAATTTTAGCGCTATAGTACCTCCCCATAACAGAATAAAGGTATACTGTGCTACGTAGCTGATGTATTTTTTCGTTTTCATATCTTCATTAATTTTATAATACCAAATTAGAAAACGAAACACCCCAAAAATGACGCAGTATTATTGCGCTATTTTTGAGGTAAAACTATCTTTTGGAGGGAAATATCTTTAATAAACCGGAAAGATGTTCTAAAATGAATATGCTATTGATCCGGATGTCTGGCCAGATAAGAAGAGACAGCTTGTACTGTTCTTTTGGAGATACTGAGGATATCCGCAATCTCCTGATGGGAGAGTAGCTGAAAAAATAGGGGAAATTCTTTGGTGAATAGTAGACACTTGTCAAATGCGCTCTCTTCGAGGGCTATCCTCCTGAACGCATTTAACTGTTCCTTTTTTTTATTGGTAAATACGCCAATCAAGATGTCGGTATTTCTTTCGATTATTCTAAATTCTAAAATCGAACGGTATTTAAAAGAAACTATTTCTGTGCCAGAACGCAGAACAATGAGACTTCCTATACTGGGGCTTGATGAATAAAGATGCTTTGTTGTCATCAGCGCCATACCCGGTATTCCTACACTAATAATTTTCCTTTTACCTGTTTTCTCGCTTTCGGTAACCCGTCCCACCAACCCTTTGGTTACAATGAATACGATTTTCTGTGGATCCCCGTCAAAATGTAACACCTGACCTCTCTTTAAATTGGAGCGTATATCGGCATGCTTTTTTAACCATTGAAGATGAATGTCTTCCAATTCACAGTATTTTGACAAGAAACGGACCATGTATTGGTAACTGGGGTTATTTTTTCGTGGAAAAGGCATTGTTAGTGGACTGTTAGATTCATGGATATTTTGCAAATGAATAACTTGTAGGCTATCGCTGTGCCCTCTTCTCTGTGTCCGGATATCCTTATTTGCCAATACTGATAAGCGTAAAGTATGGAGTCTTCGGGCAATTTTAATAAATAGGATCTGTCAATACTTTTTCTCATAAAAAACGATCATGGTTCTGTTAAATCTGATTTGTCATTCTATCATTTGATAATTTGGTGGCGGAGCTGTTTCTGCTCCGCCGATCCAAATAATATAATTGTACTATAACGCAGTACCAGCGTTCCCTGTCCCTGATTTTTCCCAGAATACCGGCCCATGATTACAGGGACTTTAGCCCAGGGAATGGTGGCTGTAAGGCCGGTATGACCCCGCAAAGGATATGAACTGTCAGTTAGTTAAGCGAATTTAACGTTGATTTTTCAGGAAATTATCATGATTTTCTGAGTAGAAACCATCGATTTTCGTCCATGTTCCTCCAAAAAGATACTATGCTAATCGGGGTCAGTTTCTCTGCTTGATTCGCGGTATCGCTGTGGTGATATACCAAAGCAGGAGCGGAAAGCACGGTAGAAATAGGTCGGGGTTGTATAACCTACACTTTCGGCAATGCTGCGGACTGGCATATTTGTTTTTTTCAATAGACTGACCACGACGCGCATGCGTAAATCTCTTACCTGTTTATGAAGGGATTTTCCGAACAGCAGCTGCGCGTATTCCTTCATCTTCCACTCGGATATGCCCATGGTGCGGGCTATAGCAGTAATCGATAGACGGCCATCATTGTTGAAGTTTTCTTGTACGTGGACGAAGATCCTATTTGCCAATTCGGGAGATAATTGGGATTTGATAAAACTATCGTTTTCCAATTTGGCTGAATAGCCTTTTAAGAGGTCAGCTAATAATATCGCAAGTTCTGCCTCCCGTACAAATGAATCTACTTTCAACATACGAAGTGTGTTTAAAAATGTGGTTATCTGTCGGTCGTTTCTACACATGGGGACTGTGGAAAGTTCTTGACTGTAATCGAACAGGCTATTGATAAGTGATGTCAATTTCTTATCTGACTTGCCAACGTCCTGCAACAACTGTTTTCCGATGTCGATGACCAACAGACTGTGCTTTCCCTTGTTGACACGGAGCTCAAGTGTGGTTTGCGGACAATAGAGCATGTACATGGCTCCGCCCACAGCATAGAAATTCAGCCGATCCTCCCTGTAATACCGATAAAACCCCTCGAGCATGATGACCATAAATATGCTGGGCTTTTGTATGTTCAGATCCAATGCTACTTCATGGTAAACTGACATTTCCACCAGTTGGAGATGATTATCCAAAAAAGTAATTTCCTGTGTGGATAACAGACAATCTTCGTATTCGTTGATCTCCCATTTTGCGCCCCTTAATAGAAAATCACAATGAGCCGGTCTTTGATCGGTCATATAGATAGTAGAGGGCTTGTCTGCTTTTATAGTTACGTTTATTGGATTCGCTCTTTCCATTGATTATACCTTGGTTATCCTTTTTTTGATGATTTATTCGTCTTGTTTTTTTTACTACAAAAATCGGGAGACGAGATAAGATAGAAAAGTGCCGAAACCGCCAAAATTTCCTCAAAAAGACCAATATTTGGCGGTTTTGGCACTATTTTGTTTGATTTCTGGTATTAACCCTCTTTTTCCGCTAAAAATTTTCTGAACCCTGTTTCTAATGCGAAGTATAAACTCGACTTTCTGCTCTAAAGGTGGTTCGGAAAAACGAGTGGGGGTTCGATTAAATAATTCTGGGTAGGACTGTTACTACCCAGAATTGGTGCTTGGGTTTTACCTGGTTAATTAGCTATTGACGATGAAAATCTGCGGTTATTTTTAATTTTCTATTAACTGGATTTTTATAATCGAAATTAAGTTGAAGTAGAGGGGAATCCTAGGCACAGCAAAACTCCTGCACTGAAATGTTTTTATCTAGCACTGAAATGCTGCGGTAGGATCTCGGGAATTTTCCGAGTTTTTTTACGGTTTTTCTGTTTTTGGGCGAAATATTTTCATTTTTCGTTGAATTGTCCTGTTGATTCTACGAACCGTCCTGCAAAAATTCGCAGTAATACAGTTATTTTTATCCAGCCGATTAATAGTGGTTTGTATTAAGCCGAAATTAACTTTTAAACTGATGGTATTAACTTTTACACCGAAAATTTGAACGCTGCACCGAAATTGTTAAAAAAGTATTGGTCTTCCAGTTCGGGACACCGCAAATACTACGGGATTGTTGCCTTACAGCTCTCTTTTATGGCGGGAGTTGGCACCTATGACTTGGTCAGACAACATGATGAAATCTATTATGTCGCTGATGAGCTTTTCGATAAACATTTTCGCTGGATAGTAGCCGGTATCTTCGCTTATCTAATGGGGATACAGTTGTTGTGTATTAAGCTATTCCTATGGGTATGCGATCTGTTAAGGAAGCGGCAGCCGATTTTGCCTGTATTTCTGATGCAAATTGTACTTTTTACATGCTTGTTTTCTTTTATTCTCCCTTTCCTGAACCAGAAATTGATGGAATTGATCATGTTAAAGGTTTTGGATATGGCGCAACCGGATATCGCCTTTCTCCATGATAAGTATAATAGGAGCCGTCTGTGGCTCACGCTATATCCTCTTACCTGGATTTTGTTGATTTATTGGCGATCCAATAAAAGGAAGCGGCAACAGATCCATTATCTTGAAAAGAGCAATGCGCAACTTGAAAAGAGCAATGCGCAACTGCGATTAGATATCGAACAGTTACTATTTGCGGAATATCTGAGTACAGCATTTCTGGTGATCCGCAAGCAGGGTGGTATTGCTTACGAACTCACTTCAAAGGGAGAATTGTTACTTATTGCGCGTGGGAACTATGCAATGCATCGTTTTATAGCTATGTACTGTACACAGATTTCAAAAGCCGTATTTATCTATACACCAGATATTATCGGAGTCAATAGAGAGGAATCCTATATTGAGATTCCCAACCATCTATTTCAAGTGATGAAAGCCGCGATTAAAAAATATGCGAAGCTTGCGGAAATTGTTCAGGACATTAAAAGCCGTCATGGCCTGTTGCATTTGTCTAAAATATATATGGATCATATTGATCCAAAAAAATAGTGTAAAAAATTGACGATCCCGAAAGGGAAAATAGTTTGGGTTTACCTGTAGGATTTACCCGCAGGTCATCAGGACTACCAAAATGTAGTCTGGCTGTTTGTTGCCTTGCCTCAACTAAAAAACTATGTCAAGAGTTGTGCTTATCACGCAATTGCAACAGACATTGATGCAATTATTGGATCTGGAGATCCAAGCCACATTATCCGAGATTCCGACCCAACAATTATTGGAGACCCTAAAGGAACGGCTGACCGCCAATCCTGCCACAGCCGAGGAGCAGGCTACACTAAAAACACTTTTTCAGCCCATTGGACATGTACCTGACGAAGAGCCCTTGTTGACGGATATTCCCGAACATGTCAGTGTCGGCTGGATCGTCACCAAACTGGGCATCGCACATTCTTCCTTCTACCGATCGGTGCATAATATCCTGTTATTTCCTATCCTGAGGATCGGTAATAGGCCTTATTATTTGAAAGCTGATGTATTGGTTTTATTTGATAAAGTGAGGGGAAAAGGATCCTATTTTTTGGGAAGAATGGCCAGTAAATTAAAGTCCGGAGGAGGCTAAACTGAAAAAAGTCCGGCAAAAGCTGATCGGTTTTTGCCTTTTGCTAGTCACTCTTCCAAAAAAACTGAACAGTTTTTACCTCAGACCGTCCGGTTTTGGCTAAGGACTGGTCAGTTTTTACCAGGGACTGAACAGACTTTGGAAGAAACCGTTTGGTATTGCCAAAATAGTTACCGGTCTGTGGAGACGACTGTTCAGACTTTGGGTGTAACTGTACACTTTGTTTGAAATCCCGATCAGTTTCTTGCAGCTAGTGATCAGGTTTTCCTCCAGACTGATCAGTTTTCAGTAGAAAGCGAACAGCTTTTTCTGGAAACCGTTCACCTTTTCGAACGGACTGTGCAGTTGTTACTGATAACTGATCAGTTTGTGCCTGGTACTGTTTGGTTTTTAACAAATGCTGGACACTTCTTGCTAAATACTGAACAGTATAGGCCAACTACTGAATACCTTTTATTAGAAACTGGACAGTATTTACTAAAAACTGATCACTTTTTTGAAAGAACTGATCAGTTATTGGGAAATAGTGATCACTTTTTTCGAACAAGTGGTTAGCAAAAGCCAAAAACTGGTCAGGGATTGGGGGAGAGTTTGAAAATATTTGCCCAAATGTTGTCCCAGATCCAAAGCGTTTGTTCCAGTTCGTCCCAGTTTGTCCCACATTTCGTTAAGCCTTTCTCCGTGCTACTAAGTTTGTGTCAAGATGTTCGTCCGGAAGCGCATCGAAACAGATTTTTAAACAGGGAACAATCCCACAAAAAACAATTAACATGAGAAAGAAAAAACTAATATTAGATTACACCGGCGTAAATGACGATGAATTCAATACGCTTATCGGTAAAGTAATTGACTGTCTGACTGGACACGCTGTACTCACCACTCCCCCAGTCACCTTGGAGGATCTTAAAACACAGGCTGATGACTTCGTAACAAAATGGCAACGTGCCAGTCGTGGTGGCAGTATATTGGAAATCGCAGAAAAAAATGCCGCGAAGGAGACACTTGCCCTAAGTCTCAAGGATCTTGCCTTTTATGTCAACAAAGTGGCTGATGGCTCACGTGCCATCTTGCTGAGCTCGGGATTAATCCTCGAAGCAGATCCAAAAAGTGCAGATACGCCAGAGGTCGTTACTGAGGTGAGTCTGGTGGATGGTAGACAACGAAATCAATTGTTGGTCAAGTTTAAAGCTCAGAAATCTGCGATCATGTACGAGTATCAGGTGGCAAATGCGATGGACGCTGACGGTGAACCGCTCTGGGGTGACAGCTTTGATACCAGTAAAAGTTATGGAAATGTGTTTTCACCGGTTTTTCCAGGGCAGATCTATTATTTGTGCGTCCGTGGCCGTAATAAAAAAGGGGTAGGGGACTGGAGTGCTGTAGCTAGCTTACGTACAAGATGACACAGCTGATCGTCAAACGAATCAGACAGGGGAATAATAGTACCCTGTCTGAACTCTCTATCGCGGGGCAGTTTGTCTGCTTTGGATTGGAGGATCGGATCCGCAAAGAGAAAATCCCTGGGCAGACAGCCATTCCCGCAGGAACCTATCCGCTCAAGCTACGAAAGGCAGGTGGTATGCATGATCGGTATACGAGACTGGTCCCCAAGATACATCAGGGCATGATCGAGATCTGTGCGATCCCCAATTTCACTTATGTCTACATCCATATGGGCAACAATCATCACCACACCGCTGGTTGCCTGCTTGTGGGCAATATATGGATCCGGGATCTAGGAGATTATATGGTACATGAATCCAGACTCGCTTATCTGGCCCTATATCAACGCATTTTGCAGCTGATGGAGGAGGGGGAACTATGGATCAGTATTCATGATCCAGAACAATTGTTTTAATCATAAATAATCGTAAAAGGAAATTAACATGAAATCAATAGTAAAAAAAATAAGTAGTGCCTTGCAAGTCATCCTTATGGCCCCGGTAAAATTGCCTGCGAAAATAGTGGGAATTGTCAAATATCTGGCTCTCGGGCTGGGGATTGTCGAATCTGTGCTCGATGGAGACGAAAAGCCTGACAGCGAGGTAACGAAGGAAAGTCCGAAGCTGGTGGAGGACCGTACTGATAAAGACCAACAGCCAGATCAAGCAGCACTGGAAGAGGAATCAACTATGCCGGAGAATAATACTTATAGAGACCCGCAGATAAAAAAAGCGAAACTGAGTGAGGAGTCGGCTCTGCTCGAGGAAACATCGGAACTGCATGATCCGGGAAAGGAGGTCAGGCATGCGGATCAATGATATTCGGCTGGGGACGATCGGTGGTACAGTATGCTCGGTCTGGGCCAGTGTCTCGCTAGGTGATCTTGGCCAGACTGTCCTGACTGCCGCTATCGGAACCTTGGTGAGCTTTGGCCTAGGTCGGCTACTGGCACAATGGCGCCGGCGAAAATAGCTGAATTACCGACAACAGAAGGTCCGTGTGATCTCCTGTTGTCAATTTTTGATTTTTTCTTAGGCCTTTTGCTGGGTATAGTCGTCCTATAGAATAGAGGTTATAAATACACCTTTAAAAATTGCCGATATGTTTAATAAAATTGTTAACTTTTGCTATCCACTATTCCATTTACATTTTTTTATTGCGGGATATGATAATATAATAAATAGAGTGCGGTATTTTCCACTGTCTTTTCTATCTTTGATAGGAAGCCGCCTTGGAGACGAAAATGCCATTCGAATTCATTGGATAAGTATATATTTTTTCGTAATAGGACAAACCAAACAGACGATTTGAATGTCATAGAAATAAAAAGAAGAATAGCCAGATGAAACTTAGAGGAGATTTACAACTACGCAAATTGGGCGATGAGCATATTCTAGTCTATCCAGGGCAAGATCAACAGGATGCATCGAAGGTATATACGTTTAATGAGACAGCTGTACAGATCTGGTTGGAACTGCAGGGAAAGGAATTTAATGTCGAAAGTGTAACAGCCGTTTTGTTGGATAATTATGAGGTGGAGGAGAACGAGGCTGAAAAAGATGCTGCAAAATTGGTCAAGCAATTTGAAAAACAAGGATTTTTGATTTAACTGATATTGGAAGGGCTTAATGACATATACCTTTTATGATTACAACAAAGTATTTTAATTACAAACAGATTTTCAACCTTGCTGGTGTCCACTTGATCTGGCTGACAGCTTGGTGTTCCCTCGTTGCTGTGGTCTATTATTTCTTTCAATGGGAATGGATGATCATTCCCTGGGTTCCTTTAGCACTGATTGGTACAGCAGAAGCTTTTTATGTGGGCTTTAAAAATAACCAAGCTTATGATAGGTTATGGGAGGCACGTAAGATTTGGGGTGGGATCGTCAACTCCAGCCGTTCCTTTGTATCCATGCTTTATGCCTTTAATACCGAACAAGGGGATCAGCAAAATCTGGAAGAAATCAGAAAGAAAATAACCTACCGTCATATTGCCTGGTTGTATCAATTCCGGGAGCAGCTGCTTGTTCCGACGGAATGGGAACACATCAGCCTGAAAAGGCATATTGGCGCACTGAATGTCAAGCGGCATAGATTGATCAAAGCAGGTTTCCCGGATTATAGCCGAACGCCTATTTTTTTGCATAAATATCTTTCAACGGAGGAGTTTGCGTTGCAATCGAGTTATCGGAACTTTGCAACTTATCTAAATGCTCAACAGGCAAAAGATATCAATGCTTTAAAAAATGATGGGATTATCTCAGATTTTAATCAAACACAATTGCAGGCTTGTCTCAATCAGTTTTATGATTTCCAGGGACAGGCCGAACGGATCAAAAAGTTTCCTTCGCCAAGGCAGTTTGCAAGTACAGCATTTGTTTTTAATGTTATTTTGATCATGTTATTGCCCTTAGGGTTGGTCAATGAATTTGCCAAATTGGGGCATTGGGGAATCTGGACAAGTATTCCCTTTTGTGTGGTGATCGGATGGATCTATATCGTGATGGAACTGGTTGGGGATTATACCGAAAACCCTTTTGGCGGACTGATGTTTGATATCCCGATGCTGTCGATCTGTCGGACGATCGAGATCGACTTATTACAGTTGATGGGTGAAGAGAATCTTCCAGAGCCAATTGCCTCAAAAAACGGCGTATTGGTTTAACAATCCTCGGATTTAACAACACATCGTAGTTTCGATGGTAATACATTCTCGTTTAAACAGCTTGTTTAAACGAGAATGGTCAATGTGTTTTTTACCTCAGCGATCATAAAAGAACTGTGTGTACTGGCAATATGCTGTAACGAGGTCAGCTTGCTCAGCATAAAATGTCGGTAGTCTTCCATATCGCGTACACAGATTTTTAAGATATAGTCATAATCTCCACTGACATGAAAGCATTCGGTGACTTCTTGTAAATCCATGACCTCACGTTCGAACTGCTGAATATATTCTTTTTTGTGCTGTGTGAGCTTGACATGGCAGAGTACCATAAAATCTTTCGCGATCTTCTGCTTATTGAGCAGTGCGACGTATCTGGAGATCACCCCGCTGTTTTCAAGTTTGCGTACACGCTCATAGACCGCCGTAACAGAGAGACCAAGTTTGTGCGAGAGCTCTTTACTGGTCTGTTTGGCATCTTCCTGTAGCAATCGCAGTAGTTTTTTGTCGATTTCGTCCAGTTGCATAGATTATTTTTTGGTGAAAAGATGTTGAATTTAATCATCTTAGATTTATTATCTAAAATAGTTTTAAATATTAGATTTATAATCTAATATACTGATAAAGTGTTGTAATAAAACTTAAAATATCTCAATTTTATAGATAAAAATAGAATTGTCTATAAACCAAATTATATTCAGATGGAAGATTTTAATGCAGCAAATGAAATACAGGATTTGCAATATTTTGGCGAATTCGGCGGTGTAAATCCATCGATATCGGATAGTTCAACCTATACCTTTCTGTCGGCCAAAACCATGTTTGATACCTTCGAGGGCAATGCGGATGGCTGTTATCTCTATTCACGGCATTCATCACCGATGAATCTGTATCTAGCGCAAGCACTGGCCAAGCTGGAAAATACGGCTGCCGCGAATGTAACGGCTTCGGGAATGGGGGCGATAACGACCGTACTTTTACAGCTATGCAAAAGTGGCGACCATATTATTTCCAGCCGTACGATCTATGGGGGGACTTATGCTTTTCTGAAAAATTTTCTACCGCCTTTTCAGATTGAAACAAGTTTTGTTGATATCAGTAATTTCGAAGCGATTGAGCGTGCGATAGGCCCGACCACAAAAATAATCTATTGTGAAAGTGTCAGCAATCCGCTGTTGGAGGTAGCAGATTTAAGAAAACTGTCAGCGCTCTGCAAGAAACATCATTTAAAACTGGTGGTGGATAATACCTTTTCGCCTTTATCTGTTTCACCGGGACTCCTGGGGGCTGATGTTGTGATCCATAGTCTGACCAAATTTATCAATGGTAGCAGTGATACGGTCGGCGGTGTCTACTGTGGGACACAGGAATTTATCAATGACACCAAAAATGTAAACTCTGGCGCCTGCATGTTGCTGGGGCCAACAATGGACAGCCTGCGTTCGGCCAGCATTCTGAAAAATCTAAGGACGCTCCATATCCGCATGAAGCAACATAGTTATAATGCCTTGTACCTAGCTGAACGTTTTGAACGGGATGGACTAAAAGTTTGCTATCCCGGATTATCTTCCCATAGGCACCATGAACTGCTAAAAAGCATGATGCACGCCGAGTATGGCTTTGGCGGTATATTGACTTTGGATGCTGGAACGACAGCAAAGGCCAATGAATTGATGGAAATGATGCAGGCGGAGAATCTTGGCTATCTCGCGGTAAGTCTCGGGTTTTATAAAACCTTATTTTCCTGTTCAGGCAGTTCGACCTCGTCTGAAATTCCAGAGGAAGAACGTGTAAGCATGGGGATATCGGATGGATTGATCCGTTTCTCGATTGGATTGGATCATGATATTGAACGAACCTATCAGCGCATGAAGGTATGTATGATGAAAACTGGAGTTTTAATTTAGAGAAAATATACAATTTTCTTGTTTTTCTATTGGGACTATTCGGCAATTCGGTTGTCACTCAGATAGTGTATCACAATTTAATGGAGGGATACACCATATAAATTCTTATTCGTATTAATTGATGTTTAAGGCCGCTTAGTACCCGATGTACTGGCGGCCTTATTGTTGTTAGTCAATTGATTTCTTAAACTGGTTTAAGTTGACACGATTATTGTTGCTTTATATTTGATCAAAAAATAAAGCATATGTATAGTCAACTTTTTGTTCGTCTGGCTGTGGCAACAGCCTTTTTGTCTGCAGTGGCGGATCGTCTGGGATTTTGGGGAGCACCGGGCACTGCGAATGCTTCCTGGGGAAACTGGGCCAATTTTGTCGCTTATTCCAATCAGCTCAATTTTTTTGCACCTGCTGCCATGGGGAATGTACTCGCTATCAGCGCTACAGTACTCGAAGTTGTTTTAGCCCTATTATTGTTAATCGGTTATCGGACACGTTTGGCGGCGCTACTATCGGGTGGCTTGCTGACTATTTTTGCATTAATGATGACTTTGTCTTTTGGCATCAAAGTGACATTTAACTATTCCGTTTGGGTGGGGGCGAGCGCCTGTTTTCTTTTGGGTAGTTTTCGGACCTTTCCTATAAGTGTGGATACTTATTTGGAGCGACTCAAAAAGAAATAGCGGTAATTTGTTTTTTTATTTTTCTCGGGACAATTGGGGTTTTCAACCGTCTTATAGATAGATACTTTTCATAAGTATATGTTTTTCATAAGTTCGTGTTAAAGCCGCAACAAATTCCCCCTTTGTGCGGCTTTCTATTTATGCTTACATTTCTTTTAAATTCACTTCTTTCTTCTCGCCATCCTTATCTATGCTAATGCGCTTCTCTATATTTGCTTTGTCAATATAGGAGGATCGCCCGGTGCCGTAATTTGTTGTCGATCCGGTATAACCCCAATAGTTGTAATAATTGGTATAGCCTGATACATAGGAGTAATTATAGGAGTTGGAAAAATCAAAGCTGGTCATAATGATATAATTGCCCGGCATGAGCTCCGCAAATTCAAAGTGTCCCTCATCATCATAGGTCTTTGTACGTTTGATGGAGTGGCCAAAATCGGGATCCAACGGAACCTCCGCAACTTTCTTTTGCTTTCGGATTTTTTTGTTTACCTCAAGCCATTCTTCGTAGTATGCTGAATTTGGAAAAAGCATAATCTCTGTTCCTTTTGGCGCATATTGTTTTTTCGCCGTATTGACAAGACCAGCCAGCCGCTTGCCGGAGCTGGACCGTGCATAAGCGGTGCCGACGATCACACTGTTACCATTGGATATCTGTTGAACAGCTTGCTCTTTGTTAAATCGGTTTTTGATGGGTTGGTAATCGAGCTCCTCGTTGACTGTAATTTCCCACTTACCATTGCCCATTGACATCTCCCGTTGCCATAAACGGCGATCTTTCTTGTCCACGACATAATTATAGATGGCCCCCGTGTTCTCTTCCAGTAGCGTGATTAACCAGCTGTCATGTTTGCCTGTTTTCGGTGAGCCATAACTATAGCTTTTGACTTCTTTAATGGTGTAGTATTCCACCTGAACATTGGACTCGTCATTGTAGTAAAACTGCGGAATCCGTGCCTTATAACCGACATCTAGGGGAAGTGTGCCCATCAGATGGTCTGTCCAGTTGAAGTCGATAAATGGTTCGTTGGATTTTAAATTCAGTTTTTTATCTTTTTTGGTCTCTTTGGAATAATAATTACCAGTGATGGTTTCGCCAAAATTGAGATTTAATTTTGTTTTCTTGGTGTCAGCCGCATAGCTGATGGATTTTAGTGTGCTTCCATCCACGACGCTGGTGCGGGCCGTGACCCAAGCATTGTCTTTGGGCGTATAAGAACTTGTCAGGCTCAGTTGATTGTTGGCCGCAACAATATCGTACGTTATTGTACCCTGCTTGTCCCAGTTGGTATCTTTGACATAATATACCGTGTAAAGCGATTTCTCAGGCTTTATATACTTGGTGTTGATATCCTGGCTGCCGGGGGCAACGATCTTCTGACACAAGGCAACAACCGGAAGCAGGCCCGCTGCTAAAACAAGTGCATATGATTTCATATAAAATATTACGTTAGTTAATGAAAAACAAGTTGGTTTTCCTCGTTTGATTTCTTTATCTAAGGTAGTAAAAAACTTTTTTAAAATTTTTCGGGACAATTGCGGGTTTCAATCGTCAAATATTTATATTCCTGATAATCTATACATACTTGAGCCGCATGGAACTCCCCGTTCATGCGGCTTATTATTGTATCTGAATTCTGATAGGCTCCCGATAGTGTATCTTTGCTACCCAGGAGATGATATATTACTTTTTGGATCAATCATCTAAAGCTTTGAGAAAAGCAATAATTTTGGCTGTCTCTTTGGGTGTTAAACCCAATGTATCTGTCGGTAAGGTTTGGTTGTCCAGCTTAAAGCCAAACTGTTGACCACCACCTTTGTTGTAAAAATCCATGACCTGTTCTAAGGTGACATAACCACCATTGTGCATATAAGGCGCCGTCTTACTGCTATTGCGTACTGTCGGTGTTTTAAAGGAATATTGCAATTGGGGTACCGTCTCATGATAGCGTCCTCTGCCGCGGTCTGGATCCAGCTGCCGGTTACGGTAGTCTGTCGCCACACCCAATACTTCAGATTCGGTCTTGGCATATTCTGGCGGTACTGTCCCGTTAAACAGGGGAACAAAATGACAGGTAGCACATTTGGCTTTGCCTACAAAGAGGTTAAACCCGGCTTTCTCATCTGCTGTCAATAGTTGCGTCTGACCGCGCATATAACGGTCAAAGCGGGAGTTAAATGTGCTTAATGAACGGACATAACTGGCCAATACATTCTGTACCTGCCAATTTTCAACAGTATCGGTTTTATAAATTTTGTTAAACGCTTTTGTATAGGTTGCATGCTGATTCAGGCGTTTGGCAATTTCCGTCATGGATCCGTGCATTTCGTCCTTATTGGTGATGACGTCCATGCTCTGTCCTTCCAGATCTTCGCGACGCATATCCCAGAATTGCCCATGTTGATAATTACTATAGGAAAGGGAGGGGGTATTGCGATCCATCTTCGCACCGGATAGGGTACTAGGTACTTTGACCCCATCCGCAAAGGCTTTGTCTGCATGATGACAGGAGATACAAGAACGGGTTTGATCCCCGGATAAGATATTGTCCCGGAATAATTTGGCGCCCAAAGCAACTTTTTCAGGACTCATTTTTTGTCGCTCTGAGGGAACAAAGAAATCGGGATTAAAGGCATCTTCGCTAAAAAGATTGGATGCATCGGGCGAGATAGGATGATTGACCTGCAAGGATGGGATACTTTCGGATTTTCGAAATTGATGCAGTGCATCAGAAATTTTATTCAAATGTTGATCCATCAAACCGAGGTAATCAAATTGGTTTCGATCTGCACTCTTGCCCAATATCGTATTGGTTGTTTTAATTAAGCCTAAGATGTTTTCGATCTCGCCAGGATGATTGACCAGTCCTTTGATCATACGCAGTACATCAGCGACACCATCGAGGGCATGAGTCGATTCGACGAGACCTTTCCCCGAGATGGGGGTATCAAAACCTGTAACGCCTAATGTCGTGATTCTGAATACCTCATTGCGTAATGATTCCATGAGCTGTGGCAATGATAAGGTATTGACCTCAAAATAGGTATTGATCGCTAGGGATTTGTTTTTTAGCTTCTTTAAAAATCGAATAATCTGTTGTTTTTCTTCCTTTTGATAACTTGGATAGAAATATTCCTCCAAAGTTTGCAAACCTTCAGCTTCGATGACGGCATTTTCTTCCAGTTCGATTTCGTCCAGGTTGGGACCATTCAAAAAACGGGCGGTCTCGGGCATAAAATAGCCAACTGCCCATTCCATAGTTTTATAGGTGAGCCGCAACTGATCAAATCCTTGTTGCAACTGTTGGTCGCTACTATTGTTTTCGACGTTGGCGATCTGTTGGTCAATCTGTTTATCAAATGCGGTATTGATCTTTAACACCTGTTGTCTGATCGCTGGCAGATCTTGGGGATCTGTCTCCTGATTTCCCTTACACATGATAGCCAATAATACAATTGCTATCAGACCGCTCACAAGCCAATATTTCATTTATTTTTTATGTTTGAATAAAATAACAATAAGGGTATCCTCTCGCTATGAAAGAATACCCTTTTGAGTTTTAGTATTGATTTTTTTTAAATTATCGTTGTACGTTACGGATAAGAACGACCTGACCACCTTCCTTGTTGGTAACCGCACCAGATCCATCCGCGTTGGCAAATTTATCATTTTGCCAAGTGTGGGAGTGGATATTGACAGCGAAGGTATTTGGAATGCCAACCAATTTGGAAACATCTGTCATCGCTCCAAATTCCCAAGAGCCAAATTTCTGCAGGTTGCCGCTTTGGTTATAAGCTGTTTGCCAATCTTGGTTGTTGCGCTCATGTTTCATGTTTAACCAAGGCTTGTAGGTCTTGGTCGCCATATTGTATTGCCAGATATAAGAATCGTGTTTGGCATCAGTATAATAAGAATCACCATCTTCCTGTATGTACACGTAGTTTTCGGTCACACATAGGTTATCCGGATTGATCAGGTTATTTCCCGGATCGGAATCTCCCTCAGCTATAACTTCTAATTTGCCCTTCAACATATCTTTAGCGTCCATATTCAGTTTATAGACGCGGCCCCACATGGTTAACCCTTCTGTTGGGGTCTTGCCATCACTTGATTGCCCAGTTGCGGTAAAATAGACTTCACGTCCATTACCAGCACCTTTACGGTAATCCACATCTTCTACCCGAGAGAAACGGATGGCTTTGTTGTCTATGTTTGCCTGGTTGATTTCTTTACCAGTTTTATTTTTGGCATTTGGAATTTCGACAAACTCGACATCATAAGAACTACCCTTTTTCATATTCGTTTCGGTATAGTCATTATTGCTACGCTTTAGGGCGTATAGCTTGCCATTATCCAAGTCACCTTGTTGATCAGCGACGTATAGGATCAATTGACCAGCAGATTGATGGCTTGAACCGTATGATTGATCTTCTCCGATCAGGATATAAGTCTTGCCATTGGATACATCTTTAGGTAGAGGAACCGCATTTTCCATAGAAGCTTTACCTAAAGCTGGTTTAACACGGTTTTTGTCTGAGCGTTGCGCTACAGAACCCAGTGGATCCAACTTGTGAACCATACTCTCTTCGCCAGATTCTCCAGCTGTTAGAAAAGCGGAAAACCCATGCTCCTCAGGTGTGGCAAGTGTAGCCGAACACAGTCTGGTGCTACCACCGGTACCATCCATGATATATTCGCCTTTAATAGGTTTGAAGTTTTTATCAAGATAAACACGGGATACCGATTGCGTGATTTCGTGGTTACTGATCATCAGGAAACCATCTGATTTGTCATCCTTCATAAATCCAGCACCATCAGGTTGACCAGCGAATACGAATTCAGGACTACCGGATAATTTATCTGAACTGGAGATCAGGGTGGTGATCTTTAAATTTTCAAAACCGGGCATGCCAAAGACAAAAGCGGGTTCTTTTGAATAGTTTTCTAAATTTTCCACCGGCGGATTCTCTCCACCATCTCCGATTTTGTCGTTGTCTTTACAGCCAGCTATTGCCACTGACAATAGTAAACTCAGGATTGTAATTTGGTTTCTTCTCATACCGCAAAGGTATTCTAGCGATATTAGCTGTATATTAACTCTATTTTAAATAAACAATTTATCTTTTGTCTATACTTTTTAGTTTAATTTATCTGTTTGGATAGGTTGTTCTAGTGTACTTTAATCTATTTAATTTAATCAGTTATTTTATTCGCATACAGGAACTTGAGTTCGCTATTTTTTTTAAAGGTAGCTGTCTTAAAAAGAGGTTTTAGAAATTGCTTTCTAAGTTTTTTTTTCTATACTTGGAAATTATAAATTCTAAACAAGTACCTTTTAACGAAAAACCTAGCTGTGAACAGAGACGATGTTGAACTGATTGAGGCGATTAATAATGCCGATCCCATTGCTTTTAAAAGGCTGTTTGACACGTATTGGAAAAAAATCTATCGGACAGCCCTGCAAAAACTACCTACAGAAGAAGATGCTTCTGACATTACACAAGATGTCTTTTACATTATTTGGAAAAATCGCGCTGGCTGGCAAGTGAAAAGCAATATCGCTGCTTACTTGATGTCCATGCTGCGTCATAAAATATACGATTTCTATGCCCAACGGGATCGACTCCCCATCTTTGTCCCCATTAATGAACAGGAGGAATACTGGGACTATAGTTTTCAGGAGGGGGAACAGCAGGATTTTGCCGCCGAAAATCAGCAAGTAAGAAAGGAAATTGATGCTATGCCCGAAAAAATGCGTGAAATATTTCTGCTCAGCCGATTTGAAAACCTATCTGCCCAACAGATTGCAGACAAATTGGGAATTACTGTACAGACTGTGAGAAACCAAATTTCTACTGCTTTAAAGCGTATTAAGAACCGTTTTGGTGATAAGGCTACCTGGCTCTTATTCCTGTTTTTTATCAAATTTTAATTTTTTTTATTTTTTATATAGTATGTTTTTGAAAAAGGACAGACTATATAGGTAGAAATCAAAATTTGATTATGCGTCTTCTATCCAATAAACCAAATAGGAATAAACAGAACGAGATCTGGAAAGGTATTGTCCGCAAAGCTGAGCAAGATCATGACTACAGTCTATCGGCTATTGATATGACTGTAAGATCAATGCCGTTCTATCGGAACGGCTGGGCAATTGGTGCAGCAGCGGTACTCGTGCTATTGCTGTTGGGCTCGCTATGGAAATTGTGGCTGCATTCATCCATCTCTTTTATGGACGAGAAGGAGCTCAAAGCAACCTATGTGGATGCTAGTTCATCGTCAAAACTCATTCTATCTACAGGTGATACCGTTTTATTGGATGGTGCGCGCCCATTGGATAGCAATTTGTCTCAATTGGCGCACAACGCCAGTTCACTGGATTTTAGAAAACTAAATCATACGAAACTGCAGGGGCAGCTTCAAACTCTGCAGACTGGACGCGGAAAGCAATTACATGTGACATTGTCTGATGGTTCAGAGGTGTGGCTGAATGCATCTTCGCAACTGAAATTTCCAGCACATTTTGAAGGGGCTGAGCGCTCAGTTTCGGTAACTGGTGAGGCTTACTTTGAGGTGGCGCACAACAAAAAATCTCCGTTTATCGTCACGATGGGACAACAGCAGGTGAAGGTATTGGGAACGCATTTTAATACCCGAGGGTATCACAATGAGCGAAGCAAGACCGTCACTTTATTGGAGGGCGCTGTAGCGGTGCGCGATAGCAGACGAAAAGATGCGCCAACGGTACTGAAACCAGCCGAACAGTATGTGTCAGATGGGCAAGTGGGGACTGTTCATACATTGGCTAATCCGGAATCGGTCGTGGCTTGGCGTAATGGCGAATTCTACTTTGAAGATGCTGACGCACTCACAATCGTCAGGGAGCTTGAACGCTGGTATCCTGTGTATATAGGGTTAAAACAGCAGGATACTACGAAGAAAATCTCAGGAAGGATCAAGCGAACGGACTCCATGAAAGAAGTCGTGGAAATGCTGCGGTTTTTTGATATTGAGATTACGGTCACGAAAAACGAATAAGCAACAAAAGCAAACTAATCAATTTTCTAATATTTAACCTAAAACATTATGAAACACCATTTCATGAAGTATAGGCGTGTGAAATCCATTTTGCTCGGGGGAGGCGTATGGCTTTTGATACTTTCACCGCTTGGAGGGCTAAAGGCACAGATCAATATCGCCGCCAAACAAAAATCGCTGATAAGCGTCTTCCGTCAGGTCGAGAAACAGAGCAAGTATGTATTTCTCTACGACAAGGCCGTGGAAAACAGTCCTGCGATTTCCTTTGACTGTGCCAACTGTTCGATAGAACGGGTTATTCAGCTACTTGAACAGCAGACGAAATTGGAATTTAAGATTTCGGGACAGCAGGTTTTGGTGAAGAAAAGAACGACGAAAGGAACCGGGGAAACAAAAGCAGCAGCGTTAACCTTGCAGGCAGCACAAAAAGATACCATTCAAGGGAAGGTGGTTGACGAACGGGGCAATCCTGTTGTGGGAGCGACCTTGCTGATCAAGGGGACCAGGATCGGTACTGCCACTGATCGTACGGGGACTTTTAAGTTGCTCCGTCCTGCTGATGGGCAGCAGGTGCTCTGTAACTGCCTGGGCTATCACCCCGAAGAAATCCACGTCGCTGGACAAACAACACTGATGCTGACTTTGCGTGTCAAAGCACAACAGCTCGATGATGTGGTCATCTCCACGGGCTTTCAAAAACGTGAACGCAATAAATTGATCGGAAATATTTCCTCCATCAAGGGGGAGGATCTGCAGGCATCGGGGATAACGACCGTAGACAAGGCCCTGCGTGGAAAACTGACCGGTGTCTATGTCCGCTCCAATTCGGGCAGGCCGGGCGAAGCGGGATCAATTATCATTCGCGGGAGTAATACCATGACCGGGAGCAGTGAGCCGCTGATCATCCTGGATGGTATGCCGCTACAGAACGGTGGGGTTGCTGGAACAGATAAAACAAGTTCCAATATCAATAGCTTGCTGACTAATGGGATCGGAAATATTCCGCCGGAAGATATCGCCAGCATCGATATTCTACGAGATGCGACCGCAGCTTCTATCTACGGTGCCCGCGCGGCCAATGGCGTGATTGTGATCACGACCAAACGTGGGGAAGCTGGCAAGGATTATATCAATTATAGCACCAAACAGTCCTTGAATATGCAGCCGGGCAATGCATTCAATTTTATGAATTCGGCAGAAAAGCTGGCCTTCGAAACCCAATTGTACAAAGATTTTCATCCGGTCTATGGTGGACGTGCCAACCAATTGCTGCTGCAAGTGGATAATGGCGCTATTTCAGCAGCGGAAGCACAACAGCAAATCAACCAACTGTCAATGATCAATACAGACTGGATCAATGTACTATACAATCCAGCCTATCAGCAGTCTCACAATATTGCGATGAGTGGTGGAAGTACGAAACTCCAGTACAATGTCTCGTTGAACTATCAGGATGCCAATGGTACACTGATGGAAAATAACAACAAACAAGGGGGGATGAATGTCAAACTGACGCGTAATATCAACGATAAACTATTGGTCGATTTTAATCTCTATTCTACGATCAAGAAAAATAAGGAGGGGCAATCGGCCATGGATCCATTCCGTTATGCGCTATTTGCTAATCCGTATGAACGACCTTATCAGGAAGATGGCTCGTATGCCTGGGATAAGACCTATCGGGATTTAAGTGGTAAAGTTGGTGAAACGGCCTATTTAAATTATGAGACTTTCAATATCATCAAAGAACTGCGGGAAAATACGTTGACCACGGATTATGCCAATGTACGGAGTCAGTTTGGACTGGAATGGAAGTTTTTAAATGGATTCCAATACCGTGGATCCGCTGTGGTGAATTATACCAATGTATCTACTGCAGATGAATCCCGTGCGGGTACCTACCGTTCGTTTGCTCAAAACTGGTTAAATGTGGCCCGGACGAGTGGATCTGGAGTATTACCGAAATTTAACTATGGCTTTTTGGAGGAAAATTCAGGCAGAACCCTCGATTACACGGTCCGGAATACCATCGAGTATAACAAGACTTTCGCAGACAAGCATTATGTTCAGGCTTTTTTTGCCAATGAGGTCTCCGAGCGGACAAACAATCGTTTCTTTCACTACAATCCCATTTATTTGCAGGACTACCGTATGGCGGGTTATCCTTCCTGGGATGATGTGCCACCGGCGAACTATAAAAAGCTGGATTTGTCACGCTTAGGTGGTACCTATTATGAAAAAGATCGCTCCGTATCCTTTATCAGTTCCGCAACCTATAGTTATGCAAATCGTTATGTCTTTAATGCGAATTTCCGTTCGGACGGTGTGGATATCATTGGCTCAAAAAATCAGTTTACACCACTCTGGTCGGTGGGTGCCAAATGGAACGGACATGAAGAAAAGTTTGTCAAGGAACAACTGCCCTGGTTGAACCGATTTGTACTCTCGGCAGGTTTTGGTTATACAGGCAGTATCAACCGTTCGGTCTATCCCTTCCATACCTATACCCTCAGCGCATTGGTCTATGATGATGTTGTAAAAGCACAAGCGTTTAAATACGGTAATCCTGTATTGAAATGGGAAAAGAAGCGAGATATAAATTATGGTGCCCAGATATCTGTCTTGAATAGCCGTCTGAATATCGAAGCCAACTATTACGATAATCGGGTGACCGATCTCTTGGACAATGTGGTATTGCCAGTATCGGTAGGGCGTACGAGTTCTGTCGTGAATGCGGGAATACTTTCCAATAAAGGCTGGGAACTTTCGGCACGTGTGGAATTGCTCAAAAAGACAGACTGGCTCTGGGAGGTTGGTGGAAATTTGACGACAGTCAAAAATAACCTTGATAAGGTGTATTATAAGAAAGAACCGACAGTGTCTAATCTAACACCACAAAATGTAGAGAATTATGCGATGCGTTCTTGGTTTGGCTATAAATATGACCATATCGATCCGAATAATGGACACATGATGGTGAAGGCCCAACGTCTGGATGCGGCCGGAAATATCAGCGGCGAGGAAATTATTGATCTTTCAAAAATATCGTCGGCAGATTTGCAAAGCAAATACCGGACATATTACCTGGGACAGCAGGACCCTAAACTATATGGCGGCTTCAATACACGCTTGCGGTATAAAAGCATGACGTTCTCAACAAACTTTGTGTTTGCGGACGGTAATATGATCAAGGGATTTCAGGATCGTCGGGAGGGACCGAGTGGGATGACGGATGATGTGACAGCTGGACGTACAAACCGTCTCAAGGAACAGCAATATCGCTGGCGTCAGTATGGTGATGTGACGGATATCCCTTATTATTCACCGACAGCTTCAAATTATGTCAATTACCTCATCGATAGGGATATTGAATCAGGGATGTATATCAAATGTACCGAAATCGGTGTCAACTGGCGCGCAAATCCAGCAGTGCTCAAAAAATTGATCAAACAGCTGCAGATCGGCGTATTTGCCAATAACCTGTTTACGATTTCACCTTATTCAGGTTCGGATCCGGAGACACAGATGGCTTTTGGTTATCCAACCACACCGAGTTATTCATTTTCGTTAAATATTGGATTTTAATAGCTATTAAAGATGAAAAAGATAGTAATCTATATCGCATTATGCTGTACATTAATCAATAACGGTTGTAAGGACTTCTTGGATCTGCCACCGAAAAACCAACGGGCGGTAACAACCCTGGACGACGTAAAATCTGTATTGGCTGGTTATCTGGATATGTTTGCACGGTCAAATACCAGTCCAATTGTTGGGCAGGCTCCAATTATGAACGAAGCACAAAATATGATGTTTGAGGCCTATGCGGACAATTTCGATTTTGCTGGTAATATGGGGCAGTATATCAATCCAAAAAACATCCACGGTATCGAAAAATTGTATGCTAATAAGTTACTTTTTAACGATATGGAGACCTCGGATAATATCTGGAACAACTATTATGCTGTGATCGGGTTTCTAAATGCATTGATCGACCAGTCGGACGAATTAACGCAGGCTGATCCGAGTGAACTGAAACGCGTAAAAGGGGAGATGCTGGTACATCGGGCCTACTATATCTTCAAACTGCAGCAATATTTCGCACCTATGGATAAAGAAGACCGGGGGATTCCCTTGTATCAGCATACAGGAAAAGAGGTGGTAGGTATTGAAATGAAGAGGTGGAAATCGGCTGATGTATACAAAGTCCTTATTGACGATCTGAAACAGGCTTTGGCCTTCTACCAATCGGAAGGAGGGAACTCTGGTTACAGCCGCTTTTTCAATGGTCGTTTTATCCAGAATCTGTTGGCTCAGGTCTATTGGTTTAAGGCCGAGTCCTCGGCCAGACAAGCGGAAGATTATACAGAAGCGCGCAACTATGCACTGGCGGCTATTGATGGTGTGGATGCATATATTCCAAATACACTGACGGCTTTTCAAAATGTGCAGCGCAATCTCAATACCGAATATCCGGCAGTTTATATGCAATCGTTAAACTTTGGTAATGTCGGCGCCATCTACGGATCGCCTTACGATTATCTGGGTTTTGCTCCGGCAAATCTAAAAGTGGATCCCGGATTTTTGGAATCTTTTGACAACGATGACATACGGAAGGCGGCGTATTTTAATGGAGCTGTATTGTCAAGTACCTGGCCAGACGGGATGCCCAATGGACCAAAATATGTGCGTATTCACTTGTTTACGCCAGAGGAAGCGTATCTGATATTAGCGGAGAGCTACTGCCGTTTAAATCAGAACGAGCAAGCGCTGGCAACCTTAAATAAGTTTAAAGGATTTAGAGGGGCAACAGCAAAAAACAATCTGAATAATGAACAGCTGCTGCGCGAGATTATCAGCGAGCGACGCAAGGAATTCTTTTGTGATACGGATAAGCGTTGGTTAGATCTCAAACGTTACCGACTGGGCACGATGCAGCGTAAGCTCAAGTTTTTCGATAAGGAATTTGACATTAAGGTGGAGGCCGGAGACTATCACTATGCATTGCCGATTCCATTGACTGAATTGCAGGAAAATCCGCATATCGTGCCAAATGAAGGCTGGAATCCAATTATTTTTTAAGTGTTATAGATGAATGAACGAAAAAAATAGATAAAGATGAAAAATATACTCTTTGTACTCATTGTCTTGCTGGGCCTGCAGGCCTGCAAAAAAGACACGTTTAATTACCAAACCTATGCAGCAGAAGTCGGAGATATCGATTCCATCTACTTTTCGACAGGAAGCACATCGCTGATCGCCGATGGCAAAGCGACATTGCAATTTGTGCTAGAGGCCTATCGTAAAGTGCAGATCAAGGATGCGGGGGGACAGCCAAGGGATACGATGATGTATGTGGACTACGCTAAGCTCCCGAAAGCTGAAGTCAAGATTTTTGCGGATGGACAGCTGGTCGAAGGAATGGAATATCAGGTAAAAGATCTTTCGAAGAACACACGAGAATTTTATGCGCAGATCGGTGGCCTGAAATCTAAGGTTAAATCAGTACAGATTAAAGCGCCAAAGCCTTTGGGAGCAAAACGCTACATTGATGTGGTATTCCATGTGTTTGAGCTGAGTACGACGGACCCCGGCTATGATGCCCTGACCTATCAAGATATTCAGCAAAAACAATTGGAGTCGGCTATAGCCTATGCAAATGCGGTATTTAACAATATGTATGGTAAAGATCCAAATGGCGGGCAGGCAAATTTTGAATTCCGTCTGGCGAAGAAAAATCCGGCAGGCATGGCTTTAGCACTACCTGGTTACAATAAGATCCTGTATGATGCAAGCTGGAAAGCTTCACCCACGGCGCAGTTTTTACCTGCAAATTTTACGGCGAAAATCAATGCGACTGCTGCCTACCAATGGAACAAGGATAAATTTTTGAATATCTATATCTATCCAACAGTAGCAAATACCAGTATTGGAAATAACCGTGCGGCTTATCAACTCGTACCTGCAGGACAGCAGGCAATCGAGGGGATTGCCAATATCGTTAACTCGGAAGCCGAAATCCCGACAACTGATTTTTATACAATCTACGGTCTGGGGATTCAGCGGTCAATTTTCTTTCCGGAGTCGAGTCTCAAAATAGAAATCGCTCCTCATCTGGGTATATATTATGGTCTGTATGCAACGAATTCAATAACCTTGCCTGTCAATGACTTTGTGGCGGATACGAAGAAATATTTTACGGGGAATACGCAGACGGCAAACCAATCTTCAGGTCTCCTGAAGACAGGCTTAGATGGTGAAAAGTTTCTGGCAAACAATGCTATGGATGACGTCCGCTTTGCTTCGCTACGGAATAGCTTCACCCAGGGACAGATAGAGCGGATGCGTTTGGTCATGGAACGCTGTCCCGTACGGAAAGCATGGCAATCAGAGTAGCTTAATAATAAATTTTAGATAGATGAAGAAAATAATTTTTAGTGTTTTAGCGCTCTTGATCGCGCAGCTGGCCATCGGTCAGATTAAGGTCAAGGTCATTGGGAAGGTAACTGGTGATACAGAAGGGCACAACAAAGTATACCTCTACAATCGTATGGCGAAAGATTCGGCGGAAATAAAAAATGGCCACTTCGAAATAAATTTTGAAGATAAAAAAATTGGATCACGGGCGATTTCCATTGAATATGATCATGCCAAACGTCGTATGTATGCACCGCTAGTCTTGTTTTACGATCAATCGGGTACCATAAACGTGGAATTTGATGTGCTGAAAGGTTTATCATCCGGTAAAGTGAGCGGTCTTGCCTCAGCGACTTCTTTTTACCAATATAATGAAGCGAAAATCAAGGTATTTCGGGAATCCATGCGTCTGACACAGGAAAAATATGGTGCAGATGCCATGAAGACCGGAAATGCACAATTTGAAACCGCAAAAGCGTATAAAGAACAGCTTTTTGTGCACTTGAATGATTCTTTGCTGAATGTATTTGTGAAACCAAATGCATCGGTTTCGCCTGTCTTTATACAGTCGCAGGAAACGACATTACCACTCGAACGATTGGAATATTATTACAATAAATTATCGGATAAGGTCAAAAAAAGCGAAGAATCGCAGACCTTACACGCCAAGATCCAAGGGCAGAAAAATGCCTATATAGGCGCTACAGTCAAGAATTTTGAATTGCCTGATGCACTTGGAAAACTGCGTAACTTTAATGAGTTTAAGGGGAAATACATCCTGTTGGATTTTTGGGCTTCCTGGTGTTCCCCATGTCGGGCCTCGTTCCCAAGGATCCGTGAGGTCTATGGCAAGATCAAGGATAAGGATTTTATCGTGATCAACATTTCGATCGATCAAAATAAGGACGCATGGTTAAAAGCTGTAAAAGAGGAGTCTAATCCCTGGCCACAGTTATACGACGACCGCAATGTTTCTTACTCCATATTTAATGTCAATGCAGTGCCGACTTCTTATCTGATCGACCCCTCAGGCAAAATCATTATGAAGGAAATCGGTTTTGAGCCCAAAGGTGGTGGCGCTATGGAGAAAAAATTAGAAGAATTATTCAAGGTTAAATTTTAAACATATAATTAGATACAACATGAAAAAAGTGGTATTAGGTATAGTCGCTGGACTATTGATGACTACAGCATTAATTGCGCAAACGCGAGATTACATTACCGTACGGGGAACAGTGAAATTTCCACCAGATAAAGAGAGTCAAGAGAAATATCCCTTTGTATTGAAAGACAAAGCGATGAAAGATGCAGAGGTTTTTCAGAAAATTCAATTAAAGGCAGATAATACCTATGAAATAAAAGTACCGGCAAAAACACCTCGTTTTTACAGCCTGGATGTTTTTGGTTGGGATAGAATCACCTTTTGGGCCGGTAATGATGATTTAAAAATTGATTTTAGAGGTTTGGATACCGCTAAAATCAAAATCAAAAATCCGCCTTATGTTTTTATTGAATCTGAAGGTAAAGACAATCAGTTGATCAATATGCTGAACTGGGAAAATTATCAAAACTATCAGAATACCATTGCTATTGGTAAAAGACAGTACATGGCTATGCAGAGCAAGGATACGGCAATGACTAAATCGTTGACGGATATGATGATGGAACAATATGATAATATGGCTACCCGCGCTAAATGGTACGTTAAGAACTATAAAAATGAACCGCAGGTGGTCTATGCTTTGGGCTATGTCAGTCCCAGACGTGATCAGGAATTTATCCTGAGCTATGTCAATCCCCTGATCGAAAAATACCCTTGGTTACAGGAAGCAAAGGAAGTGAAGGAAAATATCAACAAGGCTCTTGCTGCTGTGAAGAAAACAGAGGATGGTGCTAAATTTATCAATATCACACAGGCAGATGCCGCAGGAAAGAATGTCAACTTATACGACTACCTGAAAGGTAAGAAATATGTATTGGTCGATTTCTGGGCTTCTTGGTGTGGTCCTTGCCGGGCTGAGAATCCACATGTATTGAAAGCATACAATGCTTTTAAGGCAAAAGGTTTTGATGTCTTTGCCGTATCATTGGACGATAAGAAAGATAACTGGTTGAAAGCGGTAAAAGATGATAAAATGCCTTGGGCGCAAGTATCGGATCTGAAAGGCTGGAAAAATGAAGCCGCTCAGTATTACAATATCACAGCAATTCCTTCTAACTTCTTGTTAGACAGTGATGGTAAAGTGGTCGCTCGAAATCTTCGTGGTGCCGATCTTGAAAAAGAATTGGCCAAACTTTTAAACAAATAACCGATGAAACGTATTCTTTTTATGCTTGTTTTGCTGGTATCGGTTGCGATGCAAGGTAAGGCGCAAATGGCCACAGCAGCTGTTGTAAGCTGGGATATAGACCGACGGATCGAGGTTCCCGTAGCACGGGACTCGGTCTGGTCGTTGCTGAAGAATAACGGCTTGGTTGCCGTTCTTTCCAATGGCTATGTGAAGTCCATGGTTAACAAGGGTACTGAATTGCCTATTGCACGGGAGGTGACATTTAAGGACGGTTCCAAGCGCGATGAATTGCTGAAACAATTGGAGGAGCAGCATCGTTTTTTGGTGTATACGATTGAAAAAGATGCGCTGCCAACGGGCTTGAAAGCGGTTCAGGTAGCGATATTTACCAAAGAAAAAGGGGATGATAGCACTGAAATTAACTGGATGGTAAAACTGGATGGTGATAGCGGAGCAAAAAAGAAGTACATCGAAACCTTAAATGCGGAGATTGAACAGTATGCAACTGGGTTTAGGAACTACCTAACATCCAAGCCGAAAGTGATTCAGGCGGTACGTATGCAATAACAGCCTCATGGATTTCACGATTTTTCCATAGGCTTGGTTGAAAAACCGGAGGAACGATTGTTCCTCCGGTTTTTTGCTTTTTGAATCAGACGTTTCATGTCACTTGACATAAATCCTGTTTAATTTGATGTAAGCTCTTTTTTTGCAGGTTGACCTTTAAGAACGATTTTTGCGGCTCGCTTTCCGTTGTTTTCCTTTGCTTCGGAGCTGATGGTACTAGTAGAACGCACGTTTACATTCGTTATGGTATGTGGTTCCGCCGACCTAATTTCCGTTGCCTTTGCCGATCCAGATGTGGCAGTTCCAGTTTTTACTATCGATACCGTTTTGGGATCATTGACTTGAACATTGTTTGCTTTTACCGATGTGACAGTGCTCACATTCGCTGTTCCACGCATAGTTATCCGTTTAGGTTCCTGATGCTTTTCACTTGAACTTCCGCCGGAGGTGCCATTATCGGTAGCATTTCCATTCGCATTACCGTTTACATTGATCCGTTTAGGTTCCTGAAATTTTACGTTTTCAACATACACCTCTTCTATTTTGGGTGCTGTTTCCACCTTCACTTCTTCAAGCATTGGTGGCTTATTTTTCATTGTTTTCTTGCTGTTTCCACCTGTTTTTTTGGGCTCTGGAAAGCGTATTGTTTCTTCTTTTGGAGTAGCATTTTTCTTGGGTTCCATTGCGGGAGCATCTGCTCTTCTGGGCGGATTAGGCCGTTCAGATACAGCTTTTGGGGCACCCGGTTTTTTGGAAGTGGGGGGAGTCTTGGCCGGTTTCGCAGGCTCAGTTTTTTCTGTTTTGGCCGGCGTTGTTTTCTGTGCTTCGACATGAGTCGAAAACAACAGGCTAATTGCTGTTGTCAGCAATAAAGTAAGCGCAGGCATCAGCAGGAGCTTACCACTGTTCGTTCTTTTCTGTAACATAATTAATCGTTTTTTTGTTGTTAAAAAATTAAAATTACTGGCCGGTAATGCGTTTATATCGGGGGAGGACATGCTCCACTGGATAATCAGATGTTGGTAACTAGCGCGTTCATAAACCTGTACTACGGCATCGTCTGCCAGGTATTCGTGGTTTTGTCGAACAGCCCTGTCGATCAGGTAAATCAAAGGATTGAACCATAATACAATGCGCATAAGCTGCATGAGCATCACGTCTATGGAATGTCGCTGGTCTGCATGTGCCTGTTCATGGGCGATAATCGAAGCCTCAATCTCTCCCTGTAAATATGCGCCGCGGGGTACATAGATCCGTCTGAAAAATGAGAAGGGAGTTTTAAGGCCATGAATACTATAAATTGAAGGATTGTCTGTCGCTGATGCGCGACTGATGTAGGATGAAAACTTTTTATAGCTTGCTATATACCTAATCAAAAGTGTAATCGCAATCAGTAGATAGGCAAGGAAAATAGCCGTGTTGGTTGATATCAACGGTTCTTGTTGGACGGCTGCAGGGGTTGTGATGGCAAGCTCCATATGCTCCGGAGCTACTTCCGGTTGAACCCTATTAAAATGAAAAAAATCAGGGATAAATGACGGCAGAGCAGTTTGCACCAATGGTGCAAAAAGAGCGATAGGTATAATGGCAAGCAGATAAAACCGGTTAAATACCAAGAGCTTTTGCTGTTGCAAAAGAGAAATATATACCAGATACAATAAGCCTGAACAGGCGATCAATTTTCCCAGATAGATAATCATGTCGCTTTGTTTTTAATTTCTGAATCAATTATTTTTTTCAGTTCTTCCAATTGCTCCTTGTTCAACTGCGATTGTTTTGTAAAAAAAGAAGCAAATTTTAAAGCTGAATTATCAAAATACGTTTCAACAATATCATTGACGTGTGCGAGATAATAACTGTCCTTATCGAATAGGGGATAGTACTCTCTTGAATTGCCATATAATACATACGATATGGCTCCCTTTTCGGTCATTCGTTTTAATAATGTTGCAATCGTCGTCGGAGCAGGTTTGGGTTCAGGATAGGCTTCCATAAGATCTTTCATAAAGGCCTTTTTCATGTCCCAGATGTACCCCATCAATTGTTCTTCAGTCGCTGATAATTTATTCATACTACAAATATAGAATCTATTCTACATTGTGTAGAATATAAAATGTTAAAATTTGTTATTTATATGTATTTAATTGATTTTTAGTGCTTTATTTTTGTTTTCGTGCTTGTGGTAAGCAATTTTTGTTACAAAATAAAAGAGAATGGCGACTGCTAAAAAAATGAGCCTATCAGATACTGGGAGGTAACTTTATCTGGAATGCTCGTGGAAAATGAAGTGGGACTGCATATCGAACCTGGAATACAAAATGTCTTATATCAGCGGTTTCTTTTTCGGGTTGGCATTAAAATATTCTTTTTTAAACTGGAACATCTGTGCCATTTTTTGTGCGCGCCATTTGGCTTCGTCAGCCTTTTCACCTGTATATAGCCGATCGACGGTCGCTTCAAACAGAAGTAGCCATTGATCGAAATGTTTTGCCTCAATGGGGAGGGGGATATGGGGTGGAAATGGACTGCCAAAGTAGGTATGTTCATCCAGCAGGATCGTCTGCCAGAAGCGATACATTTTTTCCAGGTGTATGCCCCAATTGTCCTGAATACGTTCCTGAAAAATAGGGCCTAGGAGATTGTCCTGACGAACGGTGCTGTAAAACTGATCGACTAATATTTTTATGTCTGCGATGGTTTGAATGTCCTGTTTCATGGGTTTAATACCTGCTTTTGTGAAACGGATACCTCATCTGTAGCTGTTGCACGGTGTATGAATAAGATAAATTTAGCGAGAATATAGGAGAATTGAATCAGGTTGATGTAAAGATGCATGTTAAAAATATTGGATTTTTCTTTTATTGTCAGTAATTTGAATAGATATTTAGGGAAAACACATGGGAAAATACACTTTTTTTGTCCTGCTGCTGCTGGGATGTTACACCGCGCAGGCACAAATCACCGATATTACAGTCAACAAAGAAAATTTTGAATCTTCGGGTTTTCCATTTAAAGGCAAACGTGTGCTGCAGGTGGAGCATATTCAGACCGAAAAGGAAGATAATTATATCATTTTTTCAAAAGAGGAACGCGGAGCAGATCCGGATAAACTATATGCACAGCAATTTCAGCGAAAAGATGGTATGTGGGTGCCTATTGTGGAGGAAACTATCGTTGAAGATGGTATTATTACTTCGGTGTGGGAATCCAGAAAAGCCTTCTTTGACGCTGACAAAGATGGGAAACTGGATGCGGTGTTTATCTATTCCAGGCATCCAAAGGATCACGTCGAAAAGCAGCTGAGCTGTATTGCTTTGGTTTTATATAAGGGACAATTTTATCGTCTGCGCGCGGAGGCGGAGGATGGATATACGAAGACTTCCTATTCAGAAAATTATGCTTCGTTGCCTACCGAGGTAAAAGAGAACGTGGAACGCTATTGGGAAAATCTGGACAAAAGATAATAGATTGTAATACTGAACACAAAGACAAAAGGGCCATTCAATTTTGGAATGGCCCTTTTGTCTTTGATTATGCTCGATCGCTACAGTCCTTTTTTGAACATTGAATACATAGGCTTTTTTTTCTGAATTGCCTGTTTTTTATTGATTCGTATTTTTCATTAAGGCATCAATGAACTCGTTACGCTCGGTTTATTGACTAGAAAGAACTTTAGTCGATTTTCATGGCTATTGGTGCTTTCCCTTTCGTATTTTACTGAATGGAAGCTAATAACTGTTTTTCCTCTTCTTCTTGCGTTTTGCCAATGACATAGCGTGTGATGTTTTGGTGTTTGATCTCATCAATTGTATGGATCACATCTTTCGTCCTTGCTTCTTTGCTCGGCTTGATCAGTACGATCATATCCTTGCTGTTGGGCATGTTACTGATCTTTGCTTTCAACTGTGCGAGTACCTGCGGTAATGTTTTCTCTATATCGATTGGTTTTTCAGAAAAGGCAATGGGCTTCTTGAAGTCGCCATGATACCACATAAATTTTCCATCCCCAAGAATCAATGTCGCTGTCCGGTTTTCGTCAATGAGCACTGGTGGTGTCGCCTCGCCTTTTGTTTTGTCTGGCATGGCAATATCCATTGCAGCAGGTTTGTTTAGGGTTGTGGTCAGCATGAAGAAGGTGATCAAAAGAAAAGCAAGGTCTACCATCGCTGTCAGATCTACCTTTGGAGCCATTTTCCGGCTTCTAATTTTTTTCTTTCCGCTTTCTTGTGTTTTTTGGTTTAATTCTGCCATGATGCTTTGTCTTTAGGTTATAACTCTTGTTCATACACATTGATATGATGCCCCGACGAGAACTATTCCATATTTTTTTTGACAATGGGAGCCGGTTTTTTCTTTGATTTTTTTCAGTCGGTTCAATTACAATAGGTTAAAGAATTGTCTAGTAGAAAATGATAGACCAAGATTTGCTGGTGCTAATAATCGCGTTGTGGTGATACTAGCTTTTAAGATTGAGAATTTGTCTTCTTTGGTTGTGGCTATCGCAAAAAGGTGAAGCAGTGATCAGATGGTAGTGGCGGTTGTATAATATAGGTCGTCAGCTAAGTGAAATTGTTGAGGAACATATTTTCGTTGCGGGAAATGAAATAAAAAAGATTAGTAACTTGCCAATAAAAAATATGGAGCAGGATAACGGATTTGTCTATACAGATATCGCGTCGCCAGTAGGGAACATAAGGCTTGTGGCGACCAGACGTGGTCTTACTGCTGTATTGTGGGAAGGTGAGGACTATACCCGTACAAAGTTATCTAAACCGGATAGAGAGGACCATGCGCCATTACTTTTACTCGCTCAACAACAGCTTTTGGAGTATTTTGACCGCAAGCGCACTGTTTTTGACCTACCGCTGGATATGCAGGGAACTCCCTTTCAGCTTAAGGTGTGGGAAGCTTTGCTCACTATTCCTTATGGCCAGACAAAAACCTATGGAGATCTGGCACGCCAACTAGGTGATATCAAAGCTGTACGTGCAGTCGGTGGTGCATTGAACAAGAATCCGATATCCATTATTGTACCCTGTCATCGGGTCATCGGTGGATCTGGGAAACTCGTTGGTTTTGCAGGCGGCCTGAAAAATAAATCTATTCTTATTGATCTGGAAAAGAAAGATCGGACTCCGACATTGTTTGATTGAAAGTAGGCCCTAACCTATAACCAGCCTTCCTTTATCGCCTTGGCTATTAGATCCACGGGTGTTTTTACGCCAGCTTTAGCAAGAATATTTTTCCTGTGCGTGTTTATCGTGTGGAGACTGACACACAGCTCATCAGCAATTGTTTTGCTCATCTTGCCCTCAACGATACATTTTAAAATTTCTCGCTCTCGCTTTGTAAACATATCATAGGATTTTGTAAACGTTTGATCGAGCTGAATATTAAAAAAGGAAGGTTCGTCATCAAGTCCAATAAGTGAGAAACAGGGTTTTCCTTCTTGTTTTATATGCGATATGTCGGTATGCAGGGAGAGTGTCCGGTAGAAGTTATTCTCATCATAATCTATCTGAATAGCTTGATGTAGGATCCTGATGTAATGCCCATCTTTTCTTTTGAACCTGAAATCATATTGGACCTTATAGCTTTTTACCTTTTCATAAGGTAAACTCTTAAAAAACTCCACGACTTTATATTCAAAGTTGAGGAAATAGGCTTTGTCGTCGGGATGGATGCGTTCCATGAGAAATGGAAGAGAAAGCTCTTCTGGTTTATAGCCGATCAGGTTTTCGCATTCTTCGCTAATGATCTCGACTTCCCCGGTATACATATTGAACACTAGATAATAGAAATTGCCCGCTTGAAATATATTTAACAAGCGTTTATGAAATTCGATCTGTTGTTGTAATTCCGAGGTATCCGCTGCTTTCTCAATGTCTACAACTGTCCTCCAGAACTTCTTTGCTGTAAGATAATATTTGGATTGAGGTGACTCCATAAATTTAATCGGTTAATAGCATAAATCTACAAAATGTACGGGAATATCTGAATGAAAGGACTTCGATTTTTTTACCAAAAAAGCCACTTCTTATTAGTCTAAGGGACGATAGGGGAAGATGAAGAAGTACGAACCCCGGCCGATCCTTCTGGTTCGAATCCTAATAGAATGCAAAAAGCCTTTCATTTCTGAAAGGCTTGTTCTGCGGAGAGTGAGGGATTTATCGCGTCCCGCATCCCCTTGCTAAATCCGCGATGATAAAGTTCGAACCCCGGCCAACCCTTCTGGTTCGAATCCGAATATCACGAAAAAAGCCTTTCATTTCTGAAAGGCTTGTTCTGCGGAGAGTGAGGGATTCGAACCCCCGAACCTGTGACAGTTAACGGTTTTCAAGACCGCCGCATTCGACCACTCTGCCAACTCTCCG
>PJTS01000158.1_pt1 | contig 62115 bp, 57 predicted proteins | sample 1512251 | NCBI WGS metagenome assembly PJTS01 (sample SAMN08177686, study PRJNA422409) | Soil metagenome, whole genome shotgun sequencing project. | isolation source: Soil (2) enriched on wood chips: alkali lignin treatment | place: USA: Madison | collected 2015-01-15 | reverse complement strand
GGCCTGCTGCGCATCTTCCCGGAACAGCGCTGGTCGCCGTTCTACCTGCTGCAGCCGATCATCGCACCGATCTTCGCGCTGCTGTTCCAGTGGGGCGTGGCTGCACAGGACCTGCGCCTGGGCCGCTGGTTCAAGGGCCGCATCAGCAGCCGTGCGATGTGGCTGCAGACCCGCCCGGTGGCACGCAAAATGCTGCGCCAGGTGCTGAAGGACTACGTGTTCTTCCCGCTGCTGGCCGGCCCGTTCTTCCTGCCGGTGATGCTGGGCAACCTGGTCGCCAACGGCATGCGCAACGTCTGGACCTACGTGATCATCTTCTGCGGCCACTTCACCGCCGAATCGGAAACCTTCCCGAAGGAATGCCTGCGCAATGAATCGCGCGGCCACTGGTACCTGCGCCAGCTGCGCGGTTCGTCCAACATCAGCGGTGGTTTCATCATCAACGTGCTGTCGGGCAACCTGAGCCACCAGATCGAGCACCATTTCTATCCCGACCTGCCGGCCAACCGCTACGCGACCATCGCCAAGGAAGTGAAGGACATCTGCCGCCGCTACGGCCAGCACTACAACAACGGCTCGCTGCCGCGTCAGTTCGGCCAGGTGGTCTGGCGCATCCTGCGCCATGCCTTCCCCAGCAAGCCGCGCCGTCTGCCGCTGGCCGACATCCTGTCGCCGCCCAGCCCGGCACCGGCCAACGCGAGCTGATCGCTCAGCCCGCCTGCATCCGGGCGGCGCCGTCGGCGCGGTCCAGGCGGCGCAGAAACACCTGCATTTCCCGCTGTGCCTGCTGGTCGCCCTTGCTGCCGGCCACGCACAGCCCACGTTCCCAGGCGGCGCGCGCAGCGCCCGGCTGGCCACCGGCCAGCCATGCCTTGCCCAGCAGCTTCCACGCGGCCGAATAGTGTGGGTCCAGCGCCACGCAGCGGCCCAGGTGCATGGCCGCCCGCAGCGTGTCGCCGGCATCCAGCCAGCCCTTGCCCAGGCCGAAGCGCAGCAGCGCGCTGTCCTTTCCTGCGGCCAAGAGCGCCTCCAGTGCCTGCACGTTCATGGAATGACCTCGAACACGGGCTGCATCGTTCCCGATTGAAAACGCCCGCGATGGAACAGCAGCGGGGCCTGGTCAGCGTCGCTGGCCTGCAGCACGCGACCCACCAGCAGCAGGTGGTCGCCCACCGGCCAGTGCGCGTGGCGGCTGCACACCAGGTGCGCCACCGCGCCGGCAATGCGCGGCGGCAGGCCGTCCTCGTCGTCCAGTAGCGGCACGCCTTCGAAGCGATCGCGCACCAGCGGGTCGGCGAACTGCCTTGCCAGCGCGACCTGCTGGGCGCCCAGTACGCTGATCGCAAACTGCGGTGCACGCTGGAACGCCTTCAGGCTGTGTGCGTGCAGTGCCAGGGTCCATGACACCAGCGGCGGCTGCAGCGAAACCGGCACGAACGAGTTGATGGTCAGGCCGTGCAGCTTGCCGCGCGCGTCGCGGGTGGTGGCGATGGCCACCCCGGTGGGGTAGTGGCCCAGCAACCGCCGCAGGGCGCGCGGTGCCAGCGCGACCGACGGCTGCACGGCCGGGGCGGGGTAGACCCCCGCCCACGGCCCGGCATAGGGCATGCCGTCGGCGCTCATGCGTGCATCGCCTGCGCGTAGCGACGCTCTACCTCGGCCCAGTGGATGATCTGGAAGAACGCACCGATGTAGTCCGGGCGACGGTTCTGGTAGTGCAGGTAGTAGGCGTGCTCCCAGACATCCAGCGCCAGGATGGGCGCGTTGCCGGACAGGCCCACGGCCGCGCCCATCAGCGGGTTGTCCTGGTTGGCGCTGCTTTCAATCTGCAGCCGTCCACTGCGATCACTGGTCAGCCACGCCCAGCCGCTGCCGAAGCGGGTCTGCGCGGCCTTGCTGAAGGCGTCCTTGAAGGCATCGAAACCACCCAGGTCGCGTTCGATTGCTGCGGCCACTGCCGCGCCGGGGTGGCCGCCGGCCGGGCTCAGCACCGACCAGAACAGGCTGTGGTTGGCATGGCCGCCGCCGTTGTTGCGTACCGGCATGCGCAGCGCTTCGGGCAGGGCCTCCAGGTCGGCAATCAGGTCTTCCACCGGCGTGGCCGGCAGCCCGGCCTGTCCCAGGGCGGCGTTGAGGTTATTGATGTAGGTCTGGTGGTGCTTGCCATGGTGGATTTCCATGGTGCGTGCATCGAAGTGCGGTTCCAGCGCGTCGTAGGCGTAGGGCAGGGCGGGAAGCGAGTACGGCATTGCAACAGTCTCCGTGGGTAGCCAGGTGTCTGGCCGAGGGAACACTGTTATCGCGCCTAAACCTTGGTTGAGGTCAAGCATCCGCTGCGCTCGCCGGGCGTGGCCCGGCGCTACCTTCGAACGCGGCCTCCAGCTTGTCGAGGAACGTGAAGAGGGCTCTGTTCATGCCGTCATAGTCCTGCGCCAACAGTTCCGCCGGCTGCTGGACGAAGCGCGATGAACGGAGGGCGTCCAGCTCCTGTGTGCATGCAGCAATCAGCAACGCAACCACCTCGCGGTTGAATTCCATGTGGCACTGGAAGCCATACACCAAGGGGCTGTACTGCACGATCTGCCGTGGGCAGCCCTCGCTACGGGCGATAACCGTGGCATCGGCGGTCAGGCCAGGCATGTCGTTGTGCCAATGCCCAACCTCGAGCGTGTCGCCGAAGTGGGCGAACGTGGGGCTGTCACGCCCTGCCGCGGTCAGGGTGATCGGGAACGTGCCGATTTCCTTGTGTGGGCTGTGCTCGAAGGCCGCCCCCAGGGCTTCGCCGATCAACTGCGCGCCGAGGCAGACGCCCACGACCGGCTTGGCTGAGGCGACAAACGCTTCAATCAAGGCTTTCTCTGCCGCGGCGTTGAAATGCGGGCACTGGCCGAGGGTGGTCGCTGGGGATTGTGGGCCGCCCATGACGACCAGCATGTCGTGGGCATCGGCATCGCGCGGCAGCTGATCGCCGGCATGCAGTCGAGTGAAGCTCGACGTGTGACCCCTGCTGTCGGCCCATTGCGCATAGGCGCCGGGCGCTTCGAAGGCTTCATGGATGACGAAGTGAACCTGCATCGCTGGCGTCCTGAGTTGAGCGGAATCTGGGGGAGGGGTGGAGTGCATGCGCGCGCTACAGCGCGAGACGTTTCATCGCAGCTGCCAGGTCATCGGCAAAACGCACTGCATCATCGGCTGCGAGAGAGGAAATCGTCAGGCGCACGCCATGGCACGGCGACGGGACGCCAAAAGACGCTCCGCCCCGGGTCAGCCAGCCGTGCCTGGCAAGCTCGAGGACCAGCGGTTGGCTGTCTGTTTCCATGGGCATCCATACATTGAGCCCGTCGGTCGACGCGGCGGTCGCGATCCCGCGCTCCTGCAGAAGGCGGCGCAACAGGGAGCGTCTTTCCGCATAGCGGTCGCGTGCGCCTGCGATCCGGGCGTTGATTGCGGGCGAAGTGAGGCAACCGATCACCGCCTGCTGCAGCAGGTGGCTGACCCAGTGGGTACCGGCGGTCAATCGAAGCCGCAGTGCGCTGGAGGTGTGATCGTCGCTGGCAACAATGGCCAGTCTCAGGTCCGGCCCCAGCGCCTTGGACACGGACCTGACCAGTGCCCAGCGCCGCGCATCGGCCGGAATCACGTTGAAATAGCGGTCCGTGGCGAGCATGGCAAAGTGATCGTCAACGATGACCAGAACATTGGGATGGCGGGACAGTACGCCCCGGATCTCGGCTGATCTTCTGGCGCCAAGCGCGCATCCGGTGGGGTTCTGCGCACGTGGCGTCAGGATCACGGCCTGGGCGCCCTGGGCAAGTGCCGCCTCCAGCTCCGCCGGGATCATGCCCTTGGCATCCATCCCGACTGGCGCCGGCTGCAGGCCCGCCACGCGCAGGGTGTTCACGCTGCTGACAAAGCCGGGGTTTTCCACCACCACCTTGTCGCCGGGCACAAGGTGGCAGGCCAGAAGCCGCTCCACCGCGTCTACCGCGCCCCCGGTGATGTCTATCTGGAAGGCGGGCGGGCAGTCGCCCTGCATCCACGCAATGGCCAGTGCTTCCAGCTCGGGATGCACCGCCGGCGCCCCGTAAAGCGCAGCTGGCTGGGGCCGTTGAGCAAGTACCTGCACGATGTCCGGCAGCCAATCGGGATCCGGGTTGCCCCCGGCCAGGTCCATCAACCTGCAACCCGGTCGGGTTCCCTCGGCTTCGCCCAGGCGCATCGGGTCACGAATGGTCGTGCCCAGGCGGCCCTGTGTGGTCGCAACGCCTGCGCTTACCAGGCGCTTGTACGCGCTGGACACCGTATTCCGGTTCACACCCAAAACGGCGGCCAGATCGCGGACGGTCGGCAGCTCCTGCCCCGCCCGCAGGTGACCGGCCTGGACCAGGCCGCGAATGCTTTCGAAGATGGCCGCCGCCGAGTTGCCTACGATTTCCACGATCGTCCTGGGACGTGTTAGTTTATTGGCCTAGGACAATAACACGGATGCCGGCGCGCGAACCGGCAGCCAGCTGACGCGAGGCGTTGAATGAATACCGGCGACAACCCAGAGACGGCCACGCGGCACGATCTTCATGGCCTGTGGCCGCAGGCGACCTCGGTGCAGGACCTCTTGGCAAACCTGGCCGCAGTGCAGGCCCGGATCGAGGCGGCCTGCGTCCGCTCTGGTCGCGATGCGGCCAGTGTCAGGCTTCTGCCCGTGAGCAAGACCAAACCGGAGGCCGCTGTGCGCCTGGCATTTGCAGCGGGCTGCCGGATGCTGGGCGAGAACAAGGTCCAGGAGGCCCTGGCGAAGTGGGAAGCAACGCAGGACCTGGTGGGGCTGAAGTGGTCGGTCATCGGCCACCTGCAGACCAACAAGGCCAAGGTGGTCGCCCGGTTCGCCGATGAGTTCCAGGCACTGGACAGCCTGAAGCTGGCCGAAGCGCTGGACCGCAGGCTGCAGATTGAAGGGCGCGGCCTGGACGTCTTCGTGCAGGTCAATACGTCAGGTGAAGCGAGCAAGTACGGGCTGGACATCGCCAACGTGCCGGGATTCCTGCGCCAGTTGGCACCCTGCAGCGCGCTGCACGTGCGGGGCCTGATGACCTTGGCAATGCTCTCCGCCGAACCCGATCGGGTGCGCCCCTGCTTCATCCGCCTCCGGCAGCTGCGCGATCGCCTCCAGCAGGAGGCCATCGCGGGTGTGTCACTGCAGGAGCTGTCCATGGGAATGTCGGGCGATTATGAGATTGCCATCGAAGAAGGCGCGACGGTTGTGCGCGTTGGGCAGGCCATTTTCGGCGCGCGCGCCACGCCGGATTCCCATTACTGGCCTTCCAGTGAAACAGCCCCAAGCCCAACGCTGCCGGCTGATGGCGAGGGGAGCGGGGCATGACCGTGTACCGACTGAACCTGTACCGGGACGATCGCCTGCTCGGGCACTTTGAAACCGGAACGTCCACCCGTCGGGAGGATCTGCGGGCGCTGGTGAACCGCTTGAGCGCGGACTATCGGGTCCAGACGCTGGCAAGCTACGACGAAAAGCGCCTGGTCGAGGCGTCTGCTGAAGGTATCAAGGTGCTTTACCGGGAGCTGCAGTTCAGGCCGGTCGACCTGACCTGACGAAGGCTGGGCTCGCCGGGCATGGCCCGGCGCTACCGCTCAATCCGTCGGTAGGTGTCCACCTTGGGGGACACGCCGCTCAGCTCAACCAATCCCGGCACGCACCGTCGCTCTGCTCACCGCAGGCCTGTTGCATGCGCTGCTGCAGGCGGTCCAGTGTCTGCGCCCCCTCGTGCTTGCCACTCCAAGCCTTTAATTGCACCGCCAGCCGCTCGAAGCGCTGGCGCGTGCGCTGGTGGTAGCCGGACGGCTGCGCCTGCAGTTCGGCGATCAGTGCATCGGTGGCCTGTTCGATGCGCGGCGCGTCTTCGGGCGCCAGCCGCAGCAGGCCTTCCACATACAGCACGCCCCACTGCACGCGCGTGGCCGGGCCCTGCGCGCCTTCGTAGGCGCGCTTCAGCCATTCCAGCGCGCCGGCGGTGTCGCCGCGCTGCTCGGCCAGTTCGGCCAGTTCGGGCATGTAGTAGTAGGGCTGCTCGCTGCGCTTGATCTCGGCCAGCAGCAGCGCCTCGGCACCGGCGTCATCGCCGATCTGGCGCAGCGCGTACACCGCGCTGCTGATCGTGGCCTGGCGTGCATGCGCACCGCTGGCGGCGGCATCGGCGGCGGCCACGCGCTGCTTCACCTGTGCCACCAGATCGGACGGCAGCGTGCCTTCGGGCTGCAGCTGGCGGGCCAATGCCAGTTCGGTCAGTGCACGCGACAACGCATCGTCGGCACGGTTGCCCTGCGCGGCGTCGGCCCGCGCCAACGCCACCAGAAGTTGCTGGCCCAGGCGTTGCTGGGTGGCGGGGCCGGCGCTGGCCAGCTTCACCAGCTTGGCACCGGCGTAGCCCAGCAGTTCGCGATTGCGGCGCACCTCGGCGGGCTGGGCCAGCACGGCTTCCAGCAGCTCGCGCGTGGCGGTCGGCGTGCTGCGCGGCGTCTCCGCCGTAGCCAGTGCCAACAGCGCGAAGCGGCGCTGCAGCGCAGGCTGCGGCGCGGCGGTGGCCAGCGCATTCAACACGTCCTCGCTGCTGCGTGTGCCGGCCAGCTTGTTGGCGTCCACCTCCCAGCCGTAGTCACCCAGTACCTGCCAATCCTCAGCGCCCAGCGTGGCAGGCGTGGCCAAGGCCGTGGCCAGAGTGTCAGCCACGGCACTGCGACGGCCGGCGGCCACGGTCAGTACCCGGGTCAGTTCGGCTGCATCGTTGCCACCGGCCACCCGGGTGATTTCATTGCGCTGCGGGTCCAGTACGATCAGCGTGGGATAACCGCGCACGCCAAAGCGCTCGCCCCACGCCTGCGCGCCTTCCTCGTCGCCGTCCAAGTAGACCGGCACGAACTTGCCGGTCAGGGCGATGAAGGCCGGATCCTTGAACAGCCCGGCCTTCAGCTGGTTGCACGGCGGGCACCACACCGCGCCCCAGTACAGCAGCACCGGCTTGCCACTTTCGGCTGCTTCATTGAAGGCATCGTCCACGTCGCCCTGGCGCCAGGCGATGGCCTTGGCCGGTGCGGCGTTTGCCGCATGGGCCGAAGCAACCGGTGCCTGCGCGGGCGAGCAGGCGCTCAGCGCCGAGGCGAGCAGCAGTACGGAAAGGGCGGTGCGCATCGGCGGGCGGTCCGTAAGGGGAATAGCGCATTGTAGGAACGCGGCCAGCTGTGGTTGATGCAGTTTGGGCATGACGGCCGTGCCTGCCGGCATATGCCGGTCAGGGCATTCGCGCCGCCTGCAGTTCGTCGGCCAGCAGGCCGGCCAGCCAGTGCATGAAGGCCTGCACGCGGCGGGGCAGGTGGCGGCGCTGCGCATAGACCAGGTTCACCGGCATCGGCTCGGCCACGCAGTCGGGCAGCACCTGCACCAGCCGGCCCTCGCGCAGCGCCTGGCGGGCGCCCATTTCCGGCACCTGGATGATGCCCAGGCCGGCCAGTGCGGCGGCGCTGTAACCATCGGCATTGTTCACCGTCAGCGCGCCGCGCATCGGCCAGCTGCGGTACTGCTGGCCATCGAAGTATTCAAACCCCGGCGAGCGCTGGCCCAGCGTGCCCACGTAATGCACCAGCGCGTGCTGGTCCAGGTCGGCCAGTTCGCGCGGAACACCGCGCGCGGCCAGGTAGGCCGGGCTGGCCACGTTGACGATGTGCATGTGGCCAAGCGGGCGCGCGACCAGGCTGCTGTCGTCCAGGTTGCCGACCCGCAGCACGCAGTCGAAGCCTTCGCGCACCACATCCACGCGGCGGTCGGTCGCGCTCAGTTCCACTTCCAGCGCCGGGTGCTGGGCCAGAAAGCTGGGCAGCTGCGGAATCACCAGGTTGCGCGCCAGGCCGCCGGGCATGTCCACGCGCAGGCGCCCGCTCAGTTCGCTGGTCTGGCGGCGGAACAGGCCCTGCAGTTCTTCCATGTCGTCCAGCAGGTCGTGGGCGCGCTGCTGCAGCTGGGTGCCGTCGGCCGTCAGATGCACGCGGCGGGTGGTGCGGTGCAGAAGCTGGGTGCCCAGTTCGGCCTCCAGGCGCTGGATCGCCTGCGATACGCTGGCCTTGGGCAGGCCCAGCCCGTCGGCGGCGCGGGTGAACGAGCCCAGCTCGGCCACGCGCAGGAAGACCCGCAGAGTATCAAGGCGGTCCATTGATTGTTTGGCCAGGTTGAACAGTCAAATCAGGATCGCGCGATTTATGGCGCCCGGCAATCCCAATAGTCTGGTCCCACTTCCTCCTCAGCCAGGTGCACTGTCATGACGTCTTCTTCCCGTGTTGTCCTTGTCACCGGCGGCAGCCGCGGCCTCGGCCGTAACGCCGCCTTGGCGCTGGCCGCCGATGGCGCCGATATCGTCATTACCTATCGCGCGCAGGCCGATGCGGCCGAACAGGTCGTGCAGCAGATCCAGGCCCTGGGCCGCCGCGCCGCAGCGTTGCCGTTGGACATGGCCCACAGCGCCGGCTTCGCCGCCTTCACCCAGCAACTGCAGACCGTGCTGCAGGGCTGGGGTGCCACGGCGCTGCAGGGTCTGTTGAACAATGCCGGTGAAGGCCTGTACGCGCCGATCGCCGACACCACCGAGGCGCAGTTCGACCACGCCGTGGCCGTGCACCTGAAGGGGCCGTACTTCCTGACCCAGGCGCTGCTGCCGCTGATCGCCGATGGCGGTCGCATCCTCAACGTATCCAGCGGGCTGGCGCGCTTCTCGCTGCCCGGCAGTTCCGCCTACGCGATGATGAAGGGCGGCATCGAGGTGTTCACCCGCTATCTGGCGCGCGAACTGGGCGCACGTGGCATCAGCGCCAACACCCTGGCGCCGGGTGCCATCGAGACCGACTTCGGTGGCGGCCGCGTGCGCGACGATGCGCAGACCAATGCCATGGTGTCCTCGATCACCGCACTGGGCCGCGCCGGCCTGCCCGATGACATCGGCCCGGTGGTGGTGGCGCTGCTGTCGCCGGCTACCGGCTGGGTGAATGGCCAGCGCGTGGAAGCGTCCGGCGGCATGTTCGTCTGATCGGCGCGATCAGTGCGGCGGCGGGGCAGCCAGGGTCAGCGGCTGGTAGACCAGTCCGTGCGACTCGGTCACTTCGCCATTCAGCACGAAGCCGTAGCGCTGGTAGGTGGGCACGGCATTCAGTGACGCGCTGACGCTCATCTTCGGCGCGCGCAGGTGCGGCAGCACCGCCTGCAGCAGCGCATGGCCGATGCCCTGGCCCTGGCAGGCCGGGGCCACGAACAGCATCGCCAGATGGCGACCTTCCTTCAGTTCCACCACGCCGACGATGCGGGCGTCCTGTTCGGCCACCAGGATGTGGTTGTCGCCCTGCAGGCGATCGACGAAGGCGGCAGGCGAGGCCACTGCGGTAAACGTGGCCACGCCCTGTGCGCTCAGGGTCGGCGCCACCGCCTGTTCGAACGCGGCCATGCACACCACGCTGATCGCGTGGGTGTCTTGGGCGAGGGCAGGGCGGATCCTGTGCATGCAGTGTTCTTCCTATGGTGGCGTGGTGCCCAGCCTGCCACGCTAAGCTGATTGCATGAGCGAGTTCAATGCCGCGCATGCGCGGGTGTTCCCATCGCAGGGCCTCAGTCTGGGCCTGATGACCCCGCTGGCCGCGCACGGTCTGGCCGATCTGCGTAGTGCACGTGCGCATGCACGCTTGGCCGACGATCTGGGGTTTGCTGCGCTATGGGCGCGCGATGTGCCGTTGATGGTGCCGCAGGGCCCCGATGCCACGGCCAGTGCACTGGATGATCCGTTCCTGTGGCTTTCTGCGCTGGCTGGCGCCACCGAGCGTATCGCGCTGGGTACCGCGGCCATCGTGCTGCCGTTGCGGCATCCGCTGCATGTGGCCAAGGCGGCGCGCAGCCTGGACCGGATCAGCGACGGGCGCTTCATCCTCGGCCTGGGTTCGGGCGATCGTCCGGAAGAGTTCGCCGCGTTCGGCGAAGACCTGGACCATCGCGGTGCGGCGTTCCGCCAGCGTTGGTCGGTGTTGCGCGCAGCGCTTTCGCCCGACGCGCACGCGCAGGCCGAACTGGCCGATGCCACCGGCGGCTTCCCGGTACTGCCGCCGCCGCAGCAGCGCATCCCCATGCTGGTGGTGGGTACGGCGCGGCAGAGCCTGCAGTGGATCGCGCGCGACGCCGAAGGCTGGGCCACCTATCACCGCGAAGAAGGCGCACAGGAAGGTCGTATCGGGCTGTGGCAGCAGGCGCTGGCGCAGGCCGGCGCTGCCAAGCCGTTCGTGCAGTCCATGCAGTTGGATCTGCTGGCCGATCCGCACGCGCCGGCCGTGCCATTGCCGTTGGGCATGAGAGTGGGGCGGCACGGTCTGCAGGCCTATCTGCAGCGGGTGCGTGCGCAGGGCGTGGCGCATGTGATGTTCAACCTGGTCGACAATGGGCGGCCGGTGCAGGGCGTGCTTGAGGAGATCGCGTCGGTCGCGGTGTGACGGCGGGCGCGACGGGTTCCTGCTAGCGTTCGCATCTGCGTATCATTCGCGTTTGATTCCCCGATCCGGAGCCTTTCGTGACCCCACGTTCCCCCCTGCACCCGTTCGGGCGCGCGTTCGCCATCGTCGCCTTCATCGAGGCGCTTACCTGGGCCGGGCTGCTGCTGGGCATGTGGCTGAAATACGGGCCGGCTGACACCGTGGCACTGGTAAAGGTATTTGGTCCGCTGCATGGCGGTGCCTTCATGCTCTATGTGGCGGTCAGTCTGCTGGCGGCGCTGCGCCTGCGTTGGCCGTGGTGGGCCACCGGGCTGGCCCTGCTGGCGGCGATTCCGCCGATGGTGACCCTGCCGCTGGAATGGTGGTTCCGCCGCCGTGGCCTGTTGTCGGCACCTAGCGCCGGCTGAGCCTGCGCAAGTGCGCGTTGCCGTCCCGTTCAAGTGAATGGGTATCAAATGCAAATACGAGCCGTTATCATTTAGGGGCTGGGCAGGTGCCGATGGGTGCCGCGCCCGACGGGCCCGCAAGGTGCCGCGCTCCTTTCCTGAAACGGCTGGTGTTCCATGAATGCACGTCCCGTCGTCGCCGGTCTGCCGGCATTGGTACTGGCTGCCCTGATCGGCACCATGGCGATGATGTCCTTCGTCGCGGTCATCGGCCCGGTGGTGCGCCTGCTGGGCCTGGCCGAATGGCATGCCGGCCTGTCGGTCACTGCTGCCGGTGTGCTGTGGATGATCGCGGCCCGGCCGTGGGGCCTGCTGAGTGACCGCATCGGCCGCAAGCGCGTGCTGCTGGTGGCCATGAGTGCCTACACCGTGGTCTACATCGGCCTGGCAGTGTTCATCGATCGCGCGCTGCAGTCGGTGCCTGCAGTGCTGGTCTCGGTGGCGGTGCTGGTCGGCACGCGCGGCCTGATCGGTCTGTTCTATGCGGCAGTGCCGCCAACGGCCGCGGCGCTGATCGCTGACCAGTCGCCGCCGGGGCAGCGCACGCAGTTGCTGGCCCGACTGGGCAGCGCCAATGCGCTGGGCATGGTGCTCGGGCCGGCCGCAGCCGGTTGGCTGGCCTACCGCAATCTGCCTATGGCCCTGTATGCCGCGGGGCTGCTGCCGTTGCTGGCGCTGGCCCTGCTGGCGTGGCGCCTGCCGGCCACGCCGCCGGTGGCGGCCAACGCAGCACAGAAGCGCACGCCGCTGGCGCGCATGGATGCACGCGTGCGGCTGCCACAGCTGACCGCCTTCCTGGCCATGATCTCGGTCACCATCGCCCAGGTCACCGTGGGCTTCTTCGCGATTGATCGGCTGGCACTGGATGCTGCAGCGGGCGCGCGCATGGCGGGTCTGGCGCTTACCGCGGTCGGCGTCGGCCTGATCCTGGCGCAGGTACTGGTGATGAAGCTGGACGTGCATCCGCGGCGCTGGATCGCGCTGGGCGCGTTGATCGGCGGTCTCGGGTTCGCCTCGGTGGCGCTGGTGCAGCAGCCCTGGCAGTTGCCGGCGGCCTACGCCATCGCGGCGTTCGGCATGGGCTTCGTGTTCCCGTCGTTCCAGGCGCTGGCCGCCGATGCGGTGGAGCCGCATGAGCAGGGCGCTGCCGCCGGTACCGTGGCCGCCGCGCAGGGCGTGGGCATGGTGGTGGGGCCGATGCTGGGCACGCTGTTGTACCGCGCCAACGCCAGCCTGCCGTACCTGATGGTGGGCGTGCTGCTTCTGCTGCTGTGCGCACTGGCGCTGGCCCACCGTCGCGCGGAGGCCGCATGAACGATTCGAGCGTGTTGGGGGATCGCAACCACGATGCAGCACTGGCCGAGGCGGCGATCAACGCCGATCAGGCCGACCTGTTTGTGCTGCGGCAGGCCGGCCAGCAGGTGCATGCACGCGGCTGCCGCGCGCGCCTGCGGGCCGGTGCGCTGGCCACGCTGGCCGATCGCGTAACAGAATTCTTCAGCCAGCAGCGCGGTGGTCCACGGCTGCTGGTGGGTGCGGTGCCGTTCGAGCCGCGCGCCGACGATGCGCTGTACCAGCCCGAGCGCCTGTTGCCGGCGCTGCCGCTGCGGCCGCAGGCTGCGCCGGTAGTGCAGGGTGCGCTTCAGGCCGAGCCGTCCGCACAGGCCTACGCCGACGCGGTGGCGCAGGCGGTGCTGGCCCTGCGCGACAGCGACGACCTGCTGGATAAAGTGGTACTGGCGCGCAGCCTGTTGGCGCACACGCAACACCCGCTGGCGCCGGAGGCGCTGCTGGCACGACTGGGCGCCGACCCCTCGGTGGCGACTTACGCGGTGCCGCTGCCGGTCGATCCGGCGCAGCCGCCGGCCTGGCTGGTGGGCGCAACGCCGGAACTGCTGCTGCGCAAGCGCGGCGCCCAGGTGTTGTCGCACCCCCTGGCCGGTTCGGCCCGACGCAGCGCCGATCCGGCCCAGGACCAGGCCGCCGCGCAGGCCCTGCTGGCCTCACGCAAGGATCACGACGAACACCGTCACGTAGTCGAGGCCATCGTGGCCGCGCTGTCGCCGTGGTGCCGCCAGATAGAAGCGCAGCCGCGCCCGGTGCTGCATGCCACCGCCAGCATGTGGCACCTGGGCACGCGTATCCACGCAACGCTGGATGACCCGTCTACGCCGGCGGCGCTGCTGCTGGCCGCCCTGCATCCCACCCCGGCGGTGTGTGGCACGCCGCAACAGGCTGCGCTGCAGCGGATCCGCGCACTGGAACCGGTGCCGCGCGGCTTCTATGCCGGCGCCGTGGGCTGGCTCGACGCCCAGTGCGATGGTGACTGGTACGTGGCCATCCGCTGTGCGCGCCTGCAGGGCCGCCAGCTGCGGCTGTATGCCGGCGCCGGCATCGTTGCCCAGTCCTCACCGCAGGCCGAAGTGGCCGAAACAATGGCGAAATTCGCCGCCTTGTTGAACGCGCTCGGGGTCCACGACCCGGCGCCGCTGCAGGAAACCCTGTCATGACCGCGCCTTCTGTCTCCCACCGTGTTCCGCTGCAGCACGTCTGGCCGGCCGAGCGCGCGCAGCGCTATCGCCAGGCCGGCTACTGGCGCGGCGAAACCTTCCCCGGCTTCCTGCGCGAGCGCGCCGAACGCTATGCCGACGATGTTGCCGTGGTTGCCGGCGATGCCCGCCTGACCTACGCGCAGCTGTGGCATGAAGCCGGACGCATCGGTGCCGGTCTGCTGGCGCAGGGGCTGCAGCCGGGTGACCGGGTGTTGCTGCAGTTGGGCAACAGCGCCAGCTTCATCAGCGTGGCCTGCGGTCTGTTCCGCGCCGGGCTGGTTCCGGTGTACGCGCTGCCGGCGCACCGCATCACCGAGCTGGTGCATTTCGCGACCAAGGCCCAGGTAAGTGCCTACGTCACCACGGCGCTGCACGAGGGCTTCGATCATCGCGAACTGGCGCGGGCCCTGCAGGCGGCGGTGCCGGCCGTGCAGCAGGTGGTGATCGATGGTGAGGCGGCCGAGTTCACGGCGCTGGATGCGCTGCAGGGCGACCGCGGCACGCTGCCGGCAGACCCTGACCCGCAGTCGGTGGCCTTCCTGCAGATTTCCGGCGGCAGCACCGGCCTGTCCAAACTGATTCCGCGCACGCACGACGATTACATCTATTCGTTCCGCGCCAGCAACGAGATCTGCGGCATCGACCGTGACAGCGTGTACCTGGTGGCCCTGCCGGCCGCGCACAATTTCCCGATGAGCTCGCCCGGCTTCTTCGGTGCGCTCTCCGCCGGTGCGCGCGTGGTGATGAGCCCGGGCCCCGGGCCTGACGCCGCATTCCCGCTGATTGCCCGCGAAAAAGTGACCTGCTGCGGCCTGGTGCCGCCGCTGGCCTTGCTGTGGGCGCAGGCGGCGGCCAGCCGCAGCGAGGACCTTTCCAGCCTGCAGGTGCTGCAGGTGGGCGGTGCCAAGCTGGTGCCCGAAGCTGCGCGGCGCGTGGTGGACGGGTTGGGCTGCACGCTGCAGCAGGTGTTCGGCATGGCCGAAGGCCTGGTGAACTACACCCGGCTGGATGACCCGCTGGACTTGATCGTGGCCTGCCAGGGCCGGCCGATCAGCGCCGACGACGAGGTGCGCGTGGTCGACGACCACGACCAGCCGGTGGCAGAAGGCGAAGTCGGCCACCTGATCACCCGCGGCCCGTACACCATCAACGGCTACCACAACGATCCGGTCGCCAATGCACGCGCCTTCACCGATGACGGTTTCTATCGCACCGGCGATCGTGTCCAGCAGCTGCCCGGCGGCTATCTGGTGGTGCAGGGCAGGGCGGGCGACCACATCAATCGTGCCGGCGAGAAGATTTCCGCCGAAGAGATCGAGGACCATCTGCTGGCGCACCCGGCGGTGTTCGACGCGGCTGTGGTCTCCATTCCCGATGAATACCTGGGCGAGCGCAGCTGTGCCTTTGTCATTGCCCAGGGCGAGCCGATCAAGGCGCCGGCGTTGAAGGCCTGGATGCGCACCCGTGGCCTGGCCGCGTTCAAGGTGCCTGACCAGGTGCTGTTCGTGGACAGTTTCGATACCACGGCGGTCGGCAAGATCAGCCGCCGCGAACTGCGTGCGCAGCTGCGCGCGCGTCATCTGCAACAGACAGGAGGAACGCGCTGATGGCGCTGCCCCGCATCACCCCCTACGCGCTGCCGACGGCCAGCGAACTGCCGCCTGCGCGTGGCCCCTGGCAGCCCCAGCGCGACCGCGTGGCGCTGCTGGTGCACGACATGCAGCGCTACTTCCTGGCCGCCTTCGATGGCGAACAGGCACCGCTGCAGCCGGCCGTGGCCAACATCGCGCGGCTGCTGGCGCATTGCCGCACGCACGGAATTCCGGTGTTCTACACCGCCCAGCACGGTAACCAGGACCGGCGCGACCGTGGCCTGCAGGCCGATCTGTGGGGCCCGGGCATGCAGCGCGGGCCAGCGCATGAAGCCATCATCGATGCGTTGGCGCCGCAGGAAGGCGAGCACGTGCTGGTCAAGCACCGCTACAGCGCATTCCAGCGCAGCAACCTGGAAACGCTGATGCGCGTGCGCGGCCGCGACCAGTTGCTGGTCACCGGCGTCTACGCCCATATCGGCTGCACGGCGACCGTGGCCGAGGCGTTCCAGCGCGATATCGAAGCCTTCATCGCCGCCGATGCCGTGGCCGATTTCTCGCGGGCCGACCACGACCAGGCGCTGTACTGGATCGCCCGCACCTGCGGGGTGCCGATGACTACCGACCGACTGCTGGAGCTGCTGTGATGAGTGCAGGCGCTGAACCGCTGACCCTGGAACGCATGCGCGCCGACCTGGCGCAGGTGCTGGACTGCACGCCTACCGAGATCGGTGACGATGACAACCTGATGGATCTGGACCTGGATTCGATGCGCATGCTCGGCCTGGTCCTGGCCTGGGGCAACACCGGCCTGCCGCTGGAATTCTCGCAGCTGGCCGAACACAGCACGCTGCGCCAGTGGTGGGCGGTGGTGCAGCGATTGCAGGCTGCACAGACGGCATGAGCGCCGCGGCGCTGGCCACGGCCGTTGCCCTGACCGAAGCCCAGACCGGGCTGTGGTACGCGCAGCGGCTGGCACCGCACAACCCGGCCTTCAATACCGCCCATGCGGTGTGGATGGACGGTGCGCTGGACGTGCCCGCCTTCGTGGCCGCGGCCAACCAGGCGGCGGCCGAGGCGCAGGCCTTCGCACTGCGCTTCGGCCAGCAGGCGCAAGGCGAGCCCCTGCAATGGCACGATCCGGCGTATGTGCCGACGCTGCAACGGCAGGATGTTTCCGGCGCAGCCGATCCGGAGGCGGCCGCGCGCGCGGCGATGCAGGCGGACCGGCTGACGGCGGTCGATCCCACCCGCGACCGTCTGGCGCGGCAGGTGCTGTTCCAGCTGGGCCCGCAGCGCTGGGTCTGGTACCTGCGCGTGCACCATCTGGGCACCGATGGCTACGGCATGGCCTTGTTCAGCGATCGCGTCTGCGCGCTGTACGCCGGGCGGCCCGGTGACGCGCTGCCGGCGTTGGATGCCGTGTTGGCCGACGATGCCGCGTACCGTGACGGCGCCCGCCGCGAGCAGGCCCGGCAGTGGTGGCATGCGCAGCTGCAGGGCGCGCCGGCGGGCGCGGGCCTGGCGGGCACCGCCGCGGCCAGCGACGATGCGCTGCGCTGGGTGCAGCCGCTGGACAGTACGTTCCGTGAGCGCCTGATGCAGACCGCTGCGGCGTGGCTGCAGCCGTGGCCGGATGTGCTCACCGCGCTTACCGCCGAGTATCTGCGGCGCATGGGCGCGGCCGACGAAGTGGTGCTGGGCATTCCCTACATGGGCCGGCTGGGCAACGCCTCGGCCCGCGTGCCGGCCATGGTGATGAATGTGTTGCCGCTGCGCGTTGCCGCCAGCGAAGGCAGCGTGGAATCGCACTGTCGCGCGCTGGGCCGTCAACTCAGCCAGGGCCGCAAGCACGGCCGCTATCGCGGTGAACAGCTGCGCCGCGACCTGGGCCTGGTGGGGGCGCAGCAGCGCTTGCATGGGCCGCTGGTGAACGTGCAGCCGTTCTACCGCCCGCTGGCCGTGGCCGGTGTGCAGGCCACGCTGGAGGTGCTGTGCACCGGCCCGGTGGATGACCTGACCCTGGGCTTCCGCGGCGATGGCCAGCAGCTGCTGGATCTGGAAATCGAAGCCAACCCCGCGCTTTACTGCGCGCAGGATCTGCAGGCACATGCGCGGCGCCTGCTGCATTTCGTGTCGGCGGCCCTGCAGGCCGAAGACATCGGCGATGTGCCACTGGCCACGCCCGAAGAAGCGCAGCAGGTGCTGCACGGTTTCAACGCCACCGCCCACCCGCTGCCACACACCACCCTGGCCGAGCTGCTGCGCCAGGGCATGGATCGCAACCCGCAGGCGCCGGCGCTGGTGCTGGGCGCGCAGTCGCTGGACCACGCCACCCTGGAAGCGCGCAGCTTCGCGCTTGCCGCGCAGTTGCGCGCGCTGGGCGCCGGCCCGGGCACGATCGTGGCCGTGGCCTTGCCGCGTTCGCTGGAACTGGTGATCGCGCTGGTGGCCGTGCTGCGCGCAGGCGCCGCCTACCTGCCGCTGGATCTGGACCATCCTGATGAGCGCCTGGCGCGCATCCTGGGCTCGGCCAGGCCGCTGTGCGTGTTGAGCGAGGCGGACACCACGCCGCGTCTGGCGGGTGTGCCGGTACTGGCACCCACGCAGTGGACCGATATCAGCTTCGCCGCGCCATGGCCGGGGCCCGACGCGCACGATGCGGCCTATGTGATCTACACCTCCGGTTCCACCGGCGAGCCCAAGGGCGTGCTGATCGAGCACCGTGCCATCGTCAACCGCCTGCTGTGGATGCGCGAGCACTACGGGTTCAGTGCCGATGACCGCGTGCTGCAGAAGACACCGGCCACCTTCGACGTGTCGGTCTGGGAGTTCTTCCTGCCGCTGCTGTGCGGGGCGACCCTGGTGCTGGCCCCGCCGCAGGCGCATCGTGATCCTGCCGCGCTGGCGCGGCTGATCCGTGTGCATGGCATCACCACGGCGCACTTCGTGCCGTCCATGCTCGACGCGTTCCTGGCCGCGCCGGATGCGCAGGGCCTGCAGTTGCGCCGCGTGTTCACCAGTGGCGAAGCCTTGGATGCCTCGCTGCGCGACCGCTTCCATGCGCGCGTGCGGGCGCAGCTGCACAATCTGTACGGGCCGACCGAAGCCGCGGTGGACGTGAGCTATTGGCCTGCATCGGCGGACGATGTGTCGCGCCCGGTGCCGATCGGCTTCCCGGTCTGGAATACCCGCCTGTACGTGCTCGATGCCGCGCTGCGCCCGCAGCCGGTGGGGGTGCCGGGCGATCTGTACCTGGGCGGCGTGCAGTTGGCACGCGGCTACCTGGGCCGCGCTGATCTGACCGCCGACCGCTTCCTGGCCGATCCGTTCCTGCCCGGCGAGCGCATCTACCGCACCGGCGACGTGGCGCGCTGGCGCCCGGATGGCGCGGTCGAGTACCTGGGCCGCAGCGATCACCAGGTGAAGCTGCGCGGGCTGCGCATCGAACTGGGCGAGATCGAGGCGGCGCTGCGCGAACTGCCCGGCATGCAGCGGGTGGAAGTGCTGCTGCGCCACGATGCGCCGGCCGAGCCGCGGCTGGTGGCTTATGTGCCGGCGGGTCTGGACGATGCGGCCGCGCTGCGCAGCCATCTGGCCGCGCGCGTGCCCGACTACATGGTGCCGTCACTGTTCGTGGGGGTGGCGCAGTGGCCGGTCACCGCCAATGGCAAGCTGGACCGCGCGGCGTTGCCCGCGCCTGCGCAGGTGGTGGCTACCGGCCTGGCGCCGCGCACGCCGCTGGAAAAGGAACTGGCGCAGTTGTTCGCGCAGGCGCTGGGGCGCGATGCGCCGGTGCCGGTGGACGCGGACTTCTTCAGTCTGGGCGGCGATTCGTTGTCGGCGGTGCATCTGCTGCTGGCCATCGAACAGCGCTGGCGCTGCGAGCTGGGCCTGGGTGCGCTGTTCGCCCAGCCCACGGTGGCCGCGCTGGCCACGCGACTGGCCGAACCGCCGGCCAATGCCGACCATGCCCTGGGTCCGGTGATCGCACTGGCCGCTGCGCCGGAAGCGGCGTCAACGCCCGCGCCGCTGTTCGTGCTGCACCCGGCCGGTGGCATCGCCTGGAATTACCGCACGCTGGCGCGCGCACTGCAGCCGACGCGCCCCGTCTATGGCCTGCAGTCGCCGGCGCTGGATCCTGCGCAGCCGCTGCCGGGCAGCATCGATGCCATGGCCAACGACTACGTGCAGCGCGTGGTGGCCCTGCAGCCGCGCGGCCCCGTGCATCTGCTGGGCTGGTCGGTGGGTGGCATCCTGGCCCAGGCCATGGCCGTGCGCCTGCATGACATCGGGCGTGAGGTGGGCGAACTGGTGCTGCTGGATGCCTATCCCGCTGAATGCTGGCGGGCCGAGCCGGAGCCCGACCCGATTGCCGCGCTGCGGGCGCTGCTGGCCATCGCAGGGCACGATCCCGATGCGCACCCGGAACTGGACAGCCGCGAGTCCATCCTGGCGTTCCTGCGCCAAGGCGAAAGCGCGCTGGGCAGCCTGCCGGACGTGGTGCTGGAAGGCGTGGTGCGCGCGGTGACCGGCACCAACCGATTGATTCGCGCCCACCACCATCGTGCGTATGTCGGCACGCTGGTGCACGTGCGGGCAGGGCGCGACCACGTGGCCCGCCCGCAACTGCAGTCGGCGCTGTGGCAGGCGCACGCGCTGGAAGTGCAGGCGCTGGAACTGCCGTTCCTGCACGCGGAACTGACCGGCCGTGATGCGGTGGCACAGCTGGCGCCGTGGCTGTCGGCACGCCTGCAGCAGTGGGATGAACAACAGGAGATCGCAACATGCAGTTGACCGGGTTTGCAGGCCGGGTGGCGCTGGTGACCGGCGCCGGTGGGGGTATCGGCGCGGCGCTGGTTGAACTGCTTGCGGCGGCCGGGTGCACGGTGGTGGCCACCGATCGTGCCGCGCCCGTGGCGCAGGCACGTGGGGTACACGCCTTTGCACTGGACGTGACCGACAGCGGTGCAGTGGATGCGCTGGTGGACCAGGTGGAAGCGCGCATCGGGCCCATTGCACTGGTGGCGAACGTGGCTGGCGTGCTGCACGTGGGCGAAGTGGTGCAGACCACCGATGCCGATTGGCGCCGCGTGTTCGCGGTCAATGCTGAAGGCGTGTTTCATGTCAGCCGCGCGGTGTCGCGGGTGATGTTGCCGCGTCGGCAAGGGGCGCTGGTGACGGTCAGCTCGAATGCGGCCGGGGTGCCGCGCCATGGCATGGCCGCCTATGCGGCCTCCAAAGCAGCGGCAACCATGTTCACCCGCTGCCTGGGCCTGGAGCTGGCGCCACTGGGCATCCGCTGCAACATCGTTGCCCCCGGCTCCACGCTGACCCCAATGCAGACCGGCATGTGGGAGGACGCGCAGGGCGCCGAACGGGTGATCGCGGGGAACCTGGATACCTACAAGGCAGGTATTCCGCTGCGCAAGCTGGCCACCCCGCACGACATTGCCCATTCGGTGATGTTCCTGCTGTCCGAGCAGGCCGGCCACGTGGCCCTGAGTGATCTGTACGTGGACGGCGGCGCCACCCTGCGCGGGTGATGCGATGCCCGGTAGGTGCCCCCCTTGGTGGGCACACGGGTACTGCGCGTGCCGACCAAGGTTGGCACCTACCAGAAGCAGGTCAATCGGCACCGATCAAAAGCGGGTCAAGGCGCGGTTGGTGTTTGCGATGGGCCGGTCAGCCTGCGGTTCGGGGTTTGCGCGTGCGCTTTGGCTTTGCCGCATCACTGCCGCTGGCTACGCCGTCCTGCAGGGCCTGCAGCCAAGACAAGGTATCCACGTAATCAATGAAATGCCGCAGGTAGCCGGGGCTGGCGCCCTGCATGGTGTCCAGCATGCGCTGCACCAGCACCGCCGAGTTCAGCGGGCCGCCGTCGGCGGGGGCTTCGGCGCGCAACGATCGCTTGACCTGCAGCTCGCTGCGCAGGGCCGACCACTCGCGGCGCACCGTTTCCAGCATCGGCACCTGCGGGTAGTGTTCGCGCGCGCGCGAACCGGCATCGAGATCGCGTACCAGCGCACGCAATCCCTCACGCGCAGCGCTGGCAACCGGCTTAGGTGCCATCGCCGGCCTTCGGCTTGGGAATCGGCGCGATCTCCACGCGGCGGTTGCGCGCGCGGCCGGCTTCGTCTGCGTTGGAACTGACCGGCTGCTCACTGCCGAAGGCGGCGGCGAACACGGCATCGGCGGGCACGCCGTCGGCAATCAGGGTGCGGGTGACCGTCAGCGAACGCTGCGCGGACAGCTCCCAGTTGTCGGCGAAACGGCGGTTGCCATCGCGGATCCGCGCATCGTCGGTGAAGCCGCTCACCATCAGGATTTCGTCGCGCGAGCCCAGGTAGGCCGACAGCGGGGCGGCCAGGCTGCGCAGCAGTTCCTGGCCTTCGGGCTGCAGCTGGTCCGAATTCAAGGCGAACAGCACATTGCCGCTGATGCCGATGCGGCCATCGACCAGGGTCACCCGGCCGGCAGCCAACGGCCCGGCCAGCGCCTGTTCCAGCGTCTGCAGGCGCTTGGCCTCCGCCTGGCGCTGCTTCACCTCGGCGTCCAGGCGCTGCGACAACTCCAGCTGCACGGCCACCACGCCCACCAGGATCAGCACGAAGGCGCCCAGCAGTACCGACATCAGGTCACCGAAGGCGGCCCAGATAGGCGCATGCGAACCGCCATCGACCTCCAGTTCGTCGCTCATGCGCTGCCGGCCTTGCCGCGGCGCGCGGCCAACTGCTGCAGTTCATCCAGCACCTGCTTCTGCGACAGCAGGCTCAGGTCCACCACTTCACGGGCCTGGGCCACGTAATAGGCCAGCTGTTCATCGCTGCGTGCCAGCGAGGCATCCAGCGCGCCGCCAATCTGTTCCAGGCGGCCGGACAGCTCGACCGCTGCGCTGCCGAACTGCTCAACTGCCGCGCCGAAGCTGCCGGCCAGCTGGCCGACATCGCCGGCGCTGCCGCTCAACTGTGCGGCAATGCCATCCAGCTTGCCGGTCTCGGCGGCAATGTGATCGGTGAAGCGGCTGCCCACGCGTTCCAGCAGCTCGGCCGAACCGCCCACCAGTGCGTCCACTGCGTTGCGCTGTTCGTGCGAGGCATGGTTGATGGCCTCCAGCAGGGTCTGCACGGTGGCCAGCAGGTGGCCGCGTTCTTCCAGCACGGCGTTGTCGCGCACCAGGCTTTCCGACAGCGTGTTGCGCAGTTCGTTGATGACTTCGGCGGCTGCCTTCGGCGCCTGCGCGGCGGTCTGCAGCAGGGTGGACACTTCGGCCAGGGTGGCGCTGGCCTGGGCACGGCCGTTGTCGCCAATCTGCTGGGCAGTGTCGGCCAGGGTCTGGCACACGGTCTGCTGCTGCGCGGTCAGGTCGGCAGAGGCCGCCTGCAGTGCATCGGTCCAGCGCTGCAGGCGCTGTTCGTCGCTGGCCTGCAACTGCGCCTGCAGGGCGACGTGGGCCTGCTGCAGATCGGCGCTGACTGCATCCCAGCGCGCCTGGCGCTGCTGTTCGCGGGTGTCCAGGCTGGCCTGCAGTTCGGCATGCGCGGCGGCTGCGGCGGCCTGTGCGTTGTGCCAGTCCTGAGCACGCTGCTGTTCGTGCGCCTGCAGCAGCGCCTGACTGTCCGCGTGGCGCGCGTCCAGCGTCTGCAGCAGGGCCTGCGCCTGGGTGTGCAGGGTGTCGTTGGCGCTCTGCAACGCCTGTTGCTGGCGCTCGGCCAGTTCGCGGTTCAGATCGTGCTGCTGCTCGGCGGCCGTGCGCCAGGTGTCGGCATGGCGCTGGGCATCGCTCTGCAGGCGCTCACCCAGGCTGGCCAGCAGCGTTTCACTTTGGCGGGCCTGGCCATCGCTGAAGGCCTGCAGGTGCTGCCGCAGTTCGGTCACCAGCGCCTGCTGGGCCTGGGTCTGCTCATCCACCACGCGCGCCCAGCTGGCCTCGGTGGCCACCCGGCTGCGTTCGAAGCCGTCGGCCAGACCGGTCAACTGCTGCTGCACCGCTTGCTCGACGCGCGCATGCAGTGCCTGGCCGTGGCTGGCCAGCCCGGCCAGCGTGGTTTCGGCCAAGGGCTGCAGGGCGCCGCCAATGGCGCTGGCGCTGGCTTCTGCACCTTCGCGCAGCGATTGCTGCAGCGAAACCGCCAGCCTTTCCTGCAGTGCCTGGCTCTGGGTCAGGAACTCGCCCTGGCCGGCCAGCAGGCGCTCGTTGGCGGCGCTGCTGTGTTGTTCGAAGGCGCGGGTCATCTCCTGCAGTCGGTCGACCAGCGCGGGCAGGGCGTTGGACTGTGCCTGCAGCAAGCGCAGCGATTCGGCGCGCTGCCAGGCCTGCGAATGCGGGTGCAGGTCACCGGCGATGGCGCGGTCCAGCTGCTGCACGGCCTGCAGGCGGTCGCGGCGCAGCAGGGCGGCCAGCAGACCCAGCATGGCCGAGCTGGCCACACCGGCAATGGATGTGCCGAACGCTACGGCCAGGCCCTGCACCGGCGACGCCAGCGAACCGCGGATGGCGGCCATGTCGGTGGCGCTCTGCAGGGCCAACCCGGTGCCGCGCAGGGTGTCCATCATGCCCAGCAGGGTGCCCAGCATGCCCAGCAGCACCAGCAGCCCCACCAGGTACGGGGTCAGCACCGGCGCGGGCAGGGCGGTGCGCTCGCCTTCCACGCGCAGGCGCACGGCATTGCGCAGGCCGGCCGGCACGCGCTCCAGCCACGGCTGCAGGTTGTCCTTGGCCAGTGACAGATCGGCCAATGCCGCGCGCAGGCCGTTGCTGGCCTGGCGGTAGCGGTACAGCTCCACGCCACCGGCCACGTAGCAGGCCGCGATAACCGCCGCCACCAGCGCGCCCAGCGGATGCACGGCCACATAGCCAATGCCGATCCAGCACACGGCCAGCAGGCCCACAAGGAAGACAACGACGGGGAAAACGGTTCTGGACATGGTGTTCCGGTCAGTGGGGGCGCAGGGCTGCAAGCAGCCCCTGGATCGGGTGGAAGCGCAGCTCAAGCTCGGCCAGCAGCAGGCTGCGCATATCGTTGCGGAAGGGGGCGCGCCAGCCGGGCTGGCCATGCACGCGCTCGAAGCGCGCGCCCAGCACGGCGGGGGCGGTGGCCAGCAGGGCCTGTTCGCGTGGGCTCAGGGTCTGTTCCATTACCGCGTCAACCTCGGCCAGCCGTGCCAGTTCGGGCGCCATCTGCACCAGCTGATCGCGCAGGCGGCCGCGCAGGCGGCCGGTGGCGGTCTGCATCGCGCGTTGCAGCACCAGATAGCGCTGCCGCAGCGAGGCGAAATTGGCGGTGGCTGCCGCCTCGGCCAGGTCCAGCAGGCGCTCGGCCTCGGCATCCTCGTTCAACGACGCCAGCAGGCTGGCCTCGGCCTGGGCGCAATCGGCCAGCAGGTCGTCCAGCGTCTCCGCCGCTTCGGCAGGTTCAGGCAGGCGGCCATCCAGCGCCGCGGACAGGGCCACGGCACGACTCCAGTCCACCCACTGGCCGAGGCGATCGGTCAAGGCAGGACTGGTGGCCGGCATCGCACCGTCACTGAGACGGGCGAGCAGACGGAGGAAGTCCGGTCCACCCAGGACCGGCTGCACTGCGTTCGCCATCAAGGGGTTGGGGGCCAAAACCGCTGATTTTACAGCCAGACGACCCCGGCCGTATGAAAGGGCCGGCGGCATGCCGCCCGCGCCCGGCGGCGGGCGTACAATGGTCGGCTGCACTACCGCACCTGAATCCACTGGAGTTCCGCATGACCCTGGCGCAGTTCTACCCCATCGGCACCCCCGGCCAGCCCTGGGGCGATGCTGAACGCGCACAGTGGCGGGCCCGCCAGCAGAAGCAGCGCAGCTACCACGACGATGTGGTGGCCGAGCTGGAACGCCTGGACGAACGTTTCGACGTGGTGCAGTACGGCCAGCTGGATTACGCGCCCGACCATTACCCGCTGTTTGCGGTGGTCAACCATGACTGGAACCCGGCCCTGCCGACCGCGCTGGTGACCGGCGGCGTGCACGGTTACGAGACCAGCGGCGTGCATGGCGCCCTGCAGTTCCTGCAGGAGCGGGCCGAGCCCTACCTGGGCCGCTACAACCTGATCGTGGCGCCGTGCGTCAGTCCCTGGGGTTACGAGCGCATCCAGCGCTGGAACCCCGACGCCATCGACCCGAACCGCAGTTTCCGTGACGGCGGCCAGATCGAGGAAGCGGCGGCCCTGATGCGCTGGCTGGCCGAGCGCAAGCCGGACATCCGGGTGCACCTGGATCTGCACGAAACCACCGACAGCGACCTGCACGAGTTCGACCCGGCACGCTGCGCCCGCGACGGCAAGCCGTTCGAGCGCGACACCATTCCCGATGGTTTCTATGTGATCGGCAACAGTGAAGACCCGCAGCCGGAATTCCAGAAGGCGCTGATTGCCGCCGTCGCGCCCATCACCCATATCGCGCCGGCCGACGTCGAGGGCAACCTGGTCGGTCTGCCGCTGCAGTCGCTGGGCGTGGTCTGGGGCGAATCGCGCTCGATCGGCGCCTGCGCCGGCTTTACCGATGCGCTGTACGCCACCACCACCGAGGTCTACCCGGACAGTCCGCGCACCAACGCGCAGGAATGCAACGACGCCCAGGTGGCGGCCGTCTGCGCCGGGCTGGATTTCGCCCTGGCCGCGCCGTAACCCGGTAGCGCCAGGCCATGCCCGGCCAGTGGGGCAGGGCCGCCCGGCCTAGCAGTTGGGCGCTTGGTCCGGGCGCGGTGCCAAGGCCAGGGCCGGGCGTTCGTCGGCCACGGCAACGAACAGCGCGTTGTAGCCGCGCATGTCGCAGTCCACGCCGGTGCGGTAGGCGTTCAACACCAGCCGTACCGGGCCGCTGAAATAGTGCTGCTGCTCCAGGCCGGCCTTGCGCTGGGCCGGCGACAGCAGCGCGCTGATGATCGCGTCGGTGTTGCGGATCCAGATTTCTCTGACCGGGCCACGGCCCGCATCGTGCGGCAATCGCCGCTGGCTGGCCGCGTCCGGTTTCAGCACCACCCGGTAGCCGCCGCCGAAGCCCTCGCTTTCCGGCTCCCATGCGACTTGCAGCGTGCCCGATACCGTGGCGCTGCCGCTGAAGCGGGTTTCGTTCGGCTCAACAAAGACCGAACGCTTGAAGGGCGACGGTTCGGAGGAGATGAATCGCGCCTCCTGGGCATGGGCATTGGCTGCACCCAAGGCGAATGTGGCGACCACGAACAGCAGGGCGTGTGCTTTCATGCGGCGGTCCGGGCGGGGCAGGGGCGATCTGCTGCGCACACTAGCACCGCACTGGCCTGCGGTCACTCGGTGGCGACGCCTGCGCGCTGCGGCCCGTTCGGGAACGCTTTCGGGCAGACCCGTGCGAACTGCAGGGCCGAGATCGGGTTGTAGCAATAGATGTTGGTGATGGTGAAGGTGCCGGTGGCCGGGTCGACGGGTGCCCAGCAGTCGCCGGGCACGCCAAGGGTGCAGAACAGGAAGGGGTTGTCGTTGTAGTAGGGGATGGGCTCGTAGTAGTTGTCCGACTGCGCCCCTGCTGGCAGGGCGAGCAGCTGCAGCAGCGCCAGCGCGCAGATGCCGAGTGTTCTTTTCATCGCATGTTCTCCCTTCTTCACAGCATGCGGCTGCTGTCATGGTGGGCATTGCCGCGAAGGCCGGTCGCTTGCGGCGACAGCGATGCGGCGAAGGTGCCCTTCGGCAGCGCGTCCTGCGCTGCCATGGCCGGCGTTGCTGCCGGTGCCGGCACCGGTGCCGGAGAAAGCCCAGGCGAGCCCGATGTGCCCTGTGGCGGCGTCGGGCTGGCGAATGGCGAATACGCCATGAAGGCGCCCATGTTGCCTTGCCAGATTGCTGCGGCGATGGTGGGCGTGGTGATGATCATGGCCGTCATCAGCAGCCCGATGCCGCCCTGTTGCAGTGCCTGCGATGACAACCCTTCGCCGCTGTCAATCGGGAGCAGCTTCATCACCCAGTAGGCGGCGGCCACTTTGGCGGTGAATTTCAGCACCATCGCCGAGACCACTGACAGGATGGACATCGAGAACAGTGTGCCCAGCACGTAGAACAGCCATTTCTTGAACAGGTCCTTGGTCTGGTCGAACATCAGGGAGAGGATGAAGATCGGCCCGATCACCATCAGGAAGGCCATGGTGAACTTGAACAGCAGCAGCATGGCACCGGCGGCCATGGGCGGGCTGGCGGTGCCGAAGCTGGCCAGCTGCATGGCGCGGCCTTTTTTCTCGATCAGCTCGGGATCACTTCCATCTACGTGGATGGCGTCCAGCGCAGACAGCGCCAGCTGCGTATACATCAGGTTCTCGTCAATCGCGTCGGCAGCACCGCCGCTGCGCTTTCCGGTAAACAGCTGGTGGATCTCCCTGTCCAGGTTGTCCGTGACCGCCTTGTGCAGTGCTGTGCCATTGGCGCCTGCGGCGGTGGCGGCCATCAGCACCAGGGCCACGCGTGCCGCCCGCGCCATGATCGCCATGGCCGACTGTTGCGCCCGCCCGGCGACGAGCGCATAGCCCTGGGCCAGCACCCAGAACGTGGTGAGCGATACCGCGGTGAGGGTGACCCAATGTGCTGCGCGGCGGGTAAGCTCCAGCCCGAACTCGGCGATCTCTCTGTCGAAGTAGTCATTCACCAGCCGGAAGAACAGGAAGTTTCCCGGTGTGATGTCTGCCAGCAGCGGCAGCCCGGATGTGGCGCTGTCAACGAATCCATTCATGCCATCTGTCCATTCGTGGAGTGAGAGGAAACCGCTGTTCCTTCAGTTCGACAGCGCCCGTTCCAGCACGGCCGCCTGCACCAGCTGGCCGAGCAGGCTGGGGGGCTTGCCGTCCAGCGCTTGGCGCGCAAGCTGCGCGCGTTCTTCAGTCAGACTTTCGATGTAGCCGTCGTAGGCCTTCATCTGGGCCTGCCAATGCTGGAGGTCCATCGCGTTCTGTGCAGCGAACCGGTGGACTTCGTTGTCATTGGCAGCCAGGTTGCCCTGGCTGCTGCCGGTCTGGCTGCGCTGGGCCTGGATGGCCATGAACTGCTGGTTGCGCTGGATCAGCCGGTCGAGCATGCGCACGGTGGCGTTGTACTGGGTGTTCCTGGCCCGCACGATGCGCGTACAGATGCGCATCTGCTCGGTGGCGGCATCGCCGCCGATGCCGGCCGCCAGCTCGCCGAGTCTGCTCGCCGCACCGGCAGTGCCGCGCCCTGCTGCGCCGGGGCAGCGCTCCTGCAGCCGGTAGTCTTCACTGCGCTCGGAAAAACTGTCGGTCATCACCGAGTCGCTGCGCTGCAGTGGATTGAGCTGGATCAGCTGCTGCCTGTAATGTTCAACCTGCCGTTTGTACTGCTCGATGGCTTTGGCCATTGACTGCGGGTCGTTGACGGTCCAGGCGGCATGCGCGGGCCCGGCCAGCAACAGCGTGGCAACGGCTGAGCACGCCAACAGGCGCATTGCGCGGGAACCTGGAGGTGAGGTGCGGGTCATGGCAATCCTTGCTGGCCGGACGGGGTGCCTGCGGCTCCAGCGCCGTACGCTCACGGCTCCTTCCGCAGTACCGACATTCGATTGCGGGGATTCGGGGCCGTCAATCTGCAGCCTTGTACGTCACGTCGCATGTGGCTGAAAGGGTCGCTCCGACGGGGCGGGAACGCCCGCGCGGCGCGGACTTCCGGTGATGCAACCGCCGCGGCTGGCTCACGAGCTGCGGCTCAGGAACCTGCGGACGCGGCGTCTGGGACCTGTCCGTTCACGCCATTGCGCGCGAGGAAGATCACGATCAGGGGGTCCCGGGTACACGATTCGCAGCAAAGGTGGGGCTCGGTACCGCGGCCAAGTGGCCAACGGCAAATCGCCGCACTTATCCCAACGCGTCCTGCACCGCCGCCACGAACGCGCGCACTTTCGGCGGCACCCGGCTGGCGCTGGGGTAGACCGCCCAGATATCCAGTGGTTCGGGCGCGGCATCATCCAGCGTGATCGCCTGCACATCGCCGCGCGCCAGTGCATCGCGCACATACCAGTGCGACAGATTGGCGATGCCCAGCCCGCCCGCGCAGGCTTCATACACCGCTTCCACCGAACTGGCTGTCAGCCGGCCCGCCACCCGCTGCCGCAGCGGCTTGCCGTCGCGCAGGAACGCCCAGTGGCGGGTGCCGCTGGCGGCCAGGCACTCATGCGCCGCCAGATCGGGCAGCACCTGCGGCTGCCCATGCTGCTGCAGATACCCGCGCGAAGCGATCAGCACACGCGGGTTGTCGGCCAGGCGCCGCGCCACCAGCCGGTTGTCACGCAGCGGCGCAATGCGGATTGCCACATCGATGCCCTGCGCGACGATATCCACCTGTTCGTCGGTGGTGTGCAGATCCACGTGCAGGCGCGGGTGCTCGGTCATGAAGGCCGGCAGCAGGGGCGCCACCACCCGGCGACCGAATGCGGTAGATGCGGTGATGCGCAACTGGCCGCTCAGGCCGCCGCCCTGGGGATGCAGGTCGGCCAAGGCATTTGCCTGGCCTTCCAGCAGGGCCTGGGCGTAGGGGAGGAACACCTCGCCATCGCTGGTGGGCGACAGCGAACGGGTGGTCCGGTGCAGCAGGCGCGCGCCCAGTTCGGCTTCCAGCGCCCCCAGGCTGCGCGAGGCCGACATGGCGGTCAGGCCCAGCTTGCGCGCTGCGCCGGCCAGGCTGCCCACGCGCACGGCCTCCACGAACACCTGCACATCGCTCAGATTCATTGTAACGAAATCCGTTTGGCTGGCCTAACTGATTGGCAGTCTACTGCATGATTCGATACGCGCTCATAGTTTCGCCACGCCCACTCCGGGTGCGAACCGAGTCCTATCCATGAGCACCGTGACTTCAGCGGCACACCATGCCGCGCGACCGGCCCTCACTCCGGCCCTCACTCTGGTGATGGCCCTGTGTGCGGGCCTGGCCGTAGCCAACATCTATTACAACCAGCCCATGCTGGGCCTGATGCAGCGCGAGCTGCCGGGCACGCTGACCGGCCTGGTGCCCACCGCTACCCAACTGGGTTACGCGCTGGGCCTGTTCGCGCTGGTGCCGCTGGGCGACCGCGTGGAGCGCCGCCGCCTGATCGTGGTGCAGTTCACCCTGCTGGCCGTGGCCCTGGCATTGACCGCCTTGGCACCCAGCGGTGCCCTGCTGCTGGCCGCCTCGCTGCTGGTGGGGGTCACGGCCACCGTGGCCCAGCAGATCGTGCCGTTGGCCGCGGCATTGGCCGCGCCTGAGCGCCGCGGCGCCACCATCGGCATCGTGATGTCCGGCGTGCTGTGCGGCATCCTGCTCAGCCGTACTCTGTCCGGCGCGGTGGGTGACCACGCCGGCTGGCGCGCCATGTTCTGGCTGGGCGTGCCGCTGGCGCTGGGCGCGGCGCTACTGGCACGCACGCTGCTGCCGGCCAGCCAGCCCACGCAGGGCGCAAGCTATCCGGCGCTGATGCGTTCGCTGGCGGGCCTGTGGCGGGAACTGCCGGTGCTGCGCCGCGCTGCCATCACCCAGGCGTTGCTGTTCGCTGCTTTCGCCGCGTTCTGGACCACCCTGTCGCTGCGCCTGCCGCAGGTGAATGCCCACTACGGCGCACAGGTGGCCGGGCTGTTCGGCATCGTCGGTGCGGTCGGCATCCTGGCCGCACCGCTGGCCGGTCGCATTGCCGACCGCCGGGGCCCGCACCTGGCCATCGTCGCCGGCAGCGCGCTCACCCTGCTGTCATGGCTGCTGCTGGGCCTGTGGCCGTCCATCATCGGCCTGGTGGTGGGCTGCGTGCTGCTGGACCTGGCCGTGCAGGGCGTGCTGGTTTCGCAGCAGCACGTGGTCTACGCCCTGCGGCCGGAAGCCCGTTCGCGCCTCAACACGCTGTTCATGGGGTCGATGTTCCTGGGCGGTGCCGCCGGTGCCGCAGCCGCCAGCTGGGCCTGGTCGCTGGATGGCTGGCGTGGCGTGGTGGCGTTGTCGATTGGCCTGGCAGCGCTTGCAACCGCGCTGCAGATGTCTGCATACCGCAACCCGGGAGCGAAGCAATGAACGCAGCACGTCTCGTCGGAATCGCGGTGCTCCTGGCTGCCGGCGCGCCCATCTTTGCGCAGGCTGAAGAAGCGGTCGCGCCAATCACACAGCAGGCACCGGGCTTCTACCGCATGCCGCTGGGCACGTTCCAGGTGACCGCATTGCTGGATGGCACGCATCTGTTCCCCGTGGACCAGCTGCTGCTGGGCGCACGCCCCGGTGAAGTGGATCGGCTGTTGGCCCAGCAGTATCTGAAGGCGCCCGTGGAAGGAATGATCAATGCGTTCCTGATCGAGCGGGGCGGTCGGCTGATGCTGGTCGACACGGGTGCCGGTGAATTGTACGGCCCGGAGGGGGGGCGGCCTGGTTGCAGCGCTGCAGGCATCGGGGCATCAGCCTGCCGATGTGGATGACATCTTCCTCACCCATCTGCACAAGGACCATGCCGGTGGCCTGCTGCGCGATGGCAAGGCGGTGTTCCCCAATGCCACGGTGCATGTGGCCAAGCGCGAGTTCGACTTCTGGACCAACAGCCGCAACCAGGGCCAGGTGGGGCCGCTGCAGCGTCCATTCTTCGCCGCCGCGCAGCGCGTGCTGGCGCCGTACCGTGCGGCCGGCCGCGTGCAGACCTTCGAGGCGGCGGGCCAGGACCTGGTGCCGGGGTTGCGCGCCCTGGCAGCCCCCGGCCACACCCCTGGCCACAGTGTCTACCTGCTGCACGATGCCGATCAGGCCATGCTGTTCTGGGGTGACACCGTACATGTGGCGGCGGTGCAGTTCGACGCCCCGCATGTGGCGATCCAGTTCGACTGGCAACGCGAGCAGGCCATCGCCGCGCGCGATGCCTTGTACCAACAAGCGGTGGCCAATGGCTGGTGGATCGCCGCGGCGCACATCTCCTTCCCCGGCATCGGCCATATCGCCGAAGGCGCGCCGTACCAGTACCGCTGGGTACCGGCGAACTACACACTCAATCGTTGAAGCAGACCGGCCGCGCGTGGACGCGTAGAATTCCTTCGCCGTTGGCGCATGCATCGGCAGCGCCCGCGGCAAGGAACCCCACTGCAAATGGAATGCAGGTAATGAACGTAACTCCCTCCCTGTCGCGTGCACGCCGCACGCGCCTGACGCTGCTGGCCCCGCTGCTGGCCGTTGCTGCCACCGCACCTGCCGCCCATGCCTTGAACGCCAGCCAGTGGCAGGCCATTGCGCCGTCGCTGCAGGCCGCGCTGGAATGCCGCGCCGCCCCCGATGCCAACAGCGCTGCCTGGAAGGCGCTGCCGCGCGAAGAAGACGGCAGCCTGAAGCCGATCACCCCGGCCGCCGGGTTCACCCTGTTTGGTCTGCCGGTGAAGGAAATCACCGCCTATATCGACGATAGCGATGGCATGGGCCAGAGCTACAGCGCCGAACTGGGCGCCAGTGTTGCCGCCGTGCGCAAGGCCGCCAGGCTGCATGCTGGCGGTGGCCGCGAAACCAAGCTGGGCTCGCTGATGGTGAGCGAAGGCAGCCCGGTTACGCTGACCTGCACCGTGCCGGGTGAGTACGACGAGCGCGACTACCAGGAAAACTGAGCGCGGTAGACCCTGCCGGGGTGGCGCAGCGCATGTGCTGCGCCACCAGCAGCAGGCTGACGCCCGCCGACGCCGCCAGCAGCCGTGCCAGTGGCAGGCTGCTGGCATCGGCGGGCAACTGCGCCCACAGCAGCAACGCGGCGCCAGCGCTGGCCAACACCGGCGCCACTGGCGCCTGCCCAAGCGACAGCCCGCGGCAGAGCTGGGCGACCACGCCTGCACACACCAGCGGTGTGCACAGGCCACGCAGCCCGGTGCCGCCTGCGGGCCAGGGGGCGTGGGGCAGGGGGGCCGGCATCAGCTGCGGCAGCCATGCCGCGCAGAGCACGGCCATGAAGTAGCCTGCGGCTACCCCGTGCAGGCAGATGTGCAGTCTCGGTCTGCTGTACACCTTGGTAGTGCCCTTACAGCTTCACGTTCAGCCCGATCTGGAAGCCGCGCCCCGGCAACGGTGCGATGTACTTCAGCGGGGAGTTGTGCGGTCGCGCCTCTTCGTCCAGCAGGTTGCTGCCGTTGACGAAGACCTCCAGCGCCGACACATGGGCATTGCGGATCGGGAAGGCATAGCTGACCTGCATATCGACCAAGGTGAAGGCAGGCAGCGGAACTTCCTCGCTCACGTTCCGGCCCAGGTACTGCTGGGTGTCGTAGTAGGTGCCAGACACGTGTGCCTTCCAGCCGCCGCGCTGCCAGGACACGTTCGCACCGTAGCGGTTGGTGGGCATGTTGGGCAGGTACTGGCCATCGTTATGGGCGCGCAGTGAATCGGGGTGGTCGGCCTTGTTCTTCACCAGATCGGAGAACGCCGACAGCTGCAGGCTGCCGTAACGGCCCAGTTCCAGTGCCTGCGACACATCCACTTCGAAGCCCTTCACCGTGGTGTCAGTCTGCTTCCAGTATTTCAGCGGCAAGCGGTTGGCCGTCTGCAGGCCGGAATAACCCAGGTAGAGATAGTTCTCGTACTTCATCTCATAGGCGGTGGCCGTGGCGTCGAAGCCCGCGTTGCTGAAGGCCAGCGTGAACTCCTGGGTCCTGGCGCGCTCGGGTTTGAGCGCCTGGTTCCCTTCTTCCTGGGTCATGGTGGAGTAGTGCGCATTGCTGGCGTAGAGCTCGTTCACGTCGGGTGCGCGCTGTGAATTGGCGTAGCGCAGGGTTGCCGCGAACCACTTGCCGAGCTTGAAGTAGCCACCGGCGCTGTAGCTTTCCAGGTTGAACTCCCGGTCTTTCAAGCTGCCGTTGGGCGAGTTGCGGCCACGCTGGAAGCGGCTGGCCTGGATTTGGTGATCGATTTTTTCGCGCCGATACCCAGCGTCGAAGGTGGCCCATGGCAGGGTCAGCGTCTCCTTCACGAACAGCGCCCTTGCCTGGGTATCCACGTCGGGCAGGTAGCGTTGCGGGCCACTGCCGGTGATGGAACGGGTTTGCTGGCTGACGCCCAGCAGGCCGGTCAGTGCACCCACGCGGCGATGGTTCAGCAGCAGCTCGCCCTGGTAGGTCTGGAAGGCATACTGGTTGGCCTTGCTGGCGCCCAGGTATTCACCTGCGGTGCTGCTGAGCTTGGACAGGTTCACTTCGGCGCTGTCCAGCAGCGGCAGCGGCTCGCGCACGTTGGCCAGCACCGTGTAGGTGTCCTGCTGCAGCTTCACGCCTACCGGGCGGCTCTGGCTGTAGTCCGAACCGAAGGACAGGTTTTCCATGGAGAAGCCCGGGACGCCGTATTCGCTGTCCTTGCTGTCGATGCTGGCGGCCACGTAGCCGCGGTCGAAGAAGTACGTCGAGCCCACCGCCAGGTGGGTATTGCGGAAGTAGCTGTTGCCCAGCGTTCCGGAATAGTTGGGCGTGACATCGCGGTTGATCTGCTGCTGCACGTAGGACGGCGTGCCCTGCACGTACTGCGGGTTGGCCGGGTTGACGTAGGTCCTGCCCATCCACACCGAGGTGGGCTGATTGGTGAAGAAGGAGAAATCGCCGTCTGCCCAGTCCGGGTTCTCGGTCATGAACTGGTCGATGAAGGGCTGCGAGGCCTTGTTGTAGACACGCTGCACGCGCGCTTCCTTCTGGCAGGCATCTGCCAGTGCGCTGTTCACACCGCCAGCGGCAGGGAACAACTGGCTGTCGCACACGCTGGCCTTGCTGTTGCCGGGGATGTCATAGTGGGAGATGCGCTGCACCGACATCTGCAGGTTGGTGGACACGTTACGCTGGTTGTTGAAGTTCATGCGGAAACCCTGCGCATCGGCGGCGTTGAAGCCCTGGCGAAGCAGCAGTTTCATTTCCTGGTCCTTGGTTTCCATCTGCCGCGAGATGAGCCCGGTATCGACGTTCACGCTGCCGCCGATGGCATTGCCGCCGTAGCGCACGCTGTCCGCGGACTTGTTCACCGTTACCTGCTTGACGAACAGCGGGTCGAACGGCACGTTGATGCTGCCGCTGATCGCATTCATGCCGAGGATCGAATGGCCGTCTTCGAGCAGCTGCACGCGGCTGCCGCTCAGGCTGCGGATGACCGGCGCGCCAGCATTGGGCCCGAACGCGCTGCTCTGCACGCCCGACACGTGTTCCAGCATCTCGCCCAGGGTGCGGTTGGGCGCACCGGTGTTTTCGACGACCACCACCGAATCAACCTTGGAAAGGCGATCGGCGCGGACATCCAGCGTGGGCAGTGTGGTGCTTTCGGCGGCGCAGGCGCCATGGACAGCAAGCAGTACAGCAACGGCAAGAACGTGACGACGCATACATCCCCCTGAAAAAGATGCGGGATGTTATAACATAACATTCAGTGCGACAAGCATTGCCATGGGCAAACGGCTGCGCGTGCGTGGCGCTCCAGCACGATCGCTCGTTTACCATGCACGCCCACGATCGTTCCGGCCTTGAATCATGATGTCTGCGTACAGCCCCGCCCTGGTGCCCGCATGAAAGTAGAACTGCAGCAGCAATTGCTGCGCCTGTGCCTGGAACCTGCCGAACTGCAGGTGCTGCTGGGCGGGGAAACGGTGGAGAACATGACCCGCTTCGGCGGCGTGGAAGGCTGGGGCCTGGCGGTGTCGCTGCACGCGGGTGACCAGCCGGTGCTGCTGGATGGCGGTACGTTCTGCCGGCTGGTGCTGCCGCGTGCGACCGTGCAGCCGCTGGCAGACGCGGATTCGGTGCCCGTGCAGCAGGTGCTGTACCTGGACGATGGCAGCACGCTGCAGGTGCAGGTTCTGGTCGCGCCGGCGCAGCCTGGCGCGTGACCTCGCAATGGGGGGTAGCGTTGCGCCCCGCAAGGCCGGCCCGCATGCCGGCCGGATGGCTGCTGCAGGCACGGGGCGGGCTGCATCGAACGATGCGTACTGAGCTCATGAAGCCCTGTCACAAATAAATCGCCATCACTTCACAGCTGTTTGATATGCAACAGGGCACATTCGCGTAAAGCCTACGCGCACGTCCCCCACGTTCCGCGACGACTTCCTTTCCAGCACACGCGCCCAGCAGGGCGCCGCTGGCGTCTGCCTGACTGATTCAGAGAAGCATCATGGCCCTCGATCTCGTCGCCGGATCCCCGTTCGACTCCGTGGCAGACACTGCGCTGCCCGCACCCGCCGCTGTGCCGATCGGCACGCGCCGCGGTCCCTCACAGCCCATTGAACTGCCCGCGCTCGTGCAGCGCGTGCTGTTCGTGGCCACCGAGATGGCCGACTTCATCAAGGCCGGTGGCCTGGGTGATGTAGCTGCGGCCCTGCCACGCGCAGTGCGCGCCGGCTGTGATGCGCGGGTGCTGTTGCCGGGCTATCCCGAAGTGCTGCAGCGCCTGCCGCAACTGCGCGAGGTGGGCCGCATTGGCGGCCGCGCCGGGCTTCCCGCCTGCACCCTCGGCATGGCGCTGCAGGCCGATGGGTTGCCTATCTACGTACTGCTGTCGCCCGCCCTGTATGAGCGCGACGGCTCGCCCTACGTGGATGCGCAGGGCAGGGAGTGGCCGGACAACGCGGTGCGCTTTGCCACGCTTTCGCATGCCGCCGCCGAGCTCGCCGCGGGCAGGGCGGGGCTGGACTGGACCCCGCAGTTGCTTCACCTGAATGACTGGCCGGTGGCGCTGGCCGCTGCCTACGTGCGCTGGGATCGCACCGCCGTACCGACCCTGCTGACCATCCACAACCTGGCCTACCAAGGGCTGTTTCCCTTCGCGCTGGCGCCCGCTCTGGGGGTGCCCGCCGAACGCCTGGATGAACTGCACTTCCACGGCCAGATGTCCTTCCTGCAGGGCGGCATTGCCAATGCAACACGGCTGAACACGGTCAGCCTTCGTTACGCGCAGCAGATCACGGCGGTCGAGGATGGTTGCGGCCTGCATGAATTGCTGGCCCGACGCGCGGCCGGCGGTCACCTCAGCGGCATCGTCAATGGCATCGATGCCAGTTGGGACCCGCGTCGCGACATCCATCTGAAAGCGCGCTTCAGCGTGGACCAGTGTGCGGGGCGCGATGCCAACGCGCAGGCCGTGCGCCAGGCCTTCGGTCTGCAGCCATCGCAGGGCCCGTTGTTTGCCGTGGTATCGCGCCTGGTCCACCAGAAGGGCCTGGACATCACCTGTGATGTGGCCCCGCAGATCGTTGCTGCCGGTGGCCAGCTGGTGGTGATCGGCGGTGGCGAGCCGCAGGTCGAGGCGCAGGTGCAGGCGCTGGCGCAGCGCTACCCGGGCCGGGTGGGCGCCTTCATTGGTTTTGAAGAAGGCCTGGCGCGGCAGATGTTCGCCGGCGCGGATTTCCTGCTGATGCCATCGCGTTTCGAACCGTGCGGGCTCAGCCAGATGTATGCCCAGCGCTTTGGCTGCCTGCCGGTGGCGCACGCCACCGGTGGTCTGGTCGACACGGTGGAGGACGGCGTGACCGGCTTTCTGTTCCATGGGGCCAGCGCCGATGGGCTTCGCCGCTGCGTGGAACGGGCCATGCGTACCTTCCGGCTGCCAGTGCTGATGCAGGCCATGCGGCGTGCCGCGATGCTGCGGCCGGGCGGGTGGGAAACCGCCGGCCGCGCGTACCTGGCGCTGTACCAGCAGACCTGCGGGGTAGCGGCATGACCGACGGCGGGCGCAGCACGGTCGGTGTGGAATGCGGGCTGGGTCCGCAGGTGGATGTTGCCGCGGCATTGGCGGCGGAACTGCAGGATCTGGCCCAGGCCCGGCCTGCAGACGCGTTCGCATGGCTGGGGCCGCATGTCGATGCCGATGGCAATCGGCTGATCCGCGTGCTGGTGCCGGACGCGCGTCGGGTTGAGGTGGTGTCAGCGGGCGGCCGACGCTGGGACCTCCGCAGTATGGGACTGCCCGGACTGTTCGCGGGGCCGGCCGGCGACGAAGAGATTCCGCTGCTGGCGCTGCATTTCGCCCACGGTATCGAGCAGGTGCATGACGCGTACGCGTTTGGTCCGTTGTTGGACGAGGAGCTGCTGCAACGCATCCACCAGGGCGATGCCGATGCCATGCGCGCGCTCGGCGCGACGGCGACGACACTGCACGGTATTGCCGGTGTGCGCTTTGCGGTGTGGGCACCGAATGCGCGGCGCGTGGCGGTCATCGGTGATTTCAACGGATGGGATGGACGCCGCCACCCCATGCGCCTGCGCCATCGCGCCGGCGTGTGGGAACTGTTCGTGCCCGGGGTGAAGCCGGGGGACTGCTACAAGTTCCGCATCATGGGTGCGCAGGGCCAGCTGCTGCCGGACAAACTGGATCCGATGGCGCGGTGGGCCGAGCGCGCACCGGCGACCGCATCGCGCGTACCTGCCGCCACACCGCTGCACTGGAACGATCAGCCCTGGCTGGACCGCCGCCGTAGGCTGGGCGCTGCAGCGCCGCTGTCCATCTACGAGGTGCACGCCGGCTCGTGGCAACGGCTGGACGACGGCAGCGCGCTGGACTGGGATGGACTGGCAGAGCGGCTGATCCCCCACGTGACCGGCCTGGGATTCACCCATATCGAACTGCTGCCGGTAAGCGAGCATCCGTTCGGCGGATCGTGGGGCTACCAGCCCCTGGGTATTTATGCGCCAACGGCGCGCTACGGTACCCCGGAGGACTTCGCCCGCTTCGTGGACCGCTGCCACCAGGCTGGGCTGGGTGTGATCGTGGACTGGGTGGGCGCGCACTTTCCCGAGGATGACCACGGCCTGGCACGCTTCGATGGCACCGCCCTGTACGAGCATGCCGATCCGCGCGAGGGCAAACACGCCGACTGGGACACGCTGATCTACAACTACGGCCGCAACGAAGTGGCAGGCTACCTTCTGGGCAGCGCGGTGGAATGGATCGAGCGCTTCCACATCGATGGGCTGCGCGTGGATGCCGTGGCTTCGATGCTGTACCGCGACTACAGCCGCGCCGACGGGCAGTGGGTGCCCAATGTGCAGGGGGGGCGTGAGAATCTGGAGGCGGTTGCGTTCCTGCAGCGCATGAACCAGACCCTGCGTGAGCGCTTCCCGGACGTGCTGGTCATTGCCGAGGAAAGCACGGCCTGGCCGGGCGTGACCCGTGCGGTAGCCGACGGTGGCCTGGGCTTCACCCATAAATGGAACATGGGCTGGATGCACGACACGCTGCAGTACCTGCGGCGCGATCCGGTGCATCGACCGCATCACCACAGCGAGATCAGCTTCGGCCTGGTCTACGCGTTTTCCGAACGTTTCGTGTTGCCGCTGTCGCACGACGAAGTGGTGCACGGCAAGGGCTCGCTGCTGCGCAAGATGCCGGGCGATCGCGGCCAGCAGTTTGCCCAGCTGCGCGCGTATTACGCCTTCATGTGGGCGCACCCTGGCAGCAAGCTGCTCTTCATGGGCGGCGAATTCGGCCAGGCGGAGGAGTGGGCCCACCAGCGCGGGCTGGAATGGCAGCAGGCCGGCACGCCTGAAGGGGGCGGACTGATGCGCCTGGTGGCCGATCTGAACGCACAGTTGCGGCAGCAGTCTGTCCTGCATCAGCACGAGCATGACGAGCGCGGGTTTGCCTGGAGCGTGGGCGACGATAACGCCAACAGCGTCTTCGCCTTCGTGCGGCAGGACCCCACAGGCAGGGCGCCTGCGGTGCTGGTGGTCAGCAATTTCACCCCGGTGCAGCGCGACGGTTATCGCGTGGGCGTGCCCACGTCGGGCCGCTGGTCAGAGTGCCTGAACACCGACAGCCACCATTACGCGGGCGGCAACGCAGGCAACCTGGGTGCGGTCGGCACCGATGCCCGGCCCATGCACGGCCATGCCCAGTCATTGCGACTGACGCTGCCGCCGCTGTCGACCCTGTACCTGCAGGTAGCGCAATGACCGCAGACGCGCGCCTGGGCGCGTGGCCGGTGGACGACGGTGCGGTGACGTTCCGGCTGTGGGCGCCGGATGCCGCGCAGGTGGAACTGGTGCTGGCGGGTGCGGCGATACCGATGCGACGGGAACGTGACGGTACCCATTGGGTTCATGCCTCTGCTGGGCATGGCGACCGCTACCGGTTCCGTCTGCCCGACGGCAGTGAAGTGCCAGATCCCGCCTCGCGCTGGCAACCGGACGGCATCGATGGCCCCAGCGCCGTGGTCATGCCTGGCCACCACGTGTGGCTGACCGGGCAACGCAACCCGGTTGCGTGGTCGGACATGGTGATCTACGAAGTGCATGTGGGCGCTGCAGGTGGCTTCGAAGCGCTTATCGCACAACTGCCGATGCTGGCCGAGACCGGTATCACCGCGATCGAGTTGATGCCGGTGGCCCAGTTTCCTGGCAACCGCAACTGGGGCTATGACGGTGTGTTTCCGTATGCCCCGGCGCAGGCCTACGGTGGACCCGACGCGTTGAAAGGCTTTGTTGATGCCGCACATGCGGCCGGCATGGCCGTGCTGCTGGATGTGGTCTACAACCATTTCGGCCCGCAGGGGAACCATCTGGCCCAGTACGCCAAGGCATTCTTCCGCACTGGGCACAGCACGCCCTGGGGTGAGGCCATCGATTTTTCACAGCCGCAGGTCCAGCGCTTCTTCATCGAAAACGCGCTGATGTGGCTGCAGGAGTACCGTTTCGACGGCTTGCGCCTGGATGCCGTGCATGCCATCGCCGATGACAGCTTCCTGCAGCAGCTCAGTGATGCGGTGCGCGCCCAGGTACCGCATGCCTGCCTGGTGCTTGAGAACGAGCGAAACCAGGCCCACTGGCTGCGCGGCGCCTACCAGGCACAGTGGAATGACGATTTCCACAATGCGCTGCACGTGCTGCTGACCGGCGAGAACGAAGGCTACTACGCAGCCTATGCCGGTCGTGCGGAGGCGCTGCTGGCGCGCTGTCTGGCCGAAGGTTTTGCCTGGCAGGGCGAGCCCGACCTGCACGGCGTACCACGTGGCGAAGCCAGCGCAGACCTGCCACCGTCGCGGTTCGTGGTGTTCGCGCAGAACCATGACCAGGTAGGCAACCGCGCGTTCGGTGATCGGCTGAGTACGCTGGTTTCGCCGCCGCAGCTGCGTATGGCCATGGCGCTGACTGTGCTGACGCCGATGGTGCCGTTGCTGTTCATGGGCGAGCCGTGGCAGGCAACATCGCCTTTCCTGTTCTTCACCGATTTCGAAGCGCCGCTGGACGAGGCCGTACGCGAAGGACGCCGGCGCGAGTTTGCCGGGTTCAGTGCCTTTGCCGATGCCGCTTCACGCGCGCGCATTCCGGACCCGAACGACCTGGCAACGCTGCAGGCGTCCTGTGTTGCCTCGCCCGGTGCTGACCCCGCGGCACAGGCTGCATTGACATGGCTGCGCGAGCTGCTCACGGCGCGCCGGCGCTACCTGCAGCCGGGCCTGGAACAGGCGCGTTCGCTGGGCGCGACGGTACTGGGTGCGGGCGCCGTGCAGGCCGGCTGGCAGTTACCTGCCGGGCAATGGTGGATCGCCATCAATGCTGGTGCAGAGGCGGTGGCCCATTCCCTTCCCGAGGGCGAGCCGCCGCTGCAGCTTCCTGCCGGCCCATGGCTGGCGCCCAACGGCGGGCTGCAGCTGCGCTGGTTGCCGGCATGAGCAGCGACGCAGCGCTGCAGGGCGCGGCCCGTGCGGCCGGACTGATGCCCGAGTGGGAAGACGTATCCGGGCGCCACTGCACAGTATCGCCCGCAGTGCTGCGTGTGGTGCTGGCGCAGTTGCAGCCGGATGCAGACGCCCAGCACGCACCGCTGCGTACGGCCATCTGCGGCCAGCCCGTGGCGCTGCCGGCAGTATCCGGTACGGCGGGCTGGGTGGATGAAGCGGGAAGGGCGCACGACGCGCGGCAGGATCGGCGCGGTGCGTGGCCCGCGCCGGAACAGCCGGGTTACTGGCGCTGGGAACAGGGGCGAAGGTCCATCGCCATCGCGGTGGCGCCGCAGAAAGCGTGGTGGCCCGCGCAGCTCGATAGGGCCTGGGGCCTGGCGGCGCAGGTATACAGCCTGCGCAGCCACGCCGACGCGGGGATCGGAGACAGTGCCGGGTGCGGGCCGTGGCTGCAGCGCCTGGTCGCGCACGGCGGGCACGCACTGGCACTGAGTCCTTTGCATGCCGGCCTGCCGCCGACGGCCGGCTACAGCCCTTACTCACCCAGCGACCGCCGCTGGCTGGACCCGTTGCAGGCCTCGCTGCTGCAGGGCGTTCCCGATGCGGCCCGCGCCGCACTGGCAAGCGATTCCGCCCTGACCGAGGCCGTGCAGGCCGCTACCGCGGCGCGGCGTATTGATTGGCCCGCCGCAGCCGACCTGAAGTGGCGCTGGCTGCGTTCGGCCAGGGCCCAACTGCAGCGCCTGCAGCCGGAGCTATGGGGCGCTATGTGCCAGTGGCGGTGCGAGGCCGGGCCTGCGTTGCAGGCGTACTGCGTCTTGGCTGCCGAGCCGCGCAGTGGCGATGCGGACGATCACGCGTTCGCGCAATGGCTGACACAGCGTTGCTGGTCGCAGTTGCAGCAGCGCGCGCGCAGCGGCGGTGCCGGCATCGGGCTGATCGCCGATCTTGCCGTCGGCTGCGCGCCCGAGGGTGCCGAGGCACGTTCGCAGCCCCAGTGCATGCTCTCGGGTCTGGAGCTGGGTGCGCCGCCGGATGCCTTCAACACGCAGGGGCAGGCCTGGGGGATTACGGGGTTCTCGCCGCTGGCCCTGCGCAGGCAGGGCTATGCCCCTTTCATCCACCTGCTGCGATCGGTGATGGCCGGCCGCGGCGGCGTGCGTATCGACCATATCCTGGGCCTGCACCGGCTGTGGGTGCTGCCCAGCGGCGGCTCGGCCAGTGACGGCGTTTACCTGCAGTTTCCGTTGGATGATCTGTTGAACCTGCTGGTGCTGGAGTCGTGGCGGCATCAGTGCGTGGTCATCGGTGAAGACCTGGGGGTGGTGCCTGCCGGCATCCGCCAGCAGCTGGCCAGCCGTGGCGTGCTGGGCGTGGACGTGCTGCCGTTTACGCGCGATGCGAGCGGCTTCCTGGCGCCTGCCGCCTGGCGGCGCGACGCCGTCGCGATGCCTTCAACCCATGACCTGCCGCCGCTGGCGGGATGGCTGCGCGGGCGCGATCTGCGCTGGCGGGCGCGGCTGGGTGAGATCGACGATCTACGCGCTGCGATGGCACAGCGTAGCGCCGATGCGCTGGCGCTTGCGCAGGCCGCGCACGGTGAAGAGGTGGAAGACGCTGCACTGGAGCGGCTGGCCGCCACGCCGTCACGTTTGGCGCTGCTGCCGCTGGAGGATGCGCTGGGGCTGCGCACCCAGGTCAACCTGCCCGGCACCGTCGGCGTCCACCCTAACTGGCGGCGGCGACTGCCGCTGCGCTGGGATGAGCCTGCACTGCAATCGCGCCTGGGGCGCATCAGTGCCGGTCGCGGCGGAGCCGGCCGATGACCGCGCTGCGCGCCACCGCCCGCCTGCAGTTGCACGCTGGCTTCAACTTCGCTGCCGCCGCGGACCAGGTGGGCTATTTCTCTTCGCTGGGCGTCAGTCACCTGTATCTTTCGCCGATTGCGGCGGCCATGCCCGGTTCCAGCCACGGCTACGATGGCATCGACCCCACCCGCATCAGCCCGGAACTCGGCGGTGAAGCAGGCTTCCTGCACCTTGCTGGCCGCGCCCGCGCGCATGGACTGGGCCTGATCCTGGACTGGGTGCCCAACCACCTGGCGGCCGCGCCCCAGAATGGCTGGTGGTCGGATGTGCTGATGCATGGCCGGCGCAGCCCTTACGCGCATTGGTTCGATATTGACTGGGATGCCGCAGCCTGCGGGCAGCGGCTGTGGCTGCCGGTACTGGATCGGCCGCTTGACGCGGCCATCGGCTCCGGCATGCTGCGCGTGGACGACGACGGCGATCTGCCCGTGCTGCGCCACCACGACCTGTGCCTGCCGTTGTCACCGCGCAGCTATCCGCTGGACCGCGGCGCGCGGGATGGCTGGGTGGCACGCTGCAATCGTTCTGCCGAGCGCATGCATGCGCTGCTGGAGCGGCAGCACTACCATCTGGCGTGGTGGCGCACCGCCGGTGACCAGGTCAATTACCGCCGGTTCTTCGACATCACAACGCTGGTTGCGCTGCGGGTGGAGCGCGGGGACGTGTTCGAGACGGTGCACGCGCTGCCGCTGCGGCTGGTTCGCGAGGGCCGGGTGGATGGACTGCGCATCGACCACGTTGATGGGCTGTCCGACCCGGGCGGCTACTTGGCGCGGTTGCGCGCCTGCCTTGACGCGGCGGCGGCAGAGGGCGGCCGCGCGGGCCAGGAGATCACCCTGCACGTGGAGAAGATCCTGGCCGAGGGCGAATCCTTGCCAGACCGGTGGTGCTGCGATGGCACCACCGGCTACGACTTCATGGACCAGGTGGGCGCATGGCTGCATGACGATGCAGGGGCCGACGCGCTGACGGCACAGTGGCAGGCCCGTGCCGGGGACCGGCGTACGGTTGATGAGGTGCAACGGGCGGCCCGCGACGCGCTGCTGGACGGCTCCCTGCATGCGGATCTGCAGCGACTGCGGGTCTGCGTGCGGCAGGTGCTGGGCGCAGCGGCACGGCAGGCCGATGTGACCGACGCAACGCTGCGCAGGGCGGTGTGCGCGCTGCTGCGCTGCTACCCGGTGTATCGGCCGTATCATCTGCAGACCGAAGTCGAGCGCGATGCCTTGCAGCGCGCCAGTGAAGCGGCTGCCCAAGGGCTGGATGAAGCCGCACGCACAGCGTTGCGCCTGCTGGTGGATGCCTTGCAGGCTTCGGAAGCGGACGCGCTGCGCGTGCGCTTTGGCCAGCTCTCGGCACCGCTGAACGCCAAGGCGGTGGAGGATACCGCCTTCTATCGCCACTTCCGCCTGCTGTCGCGCAATGAAGTGGGCAGCGACGCGCAACGGATCGGTCTTGATGGCAGCGAGCTGCTTGCGCTGGCACAGGCACGTGCGCAGCAGCACCCGCTGGCGATGCTGGCGTTGGCCACGCATGACCACAAGCGTGGACCAGATGCCCGGGCGCGCCTGGCGCTGCTGAGCAGCGATGTGGCCGCGTGGCAGGAAGCGCTGGCGGACTGGGAACGGCGCTGTGATGCGGCACGCATGGCCATGCCACTGCCCGCTGCCGAAGCCTATGCGCTCTGGCAGGCGCTGGTCGCAGCGTGGCCGATGCAGGGCAGGCCAGAGGCGGATTTCGCAGGGCGCATGCAGCAGTGGCTGCGCAAGGCCCTGCGCGAGGGCAAGCGGATCAGCAGTTGGCTCGACCCCGATCTGACGTTGGAAGATGCGGCCTGTGCGTGGCTGCAGTCATTGCTTGCCGACAGCCGCCTGCAGGATGTCCGCGCCGCGCTGGCCGCATTCGTTCAACGCATCGCGCCTGCCGGTGCCAGCAACGGGCTGGCACAACTGTGCCTGCAGCTGTGTCTGCCAGGTGTTCCCGATATCTACCAGGGCACCGAGTTCTGGGATCTGAGCCTGGTCGACCCGGACAATCGGCGCGCGGTCGATTTCGCGCAGCGCGCACATGCACTGGCCGATGATCGATCGTGGGCAGCGTTGCTGCAGGACTGGTACAGCGGATCGCCCAAGCTTCGACTGCTGGCCGCGCTGCTGCGATTGCGCAGCGACAATGCCCCGCTGTTCCTGCAGGGCACGCTGCGCAGGCTGTCCGAACCGGGGTGCGCGCGCCTGGTGTTCGTACGTGAGTACAGGCGGCAGCAGTTGCTGGTGGCAGTCAGGCGGGCGGGGATGGAACAGCCTGCCGGCCCAGGCCTTGTTTGGCAGGACGCCGCGCAGCAGGGGGTGGCAGGGGTCCCGCAGCGACGCATGCGCAACGTGCTGGATGGTCGCACGCAGATGTTCAACGGTTCCGCCACCGACGCGCTGCTGTTTGCGGGCAGCCCGGTGGCGGTGTGGATCAGCCAGGAGAGTGGGGCAGATGGACAGCAGTGAGCGGCGACGCCGCATCGAATTGTTGGCGCACCAGATCTGGGAGGCCGAAGGCCGCCCGGATGACCAGCAGCAGCGGCATTGGCACATGGCCGAACGCCTTGTTGAAGCAGAAATAGCGGCCCTGCAGGCGGCTGAGGACGAGCACGATGGCAACGCGTAAATGGACCCAGACCTCGCGCGTGCGCGAAGGCCGCCCGTTCCCGTTGGGCGCGACCTGGGATGGCCTGGGCGTGAATTTCTCGCTGTACTCGCAGAACGCCACCAAGGTGGAACTGTGTCTGTTTGACGCACGCAACCGGGAAGTCGAACGCATCGTGCTGCCCGAATACACCAACGAGGTGTGGCACGGCTACCTGCCGGACGTGCGGCCAGGCCAGCGCTATGGCTACCGCGTGCACGGGCCTTATGCGCCGCAGGACGGGAACCGCTTCAACCCCAACAAGCTGCTGCTGGACCCGTATGCCAAGCAGATCGTAGGTGAGATCAAGTGGGCGCCGCACCTGTTCGGCTATACGCTGGGCCATCGCGATGCAGACCTGAGTTTCGACCGTCGGGACAGCGCGCCGTACATGCCGCGCTGTGCGGTCATCGACCCGGCCTTCAGCTGGGGCGGCGAGCGTGCGCCGGCAACGGCCTGGGACAGGTCGGTGATCTACGAGGCGCACGTGCGTGGGCTGACCATGCAGCACCCCGGCGTACCGCCTGCCGAGCGCGGCACGTTCTCAGCGTTGCGCCACGACGCGGTGGTGGACCATCTGGTCTATCTGGGGGTGACCGCGATCGAGCTGCTGCCCGTGCATGCCTACGTGGACGACCAGCAACTGCTGGAACGCGGGCTGCGCAACTACTGGGGCTACAATACCATCGGATTCTTCGCACCGCAGCCGCGTTACCTTTCGCTGGAGACGGTTGCCGAGTTCAAGCAGATGGTGGCGCGCCTGCACAGCGCGGGCATCGAAGTGATTCTGGATGTGGTCTACAACCACACCGCCGAGGGCAACGAACTGGGACCGACCCTGTCATTCAAGGGTATCGACAACGCCAGTTACTATCGCCTTGCCGAGGATCGTCGCTACTACATCAACGATACCGGCACCGGCAACACCTTCGACCTGACCAACGCCGGTGCCTTGCGCATGGTCTTGGATTCGCTGCGCTACTGGGTGACCGAGATGCGCGTGGATGGGTTCCGTTTCGACTTGGCCACCATTCTCGGCCGTGAACGGCACGGGTTTGATCCGTCGGGCAGCTTCCTCGATGCCGTGCGCCAAGACCCGGTACTGAGCCAGGTGAAATTGATTGCCGAGCCGTGGGACATCGGTCCGGGTGGCTACCAGCTCGGGCAGTTTCCGCCCGGCTGGGCCGAATGGAACGACCGCTTCCGTGACACCACCCGAGCGCTGTGGCGCGGCGATGCCGGACAGCTGCCGGAGTTCGCGGCGCGCTTCACCGGTTCGGCCGATCTGTTTGACCATCACGGCCGCCGTCCTTCGGCCAGCATCAATCTGGTCACTGCGCACGATGGCTACACGCTGCATGACCTGGTGAGCTACAACGATCGCCACAACGACGCCAATGGCGAGGACAACCGTGACGGCCATTCGCACAACCTGTCGTGGAACCACGGGGTCGAAGGCGATACCGATGACGAAGGCATCCTCGCCCTGCGTGCACGGCAGATGCGCAATCTGCTGGGCACACTGCTGCTGGCACAGGGCACGCCGATGCTGCTGGCCGGCGATGAATTCGGCCATTCGCAGCGCGGCAACAACAACGCTTACTGCCAGGACAATCCACTGAGCTGGATCGATTGGGAACGCGCAGCGCAACCCGGCCCGCAGGCGCAGGCGGCGTTCGTCCGGCGTGCGCTAGCACTGCGCCGACGCTATGGCCTGCTGCGGCGCAATCGCTTCCTCACCGGTGACTACGATGAATCACTGGGCATGCGGGACATCGAGTGGCGGCGGCCGGACGGTGAGCCCATGGGCGAGAGTGATTGGCACGATGCGGAGCAGCGCGCCCTGCTGATCGTGCTCGACGGCCGCAGTCCGGACAGTGGCCTGCGCGAACCGGGTCGGCACGTCAGCCTGGCCCTGCTGTTGAACCCGGGTGACCAGCCGCAGCGCTTCCGCCCGTCCGACACGGTGCTGTCCTTCCGCAGGGTGGTGCTGCAGACCGATGAGGCGCCGATGGACATGGATGAGGAAGGGCAATGGACGCTGCCGGCGCGCAGTCTGTGCCTGTTGGCATCGAGCAGCGCGGCGTGATGGCGTGACGCAGGGGGCGGGGTAAAAGGTAGCGCCGGGCCATGCCCGGCGGATGGTTCACCCGAGCACGTAGCGCAGCACGCCCGCCGAAACCACGCCGATCAGCACCGTGGGCAGCATCGACAAGCGTGTTGCCGCCAGCAGGGTGATCGCCAGCGCGGCCAGGTCGGCCGGGTTGTCGGCCACGAAATCCGGTGCGATCACCGAGATCAGCACGCAGCCCGGCGCCGCTTCCATCACCGTAACCGCGGGCTTGCTCAGGGTGCGGTTGCGCAAAGCCAGGAAGCCGACGATGCGGGTCAGGTAGGTCACCGCAGCCATCAGCACGATGTTCAGCAGCGAGGTCCAGTGCAGCAGGCCGTCGAAGATCATGCCTCGTCTCCTGCCAGCCACCACGCGGCGGCCAGGCCAGCCAGCGCGCCGGTGGCCACGTAGCAGGCACCCGGCACCAGCAGATAGGTGGCCGCCGCCACTACCAGGCTGACCAGCCACGGGCGCGCCGCGCGCATGCCCTGCCACATGCCGCGCAGCAGCACCAGGAACACCGCCGGGAAGGCCATGTCGAAACCGTAGGCGTGGATGTCGCCCAGCAGCGGGCCCACCAGTGCGCCGATGCAGGTGCACACCACCCACACTGTATACAGCCCGGTCGAAACACCCAGGTAGTAGGCCAGGCTGAACCCGAGGGCGCGCCGGCGCGCGTCGGCCACGCCCAGTGCCCAGCTTTCATCGCACATGAAGAACAGTGCCGGCAGCACGCGGCGGCGCGGCAGGTGCTGCAGCAGGGGTGCCAGGCTGGCACCCATCAGCAGGTGGCGGCTGTTGACCAGCGCGGTGATGGCCACGATCAGCGCGATATGCGGCGGCGAGGTCCACAACTCGACGGCAGCAAATTCCGAGCCGCCGGCGAAGTTCAGGCCGGTCATCAAGGGCACTTCCAGCGCGCTCAGGCCCTTCTGTGCGGCCTGTGCGCCCAGCACCAGGGCAAAGGGCAGGAAGCCAACCATCACCGGAACGGCGGCGCGCAGCCCGCGCAGGAATTCGCTGCGGGTGCTGGTCTGGCAGGCGGGATCGGGCAGGGGCAGGGTAGTGCGGGCGTCCATGGAACGTACGTGCGTGGGGGTGGCCCATGCTAGCGGGCGCGGCGGAGAATCGGGTTGCGTTGATGCGGCAGATGCGCCGGAATTCCGCATATGATGCGTCAAGACCGCGAAATGATGGAATCCGATGCTTGACGCCCTGGACAACCTGGATAAGCGCATCCTGCAGGCCCTGCAACACGATGGGCGCCTGCAGAACCTGGAACTGGCGCGGCAGGTGGGCCTCTCACCCTCGGCCTGCCTTCGCCGCGTGCGCCTGCTGGAAGAGGGCGGCTACATCGACCGTTACGTGGCCCTGTTGAACCCGGCCAAGGTCGGGCGCGGGTTCACGGTGTTCGTGCGGGTGTGGCTGCGCGGCCAGGATGAGGACACCACCGACCACTTCATCAACAGCGTCAAATCCTTCCCGGAAGTGCTGGAGTGCCACCTGATGGCCGGCGACTGCGATTTCCTGCTGCGGGTGGCCGTGGCCGATCTGGATGCCTACCGGCAGTTCCAGATCCAGCACTTGAACCGCATTGCCGGGGTGCAGAACACCAAGACCGAAATCCCCATGCAGCGGGTGAAGCAGACCACTGAGCTGCCGCTCTAGCGCGGCATCACCACATGCCCAGCAGCTTCCACCACGCGCTGCCGACCAGGGCGAACACCAGCAGTTCCAGCACGCACATCACAAAGCCCACCCGCCACCACGTGCCCAGGGTGACGTAGCCGCTGCCGAAGATGATCGGCGAGGTGCCGGTGGCGTAGTGGGTCAGGGTCATCATGATGGCCGAGCCGGCGGTCATCATCAGCAGGAACGGCACCATGTACTCGCCGGGGATCAGCTGCACGCCCACGCCCAGGAAGGCCAGCAGCATGGCGCTGATATGCGCGGTGGTGCTGGCGAACAGGTAGTGCGAGAACACGAACGCCAGCACCAGCACCGCGGCGATGGCCTGCCAGCCCATGCCGCTGCTGGCGATGGCGCCCTTCATGCCCTGCGAGAACCAGTCGATCACGCCCAGCTTGTTCAACTGCTCGGCCAGCATCACCAGCGCGCCGAACCAGATCAGGGTGTCCCAGGCGCTCTTTTCCGAAAGCACATCGTCCCAATTGATGGTGCCGGTGATGATGAGCACGAACAGGCCGACGAAGGCGACCACGGTCGGGTCCAGCGTCCACGCCGGGCCGAAGATCATGGCCGGCACGTTGGCCCACAGCAGTAACAGCAGGCCGAAGGTGCCCAGCATGACCTTCTCTTTCGCCGCCAGCGGGCCCATCGCGGCCAGTTCGCTGCGGGCGAAGGTGACCGCATCGGGCGTGTGCTTCAACTGCGGCGGGCTGAGCAGATACACCACCAGCGGCATCAGCAGCAGGCACAGCAGCCCGGGCAGCAGCATGCACAGCGCCCAGGTGGTCCAGCTCAACTGCAGCTGCTGGCCGCTGGCCTTGGCCACGAAATCCACCACCAGCGGGTTAGGTGCGGTGGCGGTCAGGAACATGGCCGAGGTGATCGGGTTGGCGTGGTAGTTCACCAATGCCAGGTAGGTGCCGACCTTGCCCTGGGTGCCCGTGGCCGGATCGGAATCGAAGGCAGTGGCGATCGAGCGCATGACCGGGTGCACGATGCCGCCGCCGCGTGCGGTGTTGCTGGGCGTGAACGGTGCCAGCAGCAGCTCGCACACCGCCAGCCCATAGCCGATGCCCACCGTGCGCTTGCCCAGCAGGGCAATGAACATCAGGCCGATGCGGTTGCCCAGCCCGGTTTTCTTCAGGCCACGGGAAATCAGGATGGCCACCACGATCAGCCAGATCAGCGGGCTGGCGAAGCTGCTCAGCGCATCGGTGATGGCGCCCTTGGAACTGGTGGAGGTGACCTGCGAAAGCGAAACGATGACGATGGCCATCATCGCCATCACCCCGATCGGCATCACCTTCAGGATGATCGCCACGATGGTGGTGAGGAAGATCGCCACCAGTCGCCAGCCATCGGCGGTCAGGCCCTGCGGGCAGGGCAGCAGCAACAGGATGACCAGCACCGCGGTGGTGATGAGAGCGGGGACCAGGCGGAACGGAACGGCCTGGTTGAAGTACTGCAGTGCTGCCTTGATGCGCTCGAGCATCGTTGCTTCCTTACCGGATGAGGGGAGGGCACGGCACCTGCCGCGCCATGATGGCACGGGCGATCAGCGCGGGCGTGACAGACGCGCGGCCTGCGCGAGCTGTGCGGCCAGCTCGGCATGCAGCTGCGCGTAGTCCACATCCGTGAACGCGGCGGCCATCGGTGAGTGCGCGGCGGCGCGGGCTTCTTCGGCCAGCGCGTCGTCGAGGGAATCGCTGCGCGCGGCCAGGTCGGCCAGCACGATCACCCGGTCCGGCTGCACTTCCACGTAGCCGCCGCTGACGTGGATTTCCACCATCGCTGTCTTGTCGGCAGGAAACAGCCGCACCAGACCGGCGGCCAGCGGCGCCATCAACGGGGTGTGGCCAGGCAGGAAGCCGAGGCGGCCGGCGGCGCCGGGCACGCTGGCCTCGCGCACATCGCCGTCCCAGTGCACGCCATCCAGGCTGATGACCTGCAGGGCAAAGCTGGAACCGGGGGTTGCAACCGCCACGGGGGCGGCGGGAGGCAGAGAAGACATAAGACCGTGGTGTGGTGCGGGGGGCTTCAGGGTGGCAGCAATGCCGCCTGCGGGCCGTGATCTGGGTCAATTGCGGGGTGTGTCGTGTGCGATCATCGGCACAGGGATCGCATTGCCAAGGGAGCTGCAATGAAAGAACGCAGGCAGGGGCCGTTGCAGGCCGCGTGCGCCGGGGTGTTGATGCTGTTGGCAGTCGGTGTGACTGCGCAGACCGCGCCGACAGAGGGCATCAGCTATGACAAGGCGCGGCGCACCGCCGAGGCCTCGCTGCGGCTGCACCCGGCCACCGACACAACCTACGACTACCGCCCGCTTTGGGCCGGCAACGCCGATCTGGATGGCGACGGCCGCCCAGAAATCGTCTATCTGTACACGGCCGCGCAGAGCGGCGCAGCGCAGCAGTTGAACGAGCTGGTGGTGATGACCGCGCTGGCCGACAACGACCCGCGCGCGCAGGTGCCAGCGCCCGGCAAGAGCGTGTACGACGACGAGACCTATGCGCTGATTCGTGCATCGGGGTACGCCGACGCCGCCAGCGTGCACGTACCCGGCGAGGTGGAAAGCGTGACGTTCGAAACGGGGCGGATCGTGGTGGCGTTCAACAGCGCGCGGCCCACGCGGCTGTGCGGTGCAGGCAAGGGACGCACGGCCTGCCCGGCCGATGGGCGCCACACTTGGCGCTATGCGTGGACCGCCGGAACGCTTGCCCGCGCCGATTGACGGATGGGGGTCGGATCCCTCTCCAACGGAGAGGGCTCTGACCCCGATCGCGGAGCTTGCCCGACTGCACGCGCACCATCAGTCGAACGTGCTCGACTCTACAAGTGCGATGTCTGCTACCGGCTACACAGGTGGAACGTTCGCCCGGAGCAATGCGGTGGTGGTGATGACCGCGCTGAAGGCCGATGACGCCCGCGGAAAAGAAGATCCGAGAAGTCTTTCACCGGCGGACGCGGGCGACTACGCGGCGATTCGTGCGTCTGGCTATGCCGATGACAGCAGCCTGCAGATTCCCGGGGAAGGTGCGGTCCATACGTATCTTGGGCAGCAGGATCCGGGTCGATTTCACCGTGAAGGCGGGTGCCACAGTCTGTGGGGACGACGGTTCAAAGCATGTCTGTCCACCGGAAGGCGATGCGCAGCGGCTTCTGCAATGGAGGCCAGGAACCCTGAAGCGCACCGATTCGTAGAGTCGAGCTTGCTCGACCGAAGGGGTCTGGGCAGTCGAGCAAGCTCGACTCTACCAACGCGGGGTCGGAGCCCTTTCCTGGGGAGAGGGCTCCGACCCCTATCGGGTCAGGCCGGGCGCGCCTGTTGCGGCTCGGCCGGTTCCGGCAGCGGCGGCAGTGTCGGGTCAACGGTCACCGGCACATCGCTCTTCAGCAGCGCGGCTGCTTCGCGGTCGCTGCCCACGGCCGGCGGGGAGCCGCGCAGCGGCAGACCCGCCGTCTCCTTCACGAACAGCATGGTGACCAGGCCGATCACCGCCGCGCCCATCAGGTAGTACGCCGGCACCAGCGGGTCGCCGGTGCGTTCCACCAGCCAGGCGGTGACCAGCGGCGTGGTGCCACCAAACAGCGACACCGACACGTTGAAGGCGATCGACAGCGCGCTGTAGCGCACCGGCGTATAGAACAGCGCTGGCAGGGTGGAGGGCATGGAACTGGTGAAGCAGACCAGTGCCAGGCCCAGCAGCATCAGGCCCAGGAAGATCAGCCAGTCGTTGCCGCTGCCCACCAGCAGCAGGCACGGCACCGCCAGCACCATCAGCGCGATGCACGCGCCGATGATCATCGGACGACGGCCCAGCTTGTCACTGAACAAGCCGCCGACCACGTTCAACGGCATCATCACCAGCATCACGATGATGATCAGCAGCAGCCCTTTGCTCTCGGCATAGCCCATGGTCACGCTCAGGTAGCTGGGCATGTAGGTCAGCAGCATGTAGTCGGTCACGTTGAAGACCAGCACCAAACCCATGCACACCAGCAGCTGGCGGCCATGCACCTGGAACAGCGCACCCAGGCCTGGGCGCTCGTGTTCGCGCTTGTCGGCTTCTTCGGCGAAGGCGCGGAAGGCCGGGGTCTCCTCCAGCTTCATGCGCATGTACAGGCCCAGCAGGCCCAGCGGGCCGGCGATCAGGAATGGAATGCGCCAGCCCCAGTCCAGCATGTCTTCGCTGCTCAGCAGCATGTGCAGCGCGGTGACGGTGCCGGCACCGGCGATGTAACCGCCCAGCGTGCCGAACTCCAGCCAGCTGCCCATCAGGCCGCGGTTGCGGTCGGTGGAATACTCGGCAATGAAGGTGGCCGCGCCGCCGTACTCGCCGCCGGTGGAGAAGCCCTGCACGATGCGCGCCAGCAGCAACAGCACAGGCGCCCAGATGCCAATGCGCTCGTAGGATGGAATCAGGCCGATGGCAAAGGTGCCCAGCGCCATCAGGATCATGGTGAAGGCCAGAACCTTCTGCCGCCCGTAGCGGTCGCCCAGCGGGCCGAACACCAGGCCGCCCAGCGGGCGCACCAGGAACGCCACGGTGAACGTGGCAAAGGCCGCGATGACCTGCGCGGTGGGGTTGCTGGAGGGGAAGAAGACCTGGCCGATGGTGACGGCAAGATAGCCGTAGACACCGAAATCGAACCATTCCATCGCGTTGCCCAGTGCAGCGGCGCCGACGGCGCGCTTGAGCATGGGCTTGTCGACCACGGTGATCTCGTCGACCTTCAGATGGCGGCGGCGTTTGAACCAGCCGAAATGAGCATGGGCATCGGAGTTGTCCTGCATGGGGACTCCTTGTTGGGTAAATGCAGTGCGGAATAGGCGGTGTGGTGTGTCCCGAAAAACGGAAACGGCGATGCGGGCGCAACTGGCGCAGGGGCATCGGGGCGGGGGCCAAACGGCCGGAAAAGCGCGCAGACATAGAGTCGAGCTTGCTCGACTAAGCGCGAAACATGGGTGCAACGAGGTAGAGTCGAGCTTGCTCGACTACTCAACTAAGCGCGAGACGCGAAGAAGCGGTGTCTCAGACCTGCGCCATCATCCGCCGGGATCCAGCGCCAGGCGGTGGAATTTCGGGGCGGATGCGGTTGCGGCAAGCGAGGCGCCGGTCGGCAGTGCTTTCCACGTAACGGGCGTGCCCGCGACGCAGTGGGTCGTGTCGATCATCCGTTCATGATACCGGTTACAGCGTGAGCGTGCCGACAATACAGGCCAAGCAGACGCTGTGTTCCATCCCGCCTGTTCATGCTGACAACACGCGAACGCTCTGTGGCCGTGCCGATCACATGCGTTTTTCTACGGTGGAGCTGCAACGTAACCAGAAGGAACATCGCATGACCCGACGCATTCCCGAAGGCACCCTGGTGGTGGTGACCGATGGTGGTTCCGCCCGTGTGTTCACCAACGTGGGCAGTGAACATCAGATCACCCTGAAGCAGGAGGGTGAGCTGCGCCTGGCCGATATCAGTGAGCAGGGCGTGTCCGGTCAGGGGCCGTCCGGTGCCGTGCCCAAGGACATGTCGATTTCACAGCTGAACGAAGCGACCTTCGCCAAGCAGGTGGCCGAACAGTTGAACGACGATGCGCTGAACAACCGCTTCTCGCATCTGATCCTGGTGGCGGACCCGATCACGCTGGGGCGCATTCGTCCGCTGCTGCACAAGGAAACCCAGGCGCGGTTGCTGGATGACATCGCCAAGAATTTCACCAACGCGCCGCTGGAAGACATCCAGCGCGCCATCGCGGCCTGAGCCATGCCATTCATGCGCAGCCATCTGGCCGCCGAACCTGCGCCTGCGGATGTGCAGGCACAGGCGGGCTGGCTGCTGCTTGAATTCGGCGCGCCGTGGTGCGGCCATTGCCAAGCCGCGCAGCCAGCGCTGCAGGCGTTCGTGGATGCGCACGATCTGCCGCACTGGAAAATCGAGGATGGGAAGGGGCGGACATTGGGTCGCGCCTTCGGCGTGAAGCTGTGGCCTACCGTGGTGCTGTTGCGTGATGGTCAGGAAGTCGCGCGTGTGGTGCGGCCGGTGGCCAGGGCCGATCTGTCCACGCTGCAGGCGGCTCTTCCGGTGTAGAGACGAGCGTGCTCGACTGCTCTTCCAGCCGAGCTCTACAAAGGCAAGAGCAGTCGAGCATGGCTCGACTCTACAACAGCAGTCGAGCAAGCTCGACTCTACTGGGCCGGGTGCACGTGTATGTCGAACTGCTCGGGCCAGTCGCGATACAGCGCTACCTGGCCCTCGCGGCGCACCGTGGTCACAGCCTTGGCATCAATCTGCCCGATCAGCCAGCGGCTCTGCTCGGTGAACACGGCCTCGCTTTCGCACAGCACGCCATTGGCCGGCATGCCACGGTCCGCCGGTACGTACAGCGCGGCGCGGCCAAAGTTCGCGTCCACCGAGGGACTCCAGCGCGCCAGGCCGGCGGTGGCAGACACCAGCACCGGCATCTGGTTTTCCAGCGCACGCGCCTGCGAGCCGATGCGCACGCGATGGTAACCGGCCTCAGTATCGGTGCAGCTGGGGGCAAGCAGCAGGTCCACTCCCGCTTCGGCCAACCGCCGCGCCAGCATCGGGAATTCCGTGTCGTAGCAGATCAGGATGGCCAGTGTGCCCAGCGCGGTTTCGAACACACGCAGGCCATCGCGGCCGCCGGCGATGTTCCATTCCTCGCGCTCGAAGCGGGTCATGATCTGCTTGTCCTGATGGCCCAACAGGCCCTGTGGCCCGAACAGGAAGGCGCGATTCCGATAATGGCCATCGTCGTCCAGCACCGGGGCCGAGCCGGGGCAGAACCAGATCTGGTGTCGGCGCGCTATGCGTTCGCACAGTGCCTGCCAGCGTGGCAGCAGCGCCTGCATGCCGGCAATGGAGGCGGCCAGATCGCCGCGCTGCGCCGGTGGCAACTGTCCAGTCAGGGTCATGGCCGCGTACTCGGGCAGCAGCAGCAGTTGCGCGCCGGCGGCAGCGGCTTGGGCCACATGCGCGTCCAGATGGGCGGCGTAGTCGTCCCAGTCCTCGATCAGCTCGATGGCGTACTGGCTGGCGGCGAAACGGATCATGTGCGCAGGTCCTTCAGCCAGAACGACATCGGCTTGGCGCTCGCGTGGCTCTCGCCGACGTCGCGCCAGCGGAAGGTGGTGTGCAGTTCCGGGTGGTGAACATAACCGCGCTTGTGCCAGAACGCGTCCAGCGGTACGTAATCGCGGGGGCGCGCCGGGTGTTCCTGTGGGCGCTGCACCGCACTGAAGCAGCAGATATCGAAAGTGCCGGCCTGGCGCGCATGCGCTTCGCGTTCCTCGAAGAAGCGCACGCCCAGGCCGCGGCCGCGATAGGCCGGCAGCAGCACCGATTCGCCGAAGTAGAAGATGCGCTGCGGGTGCCATGAACCGCTGCGGAAGGGCGCCTGGAATTCTTCAGTTTCCTCGCACAGGGGCAGGGCAGTCGAGGCGCCCACCACGCTGTCCCCGTCCTGGGCCAGCACGATGATGCTGCCGGGGGCGGCAGCGTACGTGGCCACGTAGTCGCGCTCGTAGCCCAGGTCGCCCTCGTACAGGTAGGGAAAGTCGCGGAAGACCCCGATGCGCAGGCGCGCCAGGTCGTCCAGATACGGGGCAGCGGCGGCCCCCTGCAGCGTGGTGATGCGCACGATCGCTCAAGCCCATGGATACTGGGGGTGAGTATAGGCTATGCTCCGCAGCCCGCCCACCCTCAGGACATTTCCATGAGCGCCACCGACGTCATCCACGCCTACTACGCAGCCTTCAACAGCGGAGACATCGAGGCCTTCGTGGCCCAGGTGACCGACGATGTGGTGCACGACATCAACCAGGGTGGGCGTGAAGTGGGCAAGGACGCATTCCGTGCGTTCTGCCAGAAGATGGCCCGTTCGTACCGCGAGCAGCTGACCGACATCGTGGTGTTCGGCAGTGCCGATGGCAGCCGTGGTGCCGCCGAGTTCACCGTCAACGGCCAGTACCTGGCCACCGACGAGGGTCTGCCGGAGGCACACGGCCAGCCGTACGTGCTGCCGGCGGGCGCGTTCTTCGAGATCCGTGACGGCAAGGTTGCGCGCATCACCAACTACTACAACCTGCCGCACTGGATCGCTGCGGTGGGTGGCTGAAGAGAGGGAATCGAGGGAGCCGGGCAGGGCCCGGCTCCCTCGTTGCACACTTACCAGCTGTAGCTCACGCCCACCTGCGCGGCATTCTGGTGGTAACCACTGGCGCGCTGCAGCGACAGCCCGCCCCAGACACCCACACCGCTGCCGAACTTCACCGACGCGCCGGCACTGAACTCGCCGCGGCTGCGCGGGATGCGTGCATCCACCATGTCGCCGTCCATGCTGATCTGCGACTCGGCGCGGGTATGCAGCCAATTGGCGGCCAGATAGGGCTGCACTTCAGCAACACCATTGCCCCAGCGGGTCACGCCGGACAGGCGCAGGCCGGCGCGGCCGAACAGGCCATCGGCGTTCTCGGTACCGACCAGGGTGCCGTTGGTTTCGGTGTGGCGATAGTCATCCCAGCGGCTGTAGCCGACCTGCAGCTGCGGTTCCAGATAGATGCCGCCGTTGCTGGCGCCCCCCATGCGGAAGGCATAACCGGTTTCCACCGCGCCCTGCCAGGCCCGGCTGTCGTAGCGCTCGCCGGCCAGGCCGATGCCTTCCACACGGTTGCGGAACTGCGCACGCTGCACCGAGCCATCCACGTAGAAGCCCGCATAGGGGTCGGCGCCATTGCCACCGCGCCACGTGCCGTACAGGCCCAGCGCCTCGCCCTTCACCTTGCCGCGGGCGTAGTAGCCGGTCAGCTCGTTGGTGGAGGTGCTGCTGGCGTTGCCGGTGGACAGCATCACGCCCACGCTGCTGCCGGAATCGACGCGCCACAGATCGGCACCTACGGTCAGCGCCTGGCTGTTGCCGCGGATGTCCAGCTGCTGGCTGACCGCATCGAAGCCGTTGCGCGAGCCGTCCACGCGGGCCCACGCGCGGCCGGCATTCTGGCCAGCATGGCGATCGTGGTAGCCGAGGCGGAACAGGGTCTGCGCCGCCTGCAGGTTGGCCAGGTAGGCGCCGGGCTCGGGGCGCAGCACCGGGTCGGGATCCGGACCCGGCAGTGACGGGTTGCACTCGGGCAGGCTCGGATCGACCTCGCATGGGTCCGGCGCGGTGGGCAGGACCGAACGCAGGTACCAGTTGCCATCGGTGCCGGTGCCCTTGTGCAGGAAGTACTCGTACTGGCCGCCGACCGCGCGGCCGGCCAGGTTGAACTGGCCGTTGGAGGCGCCGCCGACCTGGATCAGCTGGATGCCCTGGTTGGTCTGCGCGCCCGCGCCGCCGACATTGTTGACCCGCACGTTGGCGGTGCCGCTGGTGTCACCGCCGATGACCAGCTTGTCGCTGGCCGCGTCGTCGCCGGCCAGCACGGTGTTGAACAGGAGGGTGCCGTCGTTGCCGGTGAAGTTGCCGGAGACGTTGAGGGTGTGGAAAGCAGCGCCGTCGCCAAGGGAGACGGTGCCATTGCCAAGGCTCAGCTCACCGACCGTGGAATTGCCGGTCATGTTCCAGGCGGCACTGTCCAGGCTGGCCCGGGTCACGTTGTCCATCACGCCGGTAAGCGCGGCGCCATTGCGCAGGATGACATCGGTAACGCCTCCAGTACCGTTGACGATATCGCCAGCCAGCCGGGAGTTGTCCGCGGTGAATCTCGTTTCCGCGTTCCCGTTGGTCTCGAGGATGCGGCCGTTACCGCCTGTGGCAGTGCTGCCGTTCTGCAGCAGGATGTCAGCGGCAACCGCAGTGTCACGGGTGGGGTATTGGCCGACATAGAACGCTGCACCAGTGGCGCCTTCAACATGGGACGCGTCAACCACCAGCGCGCTGGTGCCGGTTGGGCCTGGCGTGGTGCCGAAGAAGGTAGTGAACGCCACACCGTGGTTCTGGCCGAAAATCTCGCTGCCGCCGTCAACACGGGCAGTGGCAAGGCTGGTGAACTGTATGCCGATTCCAGTGTTGAAATCAGCGGTCGGACCGCCTGTGCCCGTGCCCGTTGCCCGGATACGCGAACCGGTGACCACGACGTCTGCCCGCCGTTGCACATTCAATCCCATTCCATTGGCCTCGAGGGTGGCGTTCTGGAAGAGGGCCGTCGAGTCTGCGCCGATTGTGGCAGCACTGCGGTTGGTCGAGCGGAGGGTGGAATTCCGCACAGTGGCGCTCGATCCGCTGATGAGATCGAGCACATACCCTAAGGTTGGATCGGAAAGCGTGGCGCCATCAATATCCAGATTGGAATTGTTCTGCGCGCTTATTCCCAGCGCCGACGCGCCTGGCAGCAGCGTAAGCGTGGCATTGTCGAGAACCCACGCTTCAGCTGCATCAGCGGGGCCCACCTGGGCGGATTGGCCCGGTCCAAGCGTGGCGGCGTGTGCTGCGACGCACATGGAAAGCGAACTGGCCACAGCCAGTGCGATGGAACGACGGACAGCGTCCTTCATGACGAAACTCCTGTTGTGATGTTGCTTCCGGATACACCCCTACAGACTGCGCCAATCTGTATCAGACGCTAAGACGTCGTGAAGGCGGTGTGACCCGGGGTTTTCGGGCGCAGCGGCACGGCGGAGCGCGCATCCCTGTGTCGGCATGCAATCGTCCTTGACGCGGGCCTTCTCCACCGCGCCATTGAGGCGCCGGCACAGTGTCATCACCGGACACGCCCGCAGAAATAAAAAAAGTTGCAGATGAAAAACAGACTGATTCTGTCGCGTATGGAACGGTTCAGCTGCACCGCAGCATGCAGAGCAGAGGGCGCAGTGCTAGGCTCCTGAGCACCACCTGAATCGATCCAAATGCCGATGCCCCTGTCGCAACGTCGTTTCCTGCTCGCTGTCGCTGCCTCGGCGATGTTCGCTTCCGGTCTGGCCGGTGCCGCCCCCGCGCGGTCCGCCGCCGACAAGGCCTATGCCTCGGTCGACCCCTTCATCGGCACCGGCGGGGAAGGGCATACCTACCCGGGTGCCACCGTGCCGTTCGGCATGGTCCAGCTCAGCCCGGACACGCGCATCCAGCCGCGCGAAAAGGCCTACGGCTGGGCCGCTGGCTACCGCTACGACGACAGCAGCATCGTCGGCTTCTCGCACACGCATTTCTCTGGCACCGGCCACTCCGACCTGGGTGACATCTTGGTGATGCCGTTCACCGGCGAGCCCGGCCTCGAGCGGGGCGATCCGGAAAAGCCGCGCAGCGGCTATGCCTCGCGGTTCCGCCATGACGACGAGAAGGCCGAGCCCGGCTACTACGCGGTCACCCTGGAAGATTACAAGGTGCGCGCCGAGCTGACCACCAGCGCCCGCGTCGGCGTGCATCGCTACACCTTCCCCAAGGGTACCGACGCGAAGATGCTGCTGGACATGCGCACCAGCATGTACGACTACCCGGGCAAGATCCTGTGGTCGCGGGTGCGCGTCCGCGACGACGGCACGGTCACCGGGTTCCGTGAGACGCGCGGCTGGGCGGCGGGTCGCCAGCTGTACTTCGCGATGCGCTTCTCGCGGCCGCTCACCAACCACGCGCTGCACAGCACCGAGAAGGACATCGTCTACAAAGGCTTCGCACCTCCGGGTGAGAAGGATCCGGCGCAGCGGGCGCAGATCGAAGGCCGGCAGCTGGTCGGCACCTTCGATTTCGGCAAGCTCGATGCGCCGCTGATCGTCAAGGTCGCGATCTCGCCGGTCAGCGAGGCCGGTGCCATCGCCAATCTCGATGCTGAAGTGGCCGACTTCGACTTCGACCGTGTGCGTGCGCAGGCGAAGCAGGAGTGGACCAAGGCCCTGTCGGTGCTGGATATCGATGCGCCGGAACATGCACGCCGCAGCGCCTACACCGCGCTGTACCACACCCTGCTGGGGCCGACGCTGTTCATGGATGCCGACGGCCAGTACCGCGGCGCCGACAATGCCGTGCACAAGGCCGAGGGCTACACCAACTACTCGACGTTCTCGCTGTGGGATACCTACCGGGCCCTGCATCCCTTGCT